>JGI12659J15293_10000416_pt1 | contig 13642 bp, 11 predicted proteins | sample JacPinW_OM2H0_O1_FD_15293 | JGI IMG/M metagenome (IMG submission 15293) | reverse complement strand
GGCGGCGCGGCGCGCGAGGAGCTCTCGGGTTCGACGATCACGCTGACCTCGCTCGGGGCGCTCGGCGGCATTGTCTCGACGCCGATCATCAACCGGCCGGAAGTGGCGATCGTCGGCGTCAACAAGATCGTGGTCAGCCCCGTCTGGCGCGACGGCGTGTTTGTTCCGCGCAGGATGATGAACCTGTCGTCCTCATTCGATCATCGCGTGGTCGACGGCTATGACGCCGCGACCTTCATCCAGCGCCTCCGGGCGCTGATCGAGGCCCCGGCTACGCTGTTCATCGAGGACTGACTTGAAAAGCCGGCCATCATTGCGAGCCCGAAGGGCTAAGCAATCCGGAGGCCGTAGCGCGCAGCGAGGTCTCGGGATCGCTTCGCGTTCGCTCGCGATGACGGAGCTTGAGAGGACGCCATGAACGAGCTTCGCTGCAAGGTTCTCGTCATCGGCGGCGGCCCAGGCGGCTATGTCGCCGCGATCCGTGCGGGCCAGCTCGGCCTCGACACGATCCTCGTGGAAGCCGACCGTCTCGGCGGAACGTGCCTCAACGTCGGCTGCATTCCCTCGAAGGCGCTGATTCACGCCGCCGGGGCGGCGCATGGCCTGCGCGAGCCCCGCGCGCTCGGCGCCATCGGGCTCTCGATCGGGTCGCCCACGCTCGATTTCGCGCGCACGATCGCCTGGAAGGATTCGATCGTCACGCGCCTCACCAACGGCGTCGGCGTTCTTCTGAAGAAGGCCAAGGTGCGCACGCTCCTGGGGACGGCGACGATCGTCGATGGCAAGACAGTGACCGTCAGCGCCGACACCGGCGAGAGCCGCGTCGTCGCAGAGCATCTCGTCCTTGCGACAGGCTCGGAGCCGGTGGAATTGCCGGCGCTCAAGTTCGGCGGCGACGTCCTGTCTTCGACCGACGCGCTGGCGCTGACTGAGGTTCCGCAATCGCTCGCGGTGGTCGGCGCGGGCTATATCGGGATGGAGCTCGGGATCGCCTTTGCCAAGCTCGGCGCCAAGGTGACGATCGTCGAGGCGCTGCCCAAGATCCTGCCGCTCTACGATCCCGAGCTGACGCAGCCGGTTGCGCGGCGCCTCGCTGAACTCGGTGTCGAGACGCTTGTCGACGCACGCGCTCTCGGCTTCGCCAAGGGCGAAGTCAAGGTCACGGCGGCAGATGGGAAGGAGCGCTCAATCGCCGCTGACAAGGTCCTGGTCGCGGTCGGTCGCCGCGCCCGCGCGAACGGCTTCGGACTGGAGACGCTCGACCTTACGATGAGCGGTCCGTTCGTGCGCATCGACGCGATCTGCGCCACCTCGATGCGCAACGTCTGGGCGATCGGCGACGTGACCGGCGAACCGATGCTCGCCCATCGCGCGATGGCGCAAGGCGAAATGGTCGCCGAGATCATCGCCGGCCGGAAGCGCGCCTTCGACCATGTCGCGATTCCCGCGATTTGCTTCACCGACCCGGAGATCGTCGCGGTGGGTCTCTCGCCCGACGCCGCCAAGGTCGCGCATGGCGAGATCCGCGTCGGCCATTTTCCCTTCCGCGCCAATGGTCGCGCCATGACGCTGCAGGACGACGAGGGCTTCGTGCGGATCGTCGCGCGCGCCGACAACCATGTCGTGCTCGGAATCCAGGCCGTCGGCGCAGGCGTCTCCGAGCTCTCGGCCGCCTTTTCGCTGGCTCTGGAAATGGGCGCGCGCCTCGAAGACATCGCGCTCACCATCCACGCCCATCCCACGCTGAGCGAAGCCTTCCACGAGTCGGCGCTCGCGGCGCTGGGCCACCCGCTGCATATTTGAGGTCCCTCTTTTCACGCCGCGCGCGGTCCGCTGTCTGTCATTGCGAAGCAATCGAGGGTCAGCAAGGCCAGCATTTTATCCGCGGGTTGCTTCCTCGCGTCACTCATCGCGGTAGGGAAATGCCGAACTTGGCAAAACCCCGTGGACGAAGCAAAGACGTTGAGTAATTTATTTTACCGAGGCAAACAATGATGACCGGTTAGTGATTGTTCAGCAAATCAAGGAGGCGGTTATGAGTAAATTCTTTATACCAACGCTTCAAGCACTGGCCTTCTTCGGTAGCATCATAGCAAGTTCGGACGCCCAAGCTAGATGCCAGCCCGAACTGGGAGGCAGAAACTGCCTTGAACCGGTGCCGAAAGGCGGAACTTTAAGCATAATTTTAACCTATACTCCAATACCTGCTGCTGCCGTTTTTAATGGAGAAGCAACTTTTACCTCCGCTCCAGCCGGAACAAGTACGTCCTTCCAGTCTCTGAACGTGCCTTTCACACAAGTATCCCCGGGTTCACTGCAGGCGACTTCAACCTTTTTTAATCTTGCGCCCGATACGTAATGGTTACTGGCTTCACGGGTAACGGGGCCCCAGGCACAAATAATATCCTTTGTTTTGTGCCAGTGAATAACTCTTCGGAATCTTTGACGATTAACATTACAGGTAATCTAAATCAAGCAATTATACCAACTTCAGGGGTGCAGGGCGCGAATTGTCAAAAATCATTTATTCCATGACCGTTGCATATTTTTACGATGCTCGCGGAGAACAGGCGCGCCAACGTCGCGGTCCGCCGCGGGGCAGGAGCCGAACCGACGCCTGCAAAGCGCTCTAGCGAAGCGGCGGCCCCACGAATTCGACGCCATACTTTCGGGCGACCTGCGCCAATGCGCTTTGTTGCTCCGGCGAAGGATGCCCTCCGGGTTCGGGCAGGCCGTCGGTCTTCACCGCGCGGCCGAGCTCGCGCACCAAGCCAACGAAACCGTCGCCTCGCGTGATCGTTAGAAACCGCACACCCTCCGCGGAAGTGGCCAGATAGGAATGGGGCTCCCCCTTCGGAATGAGTAGACAGTCCCCGGTCCGCGCCTCAAAGGCGCGCCCGCTCAGCTGAATCCGCGCTTCCCCGGCGAGCAGGACGAAAACTTCATCCTGATCGTGGTGCACGTGAAGAGGCGGCGAGTCACCCAGGGGCGCATGGTGCTCCATCACGCATGTGCGGTCCTTACCGAGCTCCGGCGGAACGCGAATGATGACCAGGGTATTGATAAACCACAATCGCTCCACACCATCGCTGCTCATGGATAGGCTCCAACCGTGGTAACCTCACCGGGTGCTTACGGGCGCGCTGCTGGTTGCGCAAGCTAACGATCCACCGCCCTTTTCACTTTGCCGCGCTTTCGCTATCCGTCATTGCGAGGAGCGGAGCGACGAAGCAATCCAGAGATCGCAGGGCTGCTGCTACTCGAGGGAGACCCATGACTTACACCAACATCCTTGTTGAAACGCACGGCGCAGTCGGCCTCATCAGGCTCAACCGTCCGCAAGCCTTGAACGCACTGTCGGCGGCCCTGATGGAGGACCTCAACGCCGCGCTCGAGATCTTTGAATCCGACCCGGCGATTGGGGCAATCGTGCTGACCGGCTCGGAGAAGGCGTTCGCGGCCGGCGCCGACATCAAGGAAATGCAGGACAAGTCGTTCGCCGAAGCCTTCCTCGGCGACTTCATCTCCCGTTGGGAAAACGTGGCGAAGGCGCGCAAGCCGGTCATCGCCGCGGTCGCTGGCTTCGCGCTCGGTGGCGGCTGCGAGATCGCGATGATGTGCGATTTCATTCTCGCCGCCGACACCGCCAAATTCGGTCAGCCGGAGATCAAGCTAGGCGTGATGCCCGGCGCCGGCGGCTCGCAGCGCTTGACCCGCGCGGTCGGCAAATCGAAGGCGATGGAGATGATCCTGACCGGGCGCATGATGGACGCCGCCGAGGCCGAGCGCTCGGGCCTGGTCTCGCGCATTGTCCCCGCCGCCTCGCTGATCGACGAGGCGCTCAAGGTCGCCGCGTCGATCGCTGCTTTGTCGAGGCCCGCGGTCTACGCCGCCAAGGAGGCTGTCAATCGCGCCTACGAGACGACGCTCGCCGAAGGCGTGCGGTTCGAGCGCCGCATCTTCCACTCGCTGTTCGCCACGGAGGACCAGAAGGAAGGCATGCGCGCGTTCGCCGAGAAGCGTGCGGCCGACTTCAAGCATCGGTAGCGGCTCACCACCTCACGCGGCGGTCCACCCGCCATCGATTGACATATTCGCGCCTGTGATCGAGGCGCCTGCGTCGGAGCAAAGAAAGACCGCGACCGCGGCGACGTGCTCGACGCTTATGAATTGCTTGGTCGGCTGTGCCGCGAGCATGACATCGTTGATCACCTGCTCGCGCGTCATGTTGCGCGCCTTCATGGTGTCGGGGATCTGACGCTCGACCAGCGGCGTCGAGACGTAGCCCGGCGAAATGCAATTTGCCGTGATGCCGGAAGTCGCCAGCTCGAGCGCAACCGTCTTGGTCAGCCCGACGAGGCCGTGCTTGGCCGCCACATAGGCCCCCTTGAAGGGCGACGCGACCAGCGAGTGGGCCGAGGCGGTGCTGATGATGCGGCCCCATTTTTGCGCCTTCATGCCAGGAATCGCGGCGCGCATCGCGTGGAAAGGGGCTGAAAGATTGATGGCGATGATGGCGTCCCATTTGTCGGTCGGAAAGTCTTCAATGGGCGAGACATGCTGGATGCCGGCGTTGTTGACGAGGATGTCCACCGATCCCATCTTGCTCTGGGCGCCGGCGACCATCACCTCGATCTCGGCTCCGTTGGCCATGTCGGCGCTGTGGTAGAAAGCTTTGACGCCAAACTCTTTCTCGATTTTGACCCGCTCCGCCTCGATCGTCGCCTTGTCGCCAAAGCCGTTAATGACGACGTCCGCGCCTTCCTTGGCGAGGGCGCGGGCGATTGCCAAGCCGATGCCGCTTGTTGAGCCGGTGACAAGGGCATGACGTTGGGCGAGCGACATCGGCGTTTCTCCTCATCGGACCCGCGCGGCGAGATCGTCCGCGTGAGAGCGGTCATATTGCATTGCGGTAAAGCTTTCGAGGGATTCGTTGCACCGCAAACGCCTTGGATGACAAATTCGCGCTGAGCGCCTAAAACCCTGCGGGGATTAGTTCGGTCGAAGCGCGGCTGGAAAGGGTAGGTCGGCGATGAGCCTTGCGATGTCGGAAACCCCCTGCGGGCCGCTCTCCCGCCACGCGACCGTCGGGGTTCGGGTCGGCGACGGCGACGCGGCGGTGACCGTCGGCGGGGGCGCCCCGATCGTCGTTCAGTCGATGACCAATACCGACACCGCCGATATCGAAGCGACCACGCGCCAGATTGCGGCTTTGGCGCGGGCAGGCTCGGAGCTCGTGCGGCTGACTGTCGATCGCGAGGAGGCCGCCGCGGCCGTGCCCCATATCCGCGACCGCCTGCGCGCCAGGGGGATCACGGCGCCGCTGATCGGCGATTTCCACTACATCGGCCACAAGCTGCTCGCCGAACATCCGGCCTGCGCCGAAGCGCTCGACAAATATCGCATCAACCCGGGCAATGTCGGCTTCAAGAACAAACGTGACCTGCAGTTCGGCAAGATCATCGAGATCGCAATCCGCAACGGCAAGACGGTGCGCATCGGCGCCAACTGGGGTTCGCTCGATCAGGAGCTCCTGACGACCCTCATGGACGAGAACGCGGCGAGCGCGAAGCCGCTCGAGGCCAGCGCGGTTACGCGCGAGGCGATGGTGAGGTCGGCGCTGTTGTCGGCGGCGCGGGCGGAGGAGATCGGGCTCAAGCGCGAGCGCATCATCCTGTCGGCGAAAGTCTCGTCGGTGCAGGATCTCATCACCGTCTATCGCATGCTCGGCGAGCGCTCCGATTACGCGCTGCATCTCGGCCTCACCGAAGCCGGCATGGGCTCGAAGGGCATTGTCGCCTCTTCCGCAGCGCTCGGCATCCTGCTGCAGCAGGGGCTCGGCGACACGATACGCATTTCGCTCACCCCCGAGCCGGGCGGCGACCGGACGCAGGAGGTCAAGGTTGCGCAGGAACTGCTGCAGACCATGGGGTTCCGCAGTTTTGCGCCGCAGGTTGCCGCCTGTCCGGGTTGCGGTCGCACGACCTCGACCGTGTTTCAGGAGCTGGCGCGCGACATCGAGACCTATCTTGCGACGTCGATGCCAGAATGGCGCGCGGTCTATCCGGGCGTCGAGCGCCTGAACGTCGCGGTTATGGGCTGCATCGTGAACGGGCCGGGCGAGAGCAAGCACGCCAACATCGGCATCTCGCTGCCTGGAACCGGCGAAGCTCCGGCCGCGCCGGTGTTCGTCGACGGAGTCAAGACCGTCACGCTTCGCGGGCCGCGCATCGCCGAGGATTTCAAGGCGCTGGTCATTGACTATATCGAGAAGCGGTACGGGGCGAACCGCCAGGCGGCGGAATAGGGGAGCGCGAACCGTGAGCCGACCGCCTCTGCCACCCTTTAATCAGGAAACCGCGGCGCAGAAGGCGCGCATGGCGGAGGACGCCTGGAACACCCGCGACCCCGCACGCGTCGCGCTCGCCTATTCCGAAAACAGCCGGTGGCGAAACCGCGCCGAGTTCCTTCAAGGGCGCCCTGCGATCGAGGCGTTTCTGACGCGCAAATGGAACCGCGAGCTCGACTATCGGCTGATCAAGGAGCTTTGGGCTTTTCATGAGAACCGCATCGCCGTTCGCTTCGCCTACGAATGGCGCGACGATTCGGGAAGCTGGTTCCGGAGCTACGGCAATGAGAACTGGGAGTTCGACGAGGACGGCCTGATGCGGGTACGCTTGGCGAGCATCAACGATCTGCCGATCCGCGAACAGGACCGTCTTTATCACTGGCCGCTCGGCCGTCGTCCGGACGATCATGCCAGCTTGAGCGAGCTCGGGCTCTAGCAACCCCTAGGCTTTGGGACCTGGGCCTTAAAGAACGGACATGTCCGCGTCATCGTACCGCGCATGAATCAGTCGGTTGACGACCGCGAAAATGAACGCGGTCGAGACGCCGAACATCAGCATTCCGTCCACCGCTTCAAACGGTCCGAGCAGCTTCCATTGCGGCGGCAACGCGATGTCGGAACCCGAAGTCGTATAGCTGCCGGCGGATGAATATATCGCCGCGCCGATGTCGGCGACCCCGCCGGAAATATCGAGGACGAAGGCCCAAAGCGCGATCTCCGCCAGATGGCTTCCGAGCGCGAGCAGGATTGTGGCCATCGTGAATGTCATGTTCACCCAGGTTCGCGCGCCAAGACGGCCGCGCTTGAGATCGCGGCGCAAGCTCACAACGATGATGTGGAAGGTGAGGGCATGAATCGCGATTGTGGCGACGGTCGCCGCGACTCCCACGATGAAGGGAGTGAGTATCGCGATGTGACTCGGCGCCATCTCATCCCCCGCGATTCGCATGATGGGCCCGGTTTGCGCCGGCGCGCCCGCTGCGCCGTGGGGTGCTCACTGGGTTTCCGGCGAGGCCCTGTTTCTTTCGCCTGTATGGTCGGAAATCAAGAGCTTTGCGCCGTGAATTGGCTTCTGTGAAATCCCCTGGCCGGATGGAGCATTGTCGGCTGCCCCGTAGGGCCGCCGCTCTTCACATTTCCACAGAAATAGCCCACATGGGCTCTTGGAGGCGCAAGTGTACGAACCCCCTCTTCATCGAAACGAACATCTGCCGGAGCTGCACGCGCTAATCAAGGAGCGCGTGTTCGGGCTCTTGATCAGCAACGGCGCCGAGGGTCTGGTCGCCAGCTCGGTTCCGTTCGTTCTCGACTCGGCCGGTTCGAAGCTCGGCACGCTAAAAGTCCATCTCGCCCGCGCCAACCCCCAGTGGCGCGATCTTGAAGAGCAGCCGGACGCGCTCATCGTGTTCCAGGGCCATGACCATTACATCACCCCATCCTGGTACGCGACCAAGCGCGAGACGGGCAAAGTGGTCCCGACCTGGAATTATACGATGGTCCAGGCGAAGGGCCGGGCGAAGCTGATGGACGACGCCTGGCTTGCCCAGCAGATCGAGGAGCTGACCCGGGCGCTCGAGCAGCGTCGCCAAGCGCCCTGGGCGGTCGGCGACGCGCCCGCTGACTTCATCGCCATGCAGCGCCGGGCGATCGTCGGCGTCGAGATCGAGATCCTCGACATCCGGGGAAAGTGGAAGACGAGCCAGAACCGCAACGCCGCTGACCGCGCCGGCGTCGTCGCCGGCCTCGAGGCGGTAGGCGACGACGATTCGCATGCGATGGCTGAGATTGTGCGCGAGACGGGCCGCGACTGAGGCGCCGCGCGCATTTGCCTCTCGAAGGGAGGCGTGATCCTATCCGCCCCGAAACCGTCATCAGGAGGTTATCACATGACCGACGCGATCAAGCCGCTCTACACCGCTCATGGGACCGCAGTGGGAGGCCGCAACGGCCATACCCGCTCCGACGACGGGATCGTGGACCTCGATCTGTCGGTGCCGAAGGAGATGGGCGGCCCCGGCAAGCCGAACACCGGGACGCCTGAGCACCTTTTCTCCGCCGGCTACGCCGCCTGCTTCGGGGGCGCGCTCGATTTCATCGCCAAACAGCACAAGAAGGACGCGTCGAAAGCGACGGTGAAATGCGCCGTCAGCATCGGCCCGCGCGAGAAGGGCGGCTTCGGTCTCGCAGTCGTGCTTGACGTGACCGACGCAAGCCTCCCGCAAGCGGAGCTCCAGTCGCTAGCGGAAGAGGCGCACGAGAAGATCTGCCCCTATAGCCACGCGACGCGCGGCAATGTCGACGTCAAGCTTGTGACCCACGGGGCGTGAAGCGAGCGCTCGTTCGCACAAGCTTGCCGGCGGAATCGGGTAGGCTTCGCAAACCGCTACGTCTGCGGGCGCAAAGCGACGCGCCGCCGGCAAGCTATTACCTAGACCAAGGATTTCCCGCTCGTGGCATGACGGCCTGAGGCGTTCCAGCGGCGCATCGCCCTCGGCCGACCTCAAATTATGTGGGTCGTCCGAAGGTCTCTTGCGTCCGCCCGCGTGAGAATCCCGGAAAGAAACACCCCTCAAGCATTTGCTAAGCCTGTCCTGTGGTTCAGCTTGTGGCTGACCGACGGTCATTCGTTACGATTGCGACTCGCGGCCCCGGCGAGCTTCGTGGGCGCATGTGCGGATCGTCGTTCGCCGGGCCAAGCCCGGATGAGAAAGGCTTGAGCTCAGATGAAGGAGACTGCGCCGCCTCTCAGTGAGGGGACGCCGCTCGACCGGGGCTTGCGCGCTCTATGCGGGATCGCGGCCTATTACCGTATCGGCGCCGAGCCGGTGCAGCTCGCGCGCGAGCTGGCGCTGGGCGCCCGCGAGGCCAATGAGGGCGATCTCATCCGCGCCGCCAAGCTCGTCGGAATGAGGGCGCGCCTGGTTGAGAAAGTCACCGCCGAACGGCTCGCGACCGTGCCCACTCCGGCGATCGTCCGCATGGCCAGCGGCGCGTTCATGGTGTTCGGGGGCCGCAATCCGTCGGGCCTCTGCCTGCTGGTCGATCCGATCAGCCACGCGGTCCAGGAGGCGCCGCTCGAAGACCTTGCGCGTGACGTCGGCGGGCAGGTGCTTCTCGTCGCTCGCAAGATCTGCGGCGCCGGCGTCGATCCGCGCCAGTTCGGCATGCGCTGGTTCCTGCCCACGATCTGGCGCTATCGCCGTCCGCTCGGCCATGTGCTGGCGGCATCGCTATTCGTGCAGATTTTCGCCCTGACGACGCCCCTGTTCTTCCAGGTCGTGGTCGACAAAGTGCTGACCCATCGCGGTTACGAGACTTTGTTCGTGCTCGTCGGCGGCCTCGTCGCCATCGGCCTGTTCGACGTCGCGCTCCAATATTTGCGCACCTACGCGCTGTCGCACACCACAAACCGGATCGACGTCGAGCTCGGCCAGCGCCTGTTCGCGCATCTTCTCCGTCTGCCGATTTCCTATTTCGAGACGCGGTCGACCGGGCAAACGGTCGCCCGGGTGCGGGAACTGGAGACGATCCGCAATTTCCTCACCGGGCAGGCTTTGTTCTCGGCGCTCGACCTCCTGTTCGCCTTCGTGTTCGTCGGCGTCCTCTTCGCCTATTCGTGGTCGCTGACCCTGATCGTGCTCGCCGGCATTCCATTTTACGTCGTGATTGGCTTTTCCGTCAGGCCCCCCTTACGCGAGCTGGTCAAGGAGAAATTCAATCGCGGCGCGGCGACCCAGCAGTTCCTGGTCGAGACGATCGTCGGCGTGAACACGGTGAAGGGTGCCGCGGTCGAGCCGATCATGCGCGCGCAATGGGAGGAGAGGCTCGCAGCCTATGTCAAGACGAGCTTCGCCGCCGCGATGCTGGGCTCGGGCGGGCAGCTCGCCATTCAGTACATCAGCAAGCTGACCACCGCGGCGCTGCTTCTGTTCGGCGCCAAGGCGGTGATCGATGGCGATCTGACCGTCGGCGGCCTCGTCGCCTTCAACATGATCGCCTCTCAGGCGGTCCAGCCGATTCTGCGCCTGTCGCAGATCTGGCAGGATTTTCAGCAGGTGCAGATCTCGATCGAGCGCCTGGGCGATATCCTCAACACGCCGCCCGAATCCTCGTCGTCGGCACGCCTCCTGCCGCCGACGCCGCGTGGCGCGATCGAATTCCGCCGCGTCGGCTTCCGCTATCGGCCAGGCGCGCCTGAGGTCCTGAAAGACGTTTCGCTCAGCATTCGGCCGGGCGAGACGATTGGCATCGTCGGGCCATCGGGCTCCGGAAAATCGACGCTTACCAAGCTCATCCAGCGGCTTTATCTCCCGAACGAGGGGCAGGTGCTGCTCGACGGCGCGGACTTGAACCATGTCGATCCGGCGTGGCTCAGGAGCCACATCGGCGTCGTGCTGCAGGAGAACCTCCTGTTCAACCGCACCGTCCATGAGAACATCGCCTTCGCCAATCCGGCGATGACGCGCGCGCGCGTCATCGAGATCGCGCGGCTCGCCGGAGCCGACGAGTTCATTGACAAGCTCCCGGAGGGCTATGACACATTGATCGAGGAGCGCGGCGCCAATCTTTCCGGCGGGCAAAGGCAGCGCATCGCCATCGCGCGGGCGCTGGCGACCAATCCGCGTATTCTCATTTTCGACGAGGCGACGTCGTCGCTCGACTACGAGAGCGAGCGCATCGTTCAGCGCAACATGCGCCGCATCGTCAAGGATCGGACCGTCATCATCATCGCCCATCGTCTGGCTGCGGTGCGGGGTTGCGACCGCATCGTCGGCATGGCGGATGGCCGCATCGTCGAGGTCGGCTCGCACGCTGAACTGCTCCGCCGTCCCGGCGGCCTCTACGCCTATCTCTGGAGCCTTCAGAGCCAGCCGGCGGAGATCGCAGCGTGACCCTGATTCCCGCTGCGGCTCCTGGCGACAAGGCGCGCTCCGCGGCCAAGTTGTTTGCCTCACGCGCGCTGGCGCGGCTCAAGACGCCCGGAATGAATCTCAGCGACCGGGAATTTCTCGCGCCGGCGCTTGAGATTCTCGAGACGCCGCCGTCTCCAGTGCATGTCGCCTTCCTGTGGATCATTTGCGCGTTCGTCGTCGTTGCGCTGGCCTGGGCCTATTTCGGCCGCGTCGACATTGTCGCCGCCGCACAAGGCAAGTTTCAGCCGATGGGGCAGGTGAAGGTCGTCGAGCCCCTGGAAACGGGCAAGGTCGAGGCGATCAGCGTCAGCAACGGCTCGCTCGTGCAGGCGGGCGATGTGCTCGTCGAGCTCGACCGCTCGGCAGCCCTTGCGGACGCGGAAGGCGCACGCGCCGAGCTCGCATCCGCGCGGGCGGAAATCCTGCGCCGCAAGACCGCGCTCTTGAGCGCGCGGTCGCATCGCTTCGATCCGCCCCCTGCGACCGACTGGCCAGAAAACGTGGCGCCGGCGTTGCGCGAGCGCGAAACCCGTGTTCTCGCCGCCGATCTCGGACAATTGGCGGCAAACGTCGCCTCATTCGATGCCGAGCGCGCGCAGAAGATCGCCGAAGGCGACAAGCTGCGGGAGACGATCGAGACGCAGAAGAACCTCGTCGCGACCCTGCGGGAGCGCGTCGCCATGCGCACGAAGCTCGTCGATATGAAGGCGGGCGCGCGGGCCGCCGTCATCGACGCTACCGAAACGCTGCAATATCAAATCACGCAAGAGGCGAAGCAGGAGCAGGATCTGGCTTCCCTTGCCGCGGGGCTCGAGGTCATCGCCCGTAATGCCGACAAGGCGGTCGAGGACTTCATCTCGGAGAACGCCCAGAAACTGGAGGACGCCGAGCGGCACGCGGAGGATATCGAGCAGCGCCTCGCCAAGGCTCAAGCTGAACTCGATCATCTGACGCTGAGAGCGCCGATCGCGGGCCGCGTGCAATCGTCGATCATCACCAATGCCGGCCAGGTTATTACAAGCGGCCAGGAGATCATGCGCATCGTGCCCGAGGATTCGGGACTCGAGATCCAGGCTTATGTGCGCAATCGCGACATCGGTTTTGTCAGCGTCGGCCAGGAGGCGGTGGTCAAGATCGAATCCTTCCCCTTCACCCGCTACGGCTCGATCAGGGCGCATGTCACGCGCATCGCCAAGGACGCGATCCCCGAGCCCGACGCCAACGCGATCGAAGGCGATCCGACGCGCGTCTCGAATGCGGCGGGTTTTGCCGGCGGAGAGCGCACGCAGAATCTGGTGTTCCCGGTCGTGCTGAAGCCCGACGCCGAGACGATCGCCGTCGACGGCCTGATCCAGCCGCTCACGTCCGGCATGGCGGTCACGGTCGAGCTCAAGACCGGCGCACGGCGGATGCTCGAATATCTGTTCTCGCCGCTGGTCGAAGTCGCCTCGAAGGCGATGCGGGAGCGGTGAGGCCGAGCGGCTCTTTGCGCCGCAGCCGCCACCATCATCCTGAGCAGCGATTGCGCGGGGAACTTCGTTTCCTCCCTGATCGAGGCGTAGACTTTGGCGGCGTCGAGATGGGCTGGGGCAGGCATGCGCGGCTCCTATGCCGGCCATCTCCGACGCATTTAAGTTGCGCGTGAGTCTGAGTTGCGCGTGAGTTCGAAAAATCGTAGCATATGGCGCACAAAAAGCGTGGGCCGGTCTACGGGGAGTTCCGAGCCGCCTCGTTGCCGCAATTAAGCCGGCAACCCGCGATTCTGGCTTGCCGCAATTTTTTCAGGACTAGCGCGCACGTTTCAAAAGGGAGGAACCCATGATCGGAGCGAGCAACCGAATTTGGCTTCTTCTGTCGCTGGTTGGTTTGTTGATCGGCTACGCCGACGCCCAGCAGACATCCCCGCCGGCCGCCCCGAACCCCTACCTTATGGGGTCCGAGGGTTACGACAAGGGGCCGCGCGGGCTGACGAGTTTCCAGCCTATCGCGATCGACCAGCCGTTCGCGGCGAGGATGGCCGCGGATATAGCGGCAAAGCCAGGCATCGAACGCGATCATCAAGCGCTGCTCGAAGAGCGCTACGACCTCAGCGATCACCCCGCTCAGGGCGTTACGATGGCGCGCGGCAAGCCGCTGCAGGAGGGTGTACGCGTCAAGCTGCCATCGGGGGTGACATGGGAACAGCTCGCGGGGATGAGCCCTGACGCGATCCGTGAGCAGGGCGTTTGGCCGAAGGGTTTCCTCCCCCTGCCGCATCCCTTCCACGCTACCGGCGGCTTCGTGTTTCCGAAGGAAGAGATCGACGCAATGAAGCAGCAGGACGGGCGCGACCTGACTCGCTTCGACATCGATTTCGACCTGCCAGAGCACTTCCTGGCCG
>JGI12659J15293_10000413_pt1 | contig 13653 bp, 9 predicted proteins | sample JacPinW_OM2H0_O1_FD_15293 | JGI IMG/M metagenome (IMG submission 15293) | reverse complement strand
GATTTCAAATTCGGGCGTGGCCATGTAGTCCGCATATCCTCGAAAGCTCGCATTTCGCCAGCCGACATTCTTTGAATCCGGCTTGGGGCGACGAAGGCCTCCAAGTTCCTTCAGGTGAACGTAGTTAATTCCGGCGGCTTCCAGAGCAGGTCCCAGCGTATCGAGGCTGTATTGAGGATTGCGGCGCGAACGCGGGATCGTCCGAATATCAATCACGCGCTCTATTCCATGTGCCTGAAGAAATTCCACAAATTGATTGAAAGTTCGAGTCGAGTGGCCGATCGTGAAGATCGTTTGTTTTTGTCCCTTGGGCGTTTTATCAGCCTTCGAACTCACAGACTAATCATACGGCAGGCGCCTTCTCGCGGTCGACTTCCGTCCAAGAATTTTGCTTCAGCGACGAAGGCCGAACGGGGATAATAGAAACCTTTCACGATCAGTTGCGGCTGGGACCAGTGGATAAGATCTGAGGGTATATGGCTGGAACAAAGGCTCTGTTTTGGGATAACGGTGGCGTAATTCTGACGAATGGTTGGGATCGCCATTCGCGCCGTGCCGCCGTCGATAAGTTTCAGCTCGATTGGAACGATTTCGAGGACCGCCACGAGCTCATGCTCGATGCCTTTGAAACTGGCCGCGCTTCGATTGACGATTATCTTCATCGCACAATTTTTTATCGTGAACGGCCCTTCTCGTCAGGTGATTTCAAAGCGTTTATGTTCGACCAATCACAACCTTTTCCTGAACCACTCGCGTTCTTGGGACAGATTGCCAGGTCTCGCCGGTTCCTGGTGGCATCTCTGAATAATGAATCGCGCGAAATTAATGAATACCGGATCGAGAAATTTGCGCTCAGAGACTATTTCGAAGCATTCTTCAGCTCCTGTTACTTGGGCCTTCGAAAGCCTGATCCTGGAATTTACAAGCTGGCACTGAAGATCACTCAGCAAAAGCCCGCGGAATGTATTCTGATCGATGACCGCGGATTGAATTTGGAATGTGCTCGTGAGCTAGGAATGCAAACGATATTGTTTAAGGACCTGGCGCAACTGCGCAGCGACTTGACGCAATTCGGCATTTCCGTTAACGAAAAGTAGTTATTGCCTTGCGAGGCTAAGAATTATGGAGCTGAATAGCCGCATACTTCCGGACATTGCGTCGCTTAGCCGCGCTGTATTGGAAGAAACTCTTGCGATTATTCAAGAAGCCGTTGCGAAACGTGGCAGGTTTGCGATCGCGCTATCGGGTGGGCATACCCCGGAGAAAATGTTTTCGCTCTGGGCCGAGACCGCGCAATATCGCGATAAGACGCCCTGGGATCGCATTCATCTGTTTTGGAGCGACGAGCGCTACGTGCCCGAAAATGATCCTCTAAGTAACTACCACATGGCGCGCGGCACCCTGATTTCTCATGTTCCGATACCGGCAGAAAACGTTCATCCGGTCCCGACGAATTTGTTTCCTCCAGAAGCATGCGCCCGCGCTTATGAGGCCGATCTATTAAAGTTTTTTGGCGCTGAGCCTCCGACGTTCGACGTTCAGCTTCTGGGAATTGGGCCAGAGGGCCATACCGCTTCGTTGTTTCCCGGTTCGGCCGCGTTGAATGAAAAATTACGCTGGGTGGCCGCGGTTCGCGTTCCGGCTGAGCCACCGCAACGAATCACTTTTACGCCCGTGGTTCTCGACTGCGGGCGCAATACGTTTTTCCTGGTAGCCGGCGAAAACAAACGAGAGATACTGTCGGCCATCCGCAAAGAGTCCACCACCGAAACCAGCCAGTATCCTGCCTCCAGAATTCATCCCACCAAGCCTCCGGTGTGGTTTTTGGATGCGGCCGCGGCCGGCTAAACCTGCGCGAGTCGGCTTTGGGCTGAAGCTTTTCCAAGGCCAAGGCGTCTAAACATTACATACAGGAAATACTCCTATAAAATAGAAGCTTGGGATTCCAGGCAGCATGCGGGCTTACGATAGCAATTTTTAAAAGAAGCTTTCGCCGGAAGAGGATATGAACAAATTGTCAGCTAGAAATAACGGAAAGCTTCTTGCAGCGCTTGTCCTAGTGCTTACGCCGGCTCTCGCGAGCATTTCGTGTAGTTCTAAAACCGCGGCTGTTGGCCCTGACCTTGCTGTGCCAGTGAACGTCGCAAAAGCGGTTAAAAAAACCGTTCCGATCCAGCTTAGCGCTATCGGCACGGCGGAAGCGTATTCAACCGTCTCGATCAAGGGGCAAGTAAATGCCGTTCTCAAGGAAGTGCACTTCAAACAGGGAGATTTTGTTAAGAAGGGCGATTTGCTGTTCACGCTCGATGCGCGTCCGTTCCAGGCATCTCTAGCTCAAGCGGAGGCGAATCTCGCTCGCGACAAAGCTCAAGCCGACCTCACCATTGTCCAGGCTGAACGTTACAAGAAGCTTTATGACCAAGGTATTTCGGCCAAAGAGCAATACGACCAGATGGAGGCCAACGCCGCCGCGCAGCAAGGCTCGGTACACGCCGACGAAGCGGCCGTGGAATCGGCCAAGCTCCAGTTGCAATACTGCGCGATTTATTCGCCGGTTGATGGTCGCACCGGAGCTTTGCAGGTCTATCCCGGAAACTTGGTAAAAGAAAATGATGTCCCGATACTTGTGGTCATCAACGAGATTGCTCCGCTCTACGAGGATTTTTCTGTGCCCGAGCAATATCTCGGCGTGATCAAGAAATACATGGCCGGAGGCCGTTTGCAAATTGAGGCCACGCCTTACGGAGACACCGCGGCCGAAGTCGGTTATCTGACGTTCGTCGACAACACTGTGGACAATACGACCGGCACGATCAAGCTAAAGGGTACTTTTGCTAACACGGACCATCGCTTGTGGCCCGGGCAGTTCTCAGCTGTGTCGCTCCGTTTGTCCGAAGAAGAAAACGCGACAGTGGTCCCAACGCAAGCCGTACAGACGGGGCAAAGCGGCGATTTTGTGTTCGTGATCAAGCCGGATCAAACTGCGGAATCGCGTCCAGTGAAAGTAGCGCGAACGCTCGGGACGGAATCCGTAATCGCGAAGGGAATTGACCCGGGAGAGACAGTCGTTACAGACGGACAGCTGCGGTTAATTCCCGGAATCAAAGTTCAGATTAAAGCAGCTGCGCAAGGAAATTAGAAATGGCAATGAATATTGCCGAGCCGTTTATTCGCCGCCCGGTCATGACCACGTTGGTCATGATGGCGATACTCCTGTTTGGCATTCTCGGCTATCGCGCGCTGGCGGTTAGCGAACTCCCCAACGTGGACTATCCCACGATTCAGGTTGGCGCCAGTTTGCCCGGCGCTAGCCCGGATACTATGGCTTCGGCGGTTGCGACTCCTCTCGAGAAACAGTTCTCCACTATCGCTGGCATCGATTCGATGACCTCGACCAGCGCGCTTGGAACCACCAGCATCACTCTGCAATTTGATTTGAGCCGCAATATCGACGGCGCTGCGCAAGACGTGCAAGCGGCAATCGCGCGCGCGGCCTCCCAGCTCCCTCCCAGCATGCCCACGCCCCCGACCTACAACAAAGTAAATCCCGCGGACCAGCCCATTCTGTACCTTGCGATGGGGTCGAAGACTTTGCCGCTTTACACCGTGGACCAATATGCCGAAACCCTAATGGGCCAACGCATCTCAATGGTGAAAGGTGTAGCGCAGGTGCAGGTGTACGGTTCACAGAAATATGCCGTGCGCATACAGCTCGATCCACAGGCTTTGGCTACACGGCAAATCGGAATAGACGACGTTCACACCGCGGTCCAGAACGCGAACGTGAATCTTCCGGTCGGCACGCTGTATGGCGAGCACCGCGCGTTCACGTTGCAGGCGAACGGGCAACTCACTCACGCCTCGGTTTATCGCCCATTGATCGTGGCTTATCGCAACGGCTCGCCGGTTCGTCTGGAAGATCTTGGCAAAGTTTACGATAGCGTGCAGAACGATCGCGTGGCGAACTGGTGGAACGATACGGACTCCGTAGTTCTTGCAATCGAGCGGCAGCCGGGAACTAACACCGTGGAAGTTGTGGATGCGGTTAAACAGCTGCTTCCGCAATTTCGCGCCATCATTCCGCCGTCAGTGCAGATGCAGATTCTTTACGACGCATCCGAATCGATTCGCAATTCAGTCGCCGACGTGAAATTCACGCTCTACCTCGCAATCGCGCTGGTCATCCTGGTAATTTTCCTGTTTCTGCGGAATCTCTCGGCGACCGTAATCCCCAGCTTTGCGCTACCGATGTCGATCATCGGCACCTTTGCGGTGATGTACCTGCTGGGGTACACGGTTGACAATCTATCGCTCATGGCTCTGACACTTTCGGTCGGTTTCGTGGTGGACGACGCCATCGTGATGCTCGAAAACATCGTCCGGCACATGGAAATGGGCGAAGGTGTTATGGAGTCCGCGCTCAGCGGCTCGCGCGAAATCGGTTTCACGATCTTGTCGATGACGATTTCATTGGCCGCAGTCTTCCTGCCCGTATTTTTCATGAGCGGAATCATGGGACGTCTGCTGCATGAATTCGCCGTAGTTATCATCACTTCGATTCTTGTCTCCGGCGTGGTTTCCCTCACGCTCACGCCGATGCTGTGCAGCCGGTTCCTACGTCCAGCCGGCGAGATGAAACACGGGCGCGTCTATATGGCGCTGGAAAGATTCCTGGACTGGATGCTGAAGGTTTATGACGTTTCGCTGCGATGGTCGCTGCGCCATCGGGTTTTCGTAATGGTTGTGTCGGGAATTATTCTAATTGTGACCGTGTGGCAATTTGCGGTGATTCCAAAAGGATTTTTGCCTGCGGAAGACAGGTCCCAGATCTTCGCCTTTACAGAGGCTTCTCAGGGCATCTCTTTCGAATCCATGAGGCAGCATCAGCTTCAATTGAACAAAATTGTGCTGGATGATCCTAACCGTAGAGATTTCTTCTCGAGTGTGGGCAGTTTCACGGCCAGCAACGGCGGAATTATTTTCATTCACTTGAAAGAGCGCAAAGATCGTCCCGCCACCGAATCCCCAACCATGGTGCATCTCGAGCAGAAGTATGGCGATGTGCCCGTAGTTGGAAGCGCGATTCGCGGCATCGCTCCACTCTTCGCGCATCATCCTTCAATCGATGAGGTGATCGCGGAATTCCGCGAGAAGTTTGCAACTGTAACTGGGATCAATGCGTACATGCAAAACCTGCCTCCGATCCAAGTCGGAGGCCAGCTCACGAAAAGCCAATATCAGCTTGCTCTGCAGAGCCCGGACACCGCGGAACTTTATCGCGATTCCATGATGTTCATGAAGGAAATGGCTAAGCTCCCCGGCCTTCAGGACGTGACCACCGATTTGTTAATCGCAAATCCGCAAGTGAACGTCAACATCGATCGCGATAAAGCATCAGCGCTCGGCGTCTCGGCTCAGCAAGTCGAAGACGCTCTGTACACTGCTTACGGCCAGCGTCAGATCTCTACCATCTATGCGCCGAACGACGAATATTGGGTAGTGATGGAACTCGAAGACAAATACCAGGCGGATCCCGCGGCACTATCGATGCTTTACGTGCATTCGAGCAGCGGAAACCTGGTGCCGTTGAATGCTGTCGCGACATTGTCCACAAATCTCGGCCCGCTCTCAGTAAATCATCTTGGCCAGCTTCCTGCCGTGACGCTTTCTTTCAACTTGAAAAACGGTGTCGCAATCGGCGACGCCGTGAACAGCGTGAATAAACTTGCTCGAGAGGTCCTGCCGCCCACCGTTACTACGGAATTTCAAGGGACCGCCCAGGCCTTTCAGGCTTCGTTGACCGGCTTAGGCATCTTGCTGTTCATGGCCATCCTGGTGATCTACATCGTTCTGGGAATTTTGTATGAGAGCTTCATCCATCCAATCACGATTCTTTCCGGCTTGCCTTCCGCGGCCTTCGGCGCTCTCTTGACCCTGCAGATTTTCCACCTTAGCCTCGATCTTTACGGTTTTGTCGGCGTCATCATGTTGATCGGCATCGTGAAGAAAAACGCGATCATGATGGTGGATTTCGCGATCGAACGCGAACGCACGGGCCACAAGACGGCTGAAGAAGCGATCTATGAAGGATGCTTGATTCGCTTCCGGCCGATCATGATGACCACTATGGCCGCGCTTATGGGTACGCTCCCGATCGCCTTAGGTTCCGGTGCCGGTGCAGATTCGCGGCGCCCGTTGGGCCTCGCCGTTGTCGGCGGCCTCGTCTTTTCGCAAGCCGTTACCTTGTATTTGACGCCTGTTTTTTACACCTATATGGACCGTTTCCAAACATGGGCTGAGAACCGTTTCGGAAAATTGGGTCGAAAACGGAACGCTTTTCTTGCGGACGAACATTCTTCAGCCGATTGATAGCATCTGACCGTCCCGCATCCAGGAATTCCTGCCTCCAGTTTTGCCTCGCGCTACTGACCTTCAGGACAGTTTTCTTCTCTGTCGTCGGGTACTAATCTGGCTGTCATTGCGTACCATTGACCCTGCTCCAGCCCACCCCTAGCATGAGTCAGGACGCATACGCGCTCCGGAATGCGGAAATGCTTCCCGGCGTGTTTCGTTTTGGTCCGCAGGAACCCAGCCAGAATGAGTTATGGAGAGGATTTCCCAAGAGACATAAGAATGCGCCCGCGAAGGCGCGGCCCGCGCATGAATTCGCGTGTCCGCGTAGTGATTGAATGCAATGGAGATATGGGCCCGAATTCTTACGAAGCGGCCTTCACGCGAGTCGTTAGCGCAAACGGCTGCCTACTTGTGAGTCCGAAGGAACTTGAATTGCAGCAGCCGCTGCGGCTGACGAATTTGTCGACGCGTTTAACAGTCGAAGGCAGGGTGGTTTGGAAGGGCGTGCAAAGACCTGACGGCTGGGACATGGGAGTTGAAATCGCCTCGCGAGGTCAGGATTTCTGGGGTGTGGAACTGTGAAATTTCAGAGCTTAAAGATGCCTCCAGCCAAAATTTCCGGCTCACAGGCGAAAGCGGTTGCTCCGTATCTCAAGTCAGCGGCGGGACCTTTACACTCACCACCATCTCAAGCAGGTTCGCAGGCCGCGGCGCAGGTCACTCCCGGGGAAGAGCGGCGTCGCAGTTATCGCGTGCTTCTGCGCGTGCGCGCTAGCATTCATGTGGCGCTACAGGGGAAGCCTGTGACCTTCGACACCGTCACTCTGAGCGTCAGCAATCACGGCGCACTGGTTGTGCTCAAGCAGAGTCTTCCATGCGAGACTAGGTTGGTTCTGGAGCACAGCGGTACCAAGGAGCGCGTCGCTTGCAAAGTTGCCAGAATTGCACGCGAAATGCCTGAAGGATTCCACATCCCGCTCGAATTCGATTCTCCTGCGCCGAATTTTTGGCGAATCGCGTTCCCTCCATCCGATTGGCGCCCGCATGACGACCTATAGGGCTGCTCTGTAATTCTTGGAAGGATCTGAAGTTGCGCCGGCGCTCATCCGCAGAAAAATCCGTCAACTGAAGCGAAAGATCGAATTTATTAGAAGGGAAGCTTACGTAGGTCGAGGTTTCCGCCGGAGAGAATGATTCCGATCTTTTTGCCTTCGGCGCGAATCCTGCGATTCAAGGCGGGAGCCGCTGCCACGGCGCCGGAAGGTTCGACGACAAGTTTGGTACGTTCCCACAGCAGTAGCATCGCCGTGACAATCTCTTCTTCACTGACCAGAGAAATCTCATCCACCATAGATTGCAGGATTGAAAACGTTAAAGGGGAAAGCGTCGCCCGAAGTCCGTCGGCCATAGTCTCGCTTTGTGCCGCCGCTTGAATTTTCCCGCTAGCGAGAGAGCGGTAAGCGTCGTCCGCATTCCTCGGCTCACCGCCAACAAGCCTTATTCCCGGACGCATGCCTTTCGCCGCGATAGCCGTGCCGGACAGAAGTCCTCCGCCGCTGGCTGGCGTGATCACCACGTCGAGATCGCCGATCTCCTCAAGCAATTCTAGCGCCGCCGTGCCCTGACCTGCGATCACGCGCGCGTCGTCGTAAGGATGAACCAAATGCGCGCCGGTTTTTCTCATCACTTCTGCGCAAGTATTTTCGCGCGAAGCCATGTTTGGCTCACACAAGGTAATCTTTCCACCGTAGGATTCGACGGCTCTCATTTTCGCGGCGGATGAGTTCGAAGGCATCACGATATACGCTGGAATGCCGCGCCAACGCGCAGCCAGCGCCATCGCCGCGGCATGATTTCCGGACGAAGGCGCCACAACTCCGTGAAGAGCTTCCTCATCCGTCAGCGAAAATATAGCGTTTGTGGCGCCGCGAATCTTGAAAGAGCCGGTCTTCTGTAGATTTTCACACTTGAAAAACAGCTGGGCCCCTGCAATCTCGTCGAGCGAAGCGGAGGTAATCACCGGCGTGCGATGAATGTGCGGAGCAATTCGCCTGTGAGCAGCACGAATTGCTTCGAAGTTTGGCGCATCCATTTGCCAGGACGTTGCGTTCATCTTGACCCGCCCTCGCGCATTATTTAACGCCGCGCGGCAACCGTGAATGTCACTTTTGCGGCGGCGCTATTGTCGAAACGGTCGGCAATTTGCACGGCCACGGTATGCTCTCCGGCAGAAAGGCCGCTCAGAGGAATCTGATAGCTCTCTTTCGGCGCATCAGAAAGCAGACCATCCGGGAAAACGATAGTCCAATCGCCGGCGTCCACACTATATTGCGCTTTGGCGATTGCACTCGAAGAGCTGATCCCTTCGAAAGTTACTTTGGCCACCGCTGCCGAAGCATCTGCCCGCAAACTTTCTATACGCGGCGGAGTGTTTTCAATTTCAAAGCGATCGCTTTCACGTTCACTTGTTAGCGCCTGATCCACCGGGTTCGATGGCGAATCGGAAGCCACAATTTTCAGATAGTAGGCCCCGTCCGGCATAGTTGTCGTGTCCCAGGAATAGTATTTCTGTGTAAGTTTGCCCTTCAGCAACCGCCANTTCTTCTCGCCCTCTCCGTGATAATAAACGGAGTAAACAAGATCGTCGTCGTTATCGTCATGCGCGCTCCACAACACGCTTGCATAGCCTTTTTCTTCGAATCCTTGTGGAGACACGTCGATTTTCAGAGGCCGTGCGGCGAGGTCCGGGTTGCTGCTAGTGGGTGCGGGAAAATTCGTTCCATTTCGTTGCGGCATTCGAAGTTGAACCGATGCAGGAGTTGCGGGCCCCGAAGATTGCGGGGCGAAGCCTTGCACGCGTATCCCCGGATCCTGAATAGCGATGTCGTCGATGGCAGGCGCAACATTTTTTGGCTGATATGCCAGGTTTACCCAGGAAACATCCGGCACCGACCCGTTGTCCGCATCGACAAACACGGCTTTCCACTGCACGAATCGGGCTGGTGGGCAATCCACCGTTTCTCCTGTTGGATTCTTGAATGGCCCCACCCAAGGGCTCCAGTTCTTCTGCGGGCTCGAAGTATTTCCGGAGCGAACGTAAAACTCAACTTTGCCTTTTGTCGCGTTGCCTCCCCACCATGACAATCGCCCCCAGTGGGAAAATATTTTGGCATCAAAAGCGTCGGACTCGAAACTCCCGCCACGTTCGTAACCTGGCCCCAGAGTAAAGATTTTTCCGGGATTCGCGGTTGCGACGAATATCTTTCCGTCGCGGCCTGTGATCAAGCTGGTCACCTGCGCGGAGGCAGTTTTTGCAATGCTTGAGAAAACATTATTGCCGTCGAGCGAAAGAATCGTGCCCTTATTTCCAGTTCCAAGCAGAATACGCCGCGAGGAAGAAAGGCCCATAGCGAACACCAGGTCGTCTCGCGAGGACCACAATGCCTCCGGTGAGCCGTCCGCCGATATTTTGATTACCTCCGCACCGCCCGTTAGGGAAGAAATGAAGGGAAACGAAAAATTGGGTTGCACCCCTTGCGCTTGCAGTTGGAGCGTAACATTCGCTTGAGGTGTCGGAGCGGCTTGAGGCTGCGCGGACGGTGGCGGCAGGTTCAGGATCGGTGTGGTAGTCGCGCCACGTTGTTTTTCTCCAATGGAAGCTGCGTAAATATTTCCTTGGTCGTCCGTCAACAGGGAAGTCACTTCTTTCTTGCTAGTCTCATAGACGACGAATGCCGGACCTGATCCCGGCATCGCTTGCGAGTTTTTCCGCACAATCGCAATACGCAAGACCAATCCGTTGGGATCCGTGCCGATCAGAAGATTCCCGCTTTGATCGAACGCAATAGAACGCGCATGCCGTTCATCGCTCTGATAGAAGAGTTGGCCCTTGCCGTCGGGCGTGACAGCAAATACTTCGCCTTTGTCTCCTGCCGCAACAAACAGCGTGCCCTGCGCATCAAAAGCTAGCGCCCAGATATACTTCGTTTTCGGATCGAAGAAGACGCTTTTCTGGCCGTCTGGCGTGACCTTGTACACTTTCCCGTCCGGCGAAGTTCCCACGTACAAATTGTCGTGTGAATCGAAAGTGATGGCTTGCGCCGCGAGCTCGCCCGATTCAAAGACCGTCGTCGGTTTTGCTGGATCGTCCAGGCGCAATACTTTCGCGTTCGATCCTCCCGCCGCATAGATGCGTCCTTGTGAATCCATGCGTAATGCCCAAAGATACGCAAGATTTGGATCCGCGAAAGGAGTGAACTTGGGCGCGGGCATCAGCTTTCCGTCACTGCGTATCGCCACGCCGTTGGGGGTGCCGCGCTCGAATTCAGAGAAGTCTGATTCTCGCCACGTGCGAGTGTGTTCCGCGAAAACGGCGACAGGCGCGATGATTCCGATTGCCAGAGCACACACTAGTAATTTTCGCGAGCTTATCAATCCGAAGCTCCTTTTGAAGCAAACTTCATTTTACGATTATGGTCAGTGTGCGTTCGCCGGTGATTACCTGATGCATTTCCGCAAACCACGAACCCGCCAGTGATTGATGCAGCAGCCGCGCGCCACCCACGCTTTGTCGTTGGTCCAGAACGTTGATTTCCGAAGAGGGGGCGTTGGGCATCACCTTATCTTCGACGAGCAACGTGGTGGTTGGTTGCAGAAGCGTTGCGTAAAGACAATCGTTTTGCCTTCCGCGATTGATTAGTCTGATGAGCTCCTCGAGTCCTGGCAGTGGTCCCTGCATCGTGGCCATCGGATCTACTGTGCGGTCCAATGTCTCGCCGTCGCTGATTAGCAATTGCAACGTGCCGCGGGCCGTCTGGGGAGGAATCGTAATGGGAATCTCCTGGATGAATGGCTCGCCGCGATAGGGCCTCAATAGCACTTTCACGGCGACCGTTTCCCCGGGCGTGACTTCGCTTTTCTCCGTCCAGGCATTGTCAATCATGGACCAGCGTCGCTCGGCAAGCGCGGTCACTTTTATATGTACTCCGTCCACGTGCGCCCGCTCGTATGGGTTCGAATAAATCCTGGCAAAAATACCTTGGACTTCGTTGGCCACAAAAAAACCGCTGGGAATCGGCGCGTCATTAGGAGCAAAAAGATTTTCTAAATGGACAGGAGTGTGGCCCTTCAGTTCTATATCCCCATCCAACCGCAGCGTCCAGCCCTCACCATATGCCGGACTCCCGGTGATGCCGTTGTATGTCGCAAGAGCCACTAACAGCGGGGTCAGTTGCGGGCTTTCGATAACTTCAAAATGAAATTTCTTTTCGATGTTGGGCATGGCCAGCGTCACGTCCACTGGAATCATCGGTGGGCCAGCGCCAAGCTTTCCCATGATCGCCGTTGTCCGGTCCTGCGTCAGCGTCCCGATGGTGGCTCCCGACGTCATAATTTTCGTGGATGCCATCGCGGAGGCCAGCGTCGTTACAACGTGTCCGCGCGTCATCGGCATTGAAACCGAGCCGAACGAAAAGATCGGATGGCCGCATGCGAGCACTGTTCCATCGCTCTCCACAGCCGTCACGGTGCATCCGGGCGCGATAGAAAGATCGCCGCGAATTAGTTCGACGCCCACCATGTCTCCAGGTTTTAAGTTCGCATCCTCCGGGCTAGGCTCGGCATTTCCCCCCGCCACCATGCTCATGCCCCAGCCGGAAATTTGTTTGCTGAATTGCGCGATGGTGTCCGGATACAGGCCCGCGGAAATAAGTGGAGTCTCAATGGGAACCAAGAATTGCCCCGCGCCAGCTCCAGTACGGCTGGAAAATTCCTGCGGCAATGCGACACGTGACGCAGGCGGAATCGTTCCCGTGTTTACAGCTAAGGGAGAATTCCGGATCGTGTCAGTCTGCTTTGGGTTTGCCGCGTCTCGTTCGACGTCGAGCATGCCCTGAATCGGCGTCACTCCACCAATCGCTTCTTTCGTAAATACGCCCAGCTTTAAAGATAACGCGCCCGCAAGTTTTCCATCGAAATAAACGGGACTTCCGCTCATGCCCGCAACCACGCCCGAGTGTTCTGCTTTTTCGCCGAGCAATTGAACGAGGATCACATCCTGCTTAGGCCCAAGCGCGTTATGCAGGACGCCGAGAACCACCAAGTCCACTTTCTCAACTTCGTCGCCGGTGAAAATCGTGTAGGCCACGCCTTTCAGCCCGGGGCGCACCTGATCCAGCGGAAACGTCGTGGCCGTCTCGCCCGCGGACAGACCGAGAGCAATAACGAAAAATAGAGCCAATAAACAAATGAAATTACGCCTAATTGAAAGTGTCGGCATGAACTTAAATGATACCTACCGTGTCGGCGGGAAGCAAATCGCGCGTGCTAGAATCACGCATGCCGAAGATGTTCCGCAATAAATCCATTTCGCCCGGGGGCAATATCAACGGCGTTCTCGAACTTCCCGGCGATAAGTCTATTTCCCATCGTTACGCTATTCTGGCGGCTCTCGCCGAAGGAAAAAGCGAAATACTCAACTATTCCTCGGCTGCTGATTGCAAAAGCACGCTCGGCTGTTTGCGCCATCTGGGTGTCGAGGTCCACCAGTCGCGCGAACGTTTGCACATAACCGGAAAAGGGCTGGACGGCCTGCAGGTTCCCCGGCGTTCACTCGATGCGGAAAATTCAGGCAGCACCATCCGCATGCTTTCAGGAGTGCTCGCGGGGCAGCCGTTTTCCTCGACAATCACGGGCGATGCCTCGTTGCGCGCGCGCCCCATGCGTCGCGTTGTAGAGCCATTGCGAAAGATGGGCGCTGAAATTCGCACGCTCGGAGCAGATTGCGCCCCGCTGGAAATCCACGGCGGCACGTTACATTCGATAGATTACTCGCTGCCAATTCCCAGCGCGCAAGTGAAGTCCGCAATTTTGTTGGCCGGTCTTTACGCGGATGGTGTGACCACCGTTCGCGAAACCGTGCGCACGCGAGATCACACGGAGCTCGCTCTTCGAGAATTTGGCGCAACCGTCGAAAGCTTGAATAAGGCCGTACGCATTCATCCGCGCCCCAAGCTTGAGGCCCGGCAATTGACTGTTCCCGGTGATCTCTCAAGCGCGGTCTTCTTCATCGCTGCTGCGCTGATTCTCCCGGATTCCGCGTTGATGCTGCACAACGTGGGACTGAATCCCACGCGCACGCGCGTCCTCGATTTTCTGATTTCTATCGGCGCCGCAATTCATCTGGCTTCCGTGCAGCTACGTGACGGCGAACTAGTTGGCGACGTGTCGGTGAAGCACTCTGTTCTTTCAGGTGGCGCGATTGATGGCGCACAAGCCGCAGAAATGATCGACGAGCTACCC
>JGI12659J15293_10000412_pt1 | contig 13674 bp, 8 predicted proteins | sample JacPinW_OM2H0_O1_FD_15293 | JGI IMG/M metagenome (IMG submission 15293) | reverse complement strand
AGGTAGTGCAGTACCAACGCGCCGTTATCGCTGTCGATGATCCCTTCGAGGTGCAACTCGATATCGTTGCGGATGGCGTACTTCTCGGCCATCTCCGGGTCGAAGGCTACAACCGCATTTCCGCCGACGCTTTTGGCCGAAACGACAGCCTGATCGGCTCGACGCAATATGTCCGAGGAAGTGTCCCGGCCGGGTTCGCCCACAGCAACACCGATACTCACTGTGCGGGTGATGGTCTCGCCGTCGACCTCCACCTGCTTGTGAACGCGCTGCTGGAGCTGTCGGGCCAATGCCTCGGCCGCGCCGGCGTCCAGGGACCCGTTTGGCACGACGACGAACTCGTCACCGCCGAACCGGGCGATGACCGAGGAATCATCAGCGGCGTCGCGCAAGAGTTGCGCGAAGACTTCGATGAACCGGTCACCGGCTTTGTGGCCGAGGTGATCGTTGACCGCCTTGAGGCGATCCAGGTTTACATACACCAGCGCGACTGGACCGGGCCGGCCCGCGGCAAGCCGTTCGTCGAGACGCGCGATCAGCGCCCTGCGGTTCAACAGCCCGGTGAGGTCATCATGCTCAGCCAGGTACTGAAGTCGCGCTTCTGCCTGGATGCGCGCCTGCACCTGCGCGAATAGCGTGGCAATCGCATTGAGGGCATTCAGTTCTTCGGTCGACCACTCGCGGTCGCCGAACTTGATGAACCCAAGNGTGCCGGTGACGATATCCCCGGAAAGCAGGGCCACACCCGCAAACGAGACTCGGGGGGCAGCGCCGCTCTCCAGGGTGCGCTGGTAGTCCTCGTTGACCGGTTCTGGACGCAAGATTATTGGCTCTTTGCGGTGTTCGGCCATCGCGAAAACCGGGTCTGCGTCGGCGAAATAGACCACACCAATCGGGTCCGGGTCCGGAACGTTCTGGCGCACCGGCCATTCAGCGACGAGGATTGTGGCGCGGATGCTGTGATCGGTGTGGCGTAGGAAGCCGGAGTCGACACCGAGATGCTCAACCAAGTTGGCCAGCACCCGTTCACTGACGACGGCATGGTCCTCGGCCGTGGCAGCCATCAACTCGGCAGCGGCGCCTGTGACCAGCTGATCCAGCGTGCCGGACATTCCATCACCGTAGCTGTTCTCAGCCGTATAGCAAACTGACACGGTCGAGACTGCGGTGACTTCGGACCGAAGCTGGCTCGCTAAACGTCAACCGCAAAATGAGCGCAGGCAAAGTGCCGGCCGGCATTCCGACCAGCCGGCGGAACTCGCTTTGCAGCTCCTGCAGTTCGTGCCCGAAAGGTGTCGACAACTCGCTGAAGTCTTCGACATCAACGGCGTAGAGAAAGGCGGGCGCGATCGGCTGGACGGCCAGGCCGTGCTGCTGCGCAGTGATCCATACCGCTTCAACAGCCGATCCGCCCCGGGCGTAGTCGGTCAACGTGGTCCCCGGCGCGGCAACGACGGCCAGGCCCGAACTCGCAATGATGCGACGACGGGTGTCCGCGCCCAGCGCGGTTCCGGCGTTCCAATGCAGCAGGTGGTCCATCACGTCGGGACGCCGCAATAACTCGAGCACGGCGAGATCGCCGGGGTCCAGCTCCAGACTGCGGACGTCGATACCCGTGTCGGAGCGCTGATCATTGGTCCAGCGCAACTCAGAAGCCATGTCGCCGTGCAATTTTGGCGACAGGTAGCGGATGCGGTCGGCGGCGGCGAGAATGGTTGCGGCCGCGTCGATGTCGTCTCGCGAAGTCAGGAGGTGCAGCCGTGCGCCTTCCCGCTGACTGACCGTGTGTAGCAGTTCGATCGTGTCGGCACGCATCGAAGATGCAACCCCTAAGCGGCGGTTGGTTTCCCGGGCCAGCATCGGCTGGTACAAGTCGGCGAGGTCGGAATCGCGGGCGTCACCCACCTCCAGCACCGCCTGCAACGGCACTCCGTTGTGGTTCTCGGTCAGACTCACCGGACCGAGCACCCCCTGGGCAGCGGCTGCCACTTTGGCATTGAAGACCGCCGCTCCCAGCGCCACAGCGCTGCCCCGGAGACCGACGTCGATCGTCGAGGTGTGTTCGGGTGCAAGCCCGATAGTGATTGCGCTATCGAGCGCTTCCACATGCCACGGCTGCATGTTGCCGCCGGAAGGCGCGCGAATGGCGGCTCCCACAATCACGCCCGCCACGCCGGGCAGCGTCGACGCCGGGTCCAAGTGCACCGCCGAGTTGGCGGTGTGATCTCGTATCGGCGGTTGGTCGAGGTGATCGAACGCCAACCCGACGTCGACGCGGGTCCGACCAGAACGCAAGTCCTCACCCAAGCCGATTCTGCGCACGGCTTCAGCGATCACGGTTGCTCCCAGCACGACGTCGCCGGACACTTGAGGCCAGGTCGACAGTATGCGGTCGATCTCCACCACAGACGCCACGAGGCGGCCGGACAAATGCTCGGCCTCCAGCAGGCGCACCAGGTACGGCACCTTCTGTCCGCTCGTCATCCGCGCCAGCGAGGCGGGATCCACATCGCCCAGCAGGCCGTGCAGGATCGGGCGCTGCGGCTCGAGGTCGAACCGTTCCACATCGACCAGGCCGCGATCGCTGGTCGCCATCAACACCGGAATTCTCCGTGCCCGCGCCCGCTCTCGCACGATCGCCTTCATGTCGAGCGAATCACATTCTTCGACAACGATATTCAGCCCGTCGAGAAATTGCTCGACGGTATCCAACGTCAAACCCGCGTCCATAATCTCAACGGGCAGATAAGGATCGAGCTCGGCGATTCTGCGGGCGGCCACCTCAGCTTTGTTCAGCCCGACGTCGAATACGGTTGCCGGCACGCGGTTCAGGTTGGAAAGCTCGAGGTGATCGAAATCCGCCAGCCGAAGCAAACCGCACAACCCCTGCGCCGCGAGTGTGTGTGCGATGACATGTCCAGCGCTCAACCCGACCACACCGATGCGCAGCTCACCCAGTCGCGACTGCTCGTCCGCGGTGATCACATTGCGGTTGCGGTCCAGCCGTACCGCCCGAAAGCCCCGCGGGCCGAGCACCGCCACAACCGTCCGCCGCCAGGGGTAATACGCCCACCGGCAGGGCTCGGCGGCAAGCTCTGGGCCCGGTGGTGGCAGCAGGCCCCGCAGCTCGGCGAGTTGGGTGTCGCGGTGGTCAACGAACTCGATGACCGGATCGGCACGCAACCGGTCCAACGTGGCCTTGTCGGCGGCGTCCTCGGACTCGAGCACCAGTGCCTTACATGCTGCGATGGTCACTCCTCCAGTCGAGTGCGCCGGCGAATACCCGCGAGGATTCAGGTGAAATCGGGGCGTTACATCCGCGTCGTACTTTGTAGCCCGCCGTATGTATGATTCAGTCTCTGAAGCATTTTGCCGCACCGATTGCACTGTGAGCCAGTGGCCTAATAGCATTCCGGATGGACCGTCCGGAATTGCGTACTTAGTGTCCAGAGCGGAGGACATCATGCCGGCCAATCTGGTGCTGATTTCCTCCATCGCGAATCAACTGCTGGAAGCGACCGCGGCCACCGCTACTCAGGCCAGCGAGCAGGCCCTGGCCCAGTTGGTTGAGCACTTCGATCTGCACTACAGCTTTTTGCGGTACAGCGACCACGACATCCGCGCCTCGGTGCTGGCCGCGGAATGGCCGCCGCGCACCGATGTGGCCGATCCGGATCCGTTCGATGTCATCCCGTTCACCAGTGAGCACCCCGCCCTGGCACTCTGCGACAACGGCAAAGAACTGGTGAAGGTTCACCGCAGTTTCGACAACGGCGTATCTCGATGCCCGCTCATCAGGGGCTGTCGCACTGGAGCCCCGATGGTGGCCGCTGCCCCACTGATCTCCGGCACGATGACCTGCGGCGTGCTTGGATTCGTCAAGTGCCGCGGCCGAAAGTGGAAGCCCGAGGCGATCCATACCCTCACAACGATCGCCTCGCTGTTCGCTCAGTTCCGGGCCCGCATCTCGGCCGAAGAGCGGCTTCGGCATCTCGCCGAGCATGACGATCTGACCGGTTTGAGCAACCGTCGAGTGCTGCTAGCCCACCTGTCCAATCGGCTCGCCGTCCTGCAGCCCGGCCCGGTTGCCCTCCTCTACATCGACCTCGACCGTCTCAAAGCGATCAACGACTCTCTCGGCCACGCCGCCGGGGACTGGTACATCCAGACTTTCGCCGATCGGCTCAGTGCCTGCGCCGGAAGCCAGAGCATGGTCGCGCGAATCGGTGGCGACGAGTTCGTCGTCATTCCGGATCAGCCGATGACCACGCATGCCGCGGAGATCTTCGCCGACCGGATCCGCAAGGCGGTGCACGATCGCCTGACCATCGACGGCCAGGCCATCAACCGGACCGTGAGCATCGGCGTCGCGGCCGGCACGCCGGGTCGCGACCAGGACACCGATCTGCTCCGCCGNGCCGACGAAGCTGTCCTGGCAGCCAAACGCGCGGGCGGCAACCACGTCACAGTGGCAAGCGACAACTCGTTGAAACGGCGTTTCCGCAGCGACATCGAAGGGCACCTGAAGGGTGACATCGACAGCGACGCGCTGCTGCTCGATTACCTGCCCGAGGTCGACCTGTGGACGGGCGCCATCGTGGCCGCCGAGGCGCTGGTGCGTTGGCGGCACCCGAATCGGGGTGTGCTGCTACCGGATTCGTTCATCGGGGTGGCCGAGTCGATGAATCTCGTGAGCGATTTGGATCGTTGGGTGCTTCGCACCGCGTGCGCGGAGTTCAGCGGCTGGCGTTCGCGCGGCGTGGGACGACACGCGTCGTTGCGGGTCAACGTGTCTCCTCTGCAACTGAGCACGCCCGGTTTCGTCCGGATGGTTGGCGAAACAATCGCGGAGTTCGGCATGGACGACGGTTCGTTGTGCGTCGAGATCACCGAACGCGCAGTGGTCCACGACATCGACAACACCGCGCGCACGCTGGCGGAGCTCAAAGACGTTGGCGCGCAAACCTCCATCGACGACTTCGGTACCGGTTACGCCGTCCTGTCGCATGTGAAGACACTTCCGGTCGACACGCTCAAGATCGACCCACGCTTTATCCGCAATCTGGGTGATAACGCCAACGATCTGGCGATTGTCCGGGCGATCATCGGACTGGCCGACGCGTTCAACCTGCAGTTGGTCGCCGAGGGTGTCGAAACTCCGACCGCCGCCCTGGCGTTGATGGAGCATGGCTGCCGCCGCGCACAGGGGCACTTGCTCTCACGACCCATCGCGGGCGACGCGATGGAGGCCTTGTTGTCCTCGCGCTGGATGCCGATGCCGTTCCTCGCCAACAGCGAGGCACTAACGGCGGCCGTGATCTAGCCACGGAACGATGGTGGTAGTACCCGGCTAATTCACCCTGTTGATGACCGTTGCGCGCCATCGTCAGTCCAGCCATACCAGCCATCGCACCAGGAAATCGCCAACCCGCTGCGCGGTCAGACGTCCGAACAGGAGCGCCGTGTCGGCTTAACCCCGATAGCCAGCGATCTCGACATCGCTTGTCACCGTACGGGATCCGGTGGGTGGCCCTAGGCTGAAGCGGGCAGCGGGACTGCTGGCGTCGCGTACCCGATGACCGAGTGAACCCCAGCACGCCATGTCATGAACGACAGACCACTTCCGACGAAGAGGCGGCCAGTTCGTTGCACCATATTTCGTAGCGGCGTATGGCACTGCCGCGGTCGAGCATTTCCCGTGAGTACCGCTTGCCCGCTTCCCCAAAATCCTTGGCCGCGGTTTTGTTTCTGCCGATGGTCAGCGCTGCGTCGAGCAAGGCCCGCGGGTCGGCGGGCGCGACAATCACACCCGCGCCGGCGGCCCGGACTTCACCGGCGGCAGCACTCGACCGATCTGTTGCGGCCACGACCGGCTTGCCGGTCATGAAGTAGGTAGTGAGCTTGCTCGGCACAGCCATTTCCCCGACGCCAGGCTTCTCGTTAACCAGCAGAACGTCCGCCGTGTGCAGGACATCGCGGAATGCCTTGTCCGGCAATGGATTGATGAACTCAAGCGAGGGAATGCCCTCTCCGTCCTGCTGGAGTCTGCGCCGCTGGTTTCCATCGCCGAGCAGGACGAACCGAATCGTTCCTGCTGGCATCTCGGTGGCGGCCAGCCTGGCGGCGGCAACCACATTCTCCAAGCCCTGCTTGACCCCCATGTTTCCGGCATGCACGACGATCAGTTCATCAACACCCCACCCGTATTGTCGACGTACCTTCATCGACTCGTCGGATGTCGGACTATCCGAGACACCGAGATGTGTCCAGTTACGAATAATCGTCAACGCGGAGTTGTCGATGCCGACCGCGTTGAGGCTGGTGGCGAAGCGGTCATGGATGACAGCCACTCCCGAGGCCCCGCGCAACACCCTCGCCTCGAATTGAGCCGCCAAGTCAGCCGACTTACCGCCCATCGCACCGGTCTCGACAACTCCCTTGCCGTACAGATCTTGGACGACGACTCCAACGGGTATTCTTCGCTGTCGGGCGGCGGCGACGACGCCAGCCGTCGCTAAGAGCGCCGGACTCACGGCGATGACAACCGACGGCCGGTCGAACTTTCTGAGCAGCGCTGCTCTGGCGAAGCTCGCTTCCATGCGAATCCTGTTGCGCGGGCTGGGGTTGCGGGGTACATAATGCCTCAACCGGTCAATCGTCACGCCGTTGACGATCTCCCGGTATGACCGCCTGGAGCGATATGCGTCGTAGACCCGCCATTCCGGATAGTGCGGCAGACCGGTGACCACATTGACGTTGTGCCCGCATGCGGCCAACCCCTCCGCCATCCCCGTGGTATACGGAGCTATCCCAGTTAACTCCGGAAAGTAATTNATTCCAACNATTTTGATCTTCATGACTCCACCTTCGTGTGGCTGCGCGGTGCCAGGACCGTGGCTGCTTCCGGGACATCACGGGTAACCAACGCAGTGGCGGCGACTGTCGCGCCGTCGCCGACGCGGACTCCGCGCAGTATCGTCGCCCGGGCAGCGATCCACACCGAATCTCCGATGACAATCGGCGCATTGTCGAATTCAAATGTAGGACTGGATATGTCGTGGCCGCCGCTGCATAGCAGAACTGCTTGAGAGATGCAGGTATTCGATCCGATGACCACCGGCTCGGCGTTGATAATCCAGACCGATTCACCAATCCAGGTGTCGTTTCCGATCTCCAGTTTCCAGGGCCAGTCGATTTTGACGTCGAACTTTATGCGTGTGCCGGTTCCGATTCGGGCACCGAACGCGCGCAGTACGAGTACTCGAAGCTGGTTAGGACACCACCACTGCATGGTGAGGGACCGCGACACCAGCATCCATAGCAATCGCACGACCGGTGGCACGCCCACCGGACGGCCCTCACCGGTGAAGTCTCGCAGCGAGAAGCGCGCGCCTGGCGACGGGCGCAGATCTGATTCGCGTTGTTGAGTCATCGGGTTCTCCATAACCATGCCTTTACCAGCACCTTTCCTCAGCGGCGAACTTGAGAATTCGCGGGCGGTGCGGTGCCTTGGGATCGGTCGCATCCGCGTTGTGATAACCGGTCGAGATTTAGGCCGGCGATAACGAGGACGGCTCCGGTAATCGTTCGAGCCGATAGAGGTGGTGCTGCGCCGGCCACGCTACACAGTTGCGCAGGCATGATGAGTCCGATACCAATCGACAGTGTCGGCGATTCCTTCGTCTAGGGAAATTCGAGCTTTCCAGCCGGTTTCACGCAAGAGACTGACGTCCAACAGCTTTCGGGGCGTGCCGTCGGGCTTACTCGTGTCCCAGCGTGTCTCTCCGGTGTAACCCACTGCGTGAGCGACTTTTTGGGCGAGCTCGAAAATTGTGAGATCGGTCCCGGTGCCGACGTTGACCTGGCTTGGCTCGTCGTAGTTTTCCAGCAGGTGCAGGCATGCCGAGGCCATGTCGTCAACGTGAAGAAATTCGCGCCGAGGCGTTCCACTGCCCCAGTTGGTGACAATCCGCTGACCAGAAGTCTTCGCGTCGTTATAGCGGCGGATCAATGCAGGCAACACGTGGGAGGTGTTTTCCGAGAAATTGTCGTTTGGCCCGTAGAGGTTCGTGGGCATTGCCGAGATCCAGGGAAGCTGATACTGGCGACGCACGGATTGGACATGGATGATTCCTGCGATCTTCGCGATCGCATATGCGTCATTGGTCGGTTCGAGTGCGCCGGTAAGTAGCGAATCCTCAGTGATCGGTTGCGAGGAAAATTTGGGATAAATGCACGAAGACCCAAGGAATAAAAGGCGTTTCACCCGTTGACTGAGAGCCGCGTCTAGAACGTTGACTTGGATTTGCAGGTTTTGAGAGATGAAGTCGACAGGCATGGTGCTGTTGGCGAGGATCCCGCCGACCCGGGCCGCCGCCACAACGACGACCTGCGGCCTTGCTTCCCGGAAGAACGCGAATGTCGCACGCCGATCCGTCAGGTCGAGTTCCTCGTGTGTGCGGGTAAGGATGTTGGCGAAGCCCTGTGTCGCGAGACAGCGACAAATCGCCGAGCCAACCATTCCCTGATGGCCGGCCACGAATACCGGTACGTTCCGGTCCAACGGATCGGGTGTAAATCGCTTGTCCCCCACGACGGCTCAACTCCAGGCCAGCAGGACCGGCGTGTCGATCCGCGGGCTGCCGGCGCATTTCAGTTCCGCGATGTCCGCGTCGACCATGATCCGTGCCAGCTCCGGAGCCTTCACCGACGCCCGCCACCCGACAACTCGCTCCGCTTTGCTTGCGTCGCCGATTAACGCATCGACCTCCGTCGGCCTTAGATAGCGATCGTCGAGACGAACGTGTTCGGTCCAATCCAGATCCGCGTGGGCGAACGCCGCTTCCGCGAAGTCGCGAACCGTGTAGGCATCGCCGGTAGCCAGCACGTAGTCATCGGGCTCGTCCGCCTGCAACATCCGCCACATGCCTTCCACATACTCTGGTGCGTATCCCCAATCGCGAACGGCGTCAAGATTTCCCAGATAAACGTGATGGTCGAGCCCAGCCTTGATCCGGGCCACGGCGCGCGTGATCTTTCGAGTCACAAACGTTTCGCCACGGCGTGGCGACTCGTGATTGAACAATATTCCGTTGACCGTGAACATCCCATACGCTTCACGGTAGTTTCGCGTCATCCAATAGGCGTAGACCTTTGCCGCACCGTAGGGTGAACGCGGATAAAAGTCGGTTTGCTCGTTTTGCGGTGGCGGAGACGCCCCGAACATCTCCGAGCTGGAGGCCTGATACAGCCGGCAATTCACCTTGCCAATCCGGAGAGCCTCGAGGAGACGGACCGAACCCAACCCAGTGATGTCGCCGGTGTGTTCGGGCTCGTCAAAGCTGACACGAACATGCGACTGAGCTCCGAGGTTGTAGACCTCGTCGGGTTCGATTTTCGACAAGAGGGTGACGAGACGTGTGCCGTCACTAAGGTCGCCATAATGTAAGAACAGTCTGGCGTCCGGTTGGTGAGGATCGACATAGAGATGGTCGATACGTTGGGTGTTGAAAGTGGACGCACGGCGGATCAGGCCATGTACTTCGTACCCTTTTCGCAGCAGTAGCTCTGCCAGATACGAGCCATCTTGGCCGGTAATTCCGCAAATCAAGGCTTTTTTCATGAATTTTTCCTCAGCTGCCGGGTCTCCGCTGCGGCGTTGTCAAACGGAATATTGTCGGTCATCTAAACGGGCTCCCTCTTTGGCCAGCTCGGTCTTAAAGTTCGCTCGCACGCAACAAGATCCCGCTCCCAAGTTCCTAGTCATGGGCGATCGAACAGCGAACCACCCGAAACCGTTGACTCAGATACCGGCAATATTACATACTTTTGAGATGAATACAACTGGAATCGGATGCGGGGAGTATCTAAATGCCGGCAACCAGACACGCGACGGCATGCAGGCGCTGCAGCCGACACGACCCACGGGAACAACCGAACGTCTGCTCGGTGTCCTCTCTCGTTCTCGCCTGAGCCCGTCGAACATCGAAGGTGAAACATCAGCCGGGTTATTCGACTCAGCCTGCTGCGCGCCGAGCAAGGACCGACCGCAGCGGTTTTGAAAGTAGCCCGCAGCGTGCCGGGAGCCGCGGCACTGCGCACGCAGACGCGCGTGCTCGCCGAACTGACCTTGCACCCAGGACTCGACGCAGAATGGCGCAGACTGCTGCCGCGGACCCTGACCTTCGACGAGCGCACCGATGCGACCGTGTCCGTAGAGTCCTATCTGCCGGGGATAGGGCTGGCCGACGTGCTGGCGCGCCGCCCGGATCGGACCGAGGAGCTGACCGCTGCGGCCCTAGTGGCCATCGCACCGCTGCACCGGCGGACTGCCACGTTCGTGATCGTCGACGAGTTGATCTTGCTGTCGCAGTGGGTCATCGAACCACTCGCATGCCTGACGGAGCTGTGCCGACAGCACGATCCACGCCTAGTTGCCGAGGTGGACCGGCTCGAAACAATACTGCGGCAGGCCTTGCTCCGCCGCCGTATGCCAGTGAGCTGGACGCACGGCAAGTACACCCCGCGCAACGTTCGAGTGGCCGGCGTGCAGGGCCCAGTCACCGGCATTGTGGACTGGGGCGAGGCCGAGCCCGGCCAGTTGGCGCTGATCGATGAGTACCTGATGATCCTGACCGCGAGCTGCCAAGTGGAGCGAGCCGATCTAGGCACGGTCGTCACTGAGCGGTTACGGGCAGGCGGCCTCTCAGACCGCGAGCGCAATGCATTGCATGCCGCACGCGACCAATCGAACACGGACAGTGGCGACCGTGAACGCATCGATGAATGCGTCGACGAGCGCATTGCCATTCTGCTGACCTGGCTGCACCGTGCTGTCGACCTGTGCCGCAAGCGGCCAACCGATCGAAACCACGACATCTGGGCCACCACCGTGGCGCCGGTGCTTAGCTATGCCGCCGTATTCGACTTCTTGGGCACATGCGACGGCTGAACGACGTTCGTCTTTTGAGCCAAGTGACCGCAGCACTATCCGCGGGCTGGGTGCAACCCCATCACAGGTAGAACCCTTCTATCGTCGAGGACTCCGTCGCCTGATTGACGACAACACCAAGCACCAGTATGTCGAGCGCCTTCATCGCGGCGACCAGTCGACATAGCGAAAGTGTCGTGTTAGCGATCGGCCGCACGACAAGTACCACGGCGTCCGCCACGGAGAGCGCCAGTTGGGAATCAATCGACTCGTGGAACGCGGGCGTGTCGATCAGGACGACGTCGCTCTCGAGGAGCAAGGTGTCGCGACCGCGGATCTCGGTAGCCAGCGCCGCTGTTGAGCACGACACGGTTGTCACCGGATCGGTTCCGTTGCCCGTCTTCGCTATAGCAGATCCCGCAACAACCGGCTTGGCCTCCTTCAAATCCCGGTTGGGCGCGTCCAGACTCACGACACCTGTCGCACGTCCACGTTCGGCGAACGCGCGCGCAAGCGCCCGCGTCGCAACAGTGCTTCCGTCTCCGTGATGGCCGGCCACAACCGCGACGACGGGTGGGATTTCGGATTTGACTCTAGGTATACGCTGCAGCACGGATTCGATATTGAGGCTGAGTCGCAATGCCGCCTGTTTGAATTCCTCAGACTCGTCGAATGCTTGGCCGACGTCGCCATTGGAACCGAGCGCTCGGGTTTTGGGCAGCTTGCCGACGATGTCACATCCGGTGATTTCCTCGAGCTGGCGTCGCGACCTCACCTTGTTGTCGAAGCGTTCGAGGAACCAGATGAGGCTGGCCGCAACGAGCAGGGCCATGGTGAGAGCCGCGAACGCGACCATCGACGTCGGATATCCAGAAACCGTGGCGCTGGCCGGATCCGCCCTCGTCACCACCTGAACCAGGGGCCCAACTCTCGGGTCACCCGAGATGTTTTCGATTTTGGCGATGTAGGTGGCCAGGACGTCGCCGTATCCGTTGGCGATGTTGGCCGCGTGCTGGGCATTGCCATCGCTGATTGATACAACGATCAGCACCGTGTTTTTCACCGAGGTCGCTGCGACTTTGGACGCAAGCTGTCGTGCCGTGATATTCAGGCCAAGCTTATCGACCACCATTTGTGCCAGCTCTTCGCTGTGAAACATCTTGACGTATGTTTGCGCCCTCTGGCGGGAGAACAGGTCGCCCTGGTATGCACCCACGGACGTCTTCATATCCGGGGCCCGGATGAACAACTCGGTGGACGCAACGTAATCCTTGCCGGCGCTGACGTGGTAAACCGTCACACCAAGTACTGCGGCGGCCAGGCACGCAAGCACGATCGGCCATCGCTGCCGGAACTTCGTCCAGCCTCTTGTCAACAGCTCCATTGTTCTCCGTTCGGGTTGTGTGACTGACTCATACGGGTTCAGGTCGGGGATCGAACTGCGGCGTCTCGACATGCTTGGTGAACGCCCGATCGGCAACAACCACCCGTCCCAGGCACGTGCCCTGGGCTAAGCCGAGCAGCCTTTCGCTTTCCCGAAGCTCCGCCGCGGTGGTTTGCGGCACCGCGTCGACCAGGATCGATGCGCCGACCTGGCTCGCCATGTCGACGGCATCGGCCGACTCCAGTACCGCGGGGCCGACCACGATGACATACCGGTAACGACGGGACAGGTCGATCAGAAGCTTGCGCATCTTCGAGCCGGTAAGTTCTTTTGTCGGATTTGCCGGCGCGGTGCCCGCCGGAATCCAGCCGATTCCGCTCTGCTCGTCCGACTGGATGGCCGAGTCCAGAGCCAACGGTGTGCAGAGCAGGTCGCCCAGGCCGACGGTCGAGTCGTCGTGTCGGGCGGTGAAATCGGCGCATACAACGACAGTGCGCGATCCTGATTCCGCGAAGGCGGTAGCGAGTAACGCGGCGAGAATGGTGATCGCCGGGGTGCCCCGGGGCGATGTGATCACGAACGACTGAGTTTCGGCCTCAGTTAGGCGGTCGGCAATTTCCAAGCGAAGCAGCTTGGCGTCGTGATGGACCTCGTCGAGAGTTAGGTGGTCCTCGCTAGTGAGCACACCGAGCACACCCGCAAGTTCACCGGTACCGGTGCCGTCGCCCCGGAATCGCACTAGCTCCGGGCTTTCTCGCTTGGCGGCATACACGGCGAGCCAGGTCAACCCCAGCAGGAACCCGATGATTGCTCCGCACGCGATGTTCGGCAGTGTTCGCGGCGAGATGGGCCGTAACGGAACGGACGCCGGTTCGGCGAGCACCGGTTGAACCGGAGACACATTGGTATAAGGCGGGCGCTCGAGTTCTTTGATAGCTTCGATAGTTTCCTGCGCAGTCGCATCGGCTATCGTCGCCGCCTTCACCGGGGAGGCGTCTTGGGCCAGCACTTCTAGTATCACCGTGTCGGGGAACATGCGGCCGGTTACCTTCTTGGCGAGGTCTTTCCCGGACTGCCCCAGCCGCAATCGCTCGTTAACGCGCTCAGTGACCAGCGGTGTTGACACCAGCCGTGCGTAGCTCCCCATGCGGTCCTGGCTGAATTCGTCACCGTATGTGTTCGTGTTTTGCATGGCGTAGTTCCCATCGCCCGCCGTATCGTCGGGGATACTCGCGGTGGAGTCGTTCCAGTACGGCGTGGCGATGACAATCTTCGTGGTTGCCTCATAGACCACCGGCAGCATCAAGTTGATCAAGCCGGCAGCGGCAGCGCCCAATAAGGTCCATGTGATCAGCACCAA
>JGI12659J15293_10000411_pt1 | contig 13711 bp, 8 predicted proteins | sample JacPinW_OM2H0_O1_FD_15293 | JGI IMG/M metagenome (IMG submission 15293) | reverse complement strand
CCGCGCGCAAATATGGCGAACAATGGCGGCGCCACATAGACAAGCGCCATCCCGGCAATCGCGCCCGCAAGCCGCACGGGCGAATAGCGCAATTCCGCGAAGGCCGAACGCGATACCATCCGACGGAATTCGGCGAAGGTGGAATACGCGCGCAAACTATCGACGCTCTCTGTCAAGCCAAGCCAGATTGGCCCCTGCTCTTTCATGAGCGCGCCAAGAGCGCAATCGTCGATGAGCGCGTTGCGCACGGCCTCGAGGCCGCCGGCCGCATGAAGAGCTTCGCGCCGCACGAGCATGCACCCGCCAGCGGCTGCGGCGGTCGTCCGCCTCGGGTCGTTCACCCAAGCGAAGGGGTAGAGCATCTGAAAGAAGAACACGAAGGCCGGCGCGAGCCAGCGCTCGGCCGCACTCTCGCACCGCAGCTTCACCATCAATGACGTCAGCACGCTGCTTTTAGCGCGGGCGATCGCGACCAGACGAATGAGCACGTGCGGCGCATAAGCGATGTCGGCGTCGGTGAACAGGACGAATTCAGGTGTCGCCCCGCTGGCCTCAACCTCGGCTAGGCCCTGGCGCATTGCCGACAGTTTTCCGGTCCAGCCAGGCAGCGGCCCGCTTCCCGTGACGATTTTCAACCGCTCATCCGCGTGAGCGTCGCTCGCCGCGTTCGACGCAACCGCTGCAGTGCTATCCGTACTCTGGTCGTCAACAACCACAACCGAAAACGGTCCGGGATAGTCCTGCCTAAGAAGCGAGCCGACGCTGCGAGCAATCATGTCGGCTTCGTCCCGAGCCGGAATGATCGCGACGACGCTCGGCCAAGCGTCCGGCGCGTTCGGAGTCTTGTTCGCCCCAGCGGCCGAGTCGTCCCGCTCGCCGCAGAGCCAGAACCATCCCCTGCCAAACAGAAGATAGGCCCAGATCGCGAGCGGAATGAGGGAGATAGCGGCAAGAATCATTTGAGGTGGCCGTGGGCGCGAAACCAGGCGATCGCGTCGGCGAGACCCTCGACATAGGGGCGCGAAACATAGCCCAGCTCGCGCCGCGCCTTGGAATCGTCGAAGAACATGTGATGGCGGGCCATCCGCAGGCCATCCATCGTGATGAAGGGCTCGACACCACGAAGCGTCGCCAACAACTCCGCTCCGTATGCGATCGGATAGAGCATTGTCCGCGGCAGCTTGACCGTGGGAGGGCGCGTTCCGACAAGGCCCGCGATGTCTACAAGCATATCGGCGAGGAAGACGTTGGCGCCGCCAAGGATATAACGCTCGCCGATTCTTCCGCGTTCGAGGGCGGCGATATGCCCGGCGGCGACATCATCGACATGCGCGAGATTGAGCCCGGTATCGACAAAAGCCGGCATGCGTCCCGACGCGGCCTCGACGATGATGCGTCCGGTCGGCGTCGGCCGGACGTCGCGCGGACCGATTGGCGTTGACGGGTTGACGATCACCGCCGGCAATCCGTCGCGTTGGATCATCGCCTCGACCAGACGCTCGGCGGCAACCTTGCTGCGCTTATAGGCGCCAATTCCCTCGCCGTCCGCGAGCGGATTGTCCTCTGTCGAAACAGCGCCTTTAGTGAGCTTCAAGGTCGCCACGCTGCTGGTGTAGACGATGCGCTCGACGCCGGCGCTGAGCGCCTCCTCCATGATAAGGCGCGTGCCCTCGACATTGCTGTGCTGGATCTCTTCCGGGTTTCGCGCCCAGAGCCGGTAATCGGCAGCCGCGTGAAAAAGGTAGCGAGCACCTTTTAGCGCCGCCGCCAGCGAGGCGCGATCGCGGAGATCGCCCTCGCAAACAACGTCCGCCGCGTTGAGATTTGTCCGCGGACTCGATGGACGCGCGAGGGCGCGGATGGCGTGGCCGCGGGCTCTCAACGCACCGGCGATGGCTGAGCCGAGAAACCCGCTCGCGCCTGTGACGAGAACGGTCGACCGGGGCGCAGGGCGATCGCCCTTGCCCTCGACCGCAACCTCGCCCAGGCCACTCGCGGATTCAAGGTTCGCAAGAGCAACGCGTGGTCTGACTTCACGATCCATAGAATTTTGAGCTTACAGGACAGAGAAGCGATACCGAAGTCGTCGCACGCAGGGGAGGCCTAATGCGCCCTCACGCTTGTATTGGGATGATGGAAGTCCTGCCCTTAAACCTCTGCCTTTCCGGCGCAATCTCGGAAAAGTCAACATTTGCTTTCCTTTTTCTGTACTATGTGCTATCTTTTCCAATAAAGAGAATCGCGCCTGGACAATTACCATGCCAAGCCCCAACCTGGCGGGCGGTCCCGGAGTGACTCGGAAATGGCGCCGCAACCGACTGAAAAGGCTCGATTGAGACTCGGAAATCGGAGGGTCTCCTCTGCCATCGTCTTCGACTTGGTCGGATATGATCGAAGAAAGAAAAGGGCCAGCCCCGGGAGCTCCTTCAATTGGTCAGCTCGTCAATAATTCGATGGCGGCGCTCAGAAGGCGGGCCGCATCCGCGCTCTGGCCAACGTGGATCTCGAACCGACCCGGCTCCAGAACGCGCTCGAGGCTATGCCCAACGAACGACAGATTCTCAACTGGAAGTCGCCAGCTCACGTCCTTGCGCTCTCCGGCGTTGAGAGCGACCTTCTGCACCCCCTTAAGCTCCAACAGCGGCCGGGCGACACTCGCGACTGGATCGCGCACAAACAGGAACGCCGTCGCCTCGCCGTCTACCTGGCTCTCGTTATGGACGGCTATTGTCACCTCGACTGTATCGCCCGTCTTAACGCGGGTCGGCTCACAGCGAAGATCGTCGAGCACAAAGCGGCTGTATGAGAGGCCGTGTCCAAACGGAAATTGTGGCGTCGGCGGTAGATCGAGATAGGTGCTGGAATAGTGCACTCCGGGCGCGTAGGGGCGGCCGGCAGGAAGCTCATTGTAGAATATCGGGACCTGTCCAACATCGCGCGGCCAGCTCAGGGGCAATCGGCCGGTCGGGTTGAATGCGCCCGTCAGAACGTCGGCGACCGCATGTCCCGCCTCTTGGCCAAGAAACCAGGTCGCCAGCACGGCGTCAGCGCGCTCGAACAGCCATGGCGCGGTCAGCGGCCGACCTGAGGAGAGCGTCACGACGACAGGCCTGCCAAGATCAAGTATGGCTTCGGCGAGCGCGCGCTGGCGACCAGGCAAGCCCAGATCGGTTCGGCTCGCCGCTTCCCCGCTCATCGCCGCGCTCTCGCCAAGGCAGAGCACGACAATCTCGGCGTCGGCGCACAGATTTATTGCCGCCTGTATCCCGCCTGTCTCTTGCCCATCAATGTCGACGCCGGCGGCATGATCGATTCGGCACTGGGGCAGCGCCGCCTTGAGGCCCTCAAGAATCGACACGGCCTCCTCAGGCTTACCCGCCGAAGCCCAGGAGCCCAACATTTCGCCAGGCGCCGCGGCCAAGGGACCGATAATTGCAAGGCGTTTGATCTTAGGGGATAGGGGCAACACGCCCGCGCGGTTGGACAAGAGCACAATCGCCTTCCGCGCTGCGTCTCGCGCCAGATCGCGCCGTTCGGCTGCCCGGCGCGGATCCACCGGAGCGGATCCGCGGCGATAGGGATCATCGAACAGCCCAAGCCGCTCCTTCAGCTCGAGCACCCGGCGGACGCTGGCGTCGATCGCGGCCATTGGTACGAGGCCGCGTTCCAGCGCCGCAGGCAGGCTCTGCACGTACGCGCCGCTCGTCATATCGATGTCGACGCCGGCATTGAAGGCGAGCGCCGCAGCCTCGACGAGGTCCGCCGCAACGCCATGATTGAGGAGCTCCGCGACAGCGTTGTAGTCGCTGATCACGACGCCCTCGAAGCCGACGACTCCTCTGAGCCAGCCTTGCAGCAGCTTGGAATTGGCGGTCATTGGCGCGCCGGAGACATCGATGAACGCCGGCATGATCGCCGCAACCCCCGCCGCAACCGCGGCGGCGAAGGGCGGCAGATAAATCTCGTGCAGCGTCCTCTCGGACACTTCCGCCGCGGCATATTCGCGGCCCGCGGTCACGGCGCCATAGGCGCAGAGATGCTTAGCAGTGGCGGCAACACTATCCCGGGCGCCAGGATTGGGTCCCTGGAAGCCCCGCGTCTTGGCCGCCGCCATCTGCGAGGCGACCCAAGTGTCCTCTCCTGGACTCTCGATGATGCGTCCCCAGCGTGGATCGCGCGCCACGTCGAGCATCGGCGCAAAAGTCAGGGCGACCCCGTCCTCCGTAGCCTCCTCGGCAGCGACGCGCGCTGTCTTCTCCCAAAGGTCAGGCGCGAACTGACACGCTTCCGCCAACGACACGGGATAGATCGTGTAGTGGCCATGGATCACATCGAGACCCATGAGCAAGGGAACGCCGAGACGGGATTCCTCGACCGCGAGGCGTTGGACAGCGCGCGTTTCGTCCGCGCCCCAGAGGTTGAGCAAGTTACCGATTCGCCCCGTTCGAATCCCCTCCTGCAAGTCTCGAAGCTCGCCGGGACCGGTAACGACGCGGGACGCGGCGACCATATTGAGCTGCCCAATCTTTTCCTCGAGCGTCATCTTTTGGAGCAATGCGTCGATGCGTTCCATGCGCTTGCCTTATCTTGAGCGGTCGACCGATGGTTCCGACCGCGATTGTCTTTGGAGCGGAACAGCCTTTCGCAAGCGGCCTCTACCGAAGAACCGTCAATCCAGGCTCCTAGCACCCGCAAGACTGGCGCGCCGGATCGTGCGAGAATAGGCGCTGGGGAAGGGAATTCGATGGCGGAACAATCCAAACAACCATCAAACGGCGCCGACAACACGGATAGCGCCTCGCTCAAAAGTCTGTTCTCTGACGTCATCTGGATGGCTTCGGCGTTCTGGGTTTCGCACCAGCGCAACAAGCTCCTCGCACTGGCAGCCGGCCTAATCGTAGTCGTCGGCGCCACAGCCTACATGCAAATCAGGCTCAATTCCTGGAACCGCCCATTCTACAACGCCCTGACCAACAAGAACATGGCCGGTTTCGTGACGCAGCTCTGGGTCTTCGGCGAGATTGCGGGCATATTGCTGGTCCTCAACGTGGCGCAGATGTGGCTCAATCAGAGCTCCAAAGTCGTCTTGCGCCAAGGCCTGGTGAACGATCTCCTGGACCAGTGGCTCAAGCCTAAGCGCGCGTTCCGCCTTTCGAATTCCGGCCCCCTCGGCGCCAACCCCGACCAGCGCCTCCAAGCCGACGCTCAACATCTGACCGATCTTTCTACCGACTTAGGCGTCGGCCTTTTGCAGTCGAGCCTTCTTCTGCTCACCTTCGTCGGTGTCCTTTGGGGCCTCTCGCAAGGCCAGTTTCTGCCGATCGCGGGCCGCGACTTCGCGCCCCCCGGCTATCTCGTATGGTGCGCGCTGGTCTACGCTGGGGTTGCTTCCTACGTGAGCTGGCGCGTCGGCCGTCCGCTGATCAATCTCAACGCCGAGCACTATGCGAAAGAGGCAGATTTTCGTTTCGCGCTTGTGCGGATAAACGAACACATCGACGGCATTACCCTTTACGGCGGCGAGGCCGACGAGAGAGGTCGCCTCAATGGCGTGTTCGGCGACGTGCTGGACATCTCACGGCGGATCGTCACTGCCGTGACGCGGCTGACCTGGGTCACCGCTGGCTACGGCTGGTTTACGATCATCGCGCCGATACTAGTCGCGGCACCCGCCTATTTCCGGAGCAACATAAGCTTCGGCGAGCTCATGGTGATTGTCGGCGCCTTCAACCAGGTGCAAACCGCGCTCCGATGGTTTGTTGACAATTTCTCCAACCTTGCGGACTGGCGGGCGACGCTATTGCGCGTGGCTCGGTTCCGGAAGGCGATCTTGGGCATGGATGATCTCGGCCAGGCGTCAAGCCGCATCAATTTCGCTGAGACGAGCGATCCGTCGATAAAGATCGACGATCTTCGGGTCGCCTCACCGGCAGGCTGCGTCATGCTGAGCGAACCGCATTCGGACATCGACGCCAACGAGCGTGTCCTCATCGCTGGCGAAAATGGCGAAGAAAAAGCCCTGCTGTTTCGCGCCATTGGCGGGCTGTGGCCGTGGGGGAGCGGCCAGATCACGCACCCCGCACGCAACACGATCATGTTCATGCCAGTGCGAGCGTATATACCGCCCGGCTCGTTGCGCGAGATCGTCGCTTACCCGCACTCAACCGATTCCTTTGACCATTCGGCTATCGTCAATGCGCTCGCTGGCGTCGGACTTGAGCATCTCGAGCCGCACCTCGACAAAGTGGACCGATGGGACCGGGAATTGACCGACGACGAGAAGCAATCCCTCGCCTTCGCCCGGGTCGTCCTGCAAAGGCCGGGCTGGGTCGTGGTGAACGACGCGCTCGACGTTCTCGACCCGACTTCGCGCAAGCGCATCAGGACGCTCTTCGCGAACGAATTGGCTGAAGTCGGCCTAATCAACATCGGGCATGACCAGCCGGAGACCGGCTTCTATCTCCGCAAGCTGCATCTGGTTATGGATTCGAGTGGCCAGAAGTTCGAACCGGAACGCGAACACCCGATGGCTGAGCCTTCGGAATCCGCCGCCGAATCTCTTCCCACTGAATAGACAGGACGTCGATGCCACACTCCCCGAAAACCAGGCCCCATCACAAGGAAGTCAAGCGCCGGGAGAAACTCTCCGACGAGGGCTTGCTTGACCTCGTCCAGCGCCAGACCTTCCTATACTTCTGGGACGGCGCGCAGCCGGCGAGCGGACTGGCGCGCGATCGCACGGGACGGCTGACGGATCCGGCGGACGACATCGTCGCGACAGGCGGATCCGGCTTTGGCGTGATGGCCATGATCGTGGCCTGCGAACGCGGATGGGTGACGCGACCCGAGGTGCTCGCTCGCTTGTCGAAGGCGCTGGACTGCCTCGAGAGGGCGACCTGCTATCACGGCCTCTACCCCCATTTCATGCACGGCGATACCGGCGCGACAAAGCCGTTCAGCCGGAAGGACGATGGCGCCGATCTGGTCGAGAGCGCGTTCCTGTTTCAGGGACTCCTGTGCGCGCGCGCCTATTTCGATCGCGATGCGTCGGAGGAGAAACGCGTTCGTGACCGCATCACCTATCTCTGGAGCGAAGCGGAGTGGGATTGGTACACTCAGGGCACTCGAACCGCCCTCACGTGGCACTGGAGCGCGACCAACGGCTTCGCACTGAACCATCCGGTCCGCGGCTGGAACGAGTGCCTCATTGCTTATGTTCTGGCCGCTTCTGCGCCGCGCTATGCGATGGTGACTGAAGCCTATCACGAAGGCTGGGTCCAGAGCCGCCAATTCGTCAACGGACGCAGTTTCGAGGGCGTCGAGCTTCCTCTCGGACCCGACGCGGGCGGACCCCTCTTTTTTACCCACTATTCCTTCTGCAGCATCGATCCGCGCGGATTGAGCGACGCCTATGCGGACTATTGGAAGCAAAACGTGGCTCACACGCGCATTAATTACGCTTACTGCGTCCGCAACCCGCTTGGATTCAAGGGCTACGGGCCCAACTGCTGGGGTCTCACGGCCGGCGACTCGGTCAAGGGCTACGATGCGCATTCACCCAGCAACGATAAGAGCGTCATCACGCCCAGCGCGGCTTTGGCAAGCCTCCCCTACTCGCCGACAGAGGCAATGGCGGCGCTTCGACACTTCTATTACAATCTCGGCGACAAGATTTGGGGACGGTACGGCTTCATCGATGGATTCAGCGAGCAATACGACTGGTACGCCGACAGTTACCTCGCGATCAGCCAGGGGCCGATCGTGGTCATGATCGAGAATTACCGAACGGGCCTCATCTGGAAGCTGTTCATGGGCATTCCCGAGATCCGCGAGGGGATGAAGAAGCTGGGCTTCAAGAGCCCGCATTTCGCTTTAGCGGGATCGTGACCGCGCTCGACGACTGGATAGACCAAGAGGGGCGCTTCGCCGCAAGTGCGATTCTGCGCGCCGTCTCGGCGACGAACCTCGTCAAGGAACGTCCTGGCTTTGGTCAGCGCGTTGTCCCGCGGCCGGGATCGGTACTGGCCTCCCCTGTTCCTGCCGCCTACGATCCCGACCCCGACTATTTCTTTCACTGGTTCCGGGATTCGGCGATCATCATCGACGCCCTGCGCGTAGCGGAAGCCGAGGGATCTGAGAAGCAAACCACCGTCGAGCGCTTCCAAGAGTTTGTCGACTTCAACCGATCCCTGCGCGAACTGGACGGGCGGGAGCTTATTCGCCGCGCGCGCTTCAGGAAGGAGGTTCAGCCGTCCTTCCTGCAATATGTGCGCCCCGACGACGAGCTGACCGCCGTCTTCGGCGGGGCGGTGCTGAGTGAAGCCCGCGTCAATCCAGATGGAACCCTCGATTTTACCCGATGGGCGCGGCCCCAGAACGATGGACCGGCGCTTCAAGTCCTGGCGCTCACACGATGGCGTAACGCGCAGCCGGACGTTGATGACGCGCTTCAGGCCGCCATGCATGAGCTTGTGATCGATGATCTGCACTTTATCCGCTCACGCACGAGCGAGCGTTCGTTCGACATTTGGGAGGAAGAGAGCGGGTATCATTATTATACGCAGCTCGTGCAAGCCGAGGCGCTTGTTCGTGGCGCCGAGTGGCTTGAGGAAAGAGGGGACGTAAAACGGGCGCGTGACTTTCGCTCCATTGGGGACGCGCTCGCTCTAAACCTCGACGCCTATTGGAGCGCGGAAGACGGCTACTATCGCTCAAGGACAGGCGTGGTCGAAGGCGTTCCGGAAAAACCTCTCGACATCTCGGTAATTCTTGGCGCGCTTCATGCTCGGCGCATGAAAGGCGCCCACAGCGTGCTCGATCCGAAGGCTCAGGCGACGCTGACCGCGCTCGAAGATCTTTTCGACGCTGAATACGCCATCAATCGCCAGCGCACAGCTGATCAGGGACCCGCGATCGGACGCTATGCAAAAGACGCCTACTTCGGCGGCAACCCCTGGTACCTGGCCACGCTCGCTGCGGCTGAGTTCTATTTCAAATTGGCGATTGCGCTGCGATCAGGCGCCCAGATGCCCGCGACCAGCGACAACACGCGCTTTCGTGGGCGCTTAGGCGGGGAGAGCCCTGCGCGGGGCTCCTTCGAGCGCGGCGATAGTTTCATGCGAACTGTGCAGGCGTACACGCCGCCGAGCGGGGATCTCTCGGAACAGTTCGATCGCGCAACGGGCGCACAGACTTCGGCCAAACACCTGGCCTGGAGCTACGCCGCCTTCATCACCGCCGCCGAGAGCCGCCGCCGGGCCGCCCAGGCCATTCGAGACTGAGGTCTCTGCGCGACTTTCTCAAGCCCGGCGTCACGATTCGCTTCCCGAATTGGCGTCGGAGTCCGAAGGCGTGGCGGATCAGCATGTTGGCGTAGAGGCCGGGCCCGCTTGAATAGATGCGCCAGCCGCCATCGACGGCGATCGAGTTTGCTCCGACCCGCGCCCATTCATTGCTCGCCTGATACCGATCCTGGAAGGCCGCGTCACTAGAGCTGAAATAAGCGTTCCGCTGCCTCAGCGAGGCATGCGGAAGCTCGTCCGTCACCGCGATCGGATTCGCGACCAGCAGCGCCTCCCACAGCGCATCAAACTCGCCGATGTCGCTCATCGCCTCGCCATAGCGCAGATGTGAATGCGTATACATGAGCCCGATCTCGCGGCCGAAAAACGCAGCCGATTCGGCCCGCTGAAAGAACGTCTCCGGCCCACCATGATAGATGATCGGCTTGTCCATCAGCCGCGCGCCATCGGAAAACAGGAGGTGCTTGCGGATGAGGCTCAAGTGCTTTCGCGCCTGGGCCTGGGTGAACAGGCCGCCGATCATGCTTTGCGTCATCGGCAATAGCGAATAGGCGAGGCCCGTTTTCTTGTCGCTCGGATGAAGCAAAAGTTCGGGCTCGCCGCCTTCCGGCCGGAACACGCCATAGCCGGCGACGACTCCATCGCGAATGAGATGCGCGTTGAAGTCTTTGCGTATCGCCGCGGCGAGCGCGTCGAGCTCCTTGGCGCGCTTGGGCCCCCGTTTCGCCAGACGAAGGATCTCGGCGTAGCGGCGTAGCTGCTCGTAAAGGAGAGCCACTGTCCAGGCGCTCGTCATCCAATCGCTTGTGGTTGGGTCGACCGGTCGGAGCGAATCGTTCCAGTCGCCGTGGCCATAACGAACCAGGTTGGTCCCCGGGATGAAGCGGGCGCGCACCGTTTCGATCAGCTTATCGACGTGAGTGGTCACCGGGTCGACGCGCGGCGTCTTCTCGAAATTGTCCTCGCGGCGCCACGCGATCGTCTCCTCTAAGAAGGCAAAATCGCCGGTCGCCTCGATATAGTCACAGAGTGCTTTGAGCGGCCAGACGATGATGTCGCCGTGCGACTCCTTGTCCTGCACGACGGAATAGGGTTCGAGCATGAACCATTGCGGCCAGTCGCCGCTCTCCTCGTATTGCTGGGCAAAGAGAATGCGCAAAATATCTTTGACGGCTTGATCATGCTCAAGCGTTAGCAGGAGTTCGATCGAGCCCTGGCACACGTCACGCGTGCCCCACGCGCCGCCAGTATATTGTTCGAGACCGTGGGGGGCGGTCAGATGAATCATCCCATCATGTGCAAGCCAGGACATGACTGTGTCGACAGCGAGCGCGTCCGCCGAATCCTTGGCGCTCCGTACCCGGACCCCACGCGTGAGGTTGCGCCAGAAGCGGTCGGCGGGTTTGAGCACCGCGGCTTCGTCGACCGGCTTCGAATATTTTGACGAAAGCGCATCGGCCTGCTTTGAGTCGGTCATCGAGCCGACGATCGCGAACACGAATTCATTCGTTGGCTTCGTCCGAATCGCGGCGTATCCGCCGCTGCGTCGTTTGCCGTCGGCATACAGAAGTTCGTCGCCGCCAATGGCTTCGATCCGCCCAGGCGTGCTTGTCACTAGGCGATAGACACCCTCGGGATATTGCTGGCCCCAGCGGTCATTGAGATCCGGCCGGAAGGTGAAGCGCTTCCGCTTCGAGTCTATCTCGACGCGGCCAGCAGGGCCAAATTCCTGCTCGCCAAGCACAAGATGACCGAAAACGAGAAAGCGACATCGTGGCCCTTCGACCGCCACGCGCCATTGCATGGCGGGTTCGTCCCCGCAAACGGTCGCGGAGACTGTGACGGTTCGCCCAGCCAGCTGATAGACCCAGCGGCAGTCGCTGAGGCCCATTTCGAAAGCGGAAGGGACGGTCAGCAGGCGCAATCCGTCCTTCGTCTCTATCAACATGCGCAATCCGCTCGCGCGGGTGATGTTGTAGGGATCGCGGGAGACGGAGAAGAGCTTGTGGAATGACGTATTGCCGATGGTCAGTTGCGCGCCGAACACGCCGTGCATCCATGCGGTCGCGCACAGAATCGCCTCGTCCGGCAGCAGCTCCTGACCGCTGCGCATGAGCGAGCCATGACGCCGAGCCACGATGTGCTCCTTGTTGCGCAGGACGACGTGGCGGCTGTGCGTTCTTCCCGGAACGAAGAAGGACAGAAGCTGGTCGCCAGCTCGTTCGACATGCGTGCGCCGGCGGTATCGCGCTCGGACCGCTTTATCATCGAGCGTCTCAGCGACGGCGGAGCGCGCGTCATGAAGCAAACTTCGCGTTGGGACGGATAGGGCGACGTCGCGCTCCGCCCAATCCTTGCTGGCACCTTCCACGGCGTCAATCTGGGTCAGGTCGGAGTCGCTCGACGCCGCAGGGTGGTCAGGCTCGAAGAAGCCAAAAAACGTCCAGGACGCCTCTCCGCCAGCCTCAAGCGTCACAGCCTTTGATTGCAGAGCCGCGCACGCTGTCTCGAACTGAAGGCGTTCGGACGGCAGGTTGGTCCCGAAGGGAACCTCGAGTTGATCAGCGTCACGATATGCTGGCCCCATCAGTTGCCGAAAATCCGTCGCATAGCCTGCCGCGCCTTCCAGGCAGCCGTGGGCCACCCAGGGATACGCTCCGCCCTGTGACAGGTTTTGCCTGCCCATCAGAACATGATTCAGGCGTGGATGGGCCGCGATGTGATGGTCAAGATACTGGCTGGCGTAGGCCTCGTTGTTCATCAGGAAGCCCTGATCGCCGAGCCCAAGATCTTGGATCAGAACAGCGTCGCATGGGAGCTGCTCGGCGCGGCTGTTGACAATCTCGACCCGCCAGAACCAGGCGTTTAATCGCGGATGCAGCCAGAGGGTGACGCGATGGCCGACGCCGCTCTGTTCCCCCTCCCAGACGTAGCGGTCGTCCGAAGCGCCAACGCGAAGCGGCGTCTCTGGACCCATCACGGGCAGAATCGTCGGCCGAGGTCCGCCCACACGCAGATAGAGGCGCGCCATGCCGTTGCCGATCGGCAAGGCGAGTGTTTGATTGACGACGATCCGACGATTGTCTTCAGTGTGCTCGATGGCGAAAATGGCGCCGGTCGGTAGAACGCTGACTGAGAGCCCAGACCCGTTGGCGATCCGCAAGAGGGCGAGATCGTCTCGATGCGGCGTCGTCAGGATCTCAATCGATGAATCCAACATTAACCCTCCCGCTGCCCGTGATCTTTCTTACATCGGCTTGCCGGCCGAGTCTGGAAAGGCGCGCGAGCGCAAGGCCGATTGTTCTCGCGAATTTGATACTAGAGCATTTTCATTATTGGTGTGGATAGCCTGAGTTTGCGAGATAGTTTGCGCATTGGTCGGGCGTGAAGGCTTTGAGCGCGCTGGCGATGGCGTTGATGAGGGCGTCGAAGGTTCGCGCCGCGGCCTTGCGCAGCAGGGCTTTCAGTTTGGCGAACCACTGCTCGATCGGGTTGAGATCGGGGCTGTAGGGCGGCAGGTACAGCAGACGGGCTTTGGCGCTTTCGATGGCCGTTCTGACGCCTGCGACCTTGTGGCTCGACAGATTGTCCAGCACCACGATATCGCCGGGCTTGAGTTCAGGAACCAGGAACTGCTCGACCCAAGCGCGGAACTTCTCGCCGTTGATCGGCCCGTCGAAGGCGCAAGGCGCGACGAGACCGTTCTGCCGCAGCGCTCCGATGAAGGTGGTGGTTTTCCAATGACCCCACGGAACCGGCGAGACGAGGCGCCCGCCGCGCGGGCATCGGCCGTAGAGCCGCGTCATTTTGGTCGATGCGCCGGTTTCGTCGACAAAGACCAGGTTGTGCGCTCGCCATTCGGCTTGCTGCGCCCGCCATTGCTGGCGCGCTTGCGCAATGTCGGGGCGGTCCTGCTCTGCGGCGCGTTGCGACTTTTTTTGAGCGTCAACCCAAGATGACGGACCCGCGCCCACAGGCAGCCGACGCTGACCTTCACCGCACGATCGTTGGCGAGCCAAGCTTGCAGCTCGACCAGCGTGATGTCGGCTTTCTGCGCCACCTGAGCGCGCAGCGCCTCGTCATAGGCCACAAGCTTCGGCTTCGGCCCGCCGCCCGACTTGCGGGCCGTCACGTCGCCGGTCGCGCGGCGCCGGCCCAGCGCCTTGTAGATATACGACACGCTGACCCGAAACATCGGCGCGGCCGAATAGACGCCCAACCCGCCGTCCACCGCCGCCATCACCCGTTCACGAAGGTCCTGCGAATAAGCCGCGCCCATGATGCTCCCCAGCCCCGATTCGACTGGCTCACAGAATCATGACCGCAAACCAAACGGAATCTAGAGGCTTCTGTGAGGTCGCGTGGCACAGAGGCTGATGGCGGGCGAGGTCGCGACCTCATTGAAGCCG
>JGI12659J15293_10000410_pt1 | contig 13728 bp, 13 predicted proteins | sample JacPinW_OM2H0_O1_FD_15293 | JGI IMG/M metagenome (IMG submission 15293) | reverse complement strand
CGTGGCCCGGCTATTATTACTATCCGCCAGCGAACAACACTGTCGCGCCGTATCCTCCTCCCTACGGACCTGGCGATTCCGGCGACAACAACGATTCCTCGCCGAACTCCTACGCGTATCCTGATTCCGGCGCGAACGACTATTCGCCGAGCGTGATTCCGTCAAACAGCGTCGGAGTTGCACCAGCACCGTATACAATTTCTCCCTACGCTTCACCGTCATCGTCGCCTGCGCCCTCGACGGCGCCAGCGAAGAAACCTGCTTCGCCAGTTCCTCAGACGCGGCCGCAGGTGCAAACCGCGTCTGACGATCAGGCTATGTAGTTTTCATAGCGTCGAATTCGCTCGCCGAATTTTAGTTGGTGAGCCGCACTGGCTTTCTCACCGGGGGTTTTTTGTCGCGGCGATCCCAGATTTCCCAATGCACCGGCGAGTGAAAGATTGGCGGGCCGCCCGCTTCGGCGGCGGGCATGTGGAATTGCACGTTGATAAAAACTTCCTGTTGAAGTCCTGACGGTTCAAACGATGTATTCCTCACCAGATCCATCGCGGCGCGGCTCAAATCCGGATAGGAATTTTGAAGCGCCTCGGCGTCGAGCACCCGGCCCTCCTGCGCGTCCAAAATCGCGTGTACGATTACCGGCTGAAAATAAGTTGACGTAGGCGCATCGGAAGGATCAACGCGCATTGGAAAGCGATTCGGAAATCCAAGCGCGAACGATCCGCCGGCATCCACCATTTCGGGCGTCGGCTTGAAGAGATTCGGATCAAGATCTTTCGCGTCTTCGAGACTCTCCACGTGGGCCTGAACGGCGAGACGCCCTTCTTCATAGATTGAAACTTCCCGCGCAATGGTGTGGCTGTGAAATTCAGCGGCGCCGTCGTAATTGTAGACGGCAAAAATTCCCGGAGCTTCCGACCATGTCTGCAAAAGGCCGGTCGTGGGATCCACGCAATATTCCCTTTCGTACCAGGAGCGTGGCGCGGGATTCGGCGGAACGGCGGCGCTGAGCAGCAAGCAGCGCATCTCTTTGCCGTCACGATTCACGTCCGCGGCGCGCATTGCGTAGCCGCCAGCGCGGGTACTTACGGGCCAGAGCAGCGCGGCGCGCACCATCTGAACGCGGAGTGGAACGGGCTCGGCAGGATTCGTGCCGTATGTGTGATTGCCGTCTTGTATGCGCAGAGTAAGCGAATCGCCTAGCTGCGCAACCCAGCGGTGTTGCGAGCCCATGGCCTCCTCGTCCATCGTGCCTTCGCCTTCGTTCTGGCTGGTGCCGCTTGTCGTGAAGGAGACTTTGAGGGAGTAGGGAGTTGCGATGTCGTGCAGATTATAGTTTTGCCGGGCGCGATCAAGCAGATCGAGTGCGGCGTTTCGGTCAGCCGGCTTCGTGAGTATGCGCGGCTGGCGCGTGACCATTTCGTGCGAGTCGGATGGCGGCGGATTTGTCTGAGCGAAAATCGCCGGGACGCAGAGCAGGGAAGTAACGAAAGCGGCGAAGAACCGGGGGGTGGTTCTCATTGTGCTTCCTCGAATCCAATGAATTCTTGGAGGGGACCGCTCGCGATTCTAGTCAAGATTCGGGTTGGGAAGCAATTCCAAAATTCTTGGTGGGCGTCGATAAATGACCTTCCTCCATTCTTGTCTCTCGTTTCAAAGGGCCTCTGAACAGGCAAAGTCAAAAACGCCGGCAGGATGCCGGCGCGACGAAAATCTCTCTTATCACCCCTCGAAGAGGGTGCAATTTTGTCTCGATTAGAACTGGGTGGTGGTGATTGTTTTGTTTGAGTTGCGGACGTTTCTAATAAATTCCAGTCTCGATTAGAAATTGCTTTTCGATTGAGTACTGGACTCCGCAAATTTGCGTAGCATTCCGTGGCCCGGAAGCCAATCGGCGCCCATTGATAGTACCCGGGCAGTCTTCTCCGTGTTAACTCTATAATTATCATAGTGTTAGGTTAATTGAATCGCCTGATTATATCATGTGTGAAGTGGTGCGTGCAAATCCACAGTGTGTAAGGGTTGGCGGAAGTGTTGGGGAATCAGCGGGATTCGGGCGCGAAAATCTCACGAAATTGTGGTCTTGATTTTGGCGAAAACGCGAAAGTGGACGGACGATCTTATTGACGAGGCTAGCTGTAATTGAATTGTGTTCCCGGAGGCAGGAGCCTCCGGGCTCTAAATTAAACTTTTCTTTGCGCGGACGAACGTCAAAAACGACGGCAGGATGCCGGCGCGACGAAAGAAACGGTGGGCTAGCCGTAGTTGGTGCGACGATGTGGGCGCGTGGCGAGTGTAAAAGATTCGGGGCAAGATGCCCGCGCCACGAAAGAAGCGGCCGCGTTGACTTGCCGGCGGGCGCAGCATAAAATTCGCGGCGATGCCCGATTCTTCGCCCCTCTCCGGACGGACCATTTCGCATTACCGCATCCTTGAAAAGCTTGGTGGTGGCGGGATGGGTGTCGTCTACAAGGCCGAGGACACTCGGCTCGACCGCGCCGTCGCTTTGAAATTCCTTCCTGACGATGTCGCGCACGACCCGCAGACGCTCGAACGCTTCAAGCGTGAAGCCAAAGCAACCTCCGCGTTGAATCACCCCAACATTTGCACGATTCATGACATTGGCGAGGACGCGGGACTGACATTTATCGCCATGGAGTATCTGGAAGGCCAGACGCTCAAGAACCGGATTTCCGGCAAGCCACTGCCGCTCGACGAAACTCTCGACCTCGCAACTGAGATTGCGGATGCGCTTGATGCCGCGCACGCCAAGGGGATCGTGCATCGAGACATCAAACCAGCAAACATTTTCATCACGACGCGCGGACACGCCAAAATTCTCGATTTTGGCTTGGCGAAGCTCACGCCGGCCACGGCAAACGAGGACTTTTCAGGGCTCGCGACGGCGGCTGCCGAGGCCGTTTTGACCACGCCGGGTACGGCGATGGGTACGGCGGCCTATATGTCTCCGGAACAGGCGCGAGGCGAGGAACTCGACTCACGAACGGACCTCTTCTCGTTTGGCGCGGTGCTCTACGAAATGGCCACCGGAAGCATGGCATTCCCTGGAAACACCACTGCCGTTGTGCATGACGCGATCTTGAATCGCGTGCCGCCATCACCAGAACGCGTCAATCCTCAAGTGCCCGCGGAACTCGGACGGATTATCGGGACGACGCTGGAGAAAAATCGCAAAGCACGCTGCCAAACAGCAAGTGCAGTGCGCACCGAACTCCAGCGAATGAAAAGGGAATTCGAATCAGGGCGTGCAGCTGCGGCAAAACCAAGGGGCCAATCCATAGCAGTGCTTTATTTTGAAAATCTCAGCGGGGCCAAGGAAGACGAATATTTTCGTGATGGAATGACCGAGGATGTCATCACGGAGCTGACGCAGATCAAGACTTTGCACGTATTTCCGCGCGCAGCAGTTGTCGCATACCGCGACAAGCCGGCGACGGCTCCGGAAATAGGAAAGCAACTGGACGCCGCATACGTGCTAAGCGGCAGCGTCCGCCGCGCCGGGAACCGGCTTCGAATCACGGCGCAGTTGGTGGAGACGCATACGGGGCACAGTGTTTGGGCCGAACGCTTTGACCGCGAGATGAAAGATGTATTCGAGGTTCAGGACGAGATCGCACGCAGCATCACGCAAGCGCTCCGGATTTCGCTTTCCCCGCAAGAAGAACAGACGATTGCGCAGAAGCCAACGGAGAATCTTCAAGCGTATGACTATTTTCTGCGTGGGCGGAATTACTTGCGCCGTGTGAATCTGGAAGTTGCCATGCAGATGTTTGAACATGCCATTCGTCTCGACCCGAACTTTGCGCTGGCATATGCCGGAATCGCAAACACGTGCGGCAGGCAGTATGAGTTGCACGGCCGCGACCCGCGCTGGATCGAAAAAGGTGTCGCCGCTGCCAATCGCGGTTTCGAGCTTGATCCCCAAAATCCAGAGGTGCTCGCGGGGCGCGCGCGGCTTTGTCATGTGCAGAGGAAATACGACGAGGCGGTATCGCTTGCTCAAATGGCAATAGACCGAAGACCGGATAGCCAGAGCGCCTGGGACATACTGGGCCGGGCGCTATTCTCGGCACACCGGTGGCAGGAGGCGGCCAACCTAGCCGAGCGCGCCGTTGATGCAGCGGGAGACGATTACAACGTACACATCCCCTACATCAACGCGGTGTTGGCACTCGGCGACAAGGAAACCGCCCTCAAACTCATCGAGCGACACATTCAAGTTCTCGAACGGCAGGTTGATACGGTGCCGGAGGACGTGCGGGCGCGAATCGTGCTCGCTGGCAGGTACGCTCAAACGGGAAGAAGCAAAGCTGCGTCGCAACAACTGGAAACTGCTGTTGCCATGCGACCCAATGACTCCAGCACGCTCTACAATGCTGCCTGCACGTATGGCGTACTTGAGATGAAGCGTGAGTCTCTCGCCATGTTGAGACGAGCCGTCGAAAGTGGCTATACCGATGTGGCGTGGGTTTCTCGGGATACAGACTTGTCTTGCCTGCACGACGACCCGGAATTCCAGAAACTCATTGGACGTACCGAGGGCCCGGCGTCATGATCGGCATGGTGTGACGCTAAATCACGCAGGGGCTAGGCCGGAAATCCTCCATCAGAATCAGCGGGTTTGGAGCGCGAAAAAATTCGAGGTGGCGCGCGCGTAGGGATTTGCGTCACCTGGGTGAAAGCGATCAGGAACGCGGCTAGTTGAGTGAATCCGGTGCTGGGATCATCTTGAGTTGGACGGTTTTTTGTTCATTGGCGGCTAAGTCGAAGGAGGCGGCCATTTTTTCGAGAGGCCTCAGAAAATCGGGATCACTATAAGACTCCGCGTCCACCTTTTGCCATGCAAGAGCCTCGTAATGGCCTGGCGGCACACCGCGGATTTCGAAATGGCCGTATTGATCGGTGGTCGAAGTCTTATATTCATCGGGTTTCTGATGGGAGTTCGGAGCCGGGACTAGAACCACCAGTGCTCCAAGTGCGGGAAGATCGTCTTTATCGGTAACTGCGCCGTTCACGACGCCGGTATCGGCTGCTATACACGATAACGAAAGAAGATGGCGCCGCACCCGAGACGACCTGCAGCCCCTGTTCGAGCACGTCAACGCCATTAGCTTTGGCAGACTTGATGTAGCAAACCCCGCATTTTGAGTGCATGTGAATCGAATAGGATGCATCGCCCACTTCTTTGAGAACGAATGAGCCGTCGGTCTGCACTTCCGCCTCTCGACCGCCGCTGGTGAAAATGCCCGTGTCCGCCTCCACAGGATCGAGCCAAACTTTGACATTCGAATCATGCGGGGCAGACTTACCTTCGAATACCACTCGACCTGCGATATTGATTCCCCGTGTCAGGACCAGTGAAACGCCCTCCACATCGGCGTTTACCACGTCCACGATCTGCGATGCGGTGCGAATTTTGTCGGCCGCGAAAAAGAGGGCATCCAAGACATACTCGCCTGGGACAAGTCCTTGGATTTCAAAGTCTCCAGTTTTGGAATCCGCACGCGCTTCCTTTCGGTCTTCGACTGATACTTCTCGATTCTCGCGACGAAGAGCCATCACGACGACACTTTGTTCGGAAGGTTCGGCGATGGAAATTAGAACCTGACCGTGGATTTTGAAGGCTCGAGCGGAGCCTTTCGGCGCAAGAACGAAATCAAGCCCAGAAATCTCATCGCCTGACTTCACTTCAAGGGTTGAAGCTCGCGCGCTGTCTGTCGTTCCGGAATAGTATGTAGGAAGATAGTCGCTAGTGTTGTCTTGAAGACCGGCATTGGTGAAGTGGGGAGACTCCGCTGAATTCGCGCGAATGGAATAGCGGCCAGGCTCAAGATCGAAAATCCGATACTCACCGACGTCATTCGTAGTTGCCCTACCTGTCGTCTCAATCTTGAGTTTTCCTTTAATTGTGGTGTGAAGTAGCGCGTCCACGTTGACATTACGGACAGGATCGCCATCTTCGTCAGTGATGCGCCCGGCAATTATTCCCATTCGATGCAATCGGAATTGCAAGTCCATTATTTTCTGGCCGGGTGCCAGGGTAAGGGTCCCCCCGGGTTTATCAGGCTGGTCTTGACCGTAGCGCCCCGGCAAGTAGTCGGTGCGGCGAGCGTCAAGGTTGTAACTACCAGGAGGAATTCTGTCGATTGAAAAATGACCGGCAGCGTCAGTGGTCGCGCTCAGGCCGGCTTTATTTGAGTCAGCGTCCTCGTCGGCCTTCAAAGAAAGAAATATGCGTGCTTTCTTTAGCGGCTCGCCGGTGTTTGCGCTTAGGACGGTGCCGGAAATCGTGCAAAGTTGAGCGTTCTGGGCGGCGGTGTTTTGCGGTGGAGTGGGTTGTTGCGCGGGAAAAGGGGGATCAGAATGCAAATTGCGAGCACCGCGATGGAAATGCGCATATCACTATCCGTTTGAGGTACGTGCCATGCTACCGCAAGCATAAGCTTATATACCAGTAAAGGGCGATTTCCCTGTCGAAAAGTCTGCCAACAATTAATTGGGTCCGGGAGGCGGGAGCCTCCCGGCTCTGAATTGTATTTGTTGTTTTATTTTTAAATTGGTGCCCCGGTGAGGCATTTGAGTGCTGAGCAAAATCACCGGGGTTGAAAGCGCGTAGCCAGCACTAAAGCGCATGATTGCGAGGACGAGTTCTTTCGGAGCGCTGAAACTCTCCTCCTCCGCATAAATGCGGGGCCTGTCACCGAGAGGTCATGGCAGACGACTTGCAAATTGTTTTGCATTATTACTCCGTCCTAAAAAATCGGCATGTCTCATGACGCGCGCTACTAGAAGTGATCGGAGCGCGGGCGGATTTGATTTGTGCTGCGGCGCGGAAAAACGCCGGCAAGATGCCGGCGCTACGAGTGCGCGCTTGCCGTTTGCTGAATTGCAGGAACTCCGGCAGGGCGACGTAATAGCGTCCCGGGCTGGATACCCACGCGACGAAAAACAGACGCGTGCGCGTTTGATTGTTTTCCACAGGCGTCCACAGATTTGCACAGATTTTTTTTTGCAATTTCGTTGACGGTGAATTTGAAAAGATTTATCTTGCGCCTCAGATTGAACCGGGAAGTACAGAAGCTAAACGGTTCAGCTCAAAGGTCGCGAGAGTCTAACGACTAGCGGGATCGAGAGAGGAACCGGGGAGTGGAAAGACTTCGCGATTCAGCATAGAGGTCGCAAAAGCTTAACGGCAATTGCGGCGTCAGGCTGAATCGGGAAGCTCGGAGAAGTAGCGGTTCGGCGCAGAGGTCGCGACGGCTTCACGGCTGTTGCGATGCTGAGCCGGTTGCGAAATCTCGGAGGCTTAGCGGTTTGGGTTGGTTGCAGCGAGGGCTTCGCGGCTTTTGCAGCGACACATTCAATCGAAAAGCTCGTAGGAAGTACGCTTCAGTTTGGAGGAGTCAGCACGCCGCAAGGCTGTTGAGTCACCGGATTGACTCGGAAGCCTAGACTTTACGGCTCGATTTAGAGGGCGCGACACGCTGAAAAGCGTGTCGCGCCCTCAACTTTTTTGGGGGCATTTTTTCTGCTGTTGTGAGGCTGGTCGCCAGACCGGCTGTTTTTTGATTTTCGTCATACGCGGCGAAAAGCGGCCTCATGACGCGCCCTACGAGGCGTGGTTGGGCGAATCGAGGCGCGCTGGCGTCCTGCCGGCGAATTTGATTCACTCCGCCGCGCGGAAAAACGCCGGCAAGATGCCGGCGCGGAACTACTGAATCACGAGGCGCGCGAAACCGCGGGCAGGATGCCTGCGCCACGAATCATGGCAGCTCCACGCCTCCAACCGCCGTGTGCGCGATTTCGATTCGTATTGACAGTGGGGCGAACATGCGCTAATGAGCTGCTCAGCGAGCTTCCATTCCTCTCCGGTTCCGGCTGCGCTTTTCAGACAACCATCCACTCAAAGAAATTTAGGAGGCAGCTATGAGCACGAACGCGGTTCGTGGCGTCGACACGAGCGTCGCGAGAACTCGCCGGCGATGCGGTAATGAAGACCTGTTTTCCGTGCCACGCGGCTATCAAAGCTCGCGACTTTGTCTTCACGCGTTACGCACCTTGAAAGAGAGAGAATAAATGGATGCAAATGCCAAACAGCAAATGGTGACTGGCGAGAATTCCCGGGTGGCTAGCGCTGAGCAGCGGTTGAAGGAACTTGGGATCGAGTTGCCGGCGCCGCCTGAGCCGTTCGGCACGTATGCCGAAGCGGTGCAGACGGGCAATCTGCTTTTTCTGACCGGGATGCTTCCGACGGAAGGGCGCGGAGCGAGATTCATTGGGCGCGTTGGCGCGGAGCTCGATGTGGACGCTGGGCGAGAGGCAGCTCGGCTCGCGGCGCTCAATGTTCTTGCTGTCGCGCGGAAGCATTTGGGATCGCTCGACAAAGTGACGCGGATCGTGCGGCTCGGCGTGTCGGTGGCGACGTCGGGAGATTTCCGCGAGCACCCGAAAATTGCCGACGGCGCTTCCGAATTGCTGCAAGATGTTTTCGGAAAAGAAAAGAATCCTTGCCGCTTGGTGTACGGCGTCGCGAGCCTGCCGCTCGGCACGCCCGTCGAACTGGAAGTGATTTTCGAGGTGGCAGGGTAAGAGAGGATTAGTTATGCAGATTTTCCGCATGGCGTTGATGGTGACTGCCATGCTGGCGTCATTTTCAATTCGCGGTCAATTTCTGGCGCAAACGCAAGGAAAGGAACGTCCCATGGAACACGCGACTTCTTATCGCACGGTACAGATTGATGGACTCTCGATTTTTTATAGAGAGGCGGGGCCGAAAGACGGGCCGACGATTCTGCTGCTGCACGGGCTGCCGTCGTCATCGCGGATGTTCGAGCCGCTCTTTGCGCGGCTTTCCGATCGCTTTCATCTTGTCGCGCCCGATTATCCGGGCTTCGGGCACAGCGACTGGCCGGACCCGAAGAAATTTGCGTATACCTTCGATCATTGCGCCGAGATCATGAATCATTTCACGGAAGCGCTCGGTCTGCCGCGTTACACGCTTTACATGCAGGATTATGGCGGCCCCGTGGGATTCCGCATGGTCTTGGCGCATCCGGAGCGGGTCGAGGCGCTCATTGTTCAGGATGCTGTGGCGCACAACGAAGGCTTGGGAGCGAATTGGAAGGCGCGGCGGGCGTTCTGGGCCGATCGAGCTGCCAACGAAAGCGCGCTGCGCACGAATCTGCTGTCGCTGGCCACGACGCGGACGCGGCACGTGGGGAACGACCCCAACTTAGAACGCTATGACCCGGATCTGTGGACGGATGAATTTGCGTTTCTCAGCCAGCCGGGGCAGGGCGATATTCAAAGCGACCTCTTCTACGATTACCGCACCAATGTGGAGGCATATCCGAAGTGGCAGGCTTGGATGCGCGAGAAGCAGCCGCGCCTGCTGGTGATCTGGGGCAAGTACGAGCTCTCGTTCGACCCGTCAGAGCCGGAAGCCTATCGCCGCGACGTGCCGAAGGCGGAAGTGCATATTGTTGATGGAGGGCACTTCGCGCTGGACACGGCTGCGGATCACATTGCGGAGCTCGTTCGCGGCTTCATGCTTCGTGAAGCAGCGGCGGGCATGTGAGGCAGTGGAAGGAGATGCGATGACAAAACCGACGAGCTATCAAGCGGATATTCGTCCGCTTTTTACGGATCTGGATGTTCATGCCATGAGCGGGGCGTTTAACCTGGCGAGCTATGACGATGTGAAGAAAAATGCTGCCGCCATTTAGGTTAGGGGACGCATTCGGGTAGCAGAGTGGAGCTTGCGTCGAGCCAGTGTAAATATGTTTCCATGGTGTGCCAGCAGAGCAGATTATTTTTGGCGAAGGTGGATGAATCGAAGGGGCAGGCAAGATCCACGTGAGAGTAGTCGAGCACGATGGGGATGTGTGGAGGAAGCTTTGGAACGACGTCGCGGACATTCACGATTCTCCAGGAATCAATGGGCAGTTGATTGAAGAGATGAACGAATTCCATGTTGCCGACGCGCGGCGACGCGAAAGTGCAAAGAGAAGTGACGTCGAATTTGCGTTTGGCATCATTTTCCATCACGAATAGGGTGGAAAGAGCGGCGCCGAGGCTGTGGCCCACCACGATTGTTGGGCGCTTTGGGCGCACACGTGCATCGGCTGACGACGGCAGGCCGCGCTCGACTTCGCGACTGATCGCCAACTGCTCGAGCTGATCGGCGAAGGAGCCGCTGAATGTTTCCGGAGCGGCGCTCGCTGCGCTTGCATCAGAGCCGGAAGCGCTGGGGAGGCGGCGCTTCACTACTTTCAAGGTACTGTAGATTTTGTCGAAGCCACAGGCCACGCGTCCGGCCGAAGGGACTTGGCGGAAGGGAACTGGAATTGCGGCTGCGTCATCGAGCCACTCGATGGCGCCTTCGGTGCCGCGGATGGCGATGATGCGCGAATCCGGGTTGTCGAGTGCGTGGACGACGATGCCATAAAAGTTTGGCACCTCGAGGTCGAGGACGAAGTCGGACATGTGAATCCAGGCGCCGAGTTCATAGTTGGCGGGAATGCCGGCGGGATCGGGCCTGAGTGGATCGGGGCCCTGAGGATTTCTGAACATGGTGTAGGCGGCCTGGACGAAGCTGCCATAGAAAAAAGCTTTCTTGTTGTCGAGCGGCTGTCCCACGGATACCTCCTGGAAGCTAAACAAGTCTCGTCACGATCCTGATAGCAGATGTTATATAAAGCACATTCATTAATAAAGGCGAAGATATGCGGTTGAAGCCGGCGCTACAAGTGTCGAAGCGGCGTGGCTCCCGTATCGGGTGTGGTGCGCGATTAGCTGAATTAGGACTTGCGATATTTCTGCAGATACTGAGCCGGCGGCAGTACGAGAACCCCTGCAATTCGCTTTCCGAAATATTGCCCAAAGTGGCGGACATCGCCGGTGATTAAATGTGTTGCGCGCGCGGCAATTGCTGCGATCAAAATGGGTAGATCCTTTTCCGGCAGGGAAGTAGCTTGAAGTGAGACACCGGGTATCGCGTCAGCGAATTGAAGTTTCTTAGCCAATTTCGAAAGCCTCACTTTTTGAACTTTTTCGGCGAGATTGAATCGTGCCTCTTCGAGAGCGTAATGGGAGGAGAATAGAACGACGTCCTTCAACTGCCAGAAGCGAAGAAGCCCAGCGTCTGCGCGGTAGGCTGCCGAGAATAGGATCTTGGCGTCGAGGAACAGCCGATCCATTTACTTCGGACGCCTGTGGTTGATTGCGTCGGGGTCGAGACCGAGCCTGCGGACTTCCTTGCGCGCCCGCTGGTAGTCCGTTCTGGACGTAGCCGTGGCGAGCAAAAACTCGGCCTTGCGCTCCGGCGTGTATCTCTCGACAGGGACGAGGACGGCGGGGCGAATCAAAATGCCTTCGTTGAGGGCTTCGGTGACAACGAGGGCGCCTTCTTCGATGCCGTAGCGTTTCCTGAGCTTCGACGAAACGATGATCGTTCCACGCTTGCCGACTTTTGCTGATTCCATCAGAATCTCCGATATTCAGTATATCAGAGATTCTGCATTACAGACATGCTGAGCATCGGACACGCAACGAGGCGGGAATCCGAAGATCGCGCGGCTGAAGCCGGGCGCTACAAGTGCTGGGGCGGCTTGGTTGCCGCGTCATCGAGTTCGAATAGTGCGAAGAAGGCACGAGTTGCCGCGGAAAGCACTTATACAAAACTGCGGGGGATATAATCGATGAGATGAATGGAAATGGCGAGGGAAAGAGATGAAAAGGGAACTCATAGGACTGTTCTTAATAACCGGGCTCGCTGGAGGCGCGCGGGCGCAGGATCTGCCGATGAAGGTGAAGGGCGGACATGAGCTGGGCGAAACGGCCCAGCAGTTTTTCGGCGAGGGTACCGAAAAAACGGCGCTCGACGCGTGCGCGTCGGGGGATTTCAAAAGTTTGAAGAAGGCGACGAAACGGCTGGCGAAGGAATACTGCGCCGAGTTGACGGCGACGCGCTACAAAGCGACGGGCGGCAAGCACACCGAGTACAAGGCGGCGGGCGACCCTGCCGAGTTTCGCTCCGATACGTTTACGTTCGAGGGCGGCCATCTCGCGAAGGTGGAATTGGTTTACACCGCGCCGAGTCCGGAAGTGAATTATAAAGGCAAATCATTCGGGGATATTTTTGCGGGCGTTAAACAGGCATACGGGCCGCCGACGAGCGAGAGTGCGGAGCCGACGCAGAGCGTTTATGGGCAGCAGTACGTCGCGCACCGTGAAATTTGGGTGGCGCCGAATGTTGCGATCGTGATTACAGAGAAGCCCGGCGCTGAGGGGACAACGACGTTGGTCGCGTGCACCCGCGCGGAGTACGATCGCACGATGGCGCCGGGCGCTGCGAAGCCAGCCAATCCGTTACAATGATGCTCCTGCTGCGCTGCTGACCAAAAGGGGGCGACAAAGATATGTTGGTGATGTTCGTTCTTCCGGCGGTTGTGCTGTTGGTGCTGGTGTTTAGTCTTCCGATTTGGAAGCATCCGAAGAAGTGGAGCTTCTATTCGATCGGCGGGATAAGTCTGATCATATTGATTGTTCTGATTTTATTTTGGACGGGGCATCTGGGCGGTGGTTCGCATTGAACGATTGTTCTCGTCTCCTCAGTTTGTCTTTAAATTCTTCAGTTCATTGATCCTCATCTGCGCGATGGGACCCGGAGGCGGGAGCCTCCGGGCTCTGAAGGGAATGGATCGTCATCGGCGCGAGTAAGTCAAAAACGGCGGCCCGTCGAGGCTCAGGATAAACAGGATGCCCCTCGGAAACTCCCTTCGAAAGCTAGGGCAGGCAGGACAGGCCAGCGCGACGAAGGCGACTCGCAGCGGCGTGAAGGACGCGGGCAGGATCCCCGCGCCACGAGTTGAAAGCGCCAGGGATGGCTGATACCATCCGCGGAAATGGCTGACGAAAGACTGCGGGTAGGATTGGGCGATTTACTGGGCAAGGCTGAGGTGTTGATTTACGTTGCGATGGGATTTTTGCTGTTTATCACCGCGCTCGCAGCGGCGGTGAACGCGGGCAGCATTCTTTGGGTGGACATTCGAAATTGGACGCTTGCGTCAGGCGAATTGGGAGTGCTCGATCAACTGCTTCTGGTGCTGATGCTTGTCGAATTGCTCCACACGGTGAGCATTTCGATCCGCTCGCATATTCTAGTTACCGAGCCGTTCCTCGTTGTGGGACTGATCGCTTCGATTCGGCGAATTTTGGTGATCACGCTGCAGGCGGCGTCAATCACGAAGGGCGAGTGGACCGCTGAAAATGCGACGCTCTTCCGCGCGAGCATGTACGAGCTGGCGCTTCTCGGATTGCTGATACTCATTCTGGTAGTTTCGATCACGATGCTGCGGCGCTCCGAAAAAGGGCCGGAAGAAAGCGTCATCAAGTAAGACAAATTCAAGTCAATTTTACGGAGGTTGCATGCGGCTTTTTTCGGCTGCTTTAGTTTTCTTGCCGGTTTTGCTGCTGGCCGGGCGATTCGCTGCGGCGCAGAAGAATAAGCCGGCGGCGGTGAATCCGCGGGCCCAGCAGCCGCCAGCTGTTTCTCCCGAAGTGCACACCGACGGGAGTGTGACGTTTCGCTTTCGCGCTCCGAACGCGTTGGTGGTGAAGCTGGCGCTCGAAGGCGCGGACCTCTTGGCGATGCAGAAAGACGAACTGGGAGTCTGGAGCGTGACGACGGCGCCGCTCGCGCCCGAT
>JGI12659J15293_10000408_pt1 | contig 13741 bp, 9 predicted proteins | sample JacPinW_OM2H0_O1_FD_15293 | JGI IMG/M metagenome (IMG submission 15293) | reverse complement strand
AGAATGCCGGCAAGAACGCCCCAGACGAAGGCGCTGGGAATTCCGATTGCCCATAGACCAAGCCCCACAGCAGTGCCGAAGCCCGCGTTGATGGAGAGCTGCGTCAGAAAGAAACGGCTCAGCCGCCGCGCGCCGTCATCGAGCGCGGCAGTCGTGTGGGCGATATCGGTCGATCCGACGAGGCGGATAAGCCGGTCGCGAAGATCCTGCTGCTGGATCAGCATGAAGATGACGAACACGACGATCAGCGTCGTCGTCGCAAGAGGGCCAAGCAGCGGATTGATCAGCGCGGCGACAGTGGCCAGAGGCGAGCCTGGAGGCTCGTGAACCTCGACGGGTATCAGAGCCGGTTCGTTCGAGCCGAGATCGGTCGGCTGCGGCTGCGCCCCTTCGCTGGGCTTTTTGTCCCCCCCGGACAGTTCCTTGTTGAGCTGGCTGAGGACGACTCGCGCCCGCTCCAAGGTTCCGGTTCTCGCGTCGGCGCCTCGGATGACCTCGATTTTTTTCTCGATCGTCGATTGATACGTCGGCAAATCCTGCGCGAGGCGTTCGACCTGGGCCACCAGGGTCCTACCGAGCGCGAAAATCGCCGCAAAGGCCAGCCCCACGACGATCAGGACCGCGACGACGCGCGGCAGGCGAATCTTTTGCAGGAGTCGCACCAGCGGCGCGAGCATGAAGCTCAGGATGCCGGCGAGCGCGACGGGGATCAGCACCTCGCGCGCGAAATACATGGCGGCGACGATGATCACGGCGATCAGCATCGCATTGAGCGTCGACGAGAAACCTGCCGTCGATGAACGCGAATTCACCGTGTCCTCCTCAAGGCGGGCCGACCGCGCTCGCGCCCGCCGGACCATTGTTGGCTCCTGTTTCAGGGATGAGAATAACCGGCGGAGCATAGCCCGCGCTCGCCCCCGCTAGGTGCACAAACGCCGTGACCGGCGAAACGTTCCGTAGGCGCCGACTTGGGCGCCGAGCCTCCTCAGGCCAGCCCCAGCTTTTGCGCGAGGCCGATGCGCTGGAGCTTGCCGGTCGCGCCCTTGGGGATCTCGGCCAGGAAAAGGATTTTTCGCGGCGTCTTGAACGCCGCAAGGCGCTCGGAAAGGAATGCGCCGAGCTCCTTCTCGGTGGCGGTCAGGCCGTCGCGCAGGACGACCGCCGCGCCGACGTCCTCGCCGAGCATCGGGTGCGGCACGGCGAACGCCACCGCCTGCAGGACAGCGGGGTGGTCCATCAAAGCTTCGTCGACCTCGCGCGGCGAGATTTTCTCGCCGCCGCGGTTGATGATTTCCTTCAGCCGTCCGGTGAGCGTCAGGTAGCCGTCGGCGTCGATGACGCCCTGATCGCCGGTGCGGAACCAGCCGTTGACGAACGCCTCGCCGTTCGCCTTCGGATTATTCTCGTAAGCGGCGGTGACGTTTTCGCCGCGAATGACGACTTCGCCGGTTTCCCCTCGGCTCATGAGCAGCCCGGCCTCGTCCATGATGGCGATCTCGGGACCCGCGGGGACGCCGACCGATCCGGGTTTGCGGATTCCATTGAGAGGATTGGACGCCATCTGGTGCGTCGCTTCCGTCATCCCGTAAGCCTCGATGACCGGGCATTTGAATGCCGTCTCGAGTTCGCCGATGACGGTTGGCGGCAGCGACGAGGACGACGAGCGCACGAAGCGCAGCGGGTGACGGGCGATGATCTCCTTGTGGCGCCCCGCACGCGTCAGGATCGTCTGATGCATGGTCGGCACCGCCGTGTACCAGGTGGGCTTGGCCTCCTCCATCTCGGCGAAGAATTTCAACGCATTGAACCCCGGCGTGCAGAACACGGCGCCGCCGCGCGAAAGCGGAGCGGAAAGACCGGCGATCAGCCCGTGAATGTGGAACAAGGGCATCACGTTGAGCGCGCGATCATTGGCCGAAAGCTCGAGCGAGGCCGCGATGTTGCGGGCCGAGGTCCAGATGTTGGCGTGTGTCAGCGGCACGATTTTCGGCCGCGAAGTGGTGCCCGAGGTGTGCAAGATGAGGGCGGTGTTGCTGGCTTCGGCGGGGCCGGAACTCGACGCCGCGCCCCTCGTAACGCCGGAAAGCCGGAAGGCGCCGGCTTCCGCCCGCGGTTCGGGAGTCAGGGTAATGACGGCGACGCCGAGCTTCTCAGCCGCTCGAAGCGCAGGCGATTCGCTACCCGCTTCGACGATCAGCGCCTTCGCTTTGAGATCCTCGAGGTAGAACTCGAAGTCGTCCTGGCGATAGGCGGGATTGAGCGGCGCCGCGGCCGCGGCGGACGCCACGCAGAGAAACGCCGCCGCCATTTCGGGTCCGTTCGGCAGCACGATGGCGACGCGATCGCCGCGGCCGATTCCGAGTTCGTTCAGCGACCGGACGGAGCGATCGATCAGCGCCCGCAGGCCCGCATAGCCCAGCGGCGGCTGATCGCGTGCGGCGATGGCGACAGCCTCGTCACGCCCCGATGCGACGAGGCCTCTCAAGGTACGATCCGCGCTCATGGCCCTCAACTCCAAATGCGCTATTGCCGCGTCAGCGACAGCCCGCTTCCGCTCCGAGCGACGGTCTCACCCAAAAGCTTGGTCACCGCATAGATTGCGTCAAGATGCGGGGTCGGGACATTGACGAGACGCGCGAGTTCGATGACCGAGCCGAGCAGCGCGTCGATCTCGGTCGCTCGGCCGTGCTCGATGTCCTGCAGCATCGAAGTCTTGTGCGCGCCGATGCTCTCGGCGCCGGCGATGCGCTTGTCGATGCTGAGACGGAAACGGATGCCGAACGCTTCGCCAACGCTTTGCGCTTCCTGCATCATCGCCGTCGCGAGCGCGCGTGTCCGCGGGAAGCGGCAAAGATCCTCCAAAGTGGCGTGGGTGAGCGCGCTAATCGGATTGAAGGTCAGATTGCCCCAGAGCTTCGTCCAGATTTCGGTGCGCACGTCGGCGAGCACAGACGATTTGAAGCCTGCTCTCGTGAAGAGCTCGGACACCGCCGCGATGCGGTCGGTCTTTTGGCCGTCGATTTCGGCGACCGGCAAGCGATGCCCCTCGATATGCCGGATGACGCCCGGCGCTTCGATCTCCGCCGCCTGGTAGCTGATCGCAGCGACGATTGCGTCGATCGGCAGATTGCGAGCGATCACCCCGCCGGGATCGACGCTCTCGAGCCGAACGCCCTCGTGTGGCCTCCCATGCTTATGAAAATACCACCAGGGCATGCCGTTTTGCGTCGTCATGAGCGTCGTCGAGGGAGTCAAGATCGAGGCGAGCTCGGCGGCGATCGGCGTGAGCTGATGCGCCTTGACTCCGAGCACAACGAGATCCGCGCCGCCGGCTTCGGCGATGCGGTCTGTCGCCTCGACGCGTGTCACGATCTCTTCGCCGTTCTCCTTGAGCGTAAGCCCGCGTTCGCGGATCGCCTTCAGATGCTCGCCGCGCGCCACCACCTTCACACGCTCGCCCGCCGCGGCGAGCTTGGCCGCAATATGGCCGCCGATCGCGCCTGCGCCGATGACCGTGATGTTCATCGCGGGATCCCGACCCATCCGTCAGAACACGCTGCGTTTCGCTGGAATCGTCATTGCGAGGAGCGCAGCGACGAAGCGATCCAGGGAACGTGGGGCCCTACGTTCCCCTGGATTGCTTTCCCCCGGGCTTGGACCCGGGGGTCGCAATGACGATCGAAGCCCAGAGCCATTTGCTCCAAGCCCCGACATTGATTTCATGCGCATTTTCCTACCACAATGAATTCGCGGGAGAGGATTCACCCAGCTGGAGGCTCGAAGCTTTGGACTACCGCAAGCAGTTTAGCGTCAAATCGGCTGAAAAAGTCCGGCTCGATAAGCTTGATCCGTCCTACACGGGCAAACTCACATCCGAGGATGCGGCCAAGGACGACGGCAAACGCTATCTCAAGGAACTCGCCCATCAGCAGGCCTTGCTCTACGCCGAGCACAAACATTCGGTCCTCGTCGTCTTGCAGGGGATGGACGCCGGCGGCAAGGACGGCACGATCAGGCACGTGTTCAGCGGCGTCAACCCGCAGGGCGTCGACGTCGCCAGCTTCAAGCAGCCGACGCCGCTCGAACTCGCGCATGACTTTCTCTGGCGCGTCCACGCCCAGGCGCCGAGAGCCGGCCAGATCGTCATCTTCAACCGCTCACACTACGAGGACGTGCTGGTCACGCGCGTGCACAAGCTCGTTGATAAGAAAACCTGCGGCCGCCGCTATGAGCATATTCGCGATTTCGAGGCGCTGCTCGTCGAATCCGGAACCACTATCCTCAAATTCTTCCTCCATATCAGCAGGGAAGAGCAGCTCGCTCGTTTTGCCCAACGCCTGGATGATCCAGGGCGCAACTGGAAGATCAGCGAATCTGACTATTCAGAGCGTGAATTGTGGGACGATTACGTCGACGCCTACGAGGACGCAATCCGCGCGACCAGTACGGCGAACGCGCCATGGTATGTGATCCCCGCTAACCACAAGTGGTTTCGCAATCTCGCGGTGTCGCATATCATCGCCGATTCTATGGCTGACCTCGACCTCGCCTTCCCAGCGCCCTCCGTCAATCTCGCGGACATAAAGCGCAAGTATCATGCGGCCGTCGAGGAAGGTAAGGACGGGCGAAAACCAGGCGGTCGCAAGAAGGGTTAATAGCGATCGACCCGCCGATTCGAGCGGAGCGCACGAACTTAGGCTTTTTCAAGATCCCTTCTGGACCACCCAAACAAAACAACGTATGCCGAGTTGGCTCCCGTGGGCCGGGAGGGCTGCGATTCTTTTGAACGGAAGCGTGGGGGGCCGAGCGGATCGCCCCGCGCGACAATGAAGAGGACGCCATGGGAAACCGGACGTTCAAGATCTTCCTCATAAAGCCGTCGCACTATGACGACGACGGCTATGTGATCCAATGGCGCCTCTCCACCATCCCCTCGAACAGCCTCGCCAGCGTCTACGGGCTTTTGGCCGCCTGTAGGGACGAGCGCGCTCTTGGCCCCGACGTCGACATCGAGATCGACGCCTGCGACGAGTGCAACACGGTCATCGACGTCAAGGCGATCTCGCGGCGCGTCAAGGCGGCGGGCGGCGGATTTGTCGGGCTCGTCGGGGTTCAGTCGAATCAGTTTCCGCGCGCCCTCGATCTAGCCCGCGGGTTCCGGGCGAAAGGCGTGCCCGTGGTGATCGGCGGGTTCCACGTCTCCGGCTGCATATCCATGCTTCCTGAGCTGCCGGTGGATATGAAGGAAGCGCAGGCGCTCGGCGTGACCCTGTACGCTGGCGAGGGCGAAGGCCGGATGGCCGATCTCCTACGCGACATCGACGCCGGCCAGGCGAAGCCTCTTTACAATTACCTCAATGACATGCCCGGCATGGAGGCGGCGGCGATCCCGGTCTTGCCGAAGGAAATCGTGGGGCGGATTGTCGGCCATCATGCCTGCTTCGACGCCGGCCGCGGCTGCCCGTTCCAGTGCAGCTTCTGCACGATCATCAATGTTCAGGGCCGCAAGTCGCGCTATCGGAGCGCCGATGACGTCGAGGCGATCGTGCGCGCCAATTACGCCCAGGGCATCAACCACTATTTCGTCACCGACGACAATTTCGCCCGCAACCGCAACTGGGAGGCAATCCTCGACCGGCTGATCGATCTGAGGACCAACAAGGGCATTCCGATCAAGCTGATCCTTCAGGTCGACACGCTCTGCCACAAGATCCCGGGCTTTATCGAGAAAGCGGCGCGAGCCGGTTGCAACCAGGTCTTCATCGGGCTTGAGAGCATCAATCCCCAATCGCTTCAGGGCGCGAAAAAGCGGCAGAACAAGATCTGGGAATACCGGGTCATGCTGCAGGCCTGGCGAAAGCACAAAGTGATGACCTGGGCGGGCTTCATCATCGGTTTTCCGACCGACACGCCCGAATCGGTCGCCCGCGACATCGACATCATCAAGAAGGAACTGCCGCTCGACATCCTCGAATTCTTTTGCCTGACGCCGCTTCCCGGCTCCGAGGATCACAAGACCCTTTACCTCAAAGGGGTTCCGATGGACCCGGACATGAACAAATACGACCTCGAGCATGTCTGCACCGGCCATTCCGCCATGTCGGGCGAGGCTTGGAACCAGACCTATCGCGACGCGTGGAAGCAGTACTACACCGACGAGCATGTCGAGACGGTGCTCAAACGCGCCGCCGCCACCGGGCTCAGGATGAACAAGATCGCCGACGTGATGACGGCCTTCTCCTCCGCCGCGCGGATCGAGGGCGTCCATCCGCTGCAATGCGGCATCGTCCGCCGCAAGGTGAGGACGAGCCGCCGGCATGGGATGCCGATCGTCAATCCGCTGATTTTCTATCCCGTCCGGGCGGTCCAGTTTGTGTCCGTAGTCGCCCAATGGCTCACCGTTGGGTGGCGCTATCACCGGATCAAGAAGTGCATCGTCCAGGATCCCGCCAGCAAGGCCTATGTCGACGACGCGACGCGCCCGGCCTTGATCGAGGACGCGGAAACCGATGAATTGGTCATGTTCTTCGCCGACAAGATCCCCGATACCCACGGCGCGCCGAAACGGCAGCCCCTCCCCGCTTCGTCAGCGGCGTAAGCATGCGATGCCGCGCCTATCAAGTCTTAGCGGCCACGCCATCCGCCGAAATCGGCTTTTCTTAACTGGGTCTTGACCATGCGCATCTGGCGATTTCCATAATTTCGCCACCGATGATATGGAAGCGCCGCCCGAGCGGGATTCGCCGGTGGCGATTATGAATGCGGGTCGACCATCGACCGGCGCGAGGGGCTGAAGCCGAGGGACTGAAGCATTGTTTCTTTGGCGTAAAGCCCGCGAGCGTGCGCTCTCGCTCCTTAATGCGCCCTCGAACGCGACCCTGCGCCGGCTCCTGACCGATCAGGGGTTCAAGCACTGGCAGGGTTATCTTTTCGCCTTCGCGATGATGGGCCTTATCGCGCTCACCACCGCGCTGTCGGCCTGGATCATCGGCCAGATCATCAATGAGGTCTTCGTCGGCCGCCGGCTCGCGGCGGTGTGGGAAATCACAGCGGCGATCGTGGTCATTTACACGGTCAAGGGCTTGGCGACCTATGGGCAGCAAGTCATCCTGTCGCGGGTTGGCAACAGCATTGTCGCCGACGTCCAGCGGCGCATCTTCTCCCAGATGCTGAGGATGGAGGTCGCTTACTACAGTCGCAGGCATTCGTCCGAATTCATCGCCCGCCAATCGTTCATCGCCCAGTCGGCGAGCACCGTGCTCAACCTCCTCATCACCACGCTCTCTCGCGACGCGCTGACCATCGTCGGGCTCGTCGTGGTCATGGTGTCACAAGATCCGCTGCTGTCGTTCTTCGCGCTCATGTTCGTGCCGATCGCAGTGTTCGGCGTGCGCAAGATCGGCGTTCGCGTGCGCACGATCATGGCGAGCGAGTTCCAGGGCGCGATGCAAATGATGGAATCGCTGCAGGAGACTGTGCAGGGTATCCGCATCGTCAAGGCGTTCACCCTCGAGAACTTCATGCGTGAAAGGCAGGACAAGGCGATCGTCAGCTTCCAGACGGCGGCCAACAAGCTCGCTCGCGTCAGTTCTCGCACGAGCCCAATCATGGAGAGCCTGGGCGGCTTCGCCATCGCCGCTGTGGTGCTCTATTCCGGCTATACCGTGATCATCCGCGGCAACCCGCCCGGGAGCCTCTTTTCCTTCATCACCTCCGTGATCATGCTCTATGAGCCGATGAAGCGCGTGGCGCGGCTGCATGTGGACCTGTCGTCGTCTCTGTTCGGCGTCGCCATGCTCTATACGTTCCTTGACGAGCGCGATTACGAGAACGATCAACCGCAGGCGCCCGCGCTTCAGGTGACGAACGGTAAGATCGAGTTTCGCGACGTCACATTCGGCTATCGGCCCGGCGAGACCGTTCTGCACGGCATAAGCTTCGTCGCCGAGGCCGGTAAGACGACCGCGCTGGTTGGCCGCTCGGGCGGCGGCAAATCGACCGTGATGAACCTCATTCTGCGCCTCTATCAGGTCGGGTCGGGGGAGATTCTGTGCGACGGACAGGATACTGCGGCCGTCGGCCTCACGTCGCTGCGCCAGCAGATCGGTTATGTCGCGCAGGAGAATTTCTTGTTCAAAGGTTCGGTGCGCGACAACATCGCGATGGGCCGACCCGGCGCGAGCGAGGACCAGATCATCGCCGCCGCCAAAGCGGCCTATGCGCACGATTTCATCATGGGCTTCGAGCGCGGCTATGACTCGCCATGCGGTGAGCACGGTATGCAGCTGTCTGGCGGACAACGTCAGCGCATCGCCATCGCCCGCGCTTTCCTCAAGGACGCGCCGATCATCCTTCTGGACGAAGCGACTTCAGCGCTCGATTCCGAATCCGAGCAGGCGATTCAGAAAGCGCTCCGCACTTTGTGCGAAGGACGCACGACGATCGTCATCGCTCACCGGCTGTCGACGGTGGCGCAAGCCGATGAAATCTGCGTCATCGACCGCGGCCGTATTGTCGAGCGCGGACGGCACGGCGAGCTCCTGGCGCAGGGGCGCACCTATACCCACATCGCGCAGACGCAGTTTCCGCGCGACGCCGCCTGATGGTTTCAGTCGTCGGTTCCCGAATGCTTGGCGGGCTCGCCGCCCTCGAATTGCGCAAACCTCGAGCGCCGGCTGACCGCCTACGCTGGCCCGTGGCAGCGCCGCGCCTTCAACGGCCGAGCACGGCAATCAAATTGTCGACGCCGACCGGCGAAATGCGGAATAACCCGGAATAGGGCTGACTGAACTCGAGAATCAGGTAAATCGCGCTGGCGACCGCGATCGAGCCAAGCGCCTCGATGGCGACGCTGAATCCGTTGAAAGCGCCAAGCAATCCGAAGCTCATGAACAAGAGCGCCGCCCATCCGATGACCACGAAGAGGAGAAGCTTCGGCACTGGATTGGCCAATCGACGGGTCATCAACAAGGTCGTTTCCACCACCTCTATGAAATTGGGCATGGCGGTCGTGATAATCTGCTTCTGTTGATCTGTGCTGGGCTCGAGAGTGGCGAAAAAGCCCATGATGTCATGCAGATCCGCGCGCAGCTGCGCATGAGGTGTTGCGCCGATCGCCCGACCACCCCAGAAACGATCGCGCGCGCGCACGACCGCCGCGCGCAGCAAATCCCGTCCCCGATCCGCTTCCGGCCCATATTGCTCGAGGGCGAAGTCGAGTTTCAGGATCAGCGGCCCCAACGACTGCGATTCCGTGTTCTGGTTGGTGTAGACGCCATAGGTCGTCCATACGAGCAGGCCGAGCACCAGAGCGAGCAGCAAGCTCACGAAACCGATGATCGAGCCGATCATGTCCTTCGCGCCGGCGACCTCCTGGACGGGCAACAGCCATTGAAGGAAGAAGCCGAGCAGTCCGCTCGCGAAGGTCAGCAGGGCCACGATCAGGGTTCTGGCCAGGGGATTCACGCGTGGCCTCCGGTAGCGAGAACCGAAATACCGTCGCCGCGATCCAACGCCCCGAACCTCCCTAAAGCCATCTGGGCCTGCTGACCCAGCCTTTATGGTTAATACCATTATGAAAATGATAAATCAACTGAGCGCTGTCTTCAAGGGACGACGCCTACGGACTATGGACGCAGGGGTCAGTCTCGGCCGCAGGCCTGCGCCCGTCGCTGAGGCAGCCCGCTCGGAAGCGGCTCCTCGGTCAAGCCTGGGTCTGCACGCCCGCCTGCTCGACGCGGATAGCGGCTTCGACCTTCTCCGCGCCGCCACTATGGGCTGAGCGGGTCATCGCGCCGTCCTGGCCGTCGAAGCCGATGGCGACGCGGACATAGCGGTCGTCCGGACAGATTGGAACGGTCGCATCGAAGGCGACCCAACCGAGTTCCGGAATGTGGGCCTCGGCCCATTCGTGCGCGCCCGCCTCGGCGGACCCGTCGGCTAGGCGATAACCTGCGACGAAACGGGCTGGAATTCCGCGCCAGCGCGCGCAGGCGATGAAAATGTGGGCGAAATCGACTGCTCGCGCGCGCCTCAGCGCGAAAGCTTCGATCGCGGAGCCGGCGGCGTCTTTCTCTTCGGGGTGAAGGGGCAAGGCCTCATGCAACGCGGCCATAAGCCGGTGCATCGAATCGAGCGGGCTGTCGGCGCCGCTGGTCGCCTCCGCGGCGAAGGCGCGCAGCGCCCCGTTGAGCTGGGCAAGCGGGCTCTCGCGCAAATACATCTCGGGCGGCAATCTTTCCGCCGCGCCCCGCACGATGCCGGCCGCGTCGCTCGTCTCGACCTCCCCCACCCCCGATATCGTCACCCGCTCGATCGGCCCGTAACGGGAGTAGGAGGTGACGGCGTTGCCATGCGCGTCCTCGGTTTCGCGCCGCGCGCCGTCGGCGTCGATGTCGAGGCGCCAGCGCAGCACGTACTGACTGTCGAAGGAAAGCGGCGTCAGCCTCAGGATCTGGTTGACCGTTCGGGCCGGCGGGTCGAAACGGTGGACGATCTGGTGCGAAACCCTGATCCGCATGTTGGATCCGCGCCGCCTCTCTATCAGTTGAAGAGATATTGATCCGAGATCGTGGTCGAGAGGCGCGCGTTGTCCTCGATGAACTCGGTGATGAACTCGTGCAGTCCGCCCTGGAAAATCTCGGTCATGCTCGAACGCTCGAGCTTGGCGTGCATCGCGCGGGCCTGGCGCTGGGCGAGGCCGCTGCGCCCATCGTCGCGGGCCAGCGCGTCGAGCGCGGTGTCGATGCTTTCATAACAGGATATGAGCGAGCGCGGCATCGCCGGCTTCAGGATCAGGAGGTCGGCGATCAGCCATGGTTTCACCCGGTCGCGGTAGACCCAGTGATAGGCGGTGGCCGCCGAAACCGCGCGCAGGATCGCCACCCACTGGAAATAATCGAGCGGGCCGCCGACCGTTTCCGTCGAGGGCAGGAGCAAATGATATTTGACGTCGAGCAGGCGCGCCGTGTTGTCGGCCCGCTCGACGAAGACGCCAAGCCGGTTGAACCAATAGGCCTCGTTGCGCAGCATCGTGCGGTAGCACGCGCCGTCGAAATCGAGCGAGGCCTTCTTCACATAATCGAGAAAGCGCATCAGCTCCTCGCGATCGAGCGAGCGGCTGACGCGCCTCTTGGTCTCGAACCGCTTGAGTTCGAGCCAAGCGTCATTGATCGCCGTCCAGGTTTCGGCCGTCAGCGCGGTGCGCACGGCGCGTCCGGCGGCGCGCGCGTTCTCCAGGCAATTGCGGATCGAGGAAGAATTCGCGAGGTCGAAGGTCAAATATTCAATGGCCGCCTCTTCGCTCAGCTCGCCATGCTTCTCGACAAAGCTCTCATGGGCGCCGGCGGCGTTGAGGGCGCCCTCCCACTCGCCGACCTGCTCGCTGTCCGTCTTCGGCAGGTATTCAAGCCGCAGCGTCGCCTCGATGGTGCGGGCGATGTAATCGGCCCGCTCCATCGAGCGTGCGAGCCAGAACAGATTGTCGGCCGTGCGCGCGAGCATGGAGGTCAAGCCGACCCTTCTGGGTCGTCGACGATCCAGGTGTCCTTGGTGCCGCCGCCCTGGCTCGAATTGACGACCAGCGAACCCTCCTTCAGCGCGACGCGGGTGAGGCCGCCAGGGACAATGCGCACGCCATCTGCTCCCGAAAGGACGAACGGCCGCAGGTCCACGTGGCGAGGCGCCACGCCGCCATCGAACGAGGCCGGGCAAGTGGACAAAGCCAGCGTCGGTTGGGCGATGTAGTTGCTGGGATCGGCCGTGATCTTGGCGCCGAATTGCTCGCGCTGCGCGGCGCTCGCATGCGGGCCAACCAGCATACCGTAACCGCCGGAGCCGTTGACTTCCTTGACCACCAACTGGTCGAGCCGCTCCATCACATATTTGAGCGATGTGGGCTCCCGGCAGCGGTAAGTGGGCACGTTCTTGAGCAGCGGCTCCTCGGAGAGATAGAAGCGGATCAGCTCCGGCATATAACAGTAAATCGCCTTGTCGTCGGCAATTCCGGTTCCGATTGCATTGGCGATCGTCACATTGCCCGCCAAATAGGCGCCGACCAGTCCGGGCACGCCCAAGACAGAGGCCGGGTTGAAGACCAGAGGGTCCAGAAAATCATCATCGACCCGCCGATAGATGACATCGACCCTGCGCGGCCCGAGCGTGGTGCGCATGAAAACCTGATCATCCTCAACGAAAAGGTCCCGGCCCTCGACCAGTTCCACCCCGAGCTTGTCGGCGAGAAACGAATGCTCGTAATAGGCGGAATTGAACGCGCCCGGCGTCAGGATGACGATCGTCGCGGCGCCGCCATTGAGCCGCGGCGCAACCGAGCGCAAGCAGGCGAGCAACTGATCGGGATAATCGTCCACCGGCGCGACGCTGTGCCGCGCAAACAGGTCCGGCAGGAGCCGCATCGTCACTTCGCGGTTTTCCAGCATGTACGAAACGCCCGACGGCGTGCGCGCGTTGTCTTCAAGCACGTAAAATTCGTCGGCGTCCACCCGCACGATGTCGATGCCGCCGATATGCACCCAGATGTCGTGTGGCGCTCGCTGGCCGATCATCTCCGGCCGATAGTAAGGATTGCGGAGAATCAATTCGGGCGGGATGATCGATTCCCTGAAAATGGCGCGCTTTCCGTAGATATCCGTGAGGAAGAGGTTAAGAGCGCGCACACGCTGCGTGAGCCCGGCCTCGAGCTTGCGCCACTCTGCCTGCGATATGAGACGCGGGACGATGTCGAACGGGATCAGGCGCTCGGCGGCGTCCTTGTCCCCATAGACGCCGAAAGTGATGCCGATGCGGCGGAACATGTATTCCGCCTGGGCGCGGCGAGAGGCGAGCAATTCCGGCGGCGTTTCTTCCAGCCAGCGAGCGACTTGGCGATAAAGCGGCCTCGTCTCGCCGGACGCCATGCCCATCTCGTCGAACGCCGCCATGCCGCCTGTCCGTACCTCATTGACTCGCGCCGTCAGGCTCGAACGACGCTCCGCCTCAGTGAATCACTCGTCGCAACTTCCATGCCGTCGCCGCGCGCGCGCCGGAGCGCCTCGACGCCGCTCATCGCCACCTCAACCGGCCAGGCCGCAAAATCCGCCTGAACATCGAGGGCTTCGGCGAGCCGGAGCCTGAACGTATCGCGCGGAATCTCGATTGCGCCGAGGCTCGCCAAGTGCTCGGTCGAGAATTGCGCGTCGAGCAGTCGGAATCCGCCGGTCCGAAGGCGCGCGAACAGATGCACGAGCGCGACCTTCGAGGCGTCGCGAACGCGGTGAAACATGCTTTCGCCGAAGAAGGCGCCGCGCAGGCTCACCCCGTAGAGGCCGCCGACCAGCGTCTCGCCCTCGTAGGCCTCGATGCAATGCGCATGGCCGGCGGCGAACAATTCGCCGTACAGCCGCACGATCTCGTCGTTGATCCAGGTCTTCTCGCGCTCGGCGCAGGCGCGTACCACCGTTTCGAACGCGCGGTCGGCGATCACCCGGAAGCGATCCGACCGGACCGTCTTGGCGAGGCTGCGCGAGGCTATGAGCCCGTCGAGCGGGAAGATCCCGCGCTCCTGCGGCTCGACCCAGAACAAGTCCTTCGCGTCGCGGCTTTCGGCCATCGGAAAGACGCCGATGGAATAGGCCCGGAGCAGGATGTCCGCCGTCAGCTCAAATTTTCGCGGCGGGGTTTTCATGGTCCCAATCGTGGAACCGTCCGCGCAGGCAGTCAAGCCGACCGGCCGGCTCCCGTCGCC
>JGI12659J15293_10000406_pt1 | contig 13805 bp, 15 predicted proteins | sample JacPinW_OM2H0_O1_FD_15293 | JGI IMG/M metagenome (IMG submission 15293) | reverse complement strand
GATCGGCCCGGTCGCAGGTCCGCCGCTCGGCGGCTTCATCACCACCTATTTTCATTGGCGCTGGATCTTCTGGATCAACGTGCCGATCGGCATTCTCGGCGTGCTGCTGTCGCTCAGGTTCATCCAGAATTTGCGCGAGGAGGCCGTGCCCCGCTTCGATTTCAAGGGGTTCGTGCTGTCGGGCGTCGGCCTCTTGAGCCTCATATCGGGCTTGAGCATGATCGGGCGCGGCATTGCGCCTTATTGGCTGGTCGGGGCGATGATCGCGATCGGCGCGATTTCGCTCGCGGCCTACGTCCGGCACGCTCATGCGAACGCGGGCGCCATACTGGATCTCACGCTCCTCAAAATCCCGACCTTCTACGCCGGCGTCGTCGGCGGCCTCATTTTCCGCATCGGCATCGGCGCCATGCCATTCCTGCTGCCGCTGTTGTTGCAGGTCGGATTCGGCCTGACGCCGTTCGCATCCGGCTCACTCACTTTCGCCACTGCCGCTGGCGCGCTCATGATGAAATTCACCGCTTCGAAGGCGCTGCGCTGGTTCGGGTTCCGCCAGACGCTGGTCGTCAATTGCCTCATTTCGGGGGCGTTTCTCGGCGCCTGCGCGCTGTTCACACCGTCGACCCCGCATTGGCTCCTGCTGCTTACTCTGCTCACCGGCGGTTTCTTCCGCTCGCTCCAATTCACCGCGTTGAATGCGATCAGCTATGCCGACGTGGACTCGCCACAGATGAGCCGCGCCACCAGCTTCGCCAGCGTCTCGCAGCAGATGTCGGGGGCGGTCGGAGTCGCGGTCGCCGCGATTTGCGTAGAGGCGATCCAGTTTGGCTTCGGCGATTCCGAGCTCATGGCCCGCGACCTCTCGCTCGCCTTCGTTCTGGTGGCGATTGTCTCCAGCCTGTCCGTATTCATCTTCACCCAGCTCAAGCGGGACGCGGGCGCCGCGGTCTCGGGCCGGATCCTTTCGGCTACCGAAGAGCGCGCGGCTGCAGCGGCGGAGTGAGCACGAGGTCGACTTGAACGAGGACAGCGTCGCTCATTACCCATTTGACAGCTACGTGGCGCGGCTCGGCATCGAACTCCGCGACGGAAAGTCCTCACTCAGGCTCCCGGCGAGGATCACGATGTGGGAGGGGGCGCTCGGGTACAATCTGCATACGACCGGCCGGCCCGGACCCGATCCGGATGACACTCAACTGACAGCCATAGTGGCGCGAAACGGCGCCTTTGCGCTGTTCGCGCTATGCGCTTACGGCGCCATGCTTGTCCTTGCGGTTCGCGCAGATCCCGAGACGGCGCATCGATGATCGGACCGCCGCGTCGGCGGTCAACGACCCCGAGCCGGGCATGGGAGCATTGAGGGCTTTTGCCGCCCCCGCGGCGACCTCCGGCCACAGGCTTGGCTCCAGTGCGGCGTCGTAGATCGTTGCGACGAGATCGCGGAAAGGATGATGGGTCGCGGCCATCGCAAACCCCAAACGGCGATGCCTTAAAGAACTCGCTGGCGCCACCAGCGCTTTTCGAACAGGTACTTGCGTCACGGCTTGAATAATCTAACTGTGACCTAGCTCACAGACATCACCCGAAGTTCCTTTGTTCATGCGTCGCCGGCAACGACCGTCACCACGTCGGCTTGGGGTAGGCGGGCGGGTAGGTCGCGGGGTTAGCAAAGCACTTCTTGACTTCCTGCTCAAATTTCGTGGCGCCGGTAATGCCTTTATTGGTCACCATCTGCCGACAATAGTTCAGCGTCATCGTCCACCCCGGCGGCCCGCCGCCGCCTCGCGCAAGCGCCGGCTGAACGCCTTCTGCGGCGAACGTGCATGAGCCGCGCGGCGCCCCGCGACCGGGGACGCCCGCGCCTCACTCCAACAGGTCCGGCTGCTCCTTGACGATGCGCGCATAGAGCGGCTGGAACTGGAACCAGCCCGAGAACGGGCTTCCGACGATTTTATACGCCTGCGCGGCGACTTGCGGCGAAATGAGTTTCAAGGTCTCGCCGTTCCTTAGCGTCGCTTCGGCTAAGAGCTGCACCTGGCAAGAGCGCTCCATGGTGATGAACCACCACACCGCCTCGTCGACCGTTCCCCCGACCGTAATCAGGCCGTGGCTCTGCAGGATCGCCGCTTTGCGCTTGCCGATCGCTTCGGCGATCCGCTGGCCTTCGTCGAGTTCGACCGCCACGCCGCCAAAGTCGTCGTAGACCGCATGGTCCTCATAGAACGCGCACACGTCCTGAGTAATCGGCGCGAGCGGGCGCCCGAGCGTCGAAAAGGCCCGCCCGTAGGTCGAATGGGAATGAGCCGCCGCGTTCGCGTCGGGCCGCGCGGAATGGACGCGCGAATGGATGACGAAGGCCGCGGTGTTAACCGGATAGCCGCCCTCGACGACATTGCCCTTATGGTCGCAGCGGATCAGGTTCGAGACGTTGACCTGGCTGAAATGGACGCCGAACGGATTGACCCAGAACGTGTCCGTAAACTCCGGATCGCGCGCAGTGATGTGCCCCGCGACTCCCTCGTCGAAGCCAAACTTGGAGAAGAGACGAAAGCCTGCAGCTAGCCGCTGTTTCCGATGTAGCCGTTCATCCGCCAAATTGTCGAATTTCGGCGGCGTCGGCAGTTTTCCCATCATCGCAGCCGGATCGACAGGGGCCTTGCTCTGGACGTTCATGATGTTCCTCCCGGGTGGGTCTCGTCGGGTGGCGAGCATAAGCACGATCGCAGGGCGCGTCAGCATGAAGATTGGTGAAGAAGCGCTGCAACCGAGAAGGAATTCGGCCCGTCCTGCAGGCCAAGGCGCCGCCGGCTACGACTATTCATTACACATCGTTCATATTTCATCCATTGACGCTCTGTGAACGCCTCACTAGGTGACGGCTTCAGTTCGCTCTTCTTACAGGGGTTTCCGAAAATGAGCCTGCCTTTCACTGCGGCGCAACTGCGGCGCGGAGTCGCTGTTGTCGCGCTTGTCGCCCCAGTGCTCGTCGCGACCCTCCCGGCTCACGCAGCCGTGCTGACCGCGGACGACATCCTCACGCAGTTCAACGCGGTGGTCAGCAATAATTTCTCCACCCAGCACGATGTCGAAGGCCGTTTGGTCGCAGGCAACATCAACAACAGCACCAGCTCCACGTTCTACGAGAATCCCAATTCCTCCAGTGCGCCGTCGACGTTCCAGGCCGTCAACGCCAACACAATTTCGAGCTGCCCGAGCTGCAACGTCGACCACGGCGGCAGCGTCAACTTCACGAACACCAATTCGGGCACATTCGGGGGAGCGCCTGTCCAAAAGAACAACCCATCCTTTGCGATGAGCGACTTCACCACGCCACTCAATGCTCTTCAGGCGAAGCTCGCCGGAATGATCGCCAACAGCAACTTCGCGAGCCCCAATAACAACAGCCTCGTCTTTGACGTTACGCCCGACGCGAGCGGGACCGCCGTATTCGATATGACCGCCGCCCAACTCGCGGGCGGGCCGGGAGACAATTACAACATCACGTTCGCGAACGAGGCCTCGGCGTCCACGATCGTCATCAATGTCACCGGAAGCTTCACCGAGGGCGGCGGCGAAAACTTCAACGGCGATACGTATCTCAATGAGCACGTGATCTGGAATTTCGAGAATGCGACGGCCGTCAACGTCAAGTCCTGGCATGGCGCGGTCCTCGCTGGCGACGCGTCGGTGACCAACAGCTCGCCGATGGAAGGCTTCCTCTACGCCGAGAACTTCACCGGCCGCGGTGAGCTGCACAGCTTCCCGTTCGACGGGAGTGTGTCAGGAGCGGTTCCCGAGCCCTCGACCTGGGCGATGATGGCGCTCGGCTTCGCGGGCCTTGGCTTCCTGGGCTTCCGGCGCCGCCGCGCGGCGACGGCGTAAGTTTCACAATTCAGGCCGCGCTCGACTCCCGGTCGGGCGCGGCTTTTGGCGAACCTCAGTTGGGGGCGGGTTCCGGCCTTACGCCCCTGAACCCCGTGGCCAGCAGATAGAGTTCGGCGCTGTCGGCGCGACTGGCCTTCGGCTTCAGATGGCGCACGCTCGCGAAATCGCGCTTGAGGCGGGCGAGCAGCTCGCCCTCGGCACCGCCCTGCAACACTTTGGCTAGAAAGAATCCGCCTGGCGCGAGAACTTCGCTGGCGAAATCGGCGGCGAGCTCGACCAGGCCGATGATTCGCAACTGGTCGGTCTTGCGGTGACCGGTGGCGTTGGCGGCCATGTCGGAAAGCACGCCGTCCGCGAGACCGCCCAGCCACTCACGAAGCTGACGCGGCGCCTCGGGGTCGTGGAAGTCCATTTGCCGGAACTCCACCCCCTCGATCGGGTCCATCTCCAGTAGATCAATGGCGATGACCCGTCCCCTGCCCTCGTGCGCGCCCACGCGCCCTGCCGCGACTTGGCTCCAGCCGCCGGGCGCGGCGCCAAGATCGATGATGCGCTCGCCCCGCTTCAACATCTTACGCTTATCGTCGATCTCGATGAGCTTATAGGCCGCGCGCGACCGGTAGCCTTCGCGGCGCGCCTGGGCGACGTAGGGATCGTTGAGCTGGCGCTCGAGCCAGCGGGCCGAGGCCGGTGTGCGCTTGCGGGTCATCTTGACCCGGGTCTTGAGCGCCCGGCCGCCTTCGCGGCCCGAACCGCCCGTCGTCACCAGCGCTCGCGCGGGCGGCGGTGCGGACCGACTCCATCGGCGCGCATCATATGACTGAGGATGCCCTCGCGCAGACCCCGGTCGGCGATGCGCAGCCGCTCGGCGGGGAAATGGTTGCGGATCGCCTCCAGGATGGCGCAGCCGGCGAGCACAAGATCGGCGCGTTCGTGGCCGATGCAGGCGTTGGCGGCGCGTTCGGCATAGCTCATGGCGCGCAAGCGCGTGATCGCCGCGTCGACCTCCGCCTTGCCGAGCCACAGTCCGTCGACCGCGCGCCGGTCGTAGCGCGGCAGATCGAGATGCACGCCCGCAATGGTCGTCACCGTGCCGGAGGTGCCAAGAAGATGGAAGCGATCGCAACGCGCCTCGTCCGCCACCCGGGCGACGAAAGGAGCAAGCGCATCCGAGACATGAGCGGTCATGGCGACGAAAGCTTCCTCGCTTACGTCCACGCCGCCGAATGTCTCGGCCAGCGAAACCACTCCGAGCCTCAGCGACTCCCAAGCCTTCACCCGGTTCGGCGCGTGCGGCGCGCGAGGATCAAAGGCGAGCCATATGATCTCCGAGGATCCACCCCCGATATCGAACATCACGGTCGAGCGGGCTTCCTTATCGGCGAGGTCGCCAACACCCGCGGCGGCGAGATGCGCCTCGGTCTCGCGGTCGACAATTTCGAGCTCTATGCCGAGCCGTTCGCGAACCACGGCGACGAAGTCGGACCCATTGGCAGCCGAGCGGCAGGCTTCGGTGGCGATGGTGCGGGCCCGCGTGACCCCACGCGCAACCATCTTGTCGCGGCATACCCTCAAGGCCTCGAGCGTGCGCGCAATCGCCGCCTCACTCAAGCGTCCGGTCAGCGACAGCCCCTCGCCCAAGCGAACGATGCGCGAAAATGCGTCGATAACCCGGAATCCCTGGGCGGTCGGCCGCGCGACCAGCAGCCGACAATTGTTGGTTCCGAGATCCAGCGCCGCATAAGTCCCGCCCCAGCCGTTGCGTGCGCCGGCAGGGCTCTCAGTTGAAAACGGCGCTTGAAACCCAGAATCTGGACTCCACGTCGAAGCTTGACTCAAACCACTCCCACCCCGCGTCAGACGCGAATGCGCCGGCCGCCCCCGTTGTCAACTTAGTGTAGCAATGTTGACGGCGGATGCAACGCGCTTGGGTGTATTTCAGGATTTGAAGAACGGATGACGAACCTTGTCGCCCACCTTGAGCCCGATCGAAGCCGCCATGCCGCCGTTTAACTCGAGCACCGCAATGCATGCACCGCCGGAAGGAATGACGCGCTCGGACAGCGGCTCCGCGTTGGCGGCGATGTGCGTCACGACGCCTGAGGGCGCAATGAAGATCATATCGAGCGGGATGTAGGTGTTCTTCATCCAGAACGATACCGGCTCGTTGCGGTCGAACTCAAACAGCATGCCATGGTCTGCCGCCATGAAGCGCCGGTCCATGAGTCCGCGTTCGCGGGTTGCGTCATTATTCGCGATCTCGACCTGAAAAACGTGTCGGCCGGTGGCGGTGACGATGTCGAGCGAATCAAGCTCGCCGCCCAGCGCCGGGACGCCGGCGGAGGCGGCGAGGAAGAGGATGACGGCTAGCGCCGCCCATAGCCGAACTCCGATCGCTTTCATCGCCGCTCCCCGGTCCTCGCGCGATCATCGCGCCAGACGCTGAAAGCGGGTTTCAAGAGCAAGCGGAAGAGCGCGTCAAGCGCGGGAGCGGGCGGGAACTTTCAAATTGTCGCGGCGAAGCGGCGTTCAGTGCGGCGCGAAGACCTTCGAACCGTCGAGCGGCCTCACCTCGGCCGCCATCAACCCCTTCGGCCCCGGACCAAACCGCGCCAGCATGCTGTCGCCCGGCTTCGGGTCGACGAACCCATAGCGGCGCAAAGTCTCCATATGGACGAAAATNTCCTCGGTGCCCTCGCCNCGGGTGAGGAAGCCGAAGCCCCGCGCCCGGTTGAACCACTTGACGATGACAATCTCGAATGCGCCGACCGAGCTAGCCTGCGCGCGCGTGCGCGGCGGCGGCATATCCGGAGCCGACGTCGGGTCGGGCTCGGTGATCGCGAGCACCCTGAACACCTGCAAGCCGCGTTCGCGCCGCTGAGCCTCGGCAACGACGCGCGCGCCTTCGCGAAGGGTGGTGAATCCGTCGCGCCTGAGAACGGTCACATGGATGAGGACGTCGGGTTCACCGTTGTCCGGCAAGATGAAGCCGTAGCCCTTGGCGGCATCGAACCATTTGACTCGTCCGGCGACTTCGACCAGCCCAACCGGGCGCTCGCTGCTGTCTTCTATACGCGCCGTCGCTTCCAACGGCTTTACGAATTCATCGCTCAATTCGGCCCCCACTCTACGCGTCGGCTGCACATCCTCGCCGCCAGTGAACCTCTTGCGCGTCGCGATTGGGACCATCCGCTCGGCCCCCGCCAAACGGCGGAGATCCGCAACGCAAGTGATTCGGTCCCCAAGATAGCAAATCGCTCGGCGCTGAATATAGGAAACACGCGAAACTTGAGCGTGGCTGTGGATATGGAGAAAAAAAATCCCGCGGGCCGCGATGGCCGACGGGATCATACAACTGGACGCAGCGGCGCCGCTGCGCAATGGCGACTGTCTGATTGCGCTATTCGCCGTCATCCTCCGGCTCCGGCGGCGGCGTCAGGCCCTCAAGCCCGCGCAACAAATCCTCTTCGGTCATGCGGTCGAACTGAACGTCAGCGCCGGCTTCGATCTGAGTCTGCACATCCGGATTGACCATCGGCGGAGCTGCTTCCGTTTCCGGTTCGTCGATCTCGACGTGCTTCTGAAGCGCATGGATGACATCCTCGCGCAAATCGCCAGGCGTGAGCTTGCCGTCGCCGATCTCACGCAGCGCGACGACAGGATTCTTGTCATTGTCGCGCCCAACCCAGATCGGCGCGCCGGACGAAATCGCCCGCGCGCGATGGCTGGCCATCAGGATCAAATCAAATCGGTTGTCGACCTTGTCGATGCAATCCTCGACGGTGACACGAGCCATGGAGACTCCTCGGCTATTGAAACGGGCGGCGAAATGGAAGCGCGCCTCCTACACCGCGCGGGCAAAGGATGCAAGTCATTCACGCCCAGGCGCCGTTTCGGCGTTTTACGCCAGGGCGCGTCGGCGCGCCGCTTTCATCCGCGCCATGACGCTTGCGAAGGCCGTAGCGAAGCGCTCGACGTCTGCTTCCGTCGACGCCCAGCCAAGACTGAGGCGGATGGCGCCGCGCGCCAGGTCGGGACGAACGCCCATTGCCGCCAGCACATGCGACGGCGCCACCTTCCCCGATGAGCACGCCGAGCCTGAACTTACAGCGACACCGGCGAGATCGAGCGCAATCATCAGCGTCGCGGCCTCAACGCCGGGAACGGCGAAGCAGACGGTGTTGGGCAACCGCGGCGCGGTCTCGGCAAAGATCACCGCGTCGGCGGCGACCGAACGGACGGCGGTCGTGAGGCGATCGCGCAACCCAATCAGACGCGCCGGCTCCCCGTCCAACTCGGCAACGCACACCCGCGCGGCGGCGCCGAAAGCCGCGATCGTCGCGACGGATTCGGTGCCGGCGCGCGCCCCGCGCTCCTGGCCGCCGCCGCGCATGAGCGGCGCGCCCAGACTGACCCCGGCGCGCGCCGTGATCAGGGCGCCCGCGCCCTTGAGACCGCCCATCTTGTGGGCCGACAGCATCAGCGCGTCGGCGCCGAGCGTGGCGACGTCGCAAGGCGTCCGCCCAGCCAATTGCACCGCGTCGCAGAACAGGAACCCGTCGGCGGCATGGACCAGCGCCGCTGCTTCCGCGACCGGCTGGATCACGCCGGTCTCGTTATTTGCGCCCTGCAGGGCCACGAGCGCGCGACCGGGACGGCGACAGGCGGCCTCGAGCCAGTCGAGATCGATGCGTCCGTCCGGCAGCAAGGGCGCCGCCTCGGCGGTCGGAAACCGATGCCCCGATAAGACGCAGGGATGCTCGCCGGCGGAGACGATGAGCCGCTCGAGCGGCGGTGCATTTGGGCCGCCGCCGAACTGGGGGTTGAGCGCGGCGTTCGCCGCCTCGGTGCCGCCGGAGACGAACGTGACGCAACGGGAGTTTACGCCCGCCAGCCGCGCGACCTCGCTTCTTGCGTCTTCCACGATATGGCGCGCGGCCCGGCCCTCGGCATGGACCGACGAGGGATTGCCGGTCGTCTCCATCGCTGGGAGCGCTGCCTCGCGCGCGTCGGCGCGCAACGGCGCGGTCGCGTTATAGTCGAGATAGGCGCGCTTCAATGGGCTTGTGGCGACCGCGATCACGGCTCCGAGTCTCGTGTTCGGGGCGAAAACCGCGGCGCGCCTTGCGGTTTTTCCTTGCAATTGCCGGCGGCTAGCGTGCTATGAGGCGGCCTCCGAGGCGACCCCCCGTCGACTGATCGAGACAGATTCGCGCTCAATTGCGCGCCGCAAGGCGTGGAGGGGCGCAGTCGATTCCCGACCGGGAACGCTTCAAGGCTTTGTGGAGTGTTCATGCCCGAGGTTTTCTTTACCGGCCCCGCCGGTAGGCTGGAGGGTCGGTTTCATCCGGCCAAGCAGCGCGGGGCGCCGATTGCGGTGGTGCTTCATTCTCATCCGCAATTTGGCGGGACGATGAATAACCAGATTGTCTATAACACTTATTATAGTTTTGCTGAACGCGGGTTTTCCGTGCTGCGCTTCAACTTCCGCGGCGTCGGTCGGTCGCAGGGGGCCTTCGATCACGGCCAGGGCGAATTATCGGACGCTGCTTCCGCCCTCGACTGGGCGCAATCGATCAGCCCGGAGGCGCGCGCCTGCTGGATCGCCGGCGTCTCGTTCGGCTCCTGGATCGGCATGCAACTCTTGATGCGCAGGCCCGAGATCGAGGGCTTCATTTCCATCGCTCCCCCCGCCAATCGCTTTGATTACAGCTTTCTTGCGCCCTGCCCCTCGTCCGGCCTGTTTGTCCATGGCGACAAGGACCGGGTCGCGCCATTGAAAGAGGTTATGGGGCTGATCGAGAAACTGAAGACCCAGAAGGGCATCGCCATCGAGCACGCCATCATCCCGGAGGCGAACCACTTCTTCGAGGACTGCATGGACGAACTCCAAACCGTGGTGGGCGCCTATCTCGACAAGCGTCTTGGCATGCCGCGTCATGCGCCGCCTTCGTTGCGCAAGGACCGGGCAAAGCCAGTCGCGCCGCCCCGCGAAATTGAATAGAGACGCAAATCCAGTGTCCCTGATCACAACGACGGACGAGCTCGCTCAGGCCTGTCGGCGCCTGGCGCGCTCGCCTTTTGTCACGGTCGACACCGAATTCCTGCGCGAGACGACGTTCTGGCCGATTCTGTGCGTCGTCCAGGTCGCCTCCGACGATGAGGCGCTCGCAATCGACGCGCTGGCCCCAGGGCTCGACCTCGAGCCGCTGCTTCAACTGATGGCCGACGAGGACGTGGTCAAGGTGTTCCACGCCGCCAGGCAGGATCTTGAGATTTTCTGGAAGCTCTCCGGGCTCGTGCCAACGCCGCTGTTCGACACCCAGGTCGCGGCGATGGTGTGCGGCTATGGCGAGCAGGTGTCCTACAGCGAGCTCGTGCAATCGATCTGCCATGTCGGAATCGACAAGTCGTCGCGGTTCACCGATTGGGCCCGCCGTCCGCTGGCTGAAGCGCAGATTGCTTATGCGATCGGCGACGTGACCCACCTGCGTGACATTTATAAAGCGCTGTCGAAGCGGGTCGCGGCCGCCGGTCGTCAATCCTGGCTCGACGACGAGATGAAGACGCTGATCTCGCCATCGACCTACGAGCAGCATCCCGAGCGCGCTTGGGAACGCTACAAGAACAAGGCGCGCAAGCCGCGCGATCTCGCGATGCTGATGGAGCTCGCGGCCTGGCGCGAGAGCGAGGCGCAGGCGCGCGACGTGCCTCGGGCGCGCGTCCTGAAGGACGAAGTGCTGATCGAGCTTGCGCTTGCCGCCCCCCGCAGCGCCGAAGCGCTCGCCAACCTCCGCGCCTTTCCGCGCGGGATGGAGCGCTCGCGCGCGGGCGCAGAGATTCTGGCGGCGGTCGAGCGGGGGTTCGAGCGCGACCCCAAGACGTTGCCGAAGATCGATCGCGAGCGACGCAACGGTGTCAATGTCGGCGCGACAGTCGAATTGCTCAAAGTTCTGCTCAGGCAAGTGAGCGAGGACAGCGGCGTCGCCGGCAAGCTGATCGCGACTGTCGACGAGCTCGAGGCGATCGCCCAGAGCGACAAGGCCGAGGTGCCTGCACTCAGTGGCTGGCGACGGAAATTGTTCGGCGACAGGGCGATTGAACTCAAGCACGGGCGCCTGGCGCTGACCGTCGAGAACGGCAAGGTCGTGACCCTCGAATGGAAAGACGCGGAAGCGCCGCCCACCGCGGATTAAGGCAGGACTGAGAGCAAGCGGGAACGGCTCGTGAGCTCACGTGGCGTGATTTTGCAACGGCTCTGCTGGACACCCATCCCGATATGGCGACGCGTTGTTTGCGGCCGGAGTTCGAGCGCTTTCCTTGGCGCCACGACGAGAAGGGATTTTCACGCCTGGGCGCATGGGCGCACCGGCTACCCGATTGTCGACGCCGGCATGCGGCAATTGTGGCGCACGGGTTATCTGCCCAATCGCGCACGCCTGATCGTCGCTTCCTTCCTCGTCAAGCACCTGCTCATCGATTGGCGATGCGGTGAGGAATGGTTCTGGGACACGTTGATCGACGCCGATCCGGCGAACAATCCGCTCAGCTGGCAATGGGTCGCAGGCGCCGGAATCGATTCGGCGCCTTCCTTTCGGATCTTCCGGTGCTGCAGGCGGAAAAGTTCGATCTCGACGGCGCCTATGTGCGCCAATGGGAGCCTGTGCTTGAGCGCCTTGAGGCGGCCGACATCCACAGTCCGTGGAACGCTTCGAACGACGCCCTGTCTAAAGCGGGAGTCGTCTTGGGCAAAACCTACTCGAAGCCCATCGTCGACCATGCCGAAGCTCGCGCCAGGGCGCTCGCGGCCTTTGGGACGATGCGGAGCCGCTGAGCCGCCGCGTCGGCTCAGGCCATCTCACTCACCTGCCCCTCTCGGATCGTAACCCGGCGGTCCATGCGGGCGGCGAGGTCCAAATTGTGCGTGGCGACGAGGGCCGCGAGGCCGCTCGCCTTGACCAGCGCTGCAAGCGTGCCGAACACATGATCGGCGGTCTTCGGGTCGAGATTGCCGGTCGGCTCGTCAGCCAGCAGCACCCGGGGCCCGTTGGCGACCGCGCGCGCGATCGCGACCCGCTGCTGTTCGCCGCCAGACAATTCGGCCGGGCGATGGCTCTCGCGCTGAGCGAGACCAAGATACGACAGCAACTCGCGTGCGCGGGCGGCGGCCTGGGCGCGTGGGAGCCCCGCGATCATCTGAGGCAGGACAAGGTTCTCGAGCGCCGAAAACTCCGGCAGCAAATGATGGAACTGGTAAACGAAACCGATTTCCGTGCGCCTTAGCGCTGTCCGCTTGTCGTCACTCATGGTTGAGGTCGCGGCACCCCCGATCCTCACTTCGCCGGCGTCGGGCCGCTCCAATAGACCCGCCAGATGCAGAAGCGTCGACTTCCCCGCGCCGGACGGCGCGATCAGCGCCACCGATTGGCCCGGCGCGAGCTCAAGCGAAGCCCCGTTCAGAACTTCGACCGTCGTATCGCCACGCCCGTATCGGCGCTCCACGCTCTCAAGCGTAAGCGCGGCCACCCGCGCCTGATCATTCATAGCGCAGCGCCTCGACCGGATCGAGCTTGGCCGCGCGCCAGGAGGGATAGATCGTCGCCGCGAGCGACAGGATCAGCGCAAGCCCCACGACTGCGAGCACGTCGTGTGCCTCGACCCGCGAGGGCAATTGCGACAGGAAATAGAATTCGGATGGAAATAGGTTGGCGCCCGTAAGCCAACTCAGACCCTTGCGGATCGGCTCGACATTGTAGGCGACGAGAAGCCCAAGCGCGAGGCCGACGCCCGTGCCAACGAACCCGATGGTCGCGCCGGTGATGAGAAAGATCCGCATGATCGCGCCGCGCGTCGCGCCCATCGTGCGCAGGACGGCGATCGCGCGCGCCTTGTCCTGCACGAGCATGATGAGGCCGGAGATGATGTTGAGCGCGGCCACCAGCATGATCAACGTCAGAATGGCGAACATCACATTGCTCTCGATCGCGAGCACGTCGAAAAAGCTGCGGTTGAGCTGGCGCCAGTCGGTGTCGATCATCGGCCGCCCTTGCGCCGGCTCGATCTTGCTCCGCATCAGGTCCATGTTGTCGGGATCAGCGACATAGACCTCGATCACATTTGCCTGGCCGTCCTGATTGAAGAATGTCTGAGCCTCCTCAAGCGGCATGAAGATGAAGGTGTTGTCGAAGGTCGTCATGCCGATCTGGAAGATGGCCGCAACCGCATAGCTCTTCATGCGCGGCGTGACGCCAAACGGGGTCTCGGCGCCGTGGGGCGCGATGATTGTGATCTTGTCGCCTGCCCTCAGACTCAGATGTTCCGCAAGCTTGGAGCCGACCGCCACTCCCTGGCCGGAATCAAAGCCGTCAAGCGAGCCCTGGGTGATATGCCCCGCGACTCCCGGCAGGCGCTGCAGGTCGCCTCCGCGAATGCCGCGCACCAGCGCGCCCGACGAACCATAGGGGGAGCTCGCGAACGCCTGGCCCTCGACCAGCGGCAATGCCAAAGTGACGCCTGGAACCTTGCTGACGCGCTGCGTCACCGCATCGTAGTCGGTGAGCGGCGTCTCGACCCCTTGCAGGAACATGTGGCCATTGAGGCCAATCATCTTGTCCATGAGATCGTGGCGAAAGCCGTTCATGACCGACATGACGACAATCAGCGCCGCCACGCCCAGCACGATGCCAAGGAACGAAAAGCCGGCGATGACCGAGATCGAGCGCTGGGCGTTGCGCGCGCGAAGATAGCGAAACGCGACCATCCATTCGAAAGCGGAGAAGGCCTTAGCGGCCGGCGCCGTCTGGACAGCGGGAGCCTCCATCGCGACGGCCGTCAAAGCGCGCCTCGCCGCTGGGCGCTGGCCCGGTCGCCCTCACCCCCTGCCCCTCTCCCCGAGGGAGAGGGGAGCGTCGCTCCTTCCC
>JGI12659J15293_10000402_pt1 | contig 13851 bp, 10 predicted proteins | sample JacPinW_OM2H0_O1_FD_15293 | JGI IMG/M metagenome (IMG submission 15293) | reverse complement strand
GCGCGGCGCCGCCAGATCATTGAGATGATCGTCGCCGAGCGCAATCGGGAGAAGCGCGTCGCGGTCAGGCGGATCCGCAAGAGCATCGCCCGCCTGATCGCGGCGCTCGAGAAGGAGCTCTCCGAGATTGATGCGGAAATCGACGCTTCCGTGCGCGGATCGCCCGCATGGCGCGAGAAGGAGGACCTCTTCGCCTCCGTTCCGGGCGTGGGGCCGATCACCGCCCGCGCGCTCATCGCCGAACTGCCCGAACTCGGAACCCTCGATGGCAAGCGGATCGCAAGCCTCGCCGGGCTCGCCCCGTTCACCCGCCAGTCCGGCCAGTGGAAGGGCAAAGCCATGATCGCCGGCGGCCGCAAGTCCGTGCGCTCCGCCCTTTTTCTCGCAAGCCTCGCCGCCTGCCGTCACAATCCGGTCCTCAAGGCCTTTCGCCAACGCCTCATCGACGCCGGCAAGCCCAAAATGCTCGTCGCCATCGCCGCGGCCCGTAAACTCCTCACCATCCTCAACGCCATCCTGCGGGACAAACAACCATGGCGCCCAGAAACCGCTTGACCGCCAACACAGTCGCTGAGGCGCCGCGAAGCGGCCTCGAAGGACGAATCCAAGCGTCCGAGCTGGCTGGACCATCCTTCGATACGCCCGCTTTGCGGGCTCCTCAGAATGAGGTCGTAGAGGCGGCCAGGGTGCGATTTGCGCTAGCCTACCGTGCGCTCGTTTTGCGATCCTGCATTGGCCAGCCTCTCGCTCTCCAGCCAAAGGCGCTTCGCCGCCGCGTCGTCGCGCGCAGCCGCGGACGGCTCCTTGACCCCGCGCTTGACGAAATATTCCCCGGTCATCCTTTCGACCTCCGGCGAAGACGCGAGATAGATGATCGTGTCGGCGCCCTTTTCCGGCGAGATGAAGAACAGTCTGAGGAAACGGATCAGACCGCCCGCGATGCCGCCGCTGGAATCGCCGAACCGCGTCGCGACGGCGCCGGGATGGAGGCAATTGGCGGTGACCTCGGTCCCGGCCAGGCGCCGGGCGAGCTCGCGGGTGAACAGGATATTGGCGAGCTTCGAGCGGCCGTAGACTCTGAGCCCGTTGTAACTCTTGGCGCTCTGCAAGTCGCTGAAGTCGAGGCTCATGCCCTGGTGGGCGCTCGATGAGGTCGAGACGATCCGCGCCGGCGCCGAGGCGACGAGCTTGTCGTGTAGCGCTTCGGTCAGCACGAAATAGGCCATGTGGTTGAGGGCGAAGGTTAGCTCGAGGCCCTCGGGCGTCACGCGCCGCTGGGAAAAGAGCGCGCCGGCGTTGTTGATCAGCACGTCGATGCGCGGCTCGCTTTTGGCGATCGCCTCTCCGACCTTGCGCGTTTCCGCCCTGCTCGAGAGATCCGCCAGATGCACGCGATGGCCGAGCCCGGGCGCCTTCGCCTCGAGCTTGCGCATCGTCGCTTGCGCGCGAACTTCGTCGCGCGCGATCAAGACAATTCGCGCGCCGAGCCCCGCGAGCGCGAGGACCGCGACTTCGCCGATGCCCGACGTCGCGCCGGTGGCGACGATGGTTTTGCCCCGCATCGAATGGACCCCTCGGCTTTGGTCTCAAGCCTCACACTTAAGGTCGCTCGCCCGTCGCCAAAAGAGGACGCCCGATCAAACGCTGGCGAGGAGGGCGTCAGCCCGTGGGTTTCAGGGGCGATCCGCTCGCGTTACGATCATCGCGAGAGGACCAATCAATGGCCAAAGACCAGCAGGGGCTCGAGCTCGCCGGCGGGCCCGAATCGGCCGCCGCATTCAATCGCGCGATCGCCGACTATTATGGGCTGACCGGCGATCCCGTCGGCGTGCTCAAATCTGCGCTCGCGCGCGATCCCGGTTTCGCGTTGGGCTGCGTCGCGATCGCGGCGCTCACCATGATCGGCGGATTTCGCGGCGACCATCCGGAGGTCGCGAGCGCGCTCCGCGCGGCCGAAGCTGCGATCGGGCGCTCCTCACGGCGCGAACAGAACCATCTGGCCGCCGCCAAGGCCTGGGCGCGGGGCGAGTTCTCGCAGGCGATCATGCGTTGGGAGCGGATTCTGGCCGATCATCCCACCGACGCGCTCGCCTTGCGGCTCGTGCAGGACGCCTATTTCTTTCTCGGCCGGTCGGCCGCGATTCGCGACTGCGCCGAGCGGGTCCTGCCGGCCTGGGGACGCGATAACCCGCTCGCTGGCTTCGTCCTCGGACTTTACGCCTTCGGTCTCGAGGAGACCGGCGATCTCAAGCGGGCCGAGGACTTCGGCCGCGAGGCGCTTGCCCGCAATCCGCGCGACGCCTGGGCGACGCATGCGCTGGCCCATGTGATGGAGACGGCGAACCGGCACGAGGAGGGCGTCGCCTTTCTCAAATCGACGCGGGCGAATTGGGCGCATGCGCATTTCATGGCCCACCACAACGGCTGGCACCTTGCCCTCTTTCTGATCGAGCAAGGGCGGTTCGACGAAGTCCTTGCCGACTACGACCGCTTCACCGCGCCCAAGCTGGCCGATGACGCGACGCTCGACCGCATCGACGCGGCTTCGCTCCTTTGGCGGCTTGAACTTGCGGGCGTCGATGTCGGCGACCGCTGGGCGCTGGTCGCGAGCACGTGGATGGCGCATGTCGACGACCATCTGCTCGCCTTCAACGATCTGCATTGCGCCTTCGCCGCCGCGCGTTCGCCCGAGCCCGATCACGCCGTGCGCTTGCGGCAGTCGCTCGACGAGTACGAGCGCATGGGGTCTGGCGAGAACCGGCAAGTGACGTGCGAAATTGGCCGGCGCCTCATTGATGGCGCGCTCGCTTTCGCGGCTGGGGACTACAGGCGCGCCGTCGAAGCGATCCAGCCGGTCCGTAACGACGCGGCGAGGATCGGCGGCAGCCACGCGCAGCGCGACGTCATCAATCGAACGCTGATCGCCGCAGCGCAGCGATCGGGACAGAGGAGCCTGGCGGGAGCGCTTCTCGCTGAAAGCGGCCGATCGGCGCCAAGTGCGAGGCCTTAGTTAGGCACTCGCCTCACCGCACAATAAGGCGCGTCGCCCGGATAATCCATAGCGACGACGTAAGAACACCGATCGTTGAACTCAGCGACGCCGCCTATTGCTGCATTGAGCGACGTTTACCTCATATTTTACAATAGCTTAGCTGAGCAAAACGGGTGCGTGGCAACGATGCCACACAGGGCGAAAATGGAGAATAAAGTCATCGAAATGCACAGCCATCGGGGTGGCGCCGAATTGCCACCTGCGTTAAGGAAGGTTCAACGCGTGCGCGCTATTTTGATTCAATTGGGACAGCGTGGGCGTAGGGCTAGGGATGCAAGGACTAGAGGTTACACTCGACGACCTTTCGTTTGAGGGCGGGGATAGTCCTCAACGGGTTCTGCCAAAAATTGTTCCCTTCGGGGCCGCTTTGGCCTTCGCTGGGGCGGTCAGCGTCTGGGCTCTGCACGGGCTCGGTCCCCTCGATCCCGGAGCCGTTTTCACTTGGTGGACGCCCGCGCCGACAGCGACGTATGCCATCTCGAAGCCCTTCGCCGACATTGCCATTGACGCGAATCTGGCTGCCCAACTGAACTCGGCTGCTCCTGCGGCGCCGCAGCAGGTTGCAAGCCTGGAGCCCACGGCGCCCTTCCCGCTTCCTCGACTCGAGGCTTTTCCCCCCATTTCGGCGATCCCGCCGGCCGGGAGCCTGCCGCTGCCGCCGGGGCGCGATGTGCCCGAGATCGGCGAGACGGAAAGCTTCCCCTTGCCGCCCGCTCGTCCGCCTGGGTTCGGCGCCCCGACGCAATCCACGACGCCCGAGCGCCATGGGTCACGGCCCGATACGGCAATCGCTCGTCCCACCGCCCAGCCCGACAACCGCAACGTCATCGAAAAACTCTTCGGATGGGCGCACCCGTCCTCGCCGGTCGTGGCTTCCACCACCACTACGCGCACCGCCGTCACCCAGCCGGTCGTTGCTGAGAGAGACTCGGCCGCCGCCTCCGGCGGTTTTGGCAGAGGCCCGTTGTTCAGCTTCCCGCCGCTCTTTGGAAATTCGGCCCCAGGGTCGGTTTCCGGCTATGACCACTATACCGCCGTCTATGATATCTCGGCCCGAATCGTCTATCTGCCGGACGGAACAAAGCTCGAAGCCCATTCGGGTCTGGGGGAGGCGCTCGACAATCCGCGCTATGTGGCCGAGCGCGCGGTCGGCCCCACCCCGCCGCATGTCTACGAGCTGACGTTGCGGGAAGGCTCCTTCCACGGCGTGCAGGCGCTGCGGCTGAACCCAGTCGGAGAAGGTGGAATCTACGGGCGGGCGGGATTGCTGGCCCATCCGTTCATGCTCGGCCCCAACGGCGATTCGAACGGCTGCGTGTCCTTCAGGGACTACGAAGCCTTCTTACGGGCCTACCAGAACGGGCAGATCAAGAAGATAGCGGTCGTCGCCAAGCTGTAGACGCAGTCCATAGTCCGTCGGTCCAAAGGGCGTCCTTCCGGACGCCCTTTGGACCGCGGCGCTCCCTGCTCGACCCGAACGCGACGACAAACCGGGCCAAAGCGTCGCCGTCATTCCTCGCCGTACCGGATGACGTTGAACGCTTCGCCTGGCTCGGGCGGAACGAAGAAACTGGTGACATGGTCGAACTCGGCGTCGCTGACGCCGTCGCCTCCCGCAGCCTTGCGCGCGTGCATGCGCGCCCTGCACACCTCGTCGGGCACGTCGAGGAAATGGAGTTGGTGGGACGCCCCGGCCTCCTCGAACAGCGCGCGCATCCATCGTCTTGAGCGCAAAGTGTTGGCGTGGAAGTCGAGGACGACCGAAACGCCAGCCCGCAACAAACCGACAACATGCGGCGCGAGCGTCGCACGCAGGCGTTCGCAACGCTCGAAATAGTCGGCGAGCGTCTTGAGCTCCGGCCTATAGAGCTGCTCAATCCAGCGGTCCTCGCTGATAACCAGCGTTCTTTCCGCTTGAGCAAGTTTAGCGGAGCGCGTCGATTTCCCTGCGGCTATCTTGCCGCACAGCATGTGTAGCGTAGCGTCTGAACGGGGCATTGGCTTGGGTCTCTGGCAGAGGGGTGGCGTCCCCGCGCGGATGATTGGAATCGCGACAAACCCGGCCCGGCGTCAGGCCGAGCGGCGAATTCGAGCGGCTATCGCGCCGCCCCCTGCGATCCAACTCATAGAGACCATGGAGTCGTCATAGCACCGACAGCCGTCGTGGCCAACGCTACGACGCCTTCTTGCGCGCCTACCAGAACGGCCAGGTCAAGAAGCTCGCGGTCGTCGCCAAGCTGTAAGGCGCGCCTCGCGGCCGCGACCCGCCGACCGTTCTCGTTTGCGGGCGCGGCGCGCTTGCGGAACAACGCCTCCGCTGCACCACGAACGGGGACGTGATCAGGCGGACGCCGCAGATTACTCGGGCGCCTTGTCCTTGAGGCTCGGCCAATTGTCGTTGGCCGACTTGACATTGCCGGGGATGTCTTCGCTCCAGCGATCGTACACGGGCGGAGCGAGGTTGAAATAGAGCTTGTCGTCGACGATTTTCCAGACGGCCGGATCGCCGTCGACCTTGACGCCTTTTGCGGCGCCGAAGGCGCAGAAGCCGCCATATTGCGGCAGGTATTTGACCGGATCCGTCTCAAAAAGGATCTTATGTTCCTGTGAGGCGAAACGGTAGGTTGCCTCATTGTATCGGGCGGTAATTCTGTAGTCGCCCGGAATCGGCTTGCCATCGGTGAAGTAAGCAACCGGATCATAGCCCCGTAGCGCCAGCCCGGTAATCGTCACGTTGACGTCAGGACCAGCGGCAGCGGCGGCCACGACGGCAGCGCCCGTCGTGAGCGCGATAGCGGTCGCAAAGGCGACGATTGTGCGTTTGCTCAGCATGGGATCGAGGCCTCCCCCGTGCGAATGATCTCGCCGAACAGGAATTCGTCAGGAGAGCGAAGACGTTACCGCCGCGGTCCGGTCATGTTAGCGTGACGGATTCGGCGTGCGATGGCCTGGCCGATTGCGGCGGGCGCCAACGTCGGGCAGTGTACGGATAGGCAGGGGGAGCGAAGTCGGAAAACGCATGTTCGCCTTGACTGCAGACCATCTCGCCGTCCGCGACATGGCGAAATCCTTCGCCGACGATCGCCTCGCCCCCAACGCGCTCCAATGGGACGAGACCGAGCATTTTCCCGCCGACGTTCTGCGCGAGGCGGCGGCGTTGGGCATGGCGGCGATCTACGTCGGCGAGCAGCATGGCGGCAGCGGCATGACCCGCCTCGACGCCGCGCTGATCTTCGAGGCTTTATCGACAGGCGACCCATGCATCGCTGCGTTCCTGTCGATCCACAACATGGTCGCCTGGGTCATCGAGGGCTTCGGCTCGCCCGAGCTTAAAACCCGCTATCTGCCCCGCCTCGCCAATATGGAATTGATCGCCAGCTATTGCCTGACGGAGCCAAATTCGGGCTCCGACGCCGCCGCGCTCGCGACGCGCGCCCGGCGCGATGGCGACGATTACGTGCTCGACGGCGTCAAGCAGTTCATCTCCGGCGCCGGCGTCAGCGACCTCTACCTCGTCATGGCGCGCACCGGGGAGGGCGGTCCGTCCGGAATTTCCGCCTTCCTGGTCGAGAACGGCGCACCCGGCTTAAGTTTCGGAGCGAAAGAGAAGAAGATGGGCTGGCGCGCGCAGCCGACGCGACAGGTGATCCTGGAGGGCGCGCGCGTTCCCGCCGCCAATCGGGTCGGGCCGGAAGGCGTCGGCTTCAAGATCGCGATGGCCGGGCTCGACGGCGGGCGGCTCAACATCGGCGCCTGCTCGATCGGCGGCGGCCAATCGGCGCTCGACAAAGCGATCGCCTATATGCGCGAGCGCAAGGCGTTCGGCCGGCGCATCGCCGATTTCCAGGCGCTGCAATTCCGCGTCGCCGACATCGCCACTTCGCTCGAGACGGCGCGCTCGATGCTGTGGCGCGCGGCGAGCGCGCTCGACGAGAAGTCGCCCGAGGCGACGCGCCTCTGCGCCATGGCCAAGCAGATTGCGACCGACGCCGGCTTCAACGCCGCCAACGACGCGCTGCAATTGTTCGGCGGCTACGGCTATCTCGCCGATTACGGCGTCGAGAAGATCGTGCGCGATCTGCGCGTCCACCAGATTCTCGAGGGCACGAATGAGATCATGCGGGTGATCGTGGCAAGGGGGCTGATCGAGAATTAGGCCTCGCCTGGGAGATTCTGTGCCGGGAATCCGAGGAACCTGAGGCGCACTTATGGCGTTCATCGCGAGGATGAAGCACGGATGACGCAGAACTTTCCCGCGACGGCGTTAACTCACACTGCTGGGCCTCTCCTGATCCATAGCTTGATCTTGGGTGCCCGCTCGGGGTACCAAGATCCAGAAAAACACGAAAACTCGATTTTCAGCGATAGCGGTTCACCAAGCTAAGGAGTTGGTCTCATGCGATTCAGCACTCTTCTTCTGTCCGTGGCGACAGTCGGGACGACCGCGCTGGCGTTCGCCATCGCCACTCCGGCCTCGGCGCAACAGTACTACGCGCATAAACACTACGCGCACGCCCGCTATCGCCACCATTACGAGAGCCGTCAGATCGTCGTTCATGCGCAAGAACCGGTGGTCGTGCAGAGCCCGGTCTACACCACCTGGGGACCCGTGGCGGCGGTCGGCACCGTCGTGGGAGGAACCGGTGAGGCGGTTGCGGGACTCTTTACGGGCGCGGGCGCGGTTGTGGGCAGTTTCGTGGGCGGAGTGCTTGGCGGCACAGCGGCGCTCTTCGGCTCCCCGCCGACCTACGCATATGGCGCTCCGTTCGCCGCGCCGTTCAATGCGGCCGGGACAGTGGCCGGAGCGCCGTTCCAGGTGGTGGGCGGCGCTTTCGGAGCGCCGCCGCCGGCCGTCCACGCCAGCTACTGAGCCACTTGCCGACAGACCTCAGCGGACCCGGTGGTCGAGCGAAATACGCGATCGCATCCACGAGGTCGGATGCGATCGGATAAATGAGATCGTCAAAAGCCGGCCCGCTCGACTTCGATGCCGAGCGCTCGGCCGGCTGGACTGAGCGCACAAGCTACGTATCCGCGCGGATGGTGATCGAATCGTCATCGCGAGGAGCGAAGCGACGCGGCGATCCAGGAGTCGTAGGGCGCCCTATGTCCCCCTGGATTGCGTCGCCATAGCCCGTCCGGAAGGACGGGCGTCTTCCGGCGCCTATGGCTCGCTCGCAATGACGACCGCGGTTCCAAGTGCATTTCGCTCCGTGGTCGCCTCAATCCGCCCGTCTGAGACGATCGATCGTTCTTTATCAATGCTGCGCTCAAGGGGTTAGGGCCTTGAGTTCCTTGCGCGTGCCAAAGGCGCCGAACTGATAAACCGACGCGCCCGCCGTCTTCGCTGAAGAACGCCGCCGGCGTCCCGGTCTTCACGGTGTAGGGCTCGAACGCCTTGATAAGTTCATCTTGCAGCCGATGGAGGTCTTCGGTCGGCTCGGCGAAGCCGGGATGGAGTAGTATTTGAACGGCCGCCCCGAGATATGCACAGCCGGCGCAAGGGAAGAACGACTGGCCGCTGCGCTTTGCCGGTTACACCAGCGCGGACTAGAAGATTACTGGAATCCTCATCGAGACTTTCGCCGGGCGCTTAGGCGAGCGCCTTTTGCTATTACACAACCAATCAGACGCGTATGGGTGACACACCAATGTTCGGCCTGGACACAGTCGAAAGCGTTGCGCACGTCATCCAGGTGGCGCTCACACCGGTCTTCCTGCTTTCCGGAATCGCGTCTCTACTTAGTGTCCTTGCGACACGCCTCGCGCGTGTGGCCGATCGTGTCGACGCACTGGCGGATCAATTGGAAGGGGATGGACCGGTCGATAGACGCAAACTACAGCGAAAGCTGGCCTACCTTCGGCGACGGTCCCACGTGCTCGACGCCGCCGTGATGATGGGAACGCTGGGTGGAGTCGCAACGTCTTGTGCGGCGTTGCTTCTGTTCGTCGGTTCGCTTCGAGATCGGCCTGGTGTGTCCTTATTCGTGGCCTTTGGTTTGGCGCTGCTTTTCACAATGGGCGCGCTCGTCGCCTTCCTGATCGAAATGCTGCTCGCCAGCCGTGGGTTACGCGATCAGGCAAATTACGCAAACGAGGTCGGAGAGATGCACGAACTCGCCACGGAAGACGTTGGCGAGCCGACCCAGGGCGAGTCGGGCTAGGCGTATCGACACGAGAGGAGAATCTCCGCATTTCTGGCCGGTTCATTCCTCTTGGCGAACAGGGGTTTGCGCCAAAACAACCGAGCCGAGAATTGGCGCCAATATCCGCAAATCGCGGCCATTGGGCGACGGTCTACCGAGCGCATCGAACCGATCCCAAGCCTGCCCTTCGAGTATTGGCTCGACGGCAGTCTCCTTTGGCTGGCTTAACATATAACCAGCGCTTCAACGGCTTTTGTGCTAAGCCGGATGATGCCCGGAGGGTGCGCCATGAGCGAAACCCGGAAGATTGCGGCGATTCTGGTCTCGGATGTGGTCGGCTATAGCCGACTCGCCGGCGCGGACGAAGATCGAACTCTGGCGCGACTGCGCGCGCTGCGCAGCGATCTGATCGATCCGACGATCTCCGTGCACCATGGCCGCGTTGTCAAGCGCACCGGCGACGGCAGCGTCATCGAGTTTCGCAGCGTCGTCGACGCGGTGCGCTGCGCGCTCGAAGTGCAGCACGCCATGGTCGAGCGCAACGCGGGGGTCGCGCCCGAAAAGCGTATTGAATTTCGCATTGGCATTCATCTGGGCGACGTCGTCGAGGAGAGCGACGGCGACCTGATGGGCGACGGCGTCAACATCGCCGCGCGGCTGGAGGGCATCGCCGCTCCCGGCGCGATCTGCCTGTCCGAGGACGCCTATCGGCAGGTGAGCGGCAGGCTCGATATGGCGGTCACGGATCTCGGTCCGACGCAACTCAAGAACATCGAAAGGTCGATCCGGGTCTATTCCTTGCAAGTGGGCGTCCCCGCCCAAGCGAAACCTGCAACCGAAGCCAAGCCCGCCGAACCGAAAAAGCGTTCGTCGCTCGCGCGGCTCGCGCTCGGGCTCGCCGCGTTGGTCATATTGGTTGCGGCCGGCGCCTGGTATTTCCTCGGCGCGAACCGCCCCGCCCAAGCCGCGCATCTCTCCATCGTCGCGCTGCCCTTCGCCAATCTGTCCGGCGATCCATCACAGGACTATTTCGCCGATGGGATCACCGAGAACCTCACCACCGCGCTGTCGCGCATCAAGAATAGTTTCGTCATCGCCCGCAACACCGCCTTCACCTACAAGGGCAAAAGCATCGACGCCAAAGAGATCGGCAAGGAGCTCGGCGTTCGCTATGTGCTCGAAGGCTCGGTGCAGCGCGACCAAAATCGTGTGCGGGTCAATGCGCAGTTCATCGACGCTGAATCCGGCGCGCATCTCTGGGCTGACCGATTCGAGGAGGACGTGGCCGATCTTTTCAAGTTGCAAGACGAAGTCGTGGCGCGGTTGGCGGACAGCTTGGGCTTCGAACTCATCAAGGCGGAAGCGGCGAAGGGGGCCCGGTCGACCAATCCGGATGCGAACGATCTCGTCATGCGCGGTTTTGGACTTCTGTATGACCTGGCTCTTTTTTCCAACAAGGAAAAAGTCTATGCAGCGCGCGCTTTGTTCGAACATGCGCTGGCGATCGATCCCAACAGCGCGGAGGCCATCACTGGCGTTGCTGGAACATATTTCCGGGAGCACCTGTTCGGTTGGGGAAATTCAGGGACCGACTACGACGCCAAAATACTTGGTCAAGCGGACCGCGCGATCGGCCTCGCTCCGGATTACGACCTACCGTATCTGTTTAAGAGCTTTTACCTGGGCGACTCGCACCGTTGGGACGAAGCAATCGGCGCGGCTGACGCCGGCCTCGCCATTAATCCGAACGATCCGAGTTTGTACGTGGCGCGAGCGGCGCCGGGAATAGCCCTAGGCCGTTTCGACCAAGCGAAATCCGACTTGCAACAGGCGATTCGCTTGAGTCCGCGTGATCCTTTCGTGGCGCTTTTTTACACGGAGCTTGGCGACATAGAAATTGGCTCAGGTCGTCCCGAAGCGGCGATCGTCGAATACCGAAAGTCGATCGACGCCGGCGATCATATCTATTGGAACTATGCCAACCTCGCCGCTTCCTATGCGCTCCTGGGCAAGATGGACGAGGCGAAGCCGTTCGTGGCCGAAACCCTTCGCCTCAATCCGAGCTTCACCATCGAATGGTATCGCGAGCACGTCCCCTACGACCTTCCGACCCGCGACGAAGGCCTGCGCAAGGCCGGATTTGCGGAAGAATGAGCGCGCTCATGGCCCAATCTACCGGCCTTGTTCGACGGCCTCTGCAAGGTGAAGTCAATTTCGCGCCCGCGACGGAATGCCGGCTTTGACGCGGATTCCGGTCCTGCCAAAGGCGACCCCTGAAGGGGCCGCTATCCGCCCATTTGCGACGTCCAAAGCGGCGGTCCGTTAGGTCCGATTTACGTCGAAACCGGTCAAACTGATTGAGTTTTGTCCCTGACTTGGCGGACAAAGGGTTGAGCGAAATACGCGGTCGTATTCTGGCGCGGGCGAATAGTTGAGTATAGGGCGTCGTGCGCGGCCTCGATCGCCTCAGAGCACCGCCCTCGACGCAAGGTGAGCGCCGAGCACCAGCAGTCCGCCAAAGAACACGCGCCGGAAAGTCTGCTCGCTGAAGCGGCCGCGCAAGGCTCCGCCGGCCGCCATGCCGAGCAGCGCAGGCGCGAGCGCGGCGGTTGAAAGGCCGACATCGCCAAGGGCAAAAGCGCCGCCGGCCGCGAGCGCAGCCGCGAGTGCGATGGTGGAGACCGTGAAGGACAGCCCAAGCGCCTGGATCATGTCCTCCTTGTCCAGATTGAGCGCCCCGAGATAGGGCACGGCGGGGATGGCGAACACGCCTGTCGCGGCGGTGGCGAGGCCGGTCAGCGCGCCGATCAAGGGTCCGAGCCACCATTCCGCCGCCGGGGATACGGAGAACCGCACGGAGGTCAGGCCGAGCACGGCGTAAAGCATCAGCAGAAACCCGAGCGCCACGGCCGCTTGCCCCGCATGGCTTCCCGTCAGCAAGCCCGTTCCCGCGAGCGTGCCGACGACGACGCCTGCGAGCATGGGCCAAAGCCGTCGCGCCAGTCGCCCGAAACCCGGGCCCGCCGCCAATTGCCAGACATTGGTGACGAAGGAAGGCACGATCAGGAGCGACGCGGCTTTGGCGGGCGGCATGACGACGCTCAAGAGGCCCATCGAGACCGTAGGCAGCCCAAGCCCGATCACGCCCTTCACCAAGCCGGCGAGCAGGAAGGCGAAGGTTGCGACGATGAGGGGCAGGTGTTCGCTGGGCATGCCCGCCAGAGGGTGAGACGAAACCGAGGGATTTGGAAGTTTTTCGCTGCCGAAATGCTCAAAAATGCAATCGTATTAACTCCGCCGCGCGCGCTCGAGCCGTACGAACTGGCCGTGGCGCGAGGGGTCGCCGCAACCAGAGAGCCCGTCAATCGCTCGGCGTGGCTTGCGCTGGAGGCGCAAACGGGCAGCTGTGAGCGGGGGCAAACCGCGGGCAAGGGCGCCTCGCCATTTATTGCGTAAACCGGAAATCAATGTTATAAATTTGAGTTCGCCAGCTTGCGCATCGCGGAGCTCGGGCCTTCTAAAAAAGGAGGATGCGAAGCGTGTTTGTGACATTTTAGCGACAGTGTGACAGGGGACGAGATTTTTTTGCTTGGATTCCGCGTAACCCATTGAAAAGTCCCGATTCGGCCAAAGAAAAACAAGAAAATCCAAACTTTTTTGCTTGGGGGGGGGCTATGGGGGGGAGAAGATAACGCGCATTTCTGACACGTTGGAAAGCCCCGACCCGCCAAATCGGGAAACCCGCTGGCCGCCTTCATCAATACAATCGCCAGCGCGGCCGTTTCTATGATCGCGCCACACAATACAATCTAATACTGCGATAAGATTGTGTTCTGCTTAAGACCATGAGTACAACCGCGCGGCTGCAACAGTATTGCGCATCTGCAACACTTGGTGATAGTTCACGCGCCCGTCGAGCCGGTCCGCATGTGTTCCAGGGCTGCGGCGATCCGACCGGCGTCCCCGTACATCGAGGCGATCGAGCCCGCGTGCGTCGAGGGCTGCGGCGATCCGACCGGCGTCCGTCGAGGCTGGTGGCGATCTGGCCGGCGTGCGTCGAGGCGATCGAGTGGCGGCTGTCCAAGGCGGTCGAGCGCGGGCGTTGGCTGGCGGCGGGTGCATTGCGAGGCCGGGCGGGGAGATGGCCGTGGGCGGAGAAGGGCGGCCCATGCCGAACATCTTCTCGCGACACTCCAGCCTCCAGGACGGCCAAGAGCTGGCTTCGCTGGGCCTTTTCCAACTAACGCAGCCCACGGGCCTCTATGGCCTCGGAACGGCTCCAGCTTCAGGGTCGGGGATCTGAGCTTCGGCGGGCGCTCTCCACGCCCGGCGAGCGATCTCATCAATGGCGGCGGTATTTCTGGCGGCTGCACCTCGAACCCCGCAAGGTCATTTTGCAGCGTCGCCCGCGCGGTCCCCTTGCTGAGCGCGTACCTTGGCTAGACGGCTATAGCTCCACGCGAGGTCGCGCTGCCAGCGGGCGTTGCCGGGGTCGGCCTTCGCCAGACGCTCGGCGATCGCGAGCTCGGCCTGGTAGCTGGCCAGCGCCGCCGCCAGGTCACCCTGCGCAATCTGCACGTTGCCGACTCTCTCGTGCGAGATCGAGAGGTCGCGCTGCCAGCCGGCGTTGCCGGGGTCGGCTTTAGCCAGACG
>JGI12659J15293_10000398_pt1 | contig 13924 bp, 13 predicted proteins | sample JacPinW_OM2H0_O1_FD_15293 | JGI IMG/M metagenome (IMG submission 15293) | reverse complement strand
TCTGTTGCGCCATCGGATTTTGGAAATCTAATTTGCTCCATAGCATGCCGTCGAGGCGGCAGAGCTGTTTTGCCTTCTCCATGATCTCATCGACGGTTGGCTCGGACATCATACCCCAGAGCACGAAGCAGTAGGACCGGATAGGAAATAGGGCGCGCTCAGCCCGGAAAGGCTTTGAAGCACCCTCACGAGAATTGTTGGCCGAGCGCGCCCGTGCGGTCATGGGAGCTGACAGCGCCATCACGTTAGACGGCCAATCCAGGGCGGCAATTGATATTACTACCTACGCCTTGCCGAGACACGTCTCCCTGGCCGCCAAACAAAAGGCCCGGCGCGCGAACGTCGGGGCCAGGGGCGCGCTGTCAGGCGATGGCGGCGAGGGCCTGCTCGATCGCTGAGCAACGGCTCAACCTCGTCTTCACTTGAGGCCAGCGCGGCTCAAATCCGCGTGATTGTGCCCGCGCGATTGAGTGAAACGCCGCCGACGCGTGTTCCCCACCCGTGGAGAACGCGAGATGAAACATGTGCAACCGCCGCTGGACGGCGAAGTCCTGCCGCTGGGTCCGACGCCGGCCGATGACGATCCGCTGCTGCCACGTCGCAGTGCCGCCGCGATTTGGCTCGCGCTCGCCGTTGCCTGCACCGCAGCATGGACGGTGGCGGCCGTAGCGCTGGCGATATGGCAATCGTGATCAAGACATATCGCTGAAGGACGGAGGCGCGTCGACAAGACGGGGTCGCACGGGACCTCCGGACGCTGGGGCGCGCCGACGTTTGACGGCATGATCCGCATCAACATCACGCCGGCCGCCTTCGACGCCATCGCCGCGATGCTGGTGCTCGGAACGGTCGCTGTTGAGCCGGAGCGCGCCGAGAATGGCGACATCTACGTCTGTCTCGATCCTCGCGCTCCTAACGAAGCTCAAGGCGCTGCCCGGTCCAGGCGAGAGCTACAGCGACGTCATTCTCAGGCTGGCGAAGGGCGAGGGTGGCAATCTAATGACGACCCATTGACGGCAAACAAAGCCACGGCGCTGCGAACGTCGGGGCTGATGGCTCTGCGATGCGTTGTTCGGTCAGGCGGCGAGCATGGCCTTGGCGAGGTCGGAATGACGATCGACAGTATCGAGAGGCATTCCTGTGCGCGGGTTGAAGGGGGCGCGGGGGCCGAGGTCTGCTGTTTCTGGCGCGAGCGCTGCGCCGGCATTTGCCCCGACACGGCGGCGCGGATGATGCGCGATCCGATCAGGACATTCCGAACCATGACGGTCGGCGAGCGCAAGCGGTTTTGGCCGCTCGTCGAGGAGTCGTTCGCCGGAACAAGGGGGATTTCAGCGTGATAACATTTCTACTCGTTTTGATCGGCGCAGGGGTCGTCGTCGGCCTCGCCGTCTTCGCCTATCTGCGTTGGCTCGGACCTTCCGACCCGCCGACAGACACGCTCGGCTGACTCATCTTCACGCCAGTCAAGGCCGGCGTCGAGATACGCCATCGGCATCAGCACACTTGAGGGACGAAAAATGAAAGCGTTACCACCAACAACTGCAGCGGCAGCGATCCTGTCGCTCAGCGGACCGGCGAGGGCCGCGAGTTTCACCTTCACGGATATCAGCACGAGCTTTGCTGACAACGCGGGCCTCATCGAGGGTCCCGGATTTTGTGGTGCGGACGCGCCATGGACCACGCCGATCGGGGGCGCGGCCCCTTTTCGAGCGCGCTCTTGCGATCCGAGAGAAGGCGCGCTCGGCCCAAAGCATCCAGCGACAGTGCTCGTACGGTACAATCTTGCAGGCTGCCGCTTCCCAAGAGGATTTTGGTCACGGCTCTCGAATAAAATCACGGGCCGCTGAAGGGCGAGGTGAGTCACCGTATCGCCGGTCGTGGAACGCGCTGGCGGTTCGCGGGTGGAAACCGACTCCGAGCATCCGCTAACGATCATGATAAGAGACCCTCTCGCGAAGCTGCTCGATCGCAAGCGCGAGTCCATTTGAAACGGTTCGCCATGACCTCTTTTTGCAGCCGACTGGCCCGCGCCACTGTTGGATTTTCGCTGATCGTTGTCTTGTGGGGCTCGATCGATGCGAGAGCGCAAGAGATCGGCGAAGGCGCGGCAACGGGCGGCGCGTGTGCGAACAATGGCGCCGGCGCCTTCGCTGTTCCCCTGAGCAAGCCGCATTGGAACGGGTGGGGGGTCGATGCCTCGCAACATCGTTTCCAACCGGCGGACATGGCGCGGCTCGCGCCCTCCGATGTTGCGCGCCTCAAACTGAAAAGGGCCTTCGGCTTCCGGGGCGCTGTCCGATCGGTCGCGCAGCCGACGATTTTCGGTGGGCGCGTGTTTGTCGGGAGCCAGAATGGAAAAGTCTATTCGCTCGACGCGAAAAGCGGGTGCAGGTACTGGCAGTTCGAAGCAGGCAAGCCCGTTCGATCGGCAATCGTCATCGGCCCGCGCGGCGACGGCTGGGCGGCGTATTTCGGCGATGCCGGCGCAAATGCCTACGCGATCGACGCGCTGACCGGCAACGCGCTGTGGACCACCAAAGTCGATCAACACCCAACGGCGGTCATCACCGGCTCGCCGACGCTGGTTGGGACGATTCTGTTCGTGCCGGTCTCGTCCTATGAGGAGGCGAAAGCCAAGGCCCCATCTTACGGCTGTTGCACTTTCCGGGGCAGCGTGGTCGCCTTGGAGGCCGCATCGGGAAAAATCTTGTGGAAGACATACACGATCGCGCAGGAGGCCAAGCCTGGCCCGGTCAATGCGGCGGGCGTTCAGCTGCTGGGACCTTCGGGGGCCCCGATCTGGTCCGCGCCGACCTATGATTCCGCGAGCCAGAGACTCTATGTGACGACCGGCGACAATTACTCGGACCCGACCACAGAGACGTCGGACGCTTTCCTCGCCCTTGGCGTCGGCTCCGGCGAGTTGGCGTGGACGCGACAGATCACCTCGGGAGACGCTTTCACTGTAGCCTGCCCGAAGGGGGCCAACTGCCCCAAATCCAACGGACCGGATTTCGATTTCGGATCGTCCGCCGTTCTCGCCAGTCTTTCCAATGGCAGACGCGTTCTGGTCGCCGGGCAAAAATCAGGCGTGGTGACGGCCCTTGATCCCGACCATGGCGGCGAAATCGTCTGGCAGAAGAGGGTCGGCAATGGCAGCACGCTGGGCGGCGTGCAATGGGGCGTCGCAGCGGATGAAAACAACCTCTATGTCGCGGTGTCCGACCCTAAATTCCACCCCGTGGCGCCCACGACTCCCGGCGCGCAACCTCTTGGTTCAGGCGTCTCGTTGCTGGTCGATAGCAAAGCGGGCGGAGGGCTTTGGGCCCTTAAGCTCGAAACCGGGGAAGAGGTGTGGCGGACCCCGCATCCCGGTTGCGGCGACGTGCCGGGATGCAGTCCCGCCCAGTCCGCCGCCGTTTCCGCCATTCCAGGGCTGGCGTTCTCGGGCGGACTCGACGGACATTTGCGCGCCTATTTCGCCGAAAACGGCAAGATCGCCTGGGACATGGACACGAAGGGCGACTATCAGGCAGTTAATGGGGTTGCGGCCAAGGGCGGCTCGATTGACGGCGGAGGAGCCGTCGTCGTCGATGGCATGGTCTATGTCGGGTCGGGGTCGGGCTTCGTCGGAACCGCGCCCGGCAACGTCTTGCTCGCATATTCGATCGACGGGTTATGACCGTGGTGGCGATGGGCGCCGCGGCGGCCTGGTGATGCGACCCGCCTTCCGTCCGAATGGAGGCGACGCGTTCTGCGGGCGAATAGCGCGAGATTGACTGAGAGTTGCCGCCACGAATGACCAACTCTCAGCCGCCGCAGAAGACCATGTCGCGCGCCTCGATCGCCGTCGCGGCCTTCTCGACGGTGGTCGAATGGTACGACTTCACCCTCTACCTCTACTTCGCCACCGTGCTTTCGCGGGTTTTCTTTGGCGCCGGCGAAGCCGCGCTGAGCATCACTCTGGCCACATTCGCAGTCGCCTATCTGTTGCGCCCGCTCGGCGGCTTCGTCTTCGGCCATATCGGCGATCGGTTCGGGCGACGGCGAACGATGCTCTTGTCCGTGGCGCTGATGACGGTGACGATGCTTGGCACCGCGCTTCTGCCCACGCACGCTCAAGTGGGGGCCTTGGCGGGCTGGCTTCTTTTTCTCCTCCGCTGCGTCATGGGGTTTTCGGTCGGCGGCGAGTACATCGCGGTCGTCGCCTATCTGCTTGAAGGCGCGCCCCGCAACAGGCGCGGCTTGATCACCTCGCTGGCCTCCGCGTCCAGCGAGATCGGGGGGCTGCTCGCGGTCGGCGTTTCCTTGTTGACCGTCAATTCGATGAGCTCGGCGAGTTTAGACTCGTGGGGATGGCGGATCCCTTTTCTCGTCGGCGCGGTGCTCGCGGGAAGCGTCGGAATCGCCCGTACGACAATGGAGGAATCACCGGACTTCGAACGGCAGCAGGCAAGCGGGACGGCGCCCGCGAACCCGCTGCTCTACGCGCTTACCCACCATGGCGCGGCCGTCCTGCGGACGTTCGCCATTTCCGCCCTGGGCTCGATCACATATTATGTCGGGATCACCTATGTTCCGACATTCCTGACGTCCGCCGGAAAGCTCAGCGAGAGCGACTCGCTTTGGCTTTCAACGGCCGCGGCGGTCGCCGTCATCCTCGTCACGCCCCTTGCAGGCATCTTGTCCGACTGGATCGGCCGGAAGCCTGTCCTGATCGTTCTCAGCCTATTGAGCGCGATCCTGCCGATCACGCTCTTTCATCTGATGGCCGGCGGCTCGCCGTCATACGCGCTTTGGGCCGCTGTGATCCTCGCTTGTGTCGCCGGCGCGGTCAGCGCCGTCGGCGCCGTCGCGACCGCCGAACAATTCCCGGGCGAAGGACGCATCAGCGGCTTGGCGCTCGGAGCAACCACGGCCACCGCCATCTTCGGCGGCCTCACCCCCTATGTCGCGCAGGTGCTGACGGAGCGCACCGGCTGGATCATGGTCCCAGGCGCCATGATCGCGGTAGTGGCCGTCCTGGCTCTGCCGATCCTGGTGACTTTGCCGGAGACGGCGCCCAGGAAATAGACGCGCCACAACATAAGTGGGGCGTTCCACATCGTTACACGCTGATTTATATTCCGATGAGCGGACTTCATTCTGGTCCGCAGCGAAGCCAAATGGACGGCCCATCGCGGGGCGAGCTCAAACATTTCTTGAGCAGATCCGTTATCGCAGCTAACAAAGAGGGGCGAGACATGGGCGGAAAAAGCATTGTGCGGCGCGTCGCGCTGGCTCTCGGATTGACTTTGGCATTGGGGGCCGTCGAGGGGCGAACGCAGCAAACCGATCCGGTAGCCACGCTCACCTACGCTGCGCAGGGCTGGTCGGCGGCGGATCGCGAAACATTCTATACGACCAGCCAGGGCTCGCACCTGATACCCTATTCCTGGTTCAAGGCGCTCAGACGTACCGACGTAGATGAGCCCTTCGCTGGCGACAAATTACTGCGCTACGGCTTTCTCGCCCATGACGTCTCCGCGACAAATTCGGAGGGCCTGCCGGTCGGCTTCGTCATTGATGGTCCCGTGGCATCGGGCGAGCTCGGATTGACCTGCGCCGCGTGCCACACGGGCCAGCTTGAATATTCGCAAGGCGGCGTCGTCCACGCGCTGCGCATCGACGGCGCGCCCGCCAAAACAGACGCGCAACAATTTCTCGCCGATCTTCTTTCCGCCTCGCGGGCGACTCTGAACGAGCCTGCCCGGTTCGACGCGTTTGCGAAAGTGGTTCTCGGCCCTGGCTACAATGCGGCGAAGGCGGCGCAGGTCAAAGACGGCTTAAGCAAATGGGTCGCGCAATTCGGCGAGTTCATGGACATAAGCCTGCCCGCAGCGAGCCCGTGGGGACCCGGCCGGCTCGACGCGTTCGGGATGATCTTCAACCGCATCGCTGCGCGCGATCTCGGAGTTCTCGACAATTACAAGGTCGCCGACGCGCCGGTCCGCTATCCGTTTCTTTGGAACGCGTCGCGGCAGGATCGCACGCAATGGAACGGCGGCGTTCAGAACGGGCTCTACATCCAGGCGCTCGGACGCAATACCGGCGAAGTGCTCGGAGTCTTCGCCGATTTCGCCCCTCATCGCATTCTTCCGCCGACGCCGCTTGCGGCCGCGATCATCGATTTTAGGAACAATTCCGTGAGTTTTGCCGGGCTGCAGACACTCGAGGAAAAGATCGCGGTGCTGCGTCCCCCACCGTGGCCGCGCGAGATATTCGGACTTAATGAGGGACTGGCGGCGAAGGGCAAACCTTTGTTCGACGCCAATTGCGGCAGCTGCCACGCAGTGCAGGCGTCGCTCGATTTGCCCGGCCTCTGGCGCACCCCCATCCTCGCGGTTGGCACGGACCCGAAGATGCTCGTCAATTCGCAGCGCGCCGCGGAGCCTGGGTTGCTCCTGGGGGCCCTGATGCCGCCGCCGGCCATTGGCGCCCGGATTGGCGACCCGGCCAAGGCCGGCGATCTCCTCGCCACGGCAGTCGTTGGAACCTTGCTCGCGGAGGCTTTCGTTCCCCCGGTCCCCGCGCCGACGAAGCTCGCGCAGAGCGGCGTCTTTCGCGCTCTCCGCAAGGATCTTGCCGAGCATTTTCCAGGGGAGAACCTCGACACGCTGATCGATCCAAGGTTGCCCCCAAAGGCCAAGCTGGACGCATTGGTTGAGCTCAAGGCGTTCATCGACGCGAGGCTGAGCAACATGTTCAGCCCTCCACCCGCCGTCGCCGGAGCTGCTTACGAGTCGCGCGTATTGAACGGCGTCTGGGCGGTCGCTCCCTATCTTCACAACGGTTCCGTGCCGAACCTGTGGGAATTGATGAAGCTCGCCAAGGATCGTAAGTCGAGCTTCATGGTTGGCAGCCGCATCTTCGATCCGAAAAACGTCGGCTACGCCACCGACGAGTCGCCGTTCAAGACTGGCGCCTTCATGGCCGATCCGGCGAACGCGAACGGCAACGGCAATGGGGGACATGAATTCGGCGCTGGCCTCACCGACGACGAGCGCTGGGCGATCATCGAATATATGAAGACCTTTTAGATCGAGGCTCTTTTCAGAGAGCCCTTTCGGGTCGCGGGGAATCGAGCTACTCTGAGTCTGGGGGAACGCCGTCCATCCGGGAAATGTCGGCTTGCTGCCTCGGCGGCGTCGAGGCTTGCTGGCGTTTGCCTGATTGATCGGCAGCCATCCTTAACAATCAAGCTCCTATTCTTCTTGCCGTCCCGGCGGCGTTACCGCGTTGAATACGCAGTGAGACATGTCGACGCAGACCCTGACTTCTCCACTGGCCCAACCGAGTTTCGCGGAGCTCTTCACCCCTAAGCTGGTGACGGTGTTTCGCGAGGGTTACAGCTTCGCCAATTTCCAGTCCGACCTGATGGCGGGTCTCACCGTCGCAATCGTCGCGCTGCCGCTGTCGATGGCGATCGCCATCGGCTCGCACGCGACACCGGCGCAGGGCCTTTACACCTCGATCGTTGGCGGCTTTGTCGTGTCGCTGCTCAGCGGCAGCCGCTTCCAGATCGGCGGACCGGCGGGCGCGTTCATCGTGCTTGTCGCGGCAACAGTCCAGCAGCATGGCATGGACGGCCTGATCCTGGCGACGATCCTGTCGGGCATCATGTTGATGGCCATCGGCTACCTGCGACTCGGCACGTACATCAAGTTCATCCCCTATCCGGTCACGGTTGGCTTCACCGCGGGCATCGCGGTCACGATCTTTTCTAGCGAGATCAAGCCGCTGCTGGGTCTTTCCTTCAGCGCCGCCGAACCGGGGCCGCTTCTCGAGAAGATCCCGTTCCTGTGGTCGAAAATCTCTACGCTCTCGCTCGCCGCGCTCGGCCTTTCGGTCGTGAGCATTGCGCTCTTGGCGGGCTTGCGAATCTGGCGACCGCGCTGGCCGGCGATGTTGATCGTTGTCGCGTTGGCTGCGCTCGCGACCGTCGCGCTGAAACTGCCCGTCGAGACGATCGGATCTCAGTTCGGCGGCATTCCGCGTGACCTTCCGCTGCCGGCGCTGCCGCATCTCAGCCTGGAGAAGATTCAGGCCGTGCTGCCGAACGCGATCTCGTTCGCACTGCTCGGCGCGATTGAATCGCTCCTCTCCGCCGTCGTCGCCGACGGCATGACCGGAAGGCGTCATCGCTCAAATTGCGAACTGGTCGGGCAGGGGGTCGCCAATATCGCTTCGGGACTGTTCGGCGGCATTTGCGTGACCGGGACCATAGCCCGAACGGCGACGAATGTCAGGGCAGGGGCCCGCAGTCCCGTCTCGGGCATCGCGCATTCGCTGTTCCTGCTGCTCTTCATCCTGGTGGCGGCGCCGCTCGCCAGCTACATCCCTCTGGCCGTCCTCGCCGCCGTGCTCGCGGTCGTGTGCTGGAACATGTTCGAGCGCGACGCTTTCGCAACGCTGTTGAGGGCCTCGCGGGGCGATGCCGCCGTGCTCCTGGCGACGTTCGGCATCACCTTGTTCAGGGGACTGACCGAGGCGATCGTGGTCGGCTTCGCGCTGGGATCGGTCTTGTTCATCCATCGCATGTCACAGACGACGGCGCTCGAAACGCATGTGCCCTTGGTGGCCGAGGATGTTCCCGATAATGACTCGCGCGAGCCTTACGACGAAGCAGCCCAACAGGATCCGACCGTGGTCGTCTACCGGATCTCCGGCGCGTTCTTTTTCGGCGCCGCCGCATCCATCGGCACGGTGCTCGAGCGCATCGGCGACGCGCATCGCAATCTCATTATCGATTTCGCCGCGGTGCCCTTCGTCGACTCGACGGCCGCCAAGACCATCGAAGGCCTCGCGCACAAGGCCGCGCAGCGCGGCGTCGGCGTCATTCTCACGGGGATGTCGGAGGGGGTGAGGAGGGAACTGGCCGCGCAAGGCGCCCGCCGACCGCTGGTCATGAAGGCGCCTTCGATCGAGCAGGCGCTGGCCGAAATCCGCGGCGGAGAGCGGCCCTAGAGCGCGCGTCAACTTTTGTTGCATGACCCAGCGGGCATTCGCGTGATACTGGCTCTATTGGGGGCAGGAGGAACGCGAGTGAAGCGGGAGCGGATCCTTGATGCGAGCGACGTGTTCAAGAGCGGCGCGCATTGGCGTATGCGAGCCGAAGAGATGCGGACGCTGGCTGACGATTGTCTCGATCCGACGGCAAGAGCGATGATGCTCCGGATCGCGGCTGATTACGATCGACTTGCCAAGCACGCCGACGGCAGGTCGTCTGACGACTCTATGATGCTCAGAACCGCCGCGGACTACGAAGGTCTGGCCAGGCGCGCGGCGGCTTTCCGAGGCGGTTATCATCCCGGCGAAGAGAAGGTTTAGGGTGGCGGCGCCGCCGTCGCTCACGGGACCAGCACGCCGGGGTTCATGATCCCGGCCGGATCGAGCGCGCTCTTCGCCGCGGCGAACGCTTTGCCAAACAGGTCCGGGCGCTGCGCGCGATACCAGGGCATATGGTCGCGCCCGACCGCGTGATGATGCGTGATCGTCCCGCCGGCCGCGATCAGCGCGTCGGAGGCGCGGGTCTTGATATGCCGCCATTGCTCGATAAGGCGGCCGGGATCGCCGCGCACGTTGAAGGTGTAATAGACGGCCGGCCCGTCCGGATAAACGTGCGTGAAACGCATCGAGACGCTTCCCTTGCGCCCGGTCGCCTCGACCAGAGCGTCTTCCGTCGCCTTGCGCACGGCCTCGTGGAACGGCTCGAAGCGCTCCCAGGTGATGGCGGTCTCGAACGTGTCGTTGATGATTCCCATCGGCACGGTCAGCTCGCGCGCATAGGGCATGCGGATGAAGGCGGTGCGCCAGCGCAAACCCGCGGCCTCGTCGGCATGGCGGCGCCCGCCGCAATCAGCTATGAGTTCGACCGCGCGCGCCATCCAGGCGTCGACCGGATGGTCGGCGGATTCGAAGGCGAGCACGAGCAGGCTCTCCTCATAGGAATTGACGCCGTAGGTTCCTGCTTCGTGGTTGTCGATGACACGCAGATTCGACGGGTAGAGGCCGGCCTGCGAGGCGGCGCGCACGGCTCTCGCGGCGGCGAAGAAATCGGGGAAGCCGAACACGGCGTCGGCGCGGAAGCGCGGCCGCCCCTGCAGCCGCATCCACGCTTCCGTGATCACGCCGAGCGAGCCCTCCGAGCCGATCATCATGCGGTCGGGACTGGGGCCCGCGCCCGAGCCCGGCAGACGGCGCGATTCCATTACGCCCGCCGGGGTCACCGTGCGCAGGCTTTCGACGAGATCGTCGATATGCGTGTAAAGGGTGGCGAAGTGGCCGCCGGAGCGGGTGGCGATCCAGCCGCCGAGCGTCGAGAACTCGAAGCTCTGCGGATAGTGGCGCAAAGCGAAGCCATGCGGCTTCAGCGCCGCCTCGATCGCGGGCCCAAGAATGCCGGCCTGAATGCGCGCGGCGCGGCTCACTGCGTCCACTTCGAGCACGCGGTTCAGGCGCCGCGTGTCGAGGCTCACCGCGCCCGCGTAGCCATCGCCGACGATCGGCTCTACGCCGCCCACCACCGACGATCCCGCGCCGAACGGAATGACCGCGACTCTTGCGCTGCTCGCCCAGTCGAACAATGCGGCGATGTCGGCCTCGGTCTCCGGCAGCGCGACGAAGTCGGGCGCGTTGGCGAAATCGCGGGCAAAGGCGCGCACGGTCTCGGGGTAAGACTTGCCGTAAGTGTGCAGCAGCCGCTCGTGCGGATCCTGCGTTAGCACGCTCGCAAAAGAGGCGGGTGGCTGGATGCGCGGGGCGCGCAGGGCAATCTCGGAGGCTTGCGGCGGCGCGGCGGGCTTAGGCTCCGCGCCGAGCTTCTCCGCGGCGAAGCGCGACACGCGCTCGTATTCGGCCTCGTCGAGGCCCTCGCCCTCATGCCCCCAGCCGTAGAATTTGAGTCTCGACGCCATGCCTCTCCCGGCCTTCGACAGGTCAAATCAGCGCAGGGCTCCCCTCCCCGCACCTCGAGGCCGCCTTTGCGGCGGCCTCTCCGATGGTTGCCGAGATCGGGCCGGCGACGGGTCCACGCCTTAGCCGAGCGCGATCAACCGTGCACGGCGTTCCGCGCCCAGGCGAGCGCCGCCCCGGCGATAGGAACAGCTTCCATAATGTCGACAACTGGCTTCACCCGCACATCATTCCAGAAGGCAAACTTTCCCACAAATGAGCCCACGACCTTGGGGTCCTCCGCCTCGACCAACGCGTAACCGTTGTTAGAGAGGTCCGCTACAAAAGCCAGGACATTCAAGCCGTCGTCGGGCTTCCACTTGCTGAAAGCCATCAGGAGCGCATCACGGTTGGCGAAGTTTTGCTCATAAGTGAGGCCAGTATCTCGGATCGTGTATTCAATCATGTACTTCATGCGACCCTCCCTTTGTATGTAAATCGATAGCTAAATGAATAGGCGCAGCCTTGGCTCGCGCCTGTGGCAGATTGCACCTATTTAGCTCGGGCAGCAAGCTAAATTGCTGCCTTTCCGGCCGGCCTCATGCTTCATAACGACCGGTGGACAGCGCAGTGAGAGCCCCCGAACCTCTTCCTCCTGCAGCGGCAAAAGACAGGCGCTATGTACTGCCCTCCGCCGCCTCGCACATCGCCGCCCAGACTGCGGCGACGTCCCCTTCCTCCGTCGCCAGGGCGCCGATCGACACGCGCGCCATCCAGCGACCATCGAGGACGGCGGGCGTGAGATAGGCCGCGCCCGATCGATTGACCGCCTCGACCCAGGCGGTCGTGTGCGCGTCGAGCGCCTCGCCCTCGAGACCTTCCGGCTCGTGCCGCACGCACACGGTCTGCAAGGGAACCGGCGCGACCACCCGCCAGTGGGGAGTCGCGGCGACTTTTTGGGCGAGCCATTGCGCATTGGCCATGTCGCGGCGAAGGCGCTTCTGCAATCCGCTGACCCCCTGTTCGCGAATGATGAACCAGAGTTTCAGCGCCCTGAAGCGGCGCCCGAGCGGGATGCCCCAATCGCGCAGGTTCTTGACCTGCCCGTCGACCGAGGATTGCAGGAAGCTCGGGTTGGTCGACATCACGCGCATCAGATGCTCGGGATCGCGCACATAATAGACCGAGCAGTCGAAGGGCGCACCGAGCCACTTATGCGCATTGATCACCAGCGAGTCCGCGCCCTCGACGCCCTCCCACATCCAGCGGCACTCGGGCAGGATCATCGCGCTGCCCGCCATCGCGGCGTCGACATGCAGCCAGATTCTGTGGCGCCGCGCGATTTCGGCAATCGCCGCGATCGGATCGATCGCCGTCGTCGCGGTCGTGCCGACAGTGGCCACGATCGCGCAAGGCAGGTCGCCGTTGGCGAGATCCTCGGCGACCATTTCTGCCAGCGCATCGGCGCGCATCGCATATTTGGCGTCGAACGGAACGAGGCGCAGGTTTTCGTGGCCGAAACCGGCGAGCAGCGCGCCCTTGTCGACCGAGCTATGGGCGTGCGCCGACACATAGACGCGCGGCTTGCGCGCTTCGCCCTGCAATCCGCCGCGCGCGAGCGCATAATTCGTCGCCCGCTCGCGCGCGCAAATGAGCGCGACCAATGTGCTGGTCGAGGCGGTGTCCTGGATCACGCCGCTGAAAGCAGGGGAGAGTCCCAGCATCTGCCGCAGCCAATCGGTGACGACTTCCTCGATTTCCGTCACCGCCGGGCTTGATTGCCACGAGAGGCCGATCACGCCGAGCCCGCTGCTGACGATGTCGGCGAGAATTCCTGCGGGCAGAGCGTTGGCCGGGAAATAGCCGAGGAAGCGCGGATGCTGCCAAAGCGTAAGGCCTGGCATGACAATGCGATCGAGGTCCCCGATCACGGCGCCGAATTCTTCCGGCTCGGTTGGTGGCGCGGAGGGCAGGGCGTCACGGATTTCGCCGGGCTGGGTTTTGGCCATCACCGGCCGGTCGGCCAGGTTCTCGTGATAATCGGCCAGCCAGTCGATAAGCTCATGGCCGTAGCGGCGGAAGTCTTCAGGCGACACGAGTGTCCTTGCGAGGTGAGGCAGGGGATGCGAGCGACGGGATCGGGCGGGGCCTGCATCATCACTCGAACGGTTGAAGTCAAGCGCGCGCGGAATCTCTTGGCCCATTCCCCGACACCGTTATCAAAGGTTAGCACGAGCATTGTTCCGGACGATCTTGGAGGAGGGTGGACAAGAGATCGAGCTTGTAAGCGAGCATTGCCAAACGCTTGCGCATCCCCTGCGACCGACGAGAATAGGAATGAGCGTCAACGCAAAGGGAGGTCGCGCAATGGGTGACGAAGAAAACGATTTGACCGGCGTTTGGGTGCTCCGCTCGGCTCACCATGAGTGGGTCGATACCGGCGAGAAGATCCTTACATACGGCGACAGGCCGCCTGGGATTCTGCATGAGAGCGGTCGGATGGCGGCGATGATCACCCCGTCGGATCAAACCGCCGGCGGGCCGCCGCCGGTGCGAAAGCTCCTCGCTTATTCCGGCCGCTATCGGATCGAGAATGGCAAGCGCTTCGTTACCGACGTCGATATCGCGTGGCTGCCGAGTTGGGTCGGAACAAGTCAAGGCCGGAACGTTAAGCTGCGAGAGGACGAACTCGATATCGTAAGCGACCCCGTCCCGCTCGAGTTCCTCGACGGCGCCATGGCGATCGGAGTCCTCTCGTGGGTGCGTGAGGAACGCTGAACTGCATGGCGCCCCCGGCCGGAGTCAGCTCAGCCCGGGGACCCTGCGCGCTGCGCGTTCATAAGCGCCTTGAGCGCATCAGGAGCCGCGACCGGAAGGCTGCAGGTCTGTCCCTGACAGAGCATCGCGATCGACTCGTCCGCGCGCGGCAGATCGCCGCGCGGCGAGCCGTTCGGCCATCGTCGTCGGTCGAGGCGCAGCACGGTCAGCG
>JGI12659J15293_10000394_pt1 | contig 13974 bp, 14 predicted proteins | sample JacPinW_OM2H0_O1_FD_15293 | JGI IMG/M metagenome (IMG submission 15293) | reverse complement strand
TGCGCATTCAGGTCATTGAAATCCCCAGCCAGGACGTCATCTCCCACGACAATGTTTCGATGAAAGTCGACGCGGTGCTCTATTTCAACGTCGTCAATCCCGAACGCGCGATCATCAAGGTTCAGAACTATCTGCCGGCCACGAACATGCTGGCCCAAACAACCTTGCGCGCCGTGCTCGGCCAGCACGAGCTCGACGAAATGCTCTCCGAGCGCAAGAAGCTCAGCGCCGATGTGCAGAACATTCTGGACGCCCAGACGGAGACGTGGGGCATCAAGGTCAGCAACGTCGAAATCAGGACCGTAGAGCTCACCGAAAACATGGTGAGGGCGATCGCCAAGCAGGCGGAGGCCGAACGGGATCGCCGCGCCAAAGTGATCCACGCCGAAGCGGAATTCCAAGCCTCGCAGACCCTCGTCAATGCCGCCAAGATACTCGGCAGCATTCCCGCGGCCATGCAGCTACGTTACCTCCAAACGTTGACCGAAATCGGAGCCGAACAGAATTCGACGGTAGTCTTCCCCATGCCGATCGACATCATGAAGCCCTTTCTCGAGATCATCGAAAAGACGGATCGATCGATGACGCGGCCCAATGGGTCGGACAAAGCCGCCCCCACGTTGGAAAGCCCCCTGGAACATTGAAAGCCATTTCCGTGGCATAGCAAGAGGCATAAGGACAATGAACGTTCCCGTTTCACTGCGAGACCTGCCCATCCCTGAGGACTCCCCCGCAAAGGGGCACGAGGAGGCTTTGGGCTCACACGAATGGCGGCAGCTCGACGCTTACTGGCGTGCCGCGAACTACCTCTCGGTTGGTCAGATCTATCTCTACGCGAATCCGCTGCTGCGCGAGCCTCTGACGCTGGCGCACGTCAAACCGCTGGTTGTCGGGCATTGGGGAACGACTCCGGGGCAGAATTTCATCTACGTCCATCTGAACCGGACGATCCGACGGAATGATCTCGACATGATCTACATCGCCGGTCCCGGCCACGGCGGCCCGGCCCTGGTCGCTAACACCTACCTCGAGGGGAGCTGCAGCGAGATCTATCCCGACATCAGCCAGGACGAAGCCGGAATGAAACGGCTTTTCAAACAGTTCTCTTTTCCTGGCGGCATCTCGAGCCATGTCGCGCCAACGACTCCCGGGTCCATCCACGAGGGCGGCGAACTCGGATATTCGCTGAGCCACGCGTTTGGCGCCGCATTCGACAACCCGGGGCTCATTGTCGCCTGCATCGTCGGCGATGGCGAAGCCGAAACCGGCCCCTTGGCCACTGCCTGGCAATCCAACAAATTCCTCAACCCGATGACGGACGGAGCGGTTCTGCCAATCTTGCACCTCAACGGCTTCAAGATCAGCAACCCGACAGTCCTCGCCCGCGTCGAGCACGAGGAATTGGATCAGTTCTTCAGTGGGTGTGGCTGGACGCCGTTGTTTGTCGAGGGCGAAGAGCCGGAAGAGATGCACCGGCAGATGGCGGCGGCGGTCGAAGAAGCCGTCAGCCAGATCCATGCGATCCAGAAGAGGGCGCGAGAAAACAAAGATCCTGCGCGGCCGCGTTGGCCCATGATCGTTCTCAGATCGCCCAAAGGCTGGACCGGGCCGAAGGTCGTCGACGGCTTGAAGATCGAAGGCACGTTTCGGGCGCATCAGGTTCCCCTGCTCGTCGACGCCGCGCATCCTGACCATGTCAGCCTGTTAGAGAGCTGGATGAAGAGCTACAGGGCGGAAGAACTCTTCGATGCGAACGGAACGCTGAAAGCCGAACTCGCCGAACTCGCACCTAAAGGCGCCCGTCGCATGGGCGCAAACCCGCACGCTAACGGTGGGAGTCTTCTGCGCGATTTGCAAATGCCGGACTTTCGTGACCATGCGGTCTCCGTCCCTGCGCCAGGCGCCGTGAAGGCGGAAGACACCATGGTACTCGGAAAATTCCTGCGCGACGTAACCCGCCTCAACGAGGACAAGCGCAACTTCCGCATCTTCGGTCCTGACGAGACGCTTTCTAACCTCCTTGGCGATGTCTTCGAAGTCACCAATCGTCAATGGGACGCCCGCGAAGTGGACGACGATGAATTTCTCGCGCCTCAGGGCCGAGTCCTGGACTCCATGCTCAGTGAACATCAATGCGAAGGGTGGCTCGAGGGTTATCTTTTGACGGGGCGACACGGCCTGTTCAACAGTTACGAAGCTTTTATTCGCATCGTTGATTCAATGTTCAGCCAGCACGCAAAATGGTTGAAAGTCACGCTCGAACTGCCGTGGCGCCGCAAGATCGCATCACTGAACTACTTGCTCGCCTCTCACGTCTGGCAGCAAGACCACAATGGCTTCACCCATCAAGACCCCGGCTTCCTAGATCACGTCATCAACAAGAAGGCGGACATCGTTCGGGTCTATCTGCCGCCGGACGCCAATTGCCTCTTGTCGGTGTTCGATCATTGCCTGCGCAGTCGGCACTACGTGAATGTTGTCGTTGCCGGCAAGCATGCGCTGCCGCAATGGCTGACGATGGAGCAGGCCGTCGTCCATTGCACCGAGGGCATCGGCATCTGGCAATGGGCGAGCAACGACCAGGACGCGGAACCGGATGTCGTGATGGCTTGCTGTGGCGACACGCCGACGCTTGAGGTTCTGGCCGCTGTATCGATCTTGCGCGAACACCTGGCTGATTTGAAGATTCGGGTCATCAATGTCGTCGATCTGATGCGACTGCAGCCGTGCGCAGAGCACCCGCATGGACTGAGTGAGACGGACTACGACTCGCTCTTCACCAGGGATCGGCCGATCATATTCAATTTTCACGGCTATCCGTCGCTCGTCCATGGGCTGACCTATCGCCGAACCAACCGGAACCTCCATGTCCGAGGCTACAAAGAAGAGGGCACGATCACGACCGCGTTTGACATGCGCGTACAAAACGACATCGATCGATTTCACCTGGTGCAGGATGTGGTCGACAAACTACCGCGCCTTGGCAGCAAGGGCGCCTATTTGAAACAGGCGATGCGCGACAAACTCATCGAGCACAAGCATTACATCGACGAGCATGGCGAGGATTTGCCGGAGATCCGGAACTGGCGATGGGCCGCGCCGCAATGAACGCGCGGTCGCTCGTACCGAGACGCGTCACCCGCCTGCAAAGGTCAAGACCTTTGGAACACGCGAAAAAGCTTTCAAAACCGCAAGTTTTGAAAGACGGCGCGACGGGGCGATTTTACAGAATGGAGCTTACGACAGCGGCGGTGACGATCCGTGAGTAGTATCCGAGCCTCCCGTGCAGAACCAAACGCGATCGGCATCCCGATCGCCGCCGGCGTTCTCTACCCAACCTCGGCATCCGATCATCGGCGCGCTCGCAATGGCGCTCAGCTCTGTTTCCGTGATCGCGAATGCCCTCCGATTGCGTGCGCTTAAACTCTAACAGCGCCGTGAAGCCGAGGTTTGAAGCGCTTCGAGCCAAATTTCCACCCGCGATCCGATGCGGGCAAGTTTCATGCGCTTAGGAGGAACCCCTGTACGGCGCAAGCAGGAGGAAAGTGTGCGAATAGCGAAATGAACTTCTGCGGTCGGGCATGAAAAACCCCCTCGGCGAAGGTGAGATCGTTCTCGTCAGTCAGTACGGCCGTCGCTTGATCCGAGTGCTCCGCACGGCTGGCGGTGCCAAGCAGGCAAAGCCTTGGGCGCCACTGATCCAAAACTTGCCCGCAGCGCTGCGCGCCGCTCGTCCGTCAACACCTGCGTGGCGCCATCTGCGACGCCACCTCGCTAACCGCAGTCGCAGCGACATGAGGCGCAGACGGTTCACGCTCGCCGCGCGGCAATCGACAACGCCCTCACACGAGACGGTGTGGCGACGGGTCTTGAAGTTTGGGTCGCCGTTCGGCGGCCTGAGCTGTTGCCTGTCGTCCGCAACGAACTACAGCATCGCCGTAACACGAACGGTGCCCATTTCGGCGTGGTCGCGCGCGAAACCTAGCTCGCTTGTCATCAGCAGCATGGCGTGGTTCTCGCCGGCGATAAAGCCGACGATCTTCGTCAGCCGGCGCTCGCGCGCCCGAGCCAGGACGTCCTTCATCAGCTGGAATCCGACGCCGTGGCCCTTCACGTCGGTTCGCACCAGGATGTCAAACTCGGCACAGCCTGGCTCGGTAGGCTCCTCAATGAGGTGCGCGACGCCGACAATCTCACCTGGCGCCGCGCCTTCGCCATCGACCGCCACCAAGGCGATCTCACGACCCCTATCACAGTGCGCCAGACGAGCAGCCGCGAGACGAGGAAAGTCCTTGATCATGCCGAGGCAACGCAGGCGGAGGTCTTCCGGTGACGAGCGTGCAAACATGTCGAAGAGCGCCAGCTCGTCGGAACCGCTCACGGAGCGGATCAGATAGGAATGATGGCTGAGTGAAACCAAATGCTCAGAGGCAGGGCGCGCCGGCTCGATTGATGTCGCGTTCATCCTTGCATCCTTCGAACCGCTCGGGCCAAATTTGCCTCTTCGCGACAGAACCTCGGCCACATCCCCTCGAAGCGCCGGTCATGCGGCATGCCTTGCGGGCCCTACGTCCGATTTCCACCAATCCCGGCTATCATCCGACCTTATGGGGTTACACGCCCTATAAAGATGCTCGCCAAAACAAAGGGCTCGAACGTGATCCGTGATCCAGCCGGCAAATCCGATTCGATCCGATCGGTCACATTCTAGGCTACCGCCGCGGTTGGTGAAAAGCGCCGGGTCACGAGATCGGTATCGACTAGGCCCAGGCGGAATGCTCTATTGCTTGTCTTCCAGAACACCTGTTGGCGCTCGGTCGAGCTCCGCAGCACGTCCTCGACGATCTGCGCATGCTCTTTGATGCCGTAGGGAATCGGACCGTAATCGGAGCCGAACACCACTCGGTCCACACCGCACATCTCAACCGCAGCGCGCAGTCCAATTGGGTTGAAGCCCATGCAGTCGACCAAGATGTTGGTCTTGAAGTAGTCGGATGGCGGCCGCTGGTTCGTATAAGGCCTGCCCGCCGGCGGGTTGCGAATTCCCCTGTAGTTGAGTCGCCAAGTGAACTCGAGGCGACCAAGGACCGATGCGAGTTCCCCGCCCATGTGGACGATCAGCACCTGAAGCTTCGGGTGACGATCGAACACGCCGGAGCCGATCATCCGGGCGCCGTTAACGGTCGAGTCGAAGGGTCGGCCAACCGCCTCGTTGAGGCGGTATTGCAGAGCGTCTCATGCCCGACCGACAGCATCGGTGGATGAATGTGGACCACGATGTCATTGGCTTCCGCAAACTCCCATAGCCATTCAGCCTTGGGGCTGTCGAGGAAAGCACGCTCCGAACCGTCGCCGTAGCTGGACGCCACCGCGATCGCCTTGGCGCCGCTCTGGCTGATCATGTCCTCGACAATTGGCCGACAGCCCTCTTCGAGCGCGTGTGCGTTAGCCATCAACGCGAACTCGCCTGGATAGCTATCCCTGATCTCCAGGTATTCGTCGTTCAGGATCTTGAGGGCGTCGCCGGTGCTGACTTGAAGTAGGTCTCGCGCAAACCATTCCACCTCGCCGCCATTGCTGGCAAGACTGAGAGTGACGCCGCCCTCGCGCTGCTTCGGCATGGCGTAGTCCAGATCGTAAAACTCGCGATAGCCGATCAAGTCCTGAGCGTTGGTCTGCGGGAATTCTTGTTTCGGGTCGTAAAAGCCTCTCTCCGCCATCTTGGCTGCGAGCTTGGGTCCGATCGGGTGCCGGTGGGTATCGACGATGGCCCGATGTTCCGTTCCGTTCGTCGGTGTCATGATAGCCTGCCTGACTGTTGGCTTATGGTCGCTGGAATGCGGCAAAGCTAACCGCGCGAACGCTAAGACAATCGAACATGATAGAAAAGGCTCGGTAATTACTCAGAGCCTCATTTTGGCCCTAACTCAATACGTGCGTCACGACCCGCCAGCTCATGATCCGGCCCCATCTCAATTGGACGTCCGGACGCGCGTCAGGAATCTGCCGACCGAACAACCCATGACGCTTCGTGTTGTGCTTCAATTCCGGTCATCCCTTCCGAGGAATCCGAAAGTCTTGGATTCAACGCGGAGCTCGGACGGACGCCCAAAATCACAGGGCTCGTCAATCCTTCCCCGACGATGCCAAGGGGATCAGCACATCCGCCTGGAAGTTGCTTCAGCCGAGTAGCGGGGTATCACTGCCAATCTTACCAGAGGTTTCCAATTCGACGCGGCATTCATTGAGAACAGGCTGAGCAAGTAAACCAAGCAATCATAAGTATGATTTTGCGGCTGACTCCGCCTAACCGGCGCGACCCCGTCATCGAACTCGCAAGTCAGGGTTTTTTCCTTGGGGCTGGCGGGTTAAAAGCCGCATCCGCCTCATCTTCGGTGATGCGCTTCGCAGGATCACCGCGCTCTCCGAGGTTTTGCTCTTCCGTGCCGTCGCCCATCATCCCCAGATGGATAATAGGCCGAGGCTCTTTGGCGTCCTTCGGCTCAGGTTTGTCGGTCACCGGTAATCCTTTGGTTTGCGGTTTCGGGCTACGCGCTCGCAACGTTCGGAGATCATCCAGCACGACCCCTACGGAGAGCGTCAGGGTCGGAATCTACTCAAGCCATCGCCGGCAGCAATCCGACGATCGGCCTTGTCTGCGATAGTCATCGTCCGTCGACGATCTCGAGCAAGCCGCCTGGAGGAGGCGGGGCCCTAAGTCGCTAAACCGACTGGTCCGGCCCCCGACAGGCCGATGCCTTTCTGCCAGGCATCCCGACGGTTCGAGAGTCGAGTGCACGGAACTGAGTCGAGTTGGTCGAGAAATGGATTGCCGCCCCACAACGCGAAGGCTGATTGAGCTCGCAAGCCTCACCTACGGTGCTGGGGAATGGCCAACCATGCCCCGCGGACGCATTTTTAGATTTTGGGACCTGAGCTGCTGCTTACTACTGATCAGCCCTCACGCGGCGGGGTGGGATGGCCTGCTCCCGAGGACGCTGATTGAGGCGCTCGTCGTCATGCGGTCGTCCGGAGAGTCCGCTTGCGGCTCGGGCAACCGCTGCACCTCTCGGGAATAGTATCATGCGCCCGCCCTCGCTGGCGCGTGATCGTTCGTATTCGGCTTCGGACCTTATCCGGGATCATATCGCCTTTGCCCCGACGGGAAGATTTGGGGCCGGCTCGCGGCTCGGCCTTCCCTCACACGTAAGCTGTAAAGACCGAAGCGTCGCACAGGGTCGAGCGGATGAGGCCGTCGATTACCACGGGGCCGAGCGGCGCGTTCAATTCGGTGCTGAGCGCCATCGGCGCTTGTAGCAATCGGCCGAGCGAAAAGCGTTTAAATGGATGATCGCCCGCAAGTTAGTACGATAGATGCGGTCGATCTTGACCCCGCAAATCCTGGACCGCGACGTCCTCGCACCGGACGTCGTCGATTGGTCAGTATTGATCGTAGTGGTGATGATAGGGGTGATAAGCGTAGCCGCGATGATAGCGTCTATGATTGGTCATGGAATTTCCGATTGCCGCACCACCAGCCCCACCCACGACCGCACCAACCGGACCGCCAACAACAGCCCCCGCAACAGCCCCTCCGACGCCTCCAGTGATCGCGCCGGTTTCGTCGGCAAGGGCAATTTGAGACGAGGCGCAAAGGAACGTTGCGGCTAACAAAACAATAGTCATTCGTGACATAGAGGCCTCCTGTACTTCGGCGAACGTGTCGTGGCTCTTTGCCAGATAGTCGCCAACTGATCCGAAGATAAAGAATCGGAATCTACTCAGCATCGCTTGTGACGGCGGCGTCGCGGAATCCGGCGGTTTCGACTTTATTGACGTGTCCACTCATCTCGATCGCGCAGCGCGCTGACTCGTCTCGCCGCGTCGTCGGGCGTCAAGGCCGCCAAAGGCTAGTGGGCGGACGGCAGTCCGTCCTGATTGGCGTTGCGGCGATGACTTTGGACCACCCGCGGTGGGGGACAGTACGCATCCCCGTTCCCGCAGGTCCTCGCCAGCAAGCTCGTTTTTGAAGACGGCTTGGCTAGCCGAAGTCTAGACAATTCGGCGTACGGGCAGTGACGCTCTGTGGCAACCCTCGGAAACTACTCACGCGATGGCTGCGGCTATGACTTGATGACCGAGCACTCGAGGCCGTAAACGTCCGACGGTGCCGCGGCCGTTGCTGACGACGCACCGTGGATCGTCGGAAGAGGGGCAGGGAGCACCACCGCCTAGCTCTGACCGCCAAACGGCGTCATCCCAGCATTCTCCTCGACGCCGCTAGCGGCCTCGTAGGCGTCCTCTTCGGCTTGTGTGACGTCGCGCCTTTCCTGTGCTGTTTTCCCTTCGTTGGTCCTATTGACCGAAATGACGAAAGCGACATGGGCGAGGCGATCGCGCTCGATCGCCGAAAGGCTCGGATCGACAGTCGCCATTGCGACAACAGGAACCTTCCACGCCGGAACGCTGGCGAGCACGCGAACAGCGGCGGGGCGGTCGATAATATCTTTCATTTGAGGGCATCGCCGATCTTCACGAGCACTTCTAGCCGCGCGACTCTGAATCCGGTTCGTACGAGCGTAAGCAGTGGCTAAGGGCCGGTCTGCGCGTCGTCGACCTCGCGCATGGATGCCGGGGAACAAGGCATCCCTCCACGCCCAGCAACGCCTAGGAGGGCGCCCGGTTCCGCGGGGCGCCCCCAAACTTCATTCGTCAGACTCTTAGGCGGCAATCTTCGCCGCATTGCCCTCAAGGACGACCTTCTTGGCGGTCGTTATAGGTATCGCTCGGGGTTTCATCGCCTCTGGGACCACCCGCAAGAGGTCAACCTGCAGAAGCCCGTTCTCCAGGCTAGCGCCCTTGATCTGGACGTGGTCGGCGAGTTGGAAGTTGCGTTCAAAATTCCGCTCGGCAATGCCCTGGTAGATCAGGTCGCTCTCCTCCTCACCGCTGCTCTGCTTGTTGCCGCGGATCGTTAACGTGTTCTCTTTCACCTCGATCGAAAGATCCTCACCGGCAAAGCCAGCGACCGCTATCGAGATGTTGTAGGCGTTCTCGCCTGAACGTTTGATATTGTAAGGAGGATAGCCCGGCGCCGCAGCACCTTCCACCCCGCCGACTTGATCGAGCATTGAAAACAGCCGGTCGAAACCGACGGTGGAACGATAGAAAGGAGCAAAATCAAATGTATGCATAGCATGACCTCTCTGTTTGAGCGAATGCGAACGATCCTCCTTTAGGCCGGATCTTCCGCAACGCAGCCTCATGACCTACGCCAATGTTATCTTGGTATTAACTCACCTATTTGTAAGATGCCGGTAAGTTTTTATCTTGACATCGCGAGATATTTCAGCGGCAAATACACACCTAAACTTGCCGTACACTGTGCCCTGGCAGACCGCTTGGAGGATCGACGGTACGGCCTCAATGCTTTTGATCGTCGCAATATCGTCGCGGAATTTGTGACTCAACCCAATCGTGGCGATCAACACTTTCTCCTGCATTAAGCCATGCGGCGGTGTTTTGAACCTTCGATGGCTCCAGGTAGGCTTGATGTCTGTCAACCGTGCAGCCTCGGAAACTATGCACACGCCACCAAGCCAGATTGAGTATTTTCCGAGTCTAACGCGATGCCTTCGGCGCGACTAGGTTAGGAGGCGAGAGAGCTGAAGGCGAAGCCAAAGCGTCGCCTCTCGTCCACTGAGCCGTCGACTCGCGGTGATCGAAATGCCGAATATGCATTCGCTATTTCTCTTCGAGCATAAGTTCGATGAGTTTCTTTTCACGCCGATTGGCGAGGAGGAGAACGGGACGATGCTCAACGTCATGTCCGCGTTTGCGCGTCGGAACGTCGACCCGTGGGAGGAAGCCGCGAGACTGTCTCGGCTGCCGAGGGACGTCGCGACCCGGGAGTTGTGCGCGATGGTCGCCGAGCTGCCGTCCGGGGCGAATTGCGCCAGCCCGGGAGCGATAGCGGAACGTCTGATGTCGCCTCTGCCTTTTTCCACAGGCTTAGGAAGTTCGTTGGGCACGGCGCCCGGAAGGGGGGCGCTGACGCGACGCGAAACCGCCAGAACCGCGGTGGCTCTCTTGTTTTTCTTGGTCTGGATCGTGTTCGTGACGATCGCGCAGCAATTGGCGTCCGTCGAGTACGTCCGGTCGCCGACATTAGATGCGATCGGCAGCGTGAAATGACTCCCCGCGTTGGTCACTTGCAACTCATCGTCTTCCTCATCGGCGGTGTCCTCGTTCTGATTACCTAAACCGCTGAGTTAAGTCGTGGCCGCCTCTTGATCATCTCGGGGGTTCTGGTTTTGGGCTGCTGATCTGATTGTGCGACGTGCAGCAAGTGGAGACGGCTCATGATACCCGTGCTGATCTTGAGCTTGGCGATCTGTGTGACGATGTTTGCGCTGGGTTTCGGTTTGTTGCTCCCAATGAGCAGCGCATTCAGCGCATTCGCGGACTTCGTTGGGGTGGCGTTCGGAATGGTGGTTCTCGGTTTGCTATTCGGCTAGCGGCTCAGCAGCCCAGTTCCCAAGCGTCCGCACAGATGAGAACTCGTCAACCTTCTCAAGTTTCAAACTGAGAGAACTGCCCCTGGACGAAAGCGGGAATCGGCGGCGGTTCAATGGGGTTGGGCGTGGCCGGCTCCATCGTCGCGACATTTGGCTAACGCGGCCTGCCTGACTCTCGCCGCCGTTGACGCGGGGTTTTTAGGCGGGACCTCGCGTTGGACAATGTCGGGCGATCTCGAACCCTAACGCAAGTCGGGGGCGTCGCCGAGGATCGGAATCTACTCAGGTGCCTGTCGCCAATCGAGAGCGACGGCGCCTGAGTAGATTCCGATCCTATCCGTCCGATTGATAGCGCCATAATTTTGAGGTCACGGCGCTCACGCCGCCAAACAATCATCTGGCGGCGTGGCTACAAAAACAGAGGTTAGCGACCATGGACAAAGATCGCATCAAGGGATCGGTCGAGCAAGCCAAAGGCGTGGTAAAGGAAGCTGTCGGCAAAGCCACGGGCGACGCCAAGCTTGAGGTCGAGGGACGGAATGAAAAAGCCGCCGGAAAAGTTCAGAACGCGGTCGGTGGGGCCAAGGATGCAATGCGCGACGCGTTAAAGAAATAATGGCGCCGCCCGCGCGGGGACGAGCAACCAAGTTCGTCCAGCGGCTTCGATATGAAATAAGGGCCAAAGGAGACGCACCATCATGGATATGACAACTCTTCTCATCATCGTCGTCGTCGTGCTTTTGTTGGGCGGCGGTGGCTTCTATGGACGGGGACGCTGGTACTAGAGCCGAATCCGCCCCCTGACCGTCCCATGGATGCCTTCTATTCCGGTTGATGCAGGCACCGTGCTGATGCAGGAGGACAATACAGACGAGGATATGAGTAATTTCCGAGCCTGTTCATTGTGTTCGATTGTCGAAAAAGAGGGCCGCTCCTGCGCGACCCTCCACAACCGTCAGCGCCTTTGAAACAAGGCTCAGGCCTCTCGGAAGCGCTCCATCGATAAGGGACCACGCTGCCGAGTGTCTTGTGCGACATCGATTATATGGAAGGTGGATATCTTCTCTTTAGGATGTCGAAACGCGTCATTTCGGCCCGCCGAAAATCAGCCCAAACTCATTCTACACTCCAGAGTCGTCACCAAAGCCACGAGATTGCGACACTCGGCGTTTCAAGGAGGCTGCGAAATTCAAGAACGCCATGTGACGATGCGCATGAAGCGGCGACGGCGATGTCACCCCGGAGTCCGGCGCGACAATGGGACCGCCCCATCCGGGGACTCAGCGCAACCGCTATGGCAGGCCGAGTTCTCTTAGAGCGCGGGCTGTTTCCGCACGTTCCATCATCTATCTGGGGAGGGTAGGACAGAAGGTGTTACGCAGTTGATTGACAAGTCGCTTCCGGGGGCGCCCGGGTGCGGCGCCGGGAGATCTGCTTGAGCGCAGATCCGACCACCGCCGCGGCGCCGACAACACCCGCTCCCTCGCGTTGGGGACCGTTCATCCATCTGGCCTTCACGGTTATACGGACCCCGAGCCTCGTCTCGAACGTCGGGACCGCGATGTTCGACACGGCGTCTGGCTGGTTGATCACCAGCCTCGACGCCAATCCGATCACTGTGTCCCTCGTGCAGGTCGCCGTCAGCCTGACGTTGTTCCTTTCACGCTGCCCTCGGGACCCTTGGCCGACGTCACCGATTCCCGGCGCCTGCTTATTTCGGTCGAAGTCGCGATCCTCGCGGTGCCCGTGATTTTCGCCGGTCTGGTCTCCCTGAACTTGGCCACGCCCTCGCTTCTGAATGCGGTCAATCGCACGACAGCCGCTTCTCTGGGGCATTCGCGCAAGGCTCGTGGCTTCTTGCTAGGGATCGACATTGAGCCGCGCAAGCGCGGAAAGGACGCTTAGGCCTGTTCCATTTCGATCGGCGCCGATCGGCGCGCAAAGGAATTCATCGAACTCCGGCCCAATGAGAAGCGCTAGGGCGGAACGGGTCACGGCAATACCCGATCCTTTTTTGTTTACTCAGCGACGCGGTCGCAGGCCGACGCCGCTGAAAGCGCCATCTGAATTGCTTGATCCAGGTCCGACACGCGGAAGGGCTTTCGGAGGAGGACCGTATCCGGGCCCACCGATAAATCACTCAATGCGCTGCCCGTCACGAAGACGTACGGGACAAAACTGCTGCTGAGGATCTCTTTGACCGCCGCAATGCCGCTCGTTTCGCCTAGTCCCACGTCGACAATCATCAGATCTGGGTGCCAGCGCGATGCGGCAGCCACCGCACGAGCGAAATTGGTCTCGACGGCGCAGACCGCGTGACCGAGACCTTCGAGCGTTTCCGCGAGCAATCCAGCGATCATCGCGTCGTCCTCCACGACCAGAGTGCGCAGCGCGTTCATCGAATAACCTCCTCGCCTTCGTCGCACTCGTTCGCGCTGCGGCGGCGCGGTCGAACGATGTCGACCCAAACCTTTCGTCCCCGACTCTCCGAGACCCGCTTTTGTGCGCAGTTACGCGTAGAAGAGGTGAACAGTGGTTGGATCGCGATAGGCGCGAAATGTCCAATCGATGGCGGCTCGCCACGCGAGGCGTCGGATTAACAAGAACAATCTTGACGGTCGGTCGTTGAGTTGACTCACCGCCGAAGCACGCGAGCGCCCACATAGCCAATCCCGACCGCGATGATCAGCGCGACAACGGGCTGCTTCTCAGTGAAGACCCTGGCCGCCTCGGCCGAGCGTTCACCTTGCGCCCCTGCTTCTTGGCGGAGGCTCCGCACGTGCCGTTCAATTTGGTTGGTGGCGATTTGAACGTTGTTCGTCGCGCCACCTTTGATGTGTTCGATCAGGCTCGCAACATCGCGCTTCAGTATGACAAGATCCTCGCGACACAGTGCGATATCGGGATCCGAGTCCATCGATGCGCTCATGACTTGCGAGCCTCCCATCGTCCCTAAACGTTGCGCTGAGGCGATGCAGAAACGACCATGATCGAAGCCCTTCGGCAGGGAAAGATTCGGAAACTACGCATGCCCTGGGCTTGCGTTCACACTCACGGAGAGTACTCGACGTCGAAATAGTTCGTAATCGCTCCCGAATTCTGCTATTGGTCTTTGCCCGTTCCGTGGGGCGTTGCTCTTCGAGAAAAGTCGTAGAATGCCTGGAAGCCTCCAACATACGGTTGGGGCGAAGCGGCCGCGCTGGATACCCCAGCTCCCCTCCATCAGCGGTCGCGCCGGTTTTCCTATCGTCGCGATCGGCGCCTCGGCCGGCGGCCTCGACGCGTGCAGGAAGCTCCTGGACGCGCTGCCGGCGGTCAACGGCATGGCCTTCATCATTGTGCAGCACCTCGACCCGAGCCACGACAGCATGATGGTGGATTTGCTGGCGGGCCATACGTCAATGCCAGTCCTGCTGGCGACCGACGGCATGAAAATCGAACGCGAGCGCGTCTATGT
>JGI12659J15293_10000392_pt1 | contig 14023 bp, 13 predicted proteins | sample JacPinW_OM2H0_O1_FD_15293 | JGI IMG/M metagenome (IMG submission 15293) | reverse complement strand
GCCGGCCTGGCGGAGCGGCGCCTCGTGCGGAGGCGGCCCCATGCGGGTCCCGAACCCCGGGGCCGGCGCCGAGGGGGGCCGCCGCTCTGCGTCGAGCTTCCCTGCCGGCGAGGGACGCTCAGAGCCCTTCGAACAACGCAGTCGACAGATAGCGCTCGGCGAACGACGGGATGATGATCACGATGGTCTTGCCCNCGTTTTCCGGGCGGCGACCGACGTCAATCGCTGCGGCGATGGCGGCGCCGGAGGAGATGCCGACCGGAATTCCTTCGATGCGCGCCACCAGTCGCGCGGTGTCGAAGGCGGTCTGGTTGCCGACGACGACGATCTCGTCGATCACGCCTCGGTCGAGAATGGGGGGAACGAATCCGGCGCCGATCCCCTGAATCTTGTGGGGGCCGGGCGCTCCGCCTGAGAGAACGGCCGAATCCTCCGGTTCGACCGCGACCATGCGCACACTCGGCTTGCGCGCCTTCAGAACCTCGCCGACGCCGGTGATCGTCCCGCCGGTGCCGACGCCGGAGACGACAATGTCGACCTCGCCGTTCGTGTCGTTCCAGATCTCCTCCGCTGTGGTGCGGCGGTGGATGTCTGGATTGGCCGGATTTTCGAACTGCTGCGGCATGACCGCGCCGGGCGTCGCCTCGATGATTTCATTCGCCTTGGCGATTGCGCCTTTCATGCCCTGCGCGGCGGGCGTGAGGACCAATTCGGCCCCGAGCAGGGCCAGCATCTTGCGACGCTCGACCGACATCGATTCGGGCATCACGAGAATTAGCCGATAGCTGCGGGCCGCCGCGACGAAGGCGAGCGCGATTCCGGTATTGCCGGAGGTCGGCTCGACGAGAACGCCGCGCCCGGGCGAGATCTTTCCCTGCGCCTCTAGCGCATCGATCATCGAAACGCCGATGCGGTCTTTGACGCTGGAGATCGGATTGAAGAATTCGAGCTTGGCGACAAGACGGGCGACGACGCCCTTCTCCTTGCCGATCCGGTCGATCCTAACGAGGGGGGTATCGCCGATCGTATCGGTGATCGACGCATAAATCTGCCCGCGGCCGGGTGTTCGCCGCGCAGCGCCTGCATCCGTCATTGACCGTCACTCCAAAATGTCCATCGGACCGCGCCGTTAAGCGCAGCCCGACAGTAACATTTTAAACGGCCCGCAACTATACAACGCCGTAAATAGCAGTGTCAGATGGCGAAATCGCCGCTGACTTTCTCGTCGTCGAGCACATGCGTCTTCTCGGCGGTGTCGCACATCTGTTCGACCGTGATCGCGTCGAGGTTGGCGAGAAAGGTCTCGCCCGCCCTGCGTACGGCCGGGTCGATAACCCGCTCAAGCAGCACCGAGTTTGACCCGAGATCGTCGGGATCGGCGGTGCTTAACGACATCGCGGTGCGCACGATCTCGCCCACAGTGATGCGCCGGCGCTCGCGCGCCAGCTCATAGCCGCCTCGCGGCCCGCGCACGCCCTTGAGGATTTTGGCGTGGACCAGGCCCTGGAGCAATGTCTCCAGGTGACGGGGGGGCAATTTATGACGTGCGGCCAAAGCTTTGGCCGCAACCGGCGCCGAGCGCGAATGCAACGCGACATCGACAACGGCGGCGATAGCAAGAACGCTCCGTCGCGACAATAAGTTCATTTCCGACCTCCTACGATGAGCGCCCAGTGGAACCGAATCCATTTGAGCCACGAACACTCGAAGTGAGACGCTCGCCCGAAATCAGAGCGACACGTTCCACAGAACAAACGACGAGTTGCGCTATCCGCGCGCCGCGCCGCACGACAAAGGGCTTGTCCCCAAAATTGACGAGAATGACACCAATTTCGCCGCGATAGTCAGCGTCGATTGTCCCCGGACTGTTGAGGACCGTCACCCCGTCCTTCAGAGCCAGCCCTGATCGGGGCCGGATCTGAGCTTCAAATCCCTTTGGCAGTTCTATAACCATCCCGGTCGCGATCAACGCCCGCGATCCGGGGGCCATGACAACCTCTTCACCCGCCGGGAGGGCAGCCACCAGATCCATCCCGGCGGCATCCTCACTCGCATAGGCCGGCAATTGCAACCCCTCACCATGTGGTAATCGATGGTAACCAATCGTGATCATTGTCGCTTCGCCAATTCAACGGCGAGCCGCCGAACAATGCCATTTGCAACTTCGGCTTTGGTCATCGGCGGCCACGATTCGACGCCGCGCGCGTCGATCACCTGGACCTGATTGGTTTCGCCGCCAAATGTCGATGATCCCTCCGCGACACTATTGGCAATGATCAGATCGCAATTCTTGCGCTGTAATTTGGCCATGGCGTTCGCCGTAATATTCTCGGTTTCGGCAGCGAAGCCAATTACAACTGCCGGCCGCATTATGGTTTTCTTTGCAACCTCGGCAAGTATATCGGGATTCTCAATCAAGGTGAGGATTGGAGACTCTTTGGCGTTCTTTTTGATCTTCTGATGGGCGACGGTCTCCGCGCGCCAATCGGCGACCGCCGCCGCCGCAATGAATGCGTCCGCGGGCAGCGCGGCTTCGACCGCTTCCCGCATATCGCGCGCCGAACCGACATGAACGACTTCGGCGCCGGTCGGATCAGACAACCCCACAGGGCCGGTAACGAGCGTTACCCTTGCACCAGCGCCAACCGCAGCTTGCGCAATTGCATGTCCCTGCCGTCCAGAAGACCGGTTTCCGAGGAATCGGACCGGGTCAATCGGCTCGTAGGTCGGTCCCGAAGTGACAATCACATGCCGTCCGCCAAGCGGACCCGAATCACTTGGCCGACCTTGGAGCGAAGGACTGGACGCCGCTTCGCCGGCCAAAGCCGCCTCAATCGCCTCAACGATCGCCGGCGGCTCGGCCATGCGGCCAGGACCAAATTCGCCGCACGCCATCGGCCCCGAGTCGGGGCCGACGATCAGGACGCCGTCGTCCCTAAGGCGCTCCAGGTTGCGGCGGGTCGCCGGGTGCAACCACATCCGGACATTCATCGCCGGGGCGGCAAGCACCCGTTTGTCGGTCGCAAGCAACACGGTAGTCGCCATATCGTCGGCAAGACCGTTGGCCATCCTCGCCAGAATATTCGCGCTTGCCGGCGCGACAACAATGAGGTCGGCGGCGCGCGACAACTCGATATGGCCGATCGCCGCTTCGTCCGTCAGGCTGAACAGATCGTCNCGGACGGGTTGGCCGCTAAGCGTCGCCGCGGAAAGGGGAGAAATGAACTGCCGGGCGGCGGAAGTCATCACAACTTGAACCGTCGCGCCTCGGTCTTTGAGGCGACGAATCAACTCCAGCGATTTGTACGCCGCAATTCCCCCGCTTATGATCAGGAGAATACGGGCGCGCGATAGCGGGATGCTGCTCATCGCAATGACCTAGGCTAGCTCGCTGCGCTCAGAATCAGCCCCAGACGCAGAGGAAATCAAGGAAACGAGGGGTGAAATGTCCATGCGCGGCTTCATCCGCTTGCGATCCTCTGGTCCGTCGTTACGTAAGCCGTTTTTCTAATGCCACCAGTGATGCCAGAGGAATGCCACGAACATTTAAGAAATGGCAATTACCACAATTGTGGTATTCCCGTCGCGCGATTGTTCCGGCGTTCACGGATTGCCATCGCGCCCAACCCCGCCGCTGTGTTGGGGTCGGCAACTTCTGGCAGGTCCCTGGCCGCGCGCGCTACTCTTAAGAAGCCGCGCGCTGCGCCCAGGGCCGCCCGAACTATAGGACCCACCGATAAGCCGCCATGACCAGTATCGCCAACAAAAATCCAGTTAAAACAAAGGTGAATCCCACCCGGAGGGTGAGCTCGGGAACGATTTTCGCAATTTCCCTCTCGCTGTCCGCCTCGAGTCGAGCCTCGAGTTTGTCGGCGATGTGCTCCAGCCGGCGCGGCCCGTCGCCGAGGAACGAGGCAAGGGACGAGAACATCCGACCGGCGTCCTGGATGCGCCCAACTGGGCCGAGATGTTCGGCGATCCAGGTGCTGACTACCGGTTCGGCGGTCGACCACATATTGAGTTGGGGGTCGAGCTTTCGCGCCACGCCCTCAACGACAACCATCGTCTTCTGGAGCATCACCAGCTCAATCCGGGTGGTCATTTCGAACAAGGCAGTAATTTCAAACAGGAGCGTCAAGACTTTCGCCATCGAGATCTGATCGGCGGTGCGGGAGTGGATCGGTTCGCCGATAGCCCGAAGAGCCTGGGCGAAATCTTCCACTCGATATGTGTGAGGCACGTAGCCGGCCTCGAAATGAACCTCGGCCACTCGCAAATAGTCGCGGCGAATGAAGCCGTAGAGGATTTCAGCCAGAAATCGACGCTCTTTGCGCCCCAGCCGGCCCATGATCCCGAAATCGACCGCGACGATCCGGCCATCTTTGTCGACGAAGAAATTTCCCTGATGCATATCGGCGTGGAAGAAGCCGTCGCGCAGCGCGGTGCGTAAAAAGGTCTGAATGAGCGCGCGCGCGAGGTCGCGAGGGTCAAACCCAAGCTCGATTAGACGGTCAGGATCAGTCAACGGAATTCCGTCGATCCATTCCATCGTCATCACTTCGCGGGTGGTGCGGTTCCAGTCGACCGCGGGTGCGCGCAGGTCCGCATCCTCCATGGAATTTTCGACGAATTCCGACGCCGCGGCCGCTTCGAGCCGAAAATCCATCTCCATGCGCACGGAGCGAGCGAGCGTTTCGACAACCTGGGCGAGCCGCAACCGGCGGAATTCCGGCGCCAGTCTCTCAGCGAACCGCGCGGCGAACGCCATGTCAGAGAGGTCGCGCCCAAAGCGCCGCTCAGTCCCGGCGCGCAGCACCTTGACCGCGACCGGCCGCAAGCCTTCGCTGGTTTGCACCTCAGCGCGATGGACCTGGGCGATTGAAGCCGCCGCGACCGGCTCGCCGAAGCTCTCGAACAGCGACTCGATCTTCGCGCCGAAAGAAGCCTCGACGATGGCGACCGCCATTTCGCGGCTCATCGGCGCGACGCGGTCCTGCAGTCGCTCAAGCTCAATGGCGACCTTGCCGCCGACGATGTCCGGGCGCGTTGAAAGGAACTGTCCAAGCTTCACGTAGGACGGCCCCAATCGATCAATCGCCCGGGACAAGCCTGCCAGGCCATCACCGTCGCGTTTTGCAATCAAGTTGGCCAAGGCGAGCGGCGGCCTCAGCACCGGGGGCAAAGGGAATGGGTCGACGCCGACAAACGCCCCTTCTCGGGCGAACACGAAAGCAGCGCGCGTCAGCCTTGAGATGTGGCCGAGCGACGACAAAATCGGCATGAATTAGAGTTTCCAGCCCGAGTGGATTGCGACGATGCCTCCGCTCAGGCGTGTGAAGTCCACGCGCGCGAACCCAGCCTCGCCGATCATCTCTGCGAATTGCTCCGGGGGCGGAAATTTGCGGATCGATTCGACAAGATAGCGATAAGCGCCGCCGTCGCCAGTCACCGCTTTGCCGATGGGTGGAATGGCCGCGAAGGAGTAGGCGTCGTACAATCGATCCATGACAGGCAAATCGACGCGCGAAAATTCGAGGCACAGGAAACGCCCGCCGCGCTTGAGCACACGATAAGCTTCCCTGAGGGCGTTTTCGATGCGTGGCACGTTGCGGATGCCGAAGGCGATTGTGTAGGTGTCAAACCGCGCGTCGGGCAGCGGCAGCGCCTCTGCGTCGCCTTCGATAAAAGCCAAGCGATTCGCGTAGGGGCGTCGCGCCACGCGGTCTTTCGCCCGTTGCAACATCTCGGGATTGACGTCGACGACTGTGACCTCAGTCAGCGGGCCGCCTGCCTTCGCCACACGCGTGGCGACATCGCCGGTGCCTCCCGCGACATCGATATGATGCAACGGGCGCGTCAGCGACGGCCGGACCTTGGCGACGAGAGCGTCCTTCCAAGCCCGGTGCAGGCCGAACGACATCAGGTCGTTCATCAGGTCATAACGAGTGGCGACGCTACGGAAGACGTCGTTCACTAGACTCTGTTTTTCGTCCAGCCGAACGGTGCGTTGGCCGAAATGCGTTTGATCGCCCGCAGCGGCCATCAGGCTCTCCCATGAAACGGCTCAAACCTTAGCGCGCGCCGCGCCGAGCGTACACCCGCGCCGGTCAGTCCAAGCGCACCGGGATTCCCGCCTCGGCCATTCGGGCCTTCGCCTGCCGAATCGTGAATTCGCCGAAATGGAAGATCGACGCCGCGAGCACAGCGCTGGCGCGCCCTTCTTGCACACCGGCGACGAGGTGGTCGAGATCGCCGACGCCGCCGGAGGCGATGACCGGAATGGCGACCGCGTCGGCGACGGCTCGGGTCAGCTCGAGATCGAAGCCCTGCCTCGATCCGTCGCGATCCATAGAGGTTAAAAGGATCTCGCCCGCGCCGAGAGTGGCGACTTCGCGCGCATAGCCGATCGCCTCGATGCCGGTCGCCCGCCGTCCGCCATGGGTGAAGATCTCCCAGCGCGGCGCATCGGCAGTCGCAGACACCCTCTTGGCGTCGATGGCGACGACGACGCACTGGGCGCCAAACTTTTCCGCAGCCTGGCGCACAATGTCCCGGTCGGCGACCGCCGCTGAATTGATCGAGGCCTTATCAGCGCCGGCGAGCAGAAGCTTTCGGATGTCCTCGGTCGTACGCACGCCGCCGCCGACCGTCAGCGGCATGAAGCAGACCTCCGCCGTACGCCTGACGACGTCGAGCAGGATGCCGCGGTCTTCATGGCTCGCGGTAATGTCCAGGAAGCAGAGCTCATCAGCGCCTGCTCGATCGTAGGCGATCGCGCTCTCCACCGGATCGCCGGCGTCGCGCAGATTGACGAAGTTGATTCCCTTGACGACCCGGCCGTCTTTGACGTCGAGACAGGGGATGACCCGCGCCTTCAAGGTCACTGAGGCAACCCTGTTGAACGTTCCGATCGTCCGCCGGCATGGAGGAGGGTCAGCGCCGCGCGCGGATCAAGCCGGCCGTCATAGAGCGCGCGCCCGACGATGGCCCCGGCGAGTCGGGCGCAATCGGGTTCGGTCAGCCGTCTGATGTCCTCAATCGAGGCGAGGCCGCCCGAGGCGATGACTGGAATCTCAAGCTTGTCGGCCAGATCGATCGTGCTATCGAGGTTGAGGCCGGCGAGTGCGCCGTCGCGCGCAATGTCGGTGTAGATGATCGCCGCAACGCCCGCGTCCTGAAACCGCCGTGCGAGATCGAGAGCGGACACGTCTGAGGTTTTCGCCCAGCCCTCGATAGCGACTACGCCCGCGCGGGCGTCAACGCCGACCGCAATCCGGCCGGGATAGAGGCGCGCCGCCTCGCGCACGAAATCGGGATCGCGCACCGCCGCAGTGCCAATGATGACCCGAGTCACGCCGCTTTCGAGCCAGCCCCGCACGGTCTTCATGTCACGAATTCCCCCGCCGAGCTGCAACTTCACCGTGAGCCCGGCAAGAATGTGGCGAACGGCGTCGGCGTTCATGGGCTTGCCGGCGAACGCCCCGTCGAGATCGACCACGTGCAGATAGTCGAACCCTTGCGCGATGAACGCCTTAGCCTGAGCGGCTGGGTCTGCGTTGAAGGTCGTCGCCCGCGTCATGTCGCCCTGGACGAGGCGAACGCACTGGCCGTCTTTGAGATCGATGGCGGGAAACAGTATCACGGGCGCCACTCGAGGAAATTGGCGATGAGCTTGAGCCCGAGCGTTTGGCTCTTTTCCGGGTGAAACTGCGTTCCGGCAATGTTGTCGCGGGCGACGATCGCCGTCACCGGGCCGCCGTAGTCGGCGGTCGCCACCAAGTCGTCCGCGTCATCCGTATACAATTGGTAGGAGTGCACGAAATAGGCGTGCAGTCCGCTCTCGCCTGTGCTCACGCCGTCTAAAAGCGCATGGCTCCGACGCACATTGAGGGTGTTCCACCCCATATGGGGAATCTTCAACCCGGGATCGCGCGGCTTGATCGCCGCGACGTCGCCCGCAATCCAGTTCAAGCCATTCACGACCTCATGTTCGAGGCCGCGCGTAGCCANAAGTTGCGCGCCGACGCAAATGCCCAGGAAGGGTCGGCCGCGTTGGCGCACCGCCTCCTCCATCGCCTCAACCATGCCCAAAACGCCGTCGAGGCCGCGGCGGCAGTCGGCAAATGCGCCAACTCCCGGCAAAACGACATGGTCGGCGGCGAGCACATCCTCAGGCCGCGCGGTGACCTTCACCTCGCGGCTCAAGCCGACCTCGCGGGCGGCGCGCTCGAAGGCTTTCCGCGCCGAATGCAGATTGCCGGAGCCGTAGTCGATGATAGCGACGACGCTCATGGCATCCTAAAGTGTGCCCTTGGTCGATGGCACGCGCTCGGCCTGACGGGAATCAATCGCGATCGCGCTGCGAAGCGCGCGAGCAACACCCTTGAAGCACGATTCGGCGATGTGATGGCTGTTCGAACCATAGACGGTTTCGATGTGTAGCGTGACCCCGGCGTTGCCGGCGAAGGCCTGGAAGAACTCGCGCACGAGTTGAGTGTCAAAAGCCCCGATCTTCTCCGTCGGAAACTCTATCCGAAAGACAAGGAACGGCCGGCCCGACACGTCGAGCGCGACCCGAGTCAACGTCTCGTCCATCGGCAGCAGGCAGTCGGCGTAGCGCGTCAAGCCTCGCTTGTCGCCGAGCGCCTTCGCCAACGCCTGACCGAGTGCGATGCCCACATCTTCGACGGTATGGTGATCGTCGATATGGCGGTCGCCCTCGGCCCGAATTGTGATATCGACAAGGGAATGACGCGAGAGCTGATCGAGCATATGATCGAAGAAACCAATGCCGGTTGTGACATCGGCAAGGCCCGACCCATCGAGGTCGAGGCCGACCTCGATGCTCGTCTCCTTGGTCTTGCGTATGATTGCGCCCTTGCGCATGGCGATGTCTTTGCCCCGAGCCGCTTTGGGCGGCGGTGATAGCAAGCCCCGTGCGGCTTGGCCACCGAAGCTTCGACGACACGACCCCGAGCGGGATCGCGCGCGGGGTTTCGCAATCGGGCGACATTCGATTAGTAAGAGGGCGAACGCCGTCCGGTAGGAAGATACCACCGGGCCGCCACAGGGACGTCATAATATGGATATGAGACCGACAAAATTCGGCATAGGTCAAAGCGTCAAGCGCGTCGAGGACATTCGCCTGGTCAGCGGCCGGGGTAGTTACGCCTCCGACGCGGCCGACAAAGCCGACCTGAAGGCAGTTTTTCTGCGCAGCCCATACGGGCATGCGAAGTTTCGCATCGACGATGTTGAAGCGGCGCGCGCGGCGCCCGGCGTTCGCGCGGTCTACATCGCCAGCGATTTCTCCAACCTTGGCGACTTGCCCTGCCTCGCCCCGGTCAGCAACTCGGACGGGTCGGACACGCCGCTCAAGCCTTATCCGGTGATGGCCGGCGACGAAGCGCAGCATGTGGGCGACATCATTGCGATGGTGGTGGCCGACACGACCCTGCAAGCTCGCGGCGCGGCCGAACTGATCAGTGTCGCGTGGGAGGACCTTCCCGCTGTTACCGACATGGAAGAGGCCGTGCGGCCGGGAGCGCCGCTCGTCTTTGCTGGCGCGCCGGGCAATGTCGCCTATGACACCTATATCGGCGACAAACAGACGACCGACAACGTATTCGCGGGCGCGGCGCACACGGTTCGCATAAAGATCCTCAATTCACGCGTCGTCGCCAATTACATGGAGCCGCGTTCCGCCGTAGGGGAATACGACGCGACGACCGGCCGCTTCACGCTGAACCTCGGAAGCCAAGGCGTGCATGGCATCCGGGCCGCGATCGCAGGTCCGATTCTGAAAATTTCGCCAGAGGCCCTGCGCGTCGTCACGCAGGACGTGGGCGGCGGTTTTGGCACCAAGGCAGTCGTCTATCGAGAATATCCGCTTGTTCTCGAAGCGGCCAAACGGATCGGCCGGCCAGTCGGGTGGTTGGCCGACCGGAGCGAGCATTTCGTCGGCGACGCGCAAGGTCGTGACAACGTGACGACGGCTGAAATGGCGCTCGATTCCGAGGGCCGGTTTTTGGCGCTCCGGGTCGATATCCTCGGCAATCTTGGCGCCTACCTGTCGATGTTCGCGCCATACATTCCCTGGCTCGGCGCGTCGATGGCGACTGGTTGCTACCACATCGACGCGCTCCACGCGCGCGTTCGTGGAATCTACACCCACACAGTTCCCGTTGACGCCTATCGTGGGGCGGGCCGGCCGGAGGCCGCCTATGTGCTCGAGCGACTGGTCGATGCTTGCGCGCGCACGCTCGGGATGGCGCCGGAAGAATTGCGCGCGCGCAATTTCGTCAAGCCGGAGCAGATGCCCTATCACACCCACACCGATCGCGACTACGACGTCGGCGATTTCGAAGGCGCGCTGCGGGCCTGTCTGAAGAAGGCAGACCGTGCAGGTTTCACCCGGCGGGCGGATGACGCGCGGGCCCGAGGCAAGATCCGCGGATTCGGCATTGCGAGCTATATCGAATGCACGGCATGGAGCGACTCCGAGACCGGCTCTTTGACGCTCGACAAGAATGGCGATTTCACGCTGCTGATTGGCACCCAATCCAACGGACAGGGGCATGAGACCGCTTATGCTCAAGCCGTCTCGCAATTTCTCGACGTGCCGCTTGAGCGCATCAAGGTTGTGCAAGGAGACACCGATCGGGTGGCCACCGGCTTTGGCACGGGCGGATCGCGGTCCATTCCCATCGGCGCGGTAATGGTGACGCGCGCGTCGGAAGCCCTGGCTGCATCGCTGAAGGAGCTCGCGGCCGACAAGCTGGAAGCGGCGGTCGCCGATTTGGAAATCGCCGACGGCAAGGTGCGCATCGCCGGAACCGATCGCGCCATCTCTTACACCGAGATCGCGGCCCTTCCGGGCGTCACTGCAGCGAATTTGACGGCGACGGATTCGTTTGCGCCGTCGAACGCGACCTATCCGAACGGCACCCACGCCTGCGAGGTCGAGATCGATCCGGACACGGGGGAAACCACGATCGTTCGCTATTCGGTTGTCGACGACTTCGGATTCACCTTGAACCCTCTGCTTCTGGCGGGCCAGGTCCATGGCGGCATCGCCCAGGGCGCCGGTCAGGCGCTGATGGAGCGAGCTTTGTTCGATGACGCCGGACAATTGCTGACTGCGAGCTTCCTCGACTATTGCGTCCCGCGCGCCGACGATCTGCCTGAGTTCGATTTCGAGACCCGGAACGTGCCGTCGACGACCAATCCACTGGGTCTCAAGGGCGCCGGCGAAGCCGGCTCAATCGGGTCGACTCCTGCGGTGATGAACGCGGTCGCTGATGCGCTCTGGCGCGCCTATCGCGTCGAGCGCATCGACATGCCGGCGACGCCGTTTGCAGTATACAGCGCAATCAGGGGTTCGCGCGCTCACACCTAGAGCGATGGACGCGCTTGGCGCGGTCAGCGGGTCAAGTGCGCTCGAGGCTTGCTCATTGTCGGCCCGCGCCGACGACCGCGATCAACACGGCGTGATCCGGCGCGCTGGAAACATGGCCTGAAGGCGCCGCTTGCGACATCCGTCAGGGCATGGCGGTGATCACTCCCGCGCAAGGCCTTGTTATCCTTCGTCATTGCGCCGGCAGCAAAGGCCGCCCCTTAGAGCTGGCGGCGCTGAGCTAGAAGCCGGCCGCACCTTGCGCGCGCCCGGGCGGGTGCTACACTGCCCGGATCTGGCGGGCGAGGACGGAGGTATCGATGCGCTCCAAGCTTTTAAAAGTGGCGTTGGGTTGCGGATTGGCGGCGGCGTTCGCCGCACCGGCGCTGGCCTGCGATTTCAGTAAGACGTCGGCCCAGAATGATCAGCCGACGGCCCAATCTCAGCAGACGACGCCCGATACGCCGCAGACGGCTCAGTCGCAACCGGCGGCGGACACCGGCTCGAACTAACGATTGTTATCGTTGGCGTTGAATAGAACCCGCCGCGGGTCCCCTGTGGCGGGTTTTCTTTGCGTGGCGCGTCTCAGGCGTTACGCGACTGGGGGCTTGCGCCCAAAATTCGCCGGCCGCTTGTCCAGAAAGGCGCGCACGCCTTCCATATAGTCGTCCCCCGCTCCTGCCTCCCGCTGCAGGTCCCGCTCAAGGTCGAGTTGAGCGTCCAAAGCGTTGGTAGGCGAAGCCGCGAGCGCGCGTTTCATGAGGCCGAGCGCATGCGTGGGCCCGGCGGCGAGGCGCTCGGCGACCGTATGCGCCTCTCCCATCAGGTCCTCATCGTCAACTGCGCGATAGATCATGCCTATGGCCTGGGCCTGCTCCGCCGCGATCGGCTCGGCCAGCATCATCAGCGCCCGGGCGCGCGCGTCGCCGATGAGCCGCGGCAGAACAAAAGTGCCGCCGGCGTCCGGAATGAGGCCGATGCGGGCGAACGCCTGCAGGAATTGAGCCGACTTCGCCGCCAGCACGATGTCGCAAGCAAGCGCGATATTGGCGCCCGCCCCTGCCGCTGGGCCGTTGACCGCGCACACGACCGGCTTGGGCAGATTGCGGATCCCACGAATGATCGGATTGAGGCCGTTTTCGAGGGCAGCGCCGAGGTCCGGCCGGGCGTCGCCGGGGGCAAAGGCGCGGTTGGCGAGGTCCGCCCCGGCGCAGAAGCCTCTCCCCGCGCCGGTGATCAGAACCGCGCGGCATTCGGGCTCCGTCCCAGCGCGTTTAATTCCAGCCGACAGCCCTTCTATGAGCGCGCCGTTGAGCGCATTGAGACGCTCGGGCCGGTTGAGGGTTAGCGTCAGCACGCCGCGCTCGAGTCTATCCAAGAGAACCGGCCGCGACGAAACCTGGGCCTCTGCCGTCAAGGGGCGTTCTCCCTCAATTCGTTTTGTCGCCGTCGCGCGGCGCAAGCGCCTATATTAGACGCTGGTCAATGGAGGCGGCAATGGCGGAACGGGATCAGAGGCCGGGTTGGGGAGTGGTGCGCCCATGACCGAAGAAGCCTTCATCTGCGACTACGTCCGCACTCCGATCGGCCGCTTCGGCGGCGCGCTGGCAAGCCTCCGCGCCGACGATCTCGCCGCGCTGCCGATCCGCGAGCTCGTGCGCCGTCATCCGGGCCCCGCCGACAAAATCGACGAGGTCTTTCTCGGCTGCGCCAATCAGGCGGGCGAGGACAACCGCAACCTCGCGCGCATGGCGCTTCTGCTCGCCGGTCTGCCAGAGACCATTCCCGGCGCGACCGTCAATCGCCTGTGCGCGTCGGGGATGGAAGCGGTCGCCGCCGCGGCGCGGGGGATCAAAGCGGGCGAGATCGCGCTCGCAATCGCCGGCGGCGCGGAATCGATGACCCGCGCGCCCTTCGTGATGGGCAAGGCGCAGGCGGCGTTCCAGCGATCGGCGGAGATTTTCGACACCACCATCGGCTGGCGTTTCGTCAACCCGGCGATGAAAAAGCTTTATGGCGTCGATTCGATGCCCGAGACGGCCGAGAACGTCGCCGACGAGCACCAGATCTCCCGCGCCGATCAGGACGCGTTCGCGCTGCGCTCGCAAAAGCGGGCTGCGGCGGCCCAGGCGAAGGGGACGTTCGACGAGGAAATTGTCGCGGTCGAGACGAAGGACCGCAGGGGAAACGTGACGCGGGTCGCAAGCGACGAGCATCCGCGCGCCGACACGACGCTTGAGGCGCTGGCCAAGCTCGTGTGCATCGTGCGCCCGGACGGCAGTGTGACCGCGGGCAACGCCTCCGGCGTCAACGACGGCGCCGCCGCGCTCATCGTCGCCTCCGCCCGGGCGGTGGAAGCGCATGGGCTCGAGCCGATCGCGCGCATTCTCGGCTACGCTACCGCCGGCGTCGCGCCGCGCGTGATGGGAGTTGGGCCCATCCCGGCGGTCGGCAAACTGACAGAGCGGCTGAAGCTCAAGCCATCGAGTTTCGACGTCGTCGAGCTCAACGAGGCGTTCGCCTCGCAGGCGCTTGCCTGCCTGCGTCGGCTCGGGCTTGCGGATGATGCGGACCATGTCAATCCGAACGGCGGGGCGATCGCGCTCGGCCATCCGCTCGGCATGTCGG
>JGI12659J15293_10000391_pt1 | contig 14049 bp, 16 predicted proteins | sample JacPinW_OM2H0_O1_FD_15293 | JGI IMG/M metagenome (IMG submission 15293) | reverse complement strand
CCGCCAGCGCCCGCCGATTGATTTCAAGCTTGGCGTGAAGCTCCGCCAGCGCATCGCGCAGCGGTCCAGCCGCCGCTGCGCCGGCGAGCGCCGGAAGGAGGCGACTGAGCTCTAGCAGGCCTTGGTTCTTGTTCAGACTATAGACCTCGTATTTGACCCTCCGGCCTTGTTCGAGGTCGAGATTCTCCGCGTCGATGGTCGCGATGAGGCGCTCGATGATCGGCAGTGCGGCGGCGGCTGGAGGTTGCGCTCCGCGCGTCGGCTGCCTCATGTCTGTTTGCGCCCGGCGAACAGAACCGCGCCATTCTCAGGGTCGGCGGCGGCCGGCGCCGACAGAATGTTGGCGCTCATCTGGGCTGCGGACTCACCGACGGTCTTCGCTGCTTCGCCAACGCGCCCCGGATTGACGCCGACCTCGTGCGTGGCCAACAGGCGCCTGGCGAGGCCGAGCTTGCCGGATTTGGCGATTTGTGTCGAAACCTGATCGGCGAGCATTGACCGCCACATGTCGCCGGCCATCCCCTGCCCGAAGACGTCGCCTGTGTCCTTCGGCAAGAGTTCGCTGACGAACGAATTCAGCATCATCGCCTCGAACTGGGTCTTCGCTTTGCCGAGTTTTTCCGGTCCGCTTGCCGCCTCTGCGAGTCGCGAGCGCGCGTCGGCGCCGCCGGGGAGCGACGAAGGCGGTGCGTTTGCCACGCCTGCCGCCTGATTCAAGCTTGAGACAAAGTCGGCCGGTGTGGCGTTCGAGCCTGCAATCGCATTAAGCCGTTGCGCGGCGAGGCTCGCGCGCGACGGATCAGCCGCGCTCGCTACCTCAAGGATGACATCTGTTTTAGGACTGAAGGTCATGGGGCGCGCTGCGAAAGGTGCGTGGGACGCCGAGCGTCCTCCTTTAGCCTTACGTCGAGCTTGCGCCCCGCGCCAGCGCGCGTTCGATGATCTCGGCCAGTTCCTTGCGCTCGTTCAAGCGCCGATAGCCGAGGGTCGCGGCTTCGATCGCCTGCTCGGCAAGCTTCGCCCGCGTCCCCTGCGTGAGCACGGCGCGGCGCGCGCTTTCTTGCTCGGGCGCCAGCTGATCAAGCCTCAGCTGCAACGCCCGGATGCGGCGTGCAACCAGTCCGGCATGGAGGCCGGCGCCGACCTCGCCCGCGTCCAGGATCTCGAACACCGCCTTCAGATCGTCATTCAATCCCGCCTGCCGGCCTTCGAGCGAATGAAGGCGCCAGCGGCCGAGATCATGCATGAGCGCCTGAAGCCGGCCGATACGAGTCAGCGCGTCCAGACGTCTTTTCATCGGCTAACCAGAAATGAGCCAAACGCCGAAGCCGCTAATGAATGCTTCGATCGCCGGTTTGATGGTGAAATAGAGCAACACTAGGCCGCCCGCGGCGACAAACGGCGTGGCGACGAAGAAGACCTGCACCTGCGGAGTGAGCCGGTTGACCAGCGCCAACGCCAGATTGACCACCAGCGCGTAGATCACATAGGGCGAAGCGATCCTGAGCGCGAGCCTGAACGATTCACCCAGCACGTCCGCGATCTGCTTCAGCGCCAGGCGCGCGTTGAAGTCGGCGCCCACCGGCACGACGTCGTAAGAGGCCACGAGGCCGCGCAGCAGCTCCCAATGAAGGTTGGCCGCGAACAGGAGCGCGATCGCGGCGAGGGAGATGAGCGTCGCCAATGGCGCCATCGGCTCGTCGTTCTCGATCTGGAAACCGGACGGACTGGCGAAGCCAAGCATAGTGGCTGCGCCCACGGCCAGGGCCTCAAGCGCGAAATAAAACATCCGCGCCAGGACGCCGATCATGCCGCCGACCAGCGATTCGACAGCTATGATCCTGAGGGTGAGGATCGGATCGTCGCCCAGGGCAGCGCCGGGCACGCGATCGAGCAGTAGCGGCGTCAGCGTCAGGGTGACCGCTAAAACCACGAACAAGCGCACTTGTGTCGGAATCTGCGTATTCGAGAAACCCGGCGCCAGCATCAGGCAGCCGCCGATGCGGCAGAACAGCACAAAGGCGCCGATCGCCGCCTTCGGCGCGAGCGCCTCGTGGGGCGCCGTCATCGCCCCAGAAATGAGCGCGGTCACGCGATCGTGCCCAGTGACTTCACTTCGAAGCCACGCGCAATTTCGAGCTGCGACAGAACCGCTAGCGTGGGAAACATGCGCTCGATGATCATGCGCACATAGGGCCGCGTCTCCGCGGCGGTGACGAGGGCGAATAAGCGCCGCTCGTCCATCCGTTTGCGGATCGCCGCCGAAGCTTCGGCTGCGAATTGCTCCATCAGCCGCGGATCGATGTCGAACTCGATCACCTCACCCTTTGCGTCCCGCTTAAGGCTCTGATGGAACGTGAGATCCCAACGATTGCCTAGCCTCAGGACGGCAAGCGCGCCTTCGTCGGCAAGGTCGCCGCAGATCTGTTGGGAGAGCCGGATGCGCACCTGCTCGACAATCTGCTCAGGTCTTCGCACGTGCGGCGCGACTTCGGCTACGGCCTCCAGAATCAGACTGAGATTGCGAATGGAAACGCGCTCGGCGAGCAGGAGCTTGAGAGTCGCCAGGAGCCCAGACTGCGAGATTTGCGACGGACACATGTCATCGAGCAACCGCTTGTACTCGGGCTCGAGCCGATCAAGCAGCGCGCGCATATCCTTGTACGACAAAAGTTGAGCGAGGTTATTGTGGATGACCTCGCTCAAATGGGTGAGCAGCACCGAAACCGGATCGACCGGCTTGAAACCCGCGCGCCTGGCGTCCTTGACGAAGGCTTCGGGGATGGCAATCGCCCGTATGCCAAACGCGGGTTCGCGGACCTCGTCCCCCGGCAGATTGGGGCGCGGTCCATCGCCGATGACGATGAGGTGGTCCGTAACCCGCAATTCCTGGGTCGCGACCGCGGCGCCGTGAATCTTGATCTGATAGGTCCTGGGCGCCGCCCGGAGATCGTCGGAGAGACGGATCTCCGGGACCACAAAGCCGTATTGGCGCGCGAACTTGCGTCGCATCTTGGCGATTCGCGAGCCAATCTCGTCGCGCGACGGCAGCAGCGCGGCGTTGAGCTCTTTGCTCAGAACCAATTCGATCTCGAAGGACTTGAGTTGCTCCTTGATCGAGGCGCGCGCCTCAACCTTGGCCCGTTCGTCTTTCGCCGCAGTCTTCGCCACCTCAGCGACGCGGTCCTTCTCAATGCGCCGGGGAATGGCGATGCCTACGGAGGCCATCAATCCGCCGATGAGTGCGAAGGGCAGAAACGGCAGACCGGGGACAACGCCAAGCACCGCCATCGTCAGCGCGGCGAGAAAGAGCGCGTTGGGATAGCCGCTCAACTGGTCGATGACGGCTTTGTCGGCAGAGCCGCGCGTGCCGCCTTTGGCCACGAGCAGGCCGGCGGCGAGCGAAATGATAAGCGCCGGAATCTGGGTCACCAGCCCGTCGCCCACCGAAAGCTTGGTGAAGACGTCGGCCGCAGCAGACAGCGTCAGGCTGTGACGGGTGACGCCGATGACGATGCCGCCGAAAATGTTGACAGCAAGAATGATGAGCCCGGCGATCGCGTCGCCGCGGACGAATTTCGAGGCGCCGTCCATCGAACCGAAGAAGGCGCTTTCTTCCTCGAGCTCGCGCCTGCGCGCCTGCGCCACTTTCTCGTCAATGAGCCCGGCTGAGAGGTCCGCGTCGATGGCCATCTGCTTCCCGGGTATCGCGTCGAGAGTGAAGCGCGCCCCGACCTCGGCGATGCGGGTCGCGCCCTTGGTGATGACCAGGAAGTTGATCGTCACCAGGATGAGGAAGACGATAATGCCGATGACGAAATCGCCGCCCATAACCAGGTGGGCGAAACCGCCGATGATGTAGCCAGCCGAGGTCGGTCCTTGTTCGCCGTGCGACAGGATGAGCCGTGTGGTCGAGATGTTGAGCGCGAGGCGCAAGATCGTCGCCACCAGGAGCACAGTCGGGAAGGCGGAGAACTCGAGCGGCTTATGGATCCACAACGCCACCATCAGGATGAGCACCGAAAGTGCGATCGACAGCGCGAGGCCAAAGTCGATCATGACCGCAGGAACCGGGAGGAAGAAGAGGCAGAGAATGAGGACGATACCGACTGCGAAGGCGATATCCTTGCCGCCGCGGTTCGCCGCCGGCGCGGTCCCCACCGCCGTCAATGACATCGCCGCCCTCGCTCGTCAGGAGCCGCCAGCATGCGGCCGCCCTGCGCGGCAGAGTGTGCGGCGAACCTTGCGCGAGGATCGAACCGTAAGTCTTGGGCGCCCACTTGTCGGGATGGACGAAGCCGGCTACCTCAATTTGTGGCGCGTCGGCATCGCGAGCGCCAAGAGCCCAGGCTCGGAGAGCAGCATGAGCTTCCCCATTCGGGAGCACGTCGCCAAGAGCGCGCGGCACGCGACGTTCTTTCTGTCTTGTGGCGCCGCGCAGGCGACGCCGATCGTCTTCCTGCACGGCTGGCCGGAGCTGTCGATTTCCTGGCGCGAACAGCTCCCTGTGTTTGGCGGTTTGGGCTTTCGCGCGGTTGCGCCCGACATGCGCGGCTACGGGCGCTCCAGCGTTTATTCGCGCCACGAGGACTATGGGTTGGAAGCGATCGTCGCCGACATGCTCGAGCTGTTAGGTTCGCTCGGGGCAAGCAAGGCTATCTGGGTCGGACATGATTGGGGCTCGCCGGTTGTCTGGTCGATTGCCCAACACCATCCGGAACGCTGTCACGGCGTCGCGAACCTTTGTGTGCCCTACATCCCGGACGGCTTTGCGGTTGAGACCGTCGTTCCGTTAGCCGACCGAACCGTCTATCCGGCCGATAAGTTTCCTGCGGCGCAGTGGGACTATCAATTGTTCTACCGCGAGAATTTTGCCGGCGCGGAGGAGGGCTTCGAGGGCGATGTGGGCGCAACCGTCCGAGCGCTCTTCCGCGCCGGCAATCCTGCGGGCAAAGGCAAGCCCGCGCCGACCTCCTTCACCCGAGTCAATGGCGGCTGGTTTCGCGCCGCGAATCGGGCGCCTGACGTTCCGCGCGACGCGGCCGTGCTCGGCGAGGAGGACGAGCATAGCTATGTCGCCGCGCTTGAGCGCAACGGATTCTTCGGCCCCGACAGCTGGTACATGAATTGGCAAGCCAATCTCGTCTACGCCCAGCGCGCGAAAGCTAGCTGGAAACTCAACATGCCCGTGCTCTTCATGCACGGCGCCTACGATTATGTCTGCGAGACCCTGGTCTCGCGTCTCGCCGAGCCGATGCGCGCCCACTGCGGCAACCTGACCGAAGTCACGATTCCCTCCGGCCATTGGATGGCGCAAGAAAAGCCAGTCGAGGTCAATGCGGCGCTGGCGAAATGGATAAGCTCGCAGTTTGCGATGCTATGGGCCGTCTAGAGCTTACTTGTACCCCTGCTCGATCCGCGCGTAGATCGACTGGGTGAAGATCGAGAACTTGGCGCCGACGAATGAGGCCGTCAGGCTCGCGGCGACAAAAACCGCGATCATCTTCGGCACGAAGGTAAGCGTCATCTCCTGGATCTGAGTCAAGGCCTGCAACAGCGCGATCACCACGCCGACCGCCATCGCCGCGCCGACGCAGGGCCCGGCGCCAATCACCACCATCCAGATCGCCGACTGGACAAGGTCGATCGCGTCGCCTTCGTTCATTGCACGCTCGCGCCGTTGGCGAGCGACACGGTCGCGCCGTTGGTCAGCGTGGCGACCGCGCCGGCGTTGCCAACGCTGACCGAGGCGACCTCGCCCGAGGTTGACCCGTCGGCGGAGGTGACGGTGCGGCCGATCAGCTGCTCAGCCTGGCTGAGCGAAGTCGCGGTCAACAGCGAGGCTAGAGTCGTGTTGCTCTGCACCGCTTGCCCGACCTCAGAGACGGTGGCGAGTTGGGACACCATCTGCGATGGATCCATGGGCTGCGTTGGGTCCTGGTTCTTCATCTCCGCCATGAGAAGGGTCAGGAAATCGTTGTAGCTGAGGCTTTGGGTCGCCGCGCTCGCTGACGAGCCGCTCGAGGCCGATGCGGCAGGGGAAGCGACGGGGGAGGTGGCGTTGACGGTCATGGCGTTCTCCTTGCTCAAGCGGCGCTCGGCGTGTCGGCGACCGGCTGAAGCTCCTTATCCTCGATGGAAAACAGGCCGCGCAAAGCTTTCAACGCCTCGAAATTGCGGCCGCGAAGGAGCGACACGTCGACGCTCTTGAGCCCTCCGGTCAACTCAGGCGCGCAATAGGCGCCAAGCGCCGTCTCGATCAGCGACCGGGCGAGGGGCGTCGCACTTGTGGCTGCGGTCGGGTCCATTAGCATGATCTGGACGGCGAAATAGATTTGGCGGACCAGCGTCGTCGCTTCGTCGGCCTGCATCACATGGTTTTCGAGCAGGAAGGTGACTTCGTTCAAGAGTTCGATCGAAGCCGTTCGGTCGATGCGGATAACCGCGCCGTTGATGAAGAACCTTTCCCCGGCTCTTAGCGTGATGTTCATGGGGCGACGACTTTCACTTGAGCCCGTCACGGATCAGCTCGTTGATTTCGATCATTGGCGTGAGGTCGTTGGTCTGCCCGCCGCGCACGCGGTCAATCTCCTTCATCATCCAGATACCAATCGAAACGATCCCGGCTCGGAGCTGGTCCGACAGCTCATTGTTCGGGTCGTTGAGGTCGTCGATGAAAATCATCCACAGGCGGCGGAGATAGAACAGCGCGTCAATGAGCTCGCGCGATTGCGGGCCCTTCTCCTGGGCCGCGCGCAGCATTCCGATCACGCGATCCATCGCCGCGCGCTCGCGGGCGCGCATCGTCTGGCGGGAATCTTCGATGACATCGTTGTAAGCAAATTCGTACATCGCTTCCTTCGCGCTTCATGTTACCGGCAGGTATTGCGCCAGATTGAGCTGCTGCAGGCGCGCTGTGAGCTCGTAGGCCATCTGAATCTGATTGGTCAGACTGCTGATCCGGGTGGCCGTCGTCGTGGGGTCGACGGTGTCGAGATTGCCAAGCTGGCCTTGGAGGATCGTGAGCTGTGAGCTCATCGAATTATTGGCGTTGGTTACGGCGCTTTGGCTCAAGCCGAGCTCTGCCTGAGTGTTGATCATCGAATCGACGCCTTGCGAAACGAGCGAGGAAGCGGCCGTGGCCACGGCCTGCTGCGCGTCGCTGCTGAGCGCGGATCCGCCGAATTCGCTCAGCATCGCGTACGCCTGGGACAGTTGTTGGAAGCCCGGCTGATTGACGTTGGTCGACGTTGTGACTGCCTCGCCCGGCGCGACCTCGGCGTTCGTGTTGACGCTTGAGGCGGATGACCAGTCGGCGCTCCACGCCGCGCCTTGGAACAGGGCTGCGAACGGTCCTGAAAGAAAGCTCTGCATGTCTGACGCGGAGATGTTGGCCGCCGCGGGATCGGTCGGCAGAACGCCGAACGTGGTCTGAAAAACCTGGTCAACCCCGGTCTTGGCGGCCGACGTTGGAGTCGAATAATAGTCCGCCATTGGCGCGACGGCGGAGTTGATTCCGCCAAACACATATTGATCGCCCGATGTCGTGTTCGCCCCGCTGATCAATGCCTGCAGCGCCGATTGGCCCATGCTCTGGAGAGAGGGGCCTGAATCGCCGACAGGGGTCCAGGCTGCAAGATTGTTGAGCGTCGTCTGGGCGCTTTTCTGCATCGCCGATAGCGCGTTTTGCGCAGTCGACAGGTTGGTCGAGACGACACTGTTGCCAGTTGTCAGCGTCTGCAGCTGGCCGACCTGTTCCTTGAGCGAAAGCTCGTAACCGGACTGGTCCCCCAGCTGCAAGCCAAGATTGGCGTACTGGCCGGTCGATTCTTCGGTCATCGCACTGGTGAGCTGCGACTGAGCCTGCATGACCGGTCCCACCAGGCTGTTGGCCAGGTAGTTGGTCGAAACAAAGTTTGCGCCCACGGTGGTCATGCCGCCTGCAGCAGGGCCGTGAACATGCTGGTGACGGTCGTCAAAAGCTTCGCAGTCGAAGCGTAGGAGTTTTCGAGGTTGAGCATGTTGGTCATTTCGGCGTCGAGGTTGACGCCGGTCGCATTTGACAACGCCGAGTTCGCCTGAGTGGCGACCGCGTTTTGATAGGAGGAGGCGTCGCTCGCCTGCTGGTTCTGCGCTTGCAGCCAGCTGACCGAGGCGTTGGCGTAGTCGGTGAGGCTGGCCGAGGCGTCGAGGCCTGCGGATGGGTCGAAGCTCTGCGTCGCGCTGATCTCACCGACCAGCTCCTGGATGCGTCCGGTATAGCTGGCCGCGCCGGTCGTGTTGTAGGTATAGGCCGGGTTTCCGGGGTCGGAGATCCCGCCGTCGCGCAGCAGATTTGGATTGCCGCCCTGCGACGGATCGACATTCGGATTGACCTCGATCGCGGCGGCGAGACCCGTTGTCGCCGACATCGAGGGGAGGCTGGTCGCTCCCGCCGTCGCGAACAAGCCTGGCAGCGAGGGCAGCGTTGGGGTAACCGACTGATCGCTCTCGGCGAAGGCGTTGATGAGGCCGCCGGCGACCTGGTCGAGCTGAGCCTGATATTCGGGCGCGAGCGTATCCCGTATCGCGACATAACCGGCGAGCGCGCCTGATTGAATGGGCATCGGCGAATTGGCGCCGGTGATCGGCACGCCGCCGACGGTGACCGCGCCGCCATTGGCGCCATCGACCAGAGTCGGGGTCGGGGTAAACGAGACTGTGCGCGGCGTGTCTTGGAACAGGGTGACGCTGCTATCGGTGTAAATAGACTCTGAGCCGTTGGCCGCCACGGTGGTTGAAACGCCGATCTGCTGAGCGAGCTGGGTCACGATCGAGTCGCGCGAATCCTCGGCGCTGGAGACGTTGGCGCCCGTCTGAAGCCCGGTGACGACGGCGTTGTTGGCGGCCGTGAACTGGTTGAGGAGCGAATTGATCGTACCGACCGACGAGGCCATTTTCTGGTCGGCGGTTTCGCGCACCTGCTGGACCGTTGCGCTCGCGCTGTTGAGCGACGAGGCGAGATCGGAGGCCGCCGAGACCACGGCGTCGGCGGCGGACAACGAGGTTGGCGAGTCCGCGTAGGTGGTGAGTGCGCTTTGCAGGTTGGAGAGCATGGCGGAGGGCGAGGCGCCGTTCTGGTTAGCACCCGAGGTCGCGGAGGTCGATGAACTGTCATCGACCGTTTGGGCGAGCGTCGACAGCCCATCGGAAATCGCCTGCTGCGCAGCGGCCTGAGAGGTCGAGCTCGAGACCTGCTCCAAGAGCGCGGCGTTGGCCTCGCGGGTGATCGAATCGACGTCCGCGCCGCCGTATGAATTTGTGACCACATTCGCGATCTCTCGCGAATAGCCCGCGGTATTGACGTTTGCGATGTTGTTCGAGACGACGGCGGTTTGCGCCGCATTGGCGGCGAAGGAAGAGCTGATGACGTTGAACGCGGTCGACAGGCTCATCGAAGGTTCTCAGGCTTGTTCGAGCTCACGGCTTCAGCCCATTTAGGACGTCGAGAATGTCGGCGCCCGTCTGAAACACTTTCGAGTTGGCCTCGTACGCGCTCTGCGCCTGGATCATGTCGGTCAGTTCGGTGGCCAGATCGACCGTCGAGCTTTCAAGCGATGAGGATTCGATCTTCCCAAACCCCGCGCCACCGGCGGTCCCTAGAAACACGGGTCCGGAAGCAGATGTCTGCAGATAGGCGCCGCCGTTGACCGAGGCGAGATTGTCGGGACTCACGACGTTGGCAAGCGGAATGTCGTAGGCGACGTTGGACGTCCCGTTCGCATAGTTGAAGGTCAAGGATCCGCTGGTCGAGATGGAGACGCCGCTGATGCCGCTCGGCGCCATTCCGTTCGCGGTTGCGGCAGTCACATTGAAGCCCGCCGCAAGCTGGGTCGTGTTGCTTAGATCGAGGTTCATCGTCTGCCCATTCGGCACCGGGACCGACAACGAGGAGCCCGAGGACAACGCGCCGGTCGTCGGGTTAAACGTGAGGGTCTGCGTCACAAGCGGGCCTGACGAGTAGGGAAAACCGCCGCCCGGAGACGCCTTCGAGGCATCGAATGCGTCGACCTCCCAGGTGTTGGGCCCGGTGTTGGTATAATAGAGATTGATCGTGTGCGAACCGCCGAGATTATCGTACACGACAAGCGACGTTGCCTCGGTATAGGTCGAACTCGCTGAATTGGCGGACGGCAAATTGGCGGGCGCGACTGGCGTGGCGGTGGACGGGACATTGGCGGTCAGCGTGGCGCTCGTGGTCGGCGTCGCGGTCTGGCCGGCGTTGACTACGTTTACCTTCTGAAGGTCAGTCAGCGAATTCGCCGCGAGCGGCGAGACGCCGTTCTGTACGTTGGCGGCCATCAAGTAGTAGCCAGCGCTGTTAACGAGATTTCCTGAGGCGTCCGGCGTGAAGGAGCCGTTACGCGTCAGATACATGGTGCCGCTGGAGTCCGACACGACAAAAAACCCGGCGCCCTGGACCGCGAGGTCGGTCGGGGTCGCGGTGGAGATGACATTGCCCTGGAGCGCGTTTAACGAGACTTGGCTCGTCGAGACGCCACCGAAATCCGCGTCTCCGTTGGAGATCTGATCGACCAGGCTCGAGAAGTCGGTCTCGACGTTCTTGTAGCCGCTGGTGTTGGCGTTGGCGACATTCTGGGAAATCGACGATAGCCAATTCGAATTGCCCTGCATGCCCGAGACGCTGGTGTTCAGAATGCTCATGAAGAGTCCTCGGCGGATATATCCATTTGAGCCGAGCGGCCTTGCGCGAAGCTGGCACCGGATCGGGTTCTCTGGCCTCGATCAGCTCGCCGAGCGCACCAGACTTCCAATCAAGAGGTTCCAGCCGTCGATCAGCACGAAGAATAGGATCTTGACCGGAAGCGAGATGACCGAAGGCGGCAGCATCATCATGCCCATCGACATCGTCAGCGTCGCGACGATCATGTCGATGACCAAAAACGGCAACACGATAAGGAACCCGATCTCAAAGCCGCGACGGAGCTCGGAAATCATGAAGGCGGGGATAAGGAGCCTCAAATCCGCTTTGGATCGATCCGCGACGTCGAAGCGCCCTTTGGACAAGCCCTCGAACAGAGCCACATCCTTTTCCCGAACCTGACCGAGCATGAATTCCCGGAATGGCTCGACGACTGCGGCGAGCGCGTCCTGCTGGCTAATCTGATTGTCCATGAGCGGCTTCAGGCCGTTTTGCCAGGCGCGGTCGAAGGTCGGCGCCATGACGAAGAAGGTCATGAACAGCGACAGGCTGATGAGGACGAGATTGGCCGGCGCGCTCAGCAGGCCGAGGCCGGAGCGCAAGAACGAGAGCGCGACGATGAACCGCGTGAAGCTTGTGACCATGATGAGAAGGCCCGGCGCGACTGACAACACGGTCAGAATCGCGACCAACTCGATGATACGGCCGCTCGCTGTCGCGCTGCCGGCGGGAATCAAAGAGTTCAAGTCAACGGTCTGAGCGGTAGCCGGACAGCTTGCCGCCAGGAGCGCAACGCCTACGCAGATTGCCCGTTTCATTGCACCACCAACGTTCGGATCACGAACGCGTGCACCTTGCCGCCGCTGCGGGTCGCCGCTCGCTCGCTGAGGTCCTGGCGGAGGTTCTCAAGTCCGATCGGCCCCTCAAGCTGATGCAATGAGACGGTTCTGAGATAGGCGAGAATGTCGTCGCCAATCTGCCCAGCCATGGCTTCCGGGTGCGACAAGGTCTTGGGATCAAAAATGATCGAGCCTTCGAGCCGAACCCACGTATCCTGCGGCGCGCCGAGGTTGGTTACGATCGGCGGCAGATCGACGATCGTCGAAGATTGCGCCGGCGCGCTGGCCGGCGATTCTGCCGGCTTGTCTGGTCCTAGCGGCGTGGCGGGGCACCACGCCTCGAACGCGGCTCCGACGCAGGCGCCCAGACAGACGACGATCGCCAATTCGATCAACGATCCTCTCGGCGACGCCCTCGCGGTGACGCCTGGGGGCAAGGCGGACTCTGACATCAGCGCTCCGGCTAGAATGGCCTGGCGGCATCGTAAATTTGCTGCCCCCATGACGGCTGCTGAAAGTCGCTCTGACGTCCACGGCCGCCATAGGAGATGCGAGCCTCGGCGATCCGGTCATAGGCGACAGTGTTGTTGTTCGAGATGTCGAGCGGGTTTACGATGCCTGCGACGGTCAGCTGGCGCATCTCGTAATTGACGCGGACTTCTTGCGATCCCGAGATGACGAGATTGCCGTTAGGAAGGACGCGGGTGACGACCGCCGCCACCGACACCTGAATCTGCTCTGACCGGTCGATGTTTCCCGTACCCTGAGTTGAGGCTGAGGACGTGAGATCGCCTTGAAGTTTAGCGGGCTGGTTGGACGACGCCGACGACGAGCCATTGTTGTACCCAAAGTCGATCACGCCGCTGTCGGTAGTTGTCTGCGAGCGGCCCGACGCGTTGCCAAGCGTCGCCTTGTCGTTTATCGAAATCAGCACCCGCACGATGTCGCCGACGTTGGCGATGCGTGGCTGGCTGTAGAGGGACGGCGGCGTCCCATTTCCGGAAGGTGGAGGCGCGGGAAGGACCTTCGCGCTCTGAATGCTCGCGGTCTCGTCTGTGACGAGCCCTGAACCGACGGGCGAAAAGAAGGGTTCGCGCATGAACTCGTTCGCGCTGTTCCAGCAGCCGGCGACCGATAATGCGATCGCTAGCAAAAGCGACGGCAAAAGCAGCCGCATCAGGATTTTTTCTCTCCGCTCGCCGCGCCCGAGAGAAAAGCCGCAAGCCGGCTCGCTCGCTCCGCCTCCATCTCGTTGAGAATGGCCCCGGCCGCGCCGGGCTTGAGTTTGCCCAGAATCGCCGCCGCCATTTGATCGTCCATCGCGGCGATCTGAGTGGCGGCGGTCTCCGGCTGCATCTTGGCGTAAATGGCGACGAGGTTGTCGCTTGCCACCTTAAGACTCGCGTCTCGCTTGGCCACCCATTCTTGAACTGACGCTTCCGCTTTTTCGAGATCGGCTAATCGTTGCTTGACCTGCGCGTCCAGTTCAATGAGACGCCTTGTCTCCCAGGCGATGCGCGCCTCGGCGATTGACGGAGCGACATTCGCGCAGAATCGGCTGGCCCCGATATCTGCCGTTTTGTCCGCAGGTGCTTTTGGCTTTTCCCGCTCGGGCGCCCGCCCATCCTGAGCGAGCGCCGGACAGACGAGGAAAACGCCAGCGGCGCCAAGCAGCATGCGTGCGCTACGGGATCGGGCCGTGAAGCCTTGTGACAGAGAAGCAGCTGGCATTGGTCGGCCTCGAGGATGGGCCCAATCCTCGAACGCGCCGCTTGCGCTGGGCTGACTTGGTTAACTGAGCCCGTCGCCGCACCGACCTCAACCGGTCACTGGATAACGAGATCGGCCTGCAGCGCTCCGGCAGTTTTGATCGCCTGAAGGATCGCGATGATCCCCGGCGGCTTGACGCCGATCCGATTCAGGCCACTGACGAGTGCCCTGAGGCTTGATCCGCCGACAATGGCGATGGGTCCGCCTCCCTGTTCAACATCGATCCTCGTATTGGGCGTGACGACCGTTCTGCCGTTCGAGAACGGGGCCGGCTGCGAGACGCGAGGCCGCTCGGCGACCCGAACTGTCAGCGTTCCGTAGGTCACCGCGACGGTCGAAATCTGAACGTCCTGGCCAACGACAACCGTGCCGGTCCGAGCGTCGAGAACGACGCGCGCGGCCATGTCCGGGGCTACCTGAAGCTCCCCAATCTCGGCCATGAACCGGGCGAACGAGATCCTGCGGGGGCGGAACAATTCGACTCTCCGGCTGTCGACCTCATAGGCGGCGCTGGCGCGGAATCGCTCGCGGGAATAGGCGTTGATCGCGTCGACGATCCTGACTGCCGTTGTGTAATCGGGGTTCTTCAATTCGAGCATCGAACGCAATTCGTCGGCAAAGCCGGGCAGCTCGTGCTCGACGATGGCGCCATTCGGAATACGCCCCGCCGTCGGCACGCCTTGGGACAGCGTCTCGCCCTGGCCCACGGCGTCAAATCCGGTCACCGAAACCGCGCCT
>JGI12659J15293_10000389_pt1 | contig 14069 bp, 10 predicted proteins | sample JacPinW_OM2H0_O1_FD_15293 | JGI IMG/M metagenome (IMG submission 15293) | reverse complement strand
ATCGGCGGCTATCGAGTGCCTGCCGGAGCGACGGTCATGATGAGCCAGTGGGTAACACACCGCGACCCGCGATATTACGAGCAACCCGAGCGCTTCAATCCAGATCGCTGGTTGGACGGGCGGGCCAAAAGTGCCTGCAAGTTTGTTTATTTCCCCTTCGGTGGAGGACCGCGCACTTGCATAGGCGCGTCCTTTGCCGCGATGGAAGCTGTCCTGGTGCTGGCAGCAATCGCGCGAAGGTATCAAGTGCGGCTTGCGCCAGATTTCCCCGTCGAGCCGTTGCCCACCATTACCCTTCGTCCCAGGCGTGGCGTCAAAGTTGTGCTCACACAACGCGTTGACGTTTGATTATTGCGGCGCTCGGAAAGCAAGCACAGCGTTGAGCCCCCCAAAGGCAAACGAGTTGGAGAGAGCATATTCCACTTGGGCAGGACGGGCGCGATTGGGCACCACGTCCAAATCGCAATCTGGGTCGGGCTCGGTATAGTTGGCCGTGGGCGGAAGCAAGCCATTTTTTAACGCCAGGACCGTGCAGATGGCTTCCATGGCCCCCGTAGCACCCAAAGAATGGCCGTGAAGTGATTTTGTGGAACTCACCGCCAGCCGGTCGGCATGGGCTCCGAAGAGTTCACGAATAGCGCGCGTTTCCAGCGGATCATTGACCAGCGTGCCCGAACCATGGGCGTTGATGTACCCCACTTGCTCGGGCAGAAGCAGAGCATCGCGTAATGCCGCTCTCATCGCGCGAAGCGGACCGTCGCTGGACAGATGGGTCAGGTGATGGGCGTCGGAGGACATGCCAAAACCCATCACTTCGGCATGAATCGTCGCGTCCCGTGCCCTCGCCGTCGCGAGAGGCTCCAGTATTAGCATGGCGCCGCCTTCCCCCAGAATCAAGCCGCGCCGGTCTTTCGAGAAAGGCCGACACGTATCCGGCGACATAATTCGCAGGGCCTCCCAGGCCTTTAAGAAACCAAAGCTGAAAGGAGCCTCGCTGCCTCCGGCAATGGCCAAGTCCACCATCCCATTGCGAACCATCCAGAAAGCTTGACCAATGGCATGGTTGGAGGAGCTACAAGCCGTGGACACCGTGTAAGCAGGGCCGGTGATGCCAAACTCCATGGAGATATGACTGGCACCGGCATTCGCCATGGCGCGAGGAATCACCAAAGGATCGACCCGAGGTTGGTTGCGTTGGTAAAGTTTCGCGAATCCGGCGTCCTGCGTCGATTGCCCGCCCATGCCCGAGCCTGTCACGATGGCCGCATTCTCGCAAAGCGTGGGGGTAAGTGTGATTCCGGAATCTTTCAGAGCTTCCCGGGCTGCGATGAGCGCGAATTGGGAAAACAGATCGAGGGAGCGTGTACGATTCGCATCAAAATGTTGGCCAGGGTCATACCGAGAAATCTGGGCACCGTTCCGAAACCGTAGTTTCGAAGTATCTACCGAATCGATCGCTCGGATTCCAGATCTTCCTTGGCTGACTGCATTCCAAGTTTCAGCCCGGTTGTTGCCCAAGGCACAGATCACACCCATGCCTGTGACAGCCACTCGCCGCGCCTGCGCCGTCATGGCATGCTCTCAGGCGTGGCCACGTTCAGGGAAGCATTCGCCGTCGGGTTCTCCCCACTCACTCGTAGAGACTGCCTGCCCGGATGATGGGGGTTATCTGAATTTCCTATCTGAACTTCCGTTTGTCATCCCCATTCAGTTGGAGTTGGCTCATTGTTTCTGCAGCTCGAGTTTCTGTTGCCGGGCGACCTGCCACTGTGCGAACTGTTCTGCCGCATAGCGAGCTGCAGCTCCCGGCACGTTCTCGATCTCCTGCACAGTCTTCATATCAGGCTCGGCCGTCGCAGCGATATGCAGTTTGTAGTATCCACGGGTGTGGAGGAATACGGTTCGATCTGTGGCCGCATGTTGGGGCGGCACGTGGAACGTGAGGTCCGCAGTGTCACCTATATTGGGCATCTCCAGGTAGCGATCGTCAATTGCCGCTAACTCTGGTAGCACATCTTTTCCCTGCAGATCCTTCGCCGTCGCCGGCTCGATCTTTTCCAGACTGACGGGGCGGTCTGCCGTGTAATCCACGGCAAACGAATTCAATGCCCAAAAGCCAGCGGGAGGTTGGATGCGAATGCGCAGTTGATCTCCCTTCACACGACTCACATCCAGCGGGACGATTCGGTCCTTGGAAATAAACGGACCCGTCCCCGGCAGAATTCCGCGCACCTGCCACCCGCTGGGTTCCTCAACATAAATTTTCAAGGCGAAGAGTTCTTCGCGCACTTCCCAGGCGAAGAGTGCGTCGCGGGCCGACTGGCTTTGGTCCATTGCGGTGTACCACGCCCCCACATCGCGCCCCCGGAGTTCGACCATCTTCTTGATCATATACGAGCCCCAGAGACCCGTCGCAGCGTTGACCACCAACTTCACCTGCGTCGCATCTGCGGGCTTGGGGAACGTCATCACAATGTCACTCTGCAACTTACCGTTCGCGTCGGGTACCGCGGGCCCTTCCCAAATCAGACGATCGGTGGCGCGCAACCAGGGGAGCAAGTCATGTCCCGCGGCATCCCGCGCCGATAGCGGAGCCTGCGGTGCCGCCAGCGTATGCAGGTTGCCCCGCGCATCCGCGGCCACGCGAGTTCCCGCAGCGTGGTCCACAACCCAAAGCTCGGTCAGATTTGTGAACTGAGTCTCGTCGACTTCGTTGGTAATCTTCAGCCGGTAGAGACCACTCCGCTCGCGGAGATGTTCCAGTTGCGAGAAATCATCTTTCTCGAGGCCACGGGAAATAGCTCCGCCGTAGGGTTCGGCGTCAAACACATATCGCGAACCGTCCCAGGAGTAAACGAATGGACAGGATTGCTTCAGGGCTACAACGATGCCGACGATTAGCGCCAGCGTGCCCACGACCACCGCCGCGGTCAGACCTATGGTGCGTCCCTTTTGAAGCGTGTCGGTCTCGATCCAAAACCGTTGAACCTGGTCCACCGGAAGTTCGTAGGGTCTCTTTTTTACCGAGGCGGACACCGTCCCGTTCTTGACATACGCTCCCGGCGGGTCGAACGCGACGTCCTCACCCTGAATGGTCGTAATCCCGACGATTTTTTCGTTTTTGGGCTGCGGCACATCTACGGTCGCCACCTTTTGAACTTTTCGTGAATAGCAGGCGGGACCGACCGCGAGCAGAACAGCGAGAAGCCATGCAATGGTTGCTTTTGGCATTGACCTACCTCTTACGAGAAGCACTCTGGCCGGCCAACGCAGAACCAAACTCAGTCCTCGTCGGTGTTCCTGGTTCCTGGGTTGCTGGGGAATCGAGCGGAGTATACGCTGACCACCCTTCCGCGTCCACTTTGAAACCGTGCCGTGTCAACCGACAATAGGAACCTCCCCATTCTTACGACATTAGAAGTGTCCCCTTCTCTTAGTAAATGAAATGTCCGGTTTTTATTTAATCTCCCGTAGTCGCCAAGGCAGTGGCAGAGTGGGAATCCCGCCCGCAGAGACCAAAAAGGTCCGCTTGACCATCTGGTACTCACGGTTGGGTGTCGACCTCGATGGCAGGACATTCCCGTGCGCAAGGGGAGCGCAGAGGACCACCCCGGGCGGGAATCACGGCAGCGGCCACTTGCCTGTTCTTTTTCTGTTCCTCAGTCTGCTACAACTTTTCCACCGGGTTCGTGCAGGTCTCGTGTCTCCACCGCAGGTGCAGCCTTCAATTTGCGATCCGCTGGGACATGCCCCTGCTACAGGGGTCTGGGCTACTCTTCGGATTGCGCAACCACCTGACCCGCGAAAGCGCTCCCAGTTGCGTCTGCTAAAATCGAAGCGTTTCGCGCCATCCATCTACGATTTATTCGGAAGACTTCATGACGAGCTACTCTGCGGCAGATACCTCCGTTGATCAACTCAAGGCCAGAATTCAACAGCGCCAGGCCCGTGTGGGCATCATTGGCATGGGTTACGTCGGACTCCCGCTGGCTCTGTTGTACAGCGAGCAGAAATTCCGGGTGACCGGCTTCGATATCGATGTCCGCAAGGTAGATACGCTGGCCAAGGGCGGTTCCTATATCTACCGCATCGCGCCGGAAGAGGTGCAGGCGGCTAGGGCAAATGGGTTTTCCGCCACCGCCGATTATTCCCAAATCACCGCCATGGACGCCATTATCATCTGCGTCCCCACGCCGTTGAATGAATACCACGAGCCCGACCTCAGCTACATCACTGACACCACCCACTCCATCGCACCTCACTTGCGCGCGGGTCAATTGGTAGTGCTCGAAAGTACAACCTACCCAGGCACCACGGAAGAAGTGATGATTCCGATTCTCGAAAAGGAAAACAAGGCCGGTCTCAAGGCCGCTCGCAACCAGGCTCCCACTGGCAAGGAATTTTTTGTGGCATTCTCGCCCGAACGCGAGGATCCCGGCAACACCACGGTCGCCCGCCGCGACATTCCAAAAGTGGTGGGTGGATTAAACCCGCAAGCTTCGGAACTCGCCGGCGTCCTGTACGGTGCCATTTTCAATCGAACCGTTCCCGTTTCGTCCCCGGCGGCCGCGGAGATGACCAAACTGCTGGAGAACATTTACCGCTGCGTCAACATCGCTTTGGTGAACGAACTCAAGCTGCTATGTCTGCGCATGGGGATCGATATCTGGGAGGTTATCGAAGCCGCTTCCACTAAGCCTTTCGGCTTTCATCCCTTCTATCCGGGGCCGGGTCTGGGGGGGCACTGCATTCCGGTCGATCCCTTTTATCTTTCGTGGAAGGCGAAGGAATGGGATTTTCGCACGCGCTTCATCGAACTTGCGGGCGAAATCAACAGCAATATGCCTTATCACGTTCTGTCCTCGGTGGGTGGCGCCCTGAATCGTCATAAAAAGTCGGTGAATGGCGCGCGAGTCCTGGTCTTGGGCGTAGCCTACAAGAAGGATATCGACGACCTACGCGAGTCGCCCTCACTCACCATCATCGAGCTTTTGCAGAAAGATGGAGCCCAAGTCAGCTACCACGATCCCTATTTCCCATTCATCGGCAAAGGTCGGAAATACGACCTGCAACTGAAGTGCGCGGAGTTGAAAGATCTGGGCCAGTATGACTGCGTCGTCATCGTGACCGACCACTCCGATTACGATTATCCCCGCATCGTCCAGGAGTCCCAATTGGTAGTCGACACTCGCAATGCCACCCGGGGCATCAAAAGTCCAAAAATTTTGCACTGCTGAGATCCAGGCGCTGGGACCCACACCGCCGGAAAATCTCTGCACAGTTCTGCACAGTATGGTGTAGCTTTTGGTAGGAGGCTGGTGGATTCGGTCCTGATGAAAAATGCTCCCCTGGAAGCTACTGATACGAACAGACTTGCTCCTGTCCTCGGTTCACGGGATGGCCTTTGTCGTGCATAAGCCATACCCTCTGTTGCGACTCGGCGTACCCGGTTTCCATGATTTGAAAAGACGGGGAGAAGCTTTACAGTCGAATGGGGTTTTGGGACACTAAAACTAGCAGAACGAGAACTAGCAGAATTGACTATGGCGTCGCTGTCTCGCGAATCAGGCCTCTTTACATCCCTCCCGCCATGGGAGATCCCTTGGTCTGACCTTCTGTTGAGCTATGGCGTTCAGGCGGTTGTCATTGCGATTTTGGTTTCGCTTCCCGTTCTCCACCCTGAGATTCTTGAGCGTCCGAAAACTGACTATCACGCGGTCGAACTGGTTCCCACCCCGGTCCCGGTAAATCACGAGCCCCAGAGACAGCTTGCTAAACCAGTGATCGTGGCACAGCTCGATCCCCCGCCGGTAGACATGCGTTTGCCGGCTCCGCAACCTCAGCCCAAACCGAAAATCGAAGATGCCCCCGCTCCCGAAGTCAAGATGGCGACTCGGAAGCTTGATCCCTTGCCGCCCTCGGCACCTCCGTTGGTTCCAAAGCAAATCGTGAGGACCAACGTCTTTTCGACTGGCAGCTCAGCGCCGCAAACCATCGAGCGCGCCCCGCAAAAAGTGCAGACCGGTGGCTTTGGCGATCCCCATGGCGTACCGGCCCAGGCGAGTCAGAACAAAGCGGTGAATATTGCCCAGGCAGGCGGATTCGATATGCCTGCCGGACCAGGCTATGGTAACGGAACGGGCGGAGCCCGCGGTGCCAGCGGCGTAGTCGCCAGCACGGGATTCGGAGGCGGTGTTGCTACGGGAAACACGCGTACCTCGTCGCCGCGCACCATACAGCAGGCGGGCTTTGGCGACGCCGATGTTCCCGCTCCTCCAACCGTTCAGTCGCGTCCCGCGGCCCAAGCGGCGGAGAAAATTGTCCCGGCAGAAATCCTTTCCAAGCCGGTTCCCATCTACACTGATGAAGCGCGCAGGCAGCGAATCGAGGGTGAAGTGCTCCTCGAAGTCGTGCTGGAAGCGTCGGGTAAGCTACGGGTTTTGAAAGTAGTTCGCGGACTGGGGCATGGTCTGGACGACGCTGCGGTACACGCCGCCGAACAGATCCGCTTCAAGCCCGCCCTGAAGGACGGCCAACCTTCGGACTCAACGGCCGTTTTGCACATCATTTTTCAGTTGGCGTGATCAACCGCCAGAAGGTTCTTATGCGAATGGTTCGTTCGGGTTCGGGATTGGTTTTTCTTCTTTTGTTCTGCATATTCGGGATCGAGGCTCAAGAGGCTCCCCCGGCGCAATCGGCTCCGAGCGGGGCGGAGACCCCGTCGGTTACACCGGCTCCTTCTAATTCTCTGCCCCCGGCCGCGATTACGCTCAACGACGTACTCGATCGCGTGGTGCAGCGGGAACACCTGTTCATGGCGCAAATGCGTCACATGCACCCCATGGTTGAGACCTACCTGCAGGACCTTAAAAACGACAGCACGGGGAATGCGACTCCCATAAAAGACCAGTATTTTCTCGGCCGCCTCGACATGAGTGACGGCCCGGAGGACGTTTCTTTCGTTGGCCAACCGGGATTCGGGCGTCGGATGCTTAGCAAGATGACGGGGGTCTACGCCCTGCACTTCCTTCCCTTGGGCTTCGCTCAGATGGTGGTGCTCGACCCGGATTTCCAGAAGAAATACTACGACTTCACTTTTGTGCGGCGCGAATTTCTGGGAGAGCTCCGCTGCCTGGTCATCGATGTAAAGCCCAAGGAAGGTCAAAAGACCGCACGTTTCATGGGCAGGATCTGGGTCGAAGATCAGGATTACAACATTGTCCGCTTCGACGGAACCTACTTTCCCCAACCCAAGCTGAATTTCTTTTTCCACTTCGACAGCTGGCGCCTGAACATGCGCCCGGGAATGTGGCTGCCGGCATATGTCTACACCGAAGAATCCAACCTTAAGACGGGATGGAGCAAGACCCTGCACTTTAAAGCGCAGACTCGGTTGTGGGGCTACGATCTGAAGGGTCTGGCCAAGAGTGAGGAGTTCACCCAGATTCTGATCGATTCGCCGCAGTCAGTGAAGGACCAGAGCGATGCCGCCGCCGATGCCAGTCCCGTGGTGGCGCAGCGCATGTGGGAGCGCCAGGCGGAGGAAAACGCCGTCGATCGTCTACAGAAGATTGGTTTACTCGCTCCCGCTGGCGAAGTAGACAAAATTCTCTGTACCGTGGTGAACAATCTGCTCGTCACCAATAACATTGACTTGGCGGGAGATATTCACTGCCGAGTACTGTTGACCGCCCCTCTTGAGTCTTTTACCATCGGCCACACGATTGTCATGAGTCGCGGACTGCTGGATGTACTTCCTGATGAAGCGTCCCTGGCCATGGTTCTGGCCCATGAACTCAGCCACATCGTTTTGGGACATCACTTCGACACCAACCTTGCCTTCAACGACAAGCTATTCTTTCCCGACGAAGAGTCGTTCCGGCGCCTCGACTTCAAGCGCAGTTCTGCAGATGAGGAAGCGGCCGACGTCAAGGCCCTGGAACTCCTCAAGAACTCTCCTTACAAGGACAAACTGGGCAATGCTGGATTGTTTCTAAAGGCTTTGCAGGAGAGGGCGCCCGACCTGCCGAATCTGATTCGGCCTCACCTGGGAAACAGCTTTGCCGGGAGCAAAAGCATACGCATGTCGAGCCTGATGAGTTCGAGTCCTGCGCTCGATGACAAACGCCTCGATCAGATCGCAGCTTTGCCGCTGGGCGGCCGCATCAAAGTCGATCCCTGGAGCGATCGCGCCGACCTATCCAAGGCCAAGCCCGTAGCGTTGGTTTCAACGCACGAGAAAATGGAATTTGAGATCAGTCCATTCTTTCCTTACCTGACCCGGTTTTCAAACGGCAGTGCCGAGAAGGTGGCTCGGACCACAACATCATCGGCGTCCGAGACCGAACAAAAATGAGACGAAATTCAGGGACAGGGACAAAGAGGCGACAGGAATCGCTTGTGGCAGGAGGAAGCGCAAACGGCGAACCCTCGCCGCTCAGTCTGTCATGAATTGCAGAGTTGCCGGTTACTGAATCGAGCTACCGACTTGCGAAAACACATTGTTGGCATTGGAGCCGATGAGCCGGATCGTGCCCACGACAATGACCAGAATCACAGCCAACATCACTGCGTATTCCGCAATGTCCTGACCACATTCATCGTTCCAAAGCTGCTGTAAGCGTTTTGCCACGGGGCTCCTCTTTTCTCATTCTGCTAAATCCGACGATTTATTCACCGGGGTATCACCGAATAGACCAACTCCCGGCGGCTGTCCCCAAGGTCTGTGCTAGGAATATTAATATCGGGTCATTCTTTCGCCAATAGCACCAAAGTGCCACTGATCTTGAGGGGTGGGTGCGGCCAGGGATCCACTCTCACGCGATGCTTTTGAGCGGCAGCGCTTGATTCACAGCGAACAATGCGAGCTCCAGGCGGGTCGACACTCCCAGCTTGTCGAAGATGTTGCTGAGGTGATGCTTGACGGTGTCCTCACTGATCTTGAAATATTCGGCGATTTCCTTATTGGAATATCCGGCCACCACGGCCGAAACAATCTCCAGTTCCCGCGGTGTCAGACCGAATTTCTTTTGCCGCGCTTCGTCGTGCGAAGACTGCATCAGCGTGCGCAGGTATTGCACAAGGTTGGAAACACTCTCCCGTCCAACCCAGTATTCGCCCTCCATCACCGTATGAATCGCCTTCAACAAGAGTTGCGTGGCCGAGTCTTTGAGCACGACTCCGCGGGCTCCCAGTTGCAAGGCTTCGACGATTTGGCTTTTTTCCGCCGCTGCAGTCAGCAGAATGACCCGCACCGGAGTCGCGTTCGCGGGCATACTCAACTCGCGCAGGGCTTCCAGGCCGGGATGCTTGGGCATGGCTAGATCGAGCAAAAGGATGTCGGGCTTCAACTGCCGCGCCAGCTTCACGGCTTCGGCGCCGTCCGATGCTTCGCCCAGAACCTTCAGGTCGGCCTCGGCTTCCAGCAAGCGCCGCAGACCATCGCGAAAGATCGGATGGTCATCGGCAATGACAAGTCGAACGGACTGCGCTTTTCTAAAATTCATGAGGCACTTCCCCGCTGCGAGGAACGGTAACTTCCAGGCGAGTTCCCTGTCCGGGATTTGATTCTACCGTGAGTTCGCCTGCAATCAAACCTACGCGTTCCAGAATGATCATAGGTCCTTTCCTCACTTCATCCATTTGATCCTGGTTATAACGGCCCGCGAAAGGGAACCCTTTGCCATCGTCTTCCAGGATCAAGTTCCACTTCTTCAGGCTGGATCCCAAACGCACCAGCACATGGCGCGCGCCACTATGTTTCCTCACGTTGACCAGTCCTTCCTGCACAATGCGGAGAATCTCGCGACAAACCCGTTGCGGCATATCCAAATTTTCGAGCTCAGTAACGAATCGTGCGCTAATCCCCGTCTCCCGCTGAAATCGTTCGACGGTGTCGTTCAAAACGCCAAGCAACCGTTGCGCATCCACTTCGATGGCTTTCATCTGCTGCATCAGTTCCCGCAGCTTGAGCACTTCCTCGCGAAGCAGGCCCTGGATTCGACCTAATTCGGCTGTAATCGGCTTGCCGGCATCGGCCTGCCGGCGCAACACGTCCACCTGCATTTCGACCGCAATCAGCGACTGCACCGCACCGTCGTGCAGCTCACGCGCAAAGCGCGCTCGCTCGGCGGCTCCCGCCCGGCGTCGCAAGCGGTGCAGAAGGTAAACGTTATAAACAGCCGGCCCCACCTGGCGCACCAGATCGAGTAGGAAGCGGAGTTCCTCCTGTTTCTCGCCCCGCCACGACGGGTTGAACAGAAAGATTCTGCCCCTCCACTCGCTCCCGAACAGAAAAGCGACTGTAATCAGCGAGTCGAAGGTCTGGACCTCGCTGAGTTGGGAAATCAGCGCCGTGCTCTCGACCGGCACTGGATGGCCGTTGTGATCAAGTGCCAGGGAGGTCCATCGGTCTCCGTTGTTCGCGGCGTAATACACCTCCCCCGGAAAATCATGCAGATAGGTTTTGGCGTCACGAGAGGCCGATTCCAACCAGCGAAACTCCGACGGCGCACTCTTGCTATCCCGGTTCAACTCGCCCACGAAGACCCGCTGGCTGTGAGATTCCTGCGATGCGACCAGCAACCGGGAGGCCCCGTACATGGACATGGCTTCCCGGAAGATCTGCTCAATCGTTCCGGTCAGTCCTGCTTCCACGCGGATGCGCGACAAAGTCCCGGTCACCACCGCCTTCTCGGCCCGCAGGTGTTTCTGCTGCTCGGCCAGATAACCCAGCAATAAACCCATCACCAGCAGGTACACCGACAGCATGAACAGACGTCTGGGTTCGAAATCAACCGTATTCACGCGGAGGCCGTTCAACCCTGGCCACGGCAGTGAACCGCCGCCTCCCAGCGTCAGGTGCAGAACAATAAAGCTCTCCGCCCACAGCAGTGTGACTTCAGCGGCAGCCGTGCCCAGCGTCTCCCACAAACCCCAACGGTAGGCGGCAGCCGCCAGAACAAAAACAAAGAACAGAAAAAACGGAGCGCGTGGCCCGGCGGAGAATATCGAAATAAGGGCCGGCCACACGATATCCCCGGCATGGACCATCAGACGAAATGCGGCCGTCGACTGCTGCCGCCGACGCAGCAGCATGAGAATAAGAATTCCATTCGCCATATAAAAGACGAACAGGCCATACGCTGCCCAGGAATGGCCCAGCTCCGTCGGATCCATCTCGATCGCCACCAATGCCGACACGGCGAGGATCACCCGAGCCGTGGCCAGCCAGCGCTCGGTCCGGCGCGTCTCACCCGGATCAGGCGGGATTCTCAGTCTCCAGGATTGTCGATAGCGCTCAACGTGAGGATTCAATCGAGTCGGTCTCCACGGGCGGGGCGGCTTCGCGGGATATTATTGAATAAAAGAAGCTTACGGGCAAGTGAGAGTCTGGTGCCAAACTGACGCCAAGCAACCGTCCCAGCTCAGCGGCTTTCGTTTCCATTACTTCAGTAACTCATGGCGCTGTTGCCATCTGATCTAGAATGNGGCCGGAGGAGTGTCTTGCGCAACCGTTCCCATCTCTGGTTGGCCGCAGTGGCGGGATTGTGGGCGGCTTTAATTGGAGCCGCTCTGCTTCTGCCCCGGTCGTTTCAGCTGACCGCTTTCAGCGACGTCGTCCAATGCCTTTTGTTGCTTTCGGGTGCCGCTTCGTTCGTGCCGCTGGTGCTGCGCTCTCGGGGACGCATTCGGCTGTTCTGGTCGCTGATCACACTGGGCGTTTCTTTGTGGCTGTTGTATCAGCTGCTTTGGACTTACTACGAGGTGGTGCTCCGTCGGGACGTACCTGTCATTTTTGCCGGAGACGTCGTTCTTTTTTTACACATTGTTCCGCTCATGGCTGCGGTTGGTTTGCGACCGCACGTTCCGGGAGACGAATATGCTGCACGCACGGGACGGCTTGATTTTGCGCTCTTGGTAGTGTGGTGGATCTATCTTTATGTCTTGATCGTGATCCCCTGGCAGTGGGTCCTGGCCCACGCGGAGGGCTACACCCGGAACTTGAACGCGCTCTATGTCACCGAGGAGATCGCATTCCTGCTGAGCTTGGTGCTGTGCTGGATGACCAGCAAAGGCCATTGGAGAAATCTCTACGCCAGTTTATTTGGCATGAGTATCTGTTACGCCGCCAGCTCCACCGTTGCGAATTGGGCGATGGGCCGGAATATGTATTACAGCGGCAGCCTTTATGACATACCTCTGGTCGCTGCCATGGCATGGCTCACTTGCATTGGCCTGCGAACCCAGGCGGAGCAGCCCACCTCCGATGTCGGCGAAGGGTCAACCCTCTACGGCGTGTGGATTGCCCGGTGCAGCATGATCGCAGTATTTTCATTACCCTTGTTTGCCGCGTGGGCAATGTCGGATGGCGCCGTCCCTTCTCGCGTGCGCATATTTCGGCTCGCACTGACCCTGATCGCCGCCTTCTTCATGGGCATGATGGTCCTGGTGCGCCAGCACCTGCTCGATCGAGAATTGACCCAATTTCTACAGCACTCGATCGAATCGTTTGACAGTCTGAAACATCTGCAGGCCCAACTCCTTCAATCCGAAAAACTCGCTTCGATCGGTCAGTTGGTCGGGGGAGCTGCACACGAACTGAACAACCCAATCACCGCCATGCTCGGGTATTCGGAAATGCTCCTCAGCACGCCGCTTACGGCGGAGCAGCGGCCACTCGCCGCCAAGATCGGCCTGTTTGTTCGCCGCACCAAGTCGCTGGTCGCCAGTCTGATCAGCGTTGCCCGGCAATCACCAGCACCCAAGAGTCCGCTCGACCTCAACACGCTGGCGCGAACGGCCCTGAAGTTGACCCAACCTCAGTGGGAGGCGCTCGCCATCGAAGTGCGCACGCAATTCGATCCCGCCCTGCCCAAGGTCTTGGGGGATTCCAATCAGCTGCTGCAGGTCTGCCTGCAGCTCGTGGCCAACTGTCTTCACGTGCTCAGCGAACACAGCGGCCAAGGACTGACCGTCAGCAGCGAACGGCAGGGGGACACTTCGGTTCTTCAAATCAGCATCGAGCGGGCAGCGGGCAGCGCATCCGCCGATCCCCGCGCAACCTCGGTAGATTCCGAAGAGGCCTTAGGTCTCTCCGCTTGTCAGGGGATTCTGCAGGAGCATGGCGGTCAAATCCTGCAGGAACTCCGGGCCGATGGCACGATGCGAATTCGCGTCGCACTCCCGATCACCGAGTCAGCTCCGGCCCGGAGCAAGGAATCTACGATACCGGTGCGCTGGCAATCTCGACCGTACGTTTGAGTTGCCCGCACGCGGCGTAAATGTCCCGCCCGCGAGGACGCCGCACAAACGCCGGAATACCCGCTTCCCTCAGAATTTTTTGGAAGGCGGCGACCCTCTCCGCTCCGGGGGTGGTAAAGTCGATTCCCGGTCCCGGGTTCAGAGCGATCAGATTCACTTTGCAGCGCATCCCGCGCAGCAATTCCGCCACTTCTTTAGCATTCTCCGGAGCATCGTTGACTTCGCCCAGCAAGACGTACTCGAATGTAATCCACTCCCGGCTACGCAAGGGATACACGCGCGCTGCCGCCATCAGCATTTCCAGATTCCATTTCTTATTCAGCGGCATCAGCCGGGTGCGCATCGCATCGTTCGAAGCATTCAGAGAAATAGCTAGCTTCGGCCGGATCGCCTCCCCGCCCAAGTCATGAATGCGCGGCACGATTCCCGCCGTCGACACCGTCATGCGGCGCTCCGCGATGCCCACCTCTGCCACCAGCGCACGCGCCGCTTTCACGAAATTCTCGTAGTTCAGGAGCGGTTCGCCCATGCCCATGAACACCAGGTTGATGCGATCTTGCGGCGGCGAAACCTTCTGGTCTTTGAGTACCGCACAAACCTGACCGACAATTTCACCGGCGGTCAGATTGCGCTTCATCTCGAGCAGCGCCGTCAGACAGAACTGGCAATCCACCGCACAGCCCACCTGGCTGGAAATGCAAATCGTGGAACGTCCCTGATTTTGTCCCTGCCTTTGGGTNGGGCAGCGCTTCGGCGCCGCCATCGGCTCCTTTTCTGGAATGGATTTAGCCCCTGAAGGAGTCAGA
>JGI12659J15293_10000388_pt1 | contig 14105 bp, 10 predicted proteins | sample JacPinW_OM2H0_O1_FD_15293 | JGI IMG/M metagenome (IMG submission 15293) | reverse complement strand
GCCTGACGACGACCCGCCGCTCTTCCTCTGCGCCGCCAGGGGCAGCAGCAGGGGCTCGGGCGAGCGCTCCCGGCACGGCCACGCTGGGCGCAGCCGGGGCAACGCGCGGTATTGACGGAGACTGCGCCGGTTCGCCGCCGGAAAGGCGTCGTCGGGCTTCGTCTTCCGACTGCCGCTTGAAACTGGCCTCGTGCGCGCGGCGAAGCTCTTCATCGCGCTTGCGCGCTTCGGCGGCCTCGCGTTCGAGGCGATCACGCGCCTCGCGCTCGCGCCGAGCCCCGGCATCTGCCTCCTGGCGGCGGCGATCGTCCTCCTCCGACGCACGCGCGTCGATCAGCGCCCGGGCGCGTGCTTCGCGCTGCTCGGCGCTCAAGGTGGGCAGGACGACGCCGGTTTTGGGCGGTAGCGGAGCAGTCGGCTTGGCGGGCGCGACAGGAGCGGGCCGCGCCGAGGCGGTAAGGGCGGCAGCTGGCGGCGGCCCGGCGGCCGGCGGCGCAGCTCGCGCGGCCGCGGCGGCTTCGGCCGGCGTCAGCATCCGCCGCTTCACCTTCTCGACGACGACCGCCTTGCTGCGCCCGTGCGAAAAGCTCTGCCTCACCGTACCCTGCTCAACCGGACGCTTCAGGTGCAACGTCGCCTTCGGCGGAGCAGCCGTCACTGTCTTATCGCTATTACCCGTCTCACTCATGCCACTTCCTAACCACCTGGCTTCTCAGCCAATTTGATGGACCTGCCAAACGCTTCGGCCTTGTCGGCCGTTACGTCGCCGTGCTTCGTCCCGGTCGCCGCGTGCGCTTCGCCGCTGCGATAGCGGCGCAGACGATCCGCCCTTGCGAGAAAGGCCGAACTCGCCGCCCCGTGTTTGAGGGCAGCATGTATCACATTTGCCCGCCCCAATGCCAAATCCAATTCGCCCGACTTGAAGAGATCGACGCGCACAATCGCGTTCGCTTCCGGGCCGAGTTTGGCGCGCAGGGCGTGGACTCGCTTCGCCGCTCCGTCCGCCGCCCCGTCGCTCGCCTGAATCAGCGCTACGACGCCCCCGGCCTCGATCGCCGAATCGACCTTGAACGCGCCAGCCACGACCAAGCCGGCCTTGTTGGCGATCGACAACGACTGCAACGCGTCTCGCTCGAGGAGGGCGCCAACCGTCTCGGCCAGCGCGGCGGGCGCCTCCACCTTGGCGCGAAAGGCGCGCGAAAAGGCCTGTTTCGCGGCCGCCCGACTCACCGTGTCAAAGCTCAGCCTTGTCCATACCCCCCGTCCCGGCAGCTTGCGTCGGATATCCGGGACGACTGATCCGTCGGGGCTGAGCGCGAAGCGCAGCATCGCCTCGGGAACATCCTTGGTCCCCGTAACAATGCAGGTACGCTCCGACCCGGCTGTGTCGCTTTCCGCTCGCAATCGATCGATCCCGCCACCACCTACGCGCCTTCGGCGTCTTGCACTTCCGGTTCCTCCACAGGCGCCGGCGCTTCAATCCAGCCTGCGCGCACGCGCGCATCCAGGATCATGGCGTCTGCCTGGGCCCGCGACACGTCGAAGCCGCTCAAGAAGCCGGGCTTCGCAGTGTCGCCATCGGTCCAACCGACGAGATCGTCGCTCGCGCAATCGGCGATATCCTCCAGCGTCTTGACGCCGTTCTCTCCGAGCTTGACCAGCATCGGCATGGTGAGGCCGCCGATCTCCTTGAGATCGTCGGACACCCCCAGCGCCTTACGCTGATCGTCAAACTCGGATTCGATCCGAGCGAGATGTCCCTGCGCGCGCGCCTGGATTTCGGCCGCCGTGTCGGCGTCGAAGCCTTCAATCGACGCCAGCTCGGGCGGGTCGACATAGGCGATTTCCTCGACCGTCCGAAAGCCTTCCGAAGCAAGAAGCTGGGCCACCGTCTCGTCGACGTCGAGCGACTCCATGAAGGTCTGCGTCCGCTCGGTGAATTCCTTCTGCCGGCGCTCGGACTCCTCGGCTTCGGTCAGGATGTCGATGTCCCAGCCGGTCAGTTGCGAGGCGAGGCGCACGTTCTGCCCGCGCCGGCCGATCGCCAGCGACAACTGATCGTCGGGAACGACGACCTCGATGCGGGTCGAGTCTTCGTCGAGCACCACCTTCATCACTTCCGCTGGCTGCAACGCGTTGACGATGAAGGTCGCAGCGTCCGAAGACCAGGGAATGATGTCGATCTTCTCGCCCTGCTGTTCGTTGACCACCGCTTGCACGCGCGAGCCGCGCATTCCCACGCAAGCGCCGACCGGATCGATCGAGGAATCGTTCGACACCACCGCAATCTTGGCGCGCGAGCCCGGATCACGAGCGACCGACTTTATCTCGACGATGCCGTCGTAGATTTCCGGCACTTCCTGGGCGAATAGCCGGGCGGTGAATTGCGGATGGGTGCGGGACAGGAAAATCTGCGGGCCGCGGGCCTCGCGCCGGACGTCATAGACGTAGGCGCGGATGCGATCGCCGGGCCGGAACATCTCGCGGGGAATCAGTTCATCGCGGCGCACGACCGCCTCGCCCGCGCCGGCGCCGCCGAGATCGACCACGACATTGCCATATTCGACCCGCTTGACCGCGCCGTTGATGATATCGCCAATGCGATCCTTATAGACGTCATATTGCTTGTCGCGTTCCGCCTCACGGATCTTTTGCACCAGCACCTGCTTGGACGCCTGGGCGGGGATGCGTCCGTAGTCGAACGGCGGCAGCGATTCGGCGATCCAGTCGCCGATCTGAGCCGAGGGATTCTTCTTCTGCGCTTCGGTCAGCGTCATCTGCGTCGCCTCGTTCTCGACCTCGTCGACAACGAGCAAAAGCCGGGAAAACCGGATCTCGCCGGTCTTCGGATTGATCTCCGCGCGGACTTCGGTCTCCTGGCCGTAACGCGAACGCGCGGCCTTCTGCATCGCGTCTTCCATCGACGCCAGAACGATCGTTCGATCGATCGATTTCTCCCGCGCCACCGCGTCGACGATCTGCAACAGTTCAAGTCGGTTGGCGCTAACGGCCATGATTCTCTCCTTCGTCAGACCCGAGCGGCTTTGACGCCGCGCCGCGGGCCGCGGCCTTGAGTTCGTTTGTCTTGCGCTTGGCGCCCGCAGCGGCCTCCCGGCCGTTCCTCGCGTTGCGTTCCGGTCCTCGCTTCGCGTCTTTGAGGGCCGCCTTCTCGCGCCGAAGCGCGGCGCGGATGAGATCGTCAGTCAATACGAGCCGCGCCTCCGCGATGGCGCGAATCGGCAATTCGACTTCGCTCTTGCTCCCGTCGTCGGCGATCAGCGCCATTCGCGCCGCAGGCCCATCGGGTCCGGGCGCGACAGCGGCAAGATGTCCGCGAAAGCGCTTGCGTCCATTGACCAGGACCGCCATCTCCACTCGCGCTTCATAACCAATCGCGCGGGTGAAATCCGATTCACGCACCAGCGGCCGATCGATGCCCGGCGACGAAATCTCCAGCCGATAGGCCTGAGCCATCGGCTCCTCGACGTCGAAGACCGGCGACAAGGCCACACTGACGTTTTCGCAATCCTCGATCGACATCGTCCCGTCGGGACGCTCCGCCATGATCTGAATCGTCGGCCCCTCACCCGAGGAAACCTTGACCCGGACGAGCCGGTATCCCAGATCCCGCAGAACCGGCGCCGCGATGCGGCCGACACGCTCGCCCGGCCCCGAATCCCCTATAAGGCGCGCTTCGTCGAGCCCATCGACGGGTGCAGCGGCAGTTGGAAGCGAGGCTTCGACCATACGTCCTTGCGGCAATAAAAAAGAGCGGGTCCCGGCCGGGGCCCACTCTCAACTTGTCTCTCCTTGCGGAGAGCTATGAGATGTCGTTGACCGCGATATAGGCGAACCAAGCCGCTGATGCAAGGGCAAATCGGCCGCGTAACGGGCTCGCTGTGTCTTTGAAGCGGCAGCCCGGCGCTAAGCTGCCACAAGGCTCACCCGAGGTCCGTCCTTGCCCAGGCGACGCCGCCGTCCACAACCAGAGTATCCCCGACCACGTAGTCTCCCGCCCGCGAGGCGAGGAAGACGGCGGCGCCCGCCATGTCCTCGGGTGAACCGATGCGGCGGGCCGGGATTTTCTTGCTCAACGCTTCGCTGTGGTCCCGCGCCACCTTATTCATGTTCGAAGCAAAGGCTCCCGGCGCAATCGCGGATACGACGATGTTCTGCGGCGCCAGCTCGAGCGCAAGCCGCCTGGTCAAGTGGATTAGCCCGGCTTTGGACGCCGCGTAGGAATAGGTCGGCAGCATGTTCACGGAAAGGCCATCGATCGAAGCAATGTTGATGATCTTTGCGGGCCGCTCCCGACTTGCCGCGCCGCGCAGGGCGGCAAGCAGCGCCTGGATCAGGAAGAACGGAGCCTTGACGTTCAGATCCATAACCTTATCCCAGCCGCTCTCGGGAAAGCCCTCGATCGGCTCACCCAGGCCGCGCCGGCGTTGTTGACGAGAACGTCAATCCGGGATTCCCTCGCCAGATAGAGGTCGGCCAGCGCCCTCGCGCCAGTCGCCCCCGACGCGTCGGAGGCGATCGCCGTACACTCGCCGAAGGCTGAGAGGCGATTGGCTGTTTCCTCGCAGGCCGAGCCTTTCCGCGCCGAGATGTAGACTTTTGCGCCGGCGCGGACGAAACCTTCGGCGATCATCTCGCCGATGCCGCGCGACCCCCCCCGTAACAAGGGCCGTGCGCCCTTTGAGAGAAAAGAGATCTTGCATGGGCGGTCTCGCGTGTATCGGTGGAAGGGTTCGCGGCGGCGATACACGGCCCGCCCGAAATCCGAAGCATCCCCCCGGCTCGCCGGAAGGGTTCGGGCGGCCGTTGAGGCCGGGCGGCCGTTGAGGCCGGGCGGCCGTTAAGCAGTGGGCAGCTTGTACCCCTTGAACGTCTCGCGCAGCTTGAGCTTGTTGATCTTGCCCGTCGCCGTGTGAGGAATCTCCTTCACCACCTGCATATCGTCGGGCATCCACCATTTGGCGATGCGCGGCTTCAGGAAATCGAGGACCTCGTCGCTCTTGGGGGAATGCCCTTCCTTCGCCACGACGACCAGCAGCGGGCGTTCGTCCCATTTCGGGTGGGCGATGCCGATGACGGCGGCCTCGGCGACATCCGGATGAGCAACAGCCAGATTCTCGATATCGATGCTCGAGATCCACTCGCCGCCCGACTTGATCACGTCCTTCGACCGATCGGTGATCTGCATGAACCCGTCGGGATCGATGGTCGCGACATCTCCGGTGTCGAAGAATCCGTGTTCGTCGAGGATGTTTGTGTCGTCCTTGAAGTACCTGTCGACGACAGAGAAGCCTCGAACTTTGAGTCGGCCGAACCGCTTGCCGTCCCACGGCAGCTCTTTGTTTTCGTCATCGACGATCTTCATCTCGACGCCAAATGGCGCCCAGCCCTGCTTGGACTGGATCGCGAGCCTCTGATCGCCTGAAAGGGCTTTCGCGCTCGGCTTGAGGGCGCCTGCTGAACCGACCGGGCTCATCTCCGTCATGCCCCAGGCGTGGCGAACGGTGACGCCGTAATCCTCCTGGAAGGCGCGGATCATGTCGGGCGGGCAAGCTGAGCCGCCGATGCCGACGAATTTGAGCGTCGTGGGCTTCTTGTTCTCCTTGCGCAGATATTGCAGCAGGCCCAGCCAGACGGTCGGCACAGCGGCGGTCATCGTCACCTTCTCGGTCTCGAGGAGATCGAACACCGAAGCGCCGTCGAGCCTCGGCCCCGGCATCACCATGCTCGCACCGCGCATCGGGCACGAGAGCGCGAGACCCCACGAATTGGCGTGGAACATCGGCACCACGGGCAAGACCGAATCATCCGACGTCACCGTGAGACAGGCGGACGTGCTCGCCATCATCGAATGCAGGAGGTTCGAGCGATGCGAATACAGCACGCCCTTCGGGTTTCCGGTCGTGCCGGAGGTGTAGCAGAGTCCGGCCGCGGTCCGCTCGTCGAACTCCTTCCAGGCAAAATCGCTGTCGACTTCGCCGATCCAATCCTCGTAGGCGACGGCGTTCTTGAGCTTGGTCGCCGGCATGTGAGCTTCGTCGGTGAGAACGACGTAGCGCTCAATCGTCGGCAACCGGTCGGCGATCGCCTCCACCAACGGCACGAAGGTCAGGTCCAGGAACACGAGCCGGTCTTCGGCGTCGTTGATGATCCAGGCGATTTGCTCAGGGAACAGGCGGGGATTGACGGTGTGGTAGACCGCGCCGGCGCCGACGATGCCATACCAGGTTTCAAGGTGGCGGTAGCCGTTCCAGGCCAGCGTCGCGACGCGATCGCCGAGCTTGATCCCGTCGCGCTCGAGTCTTTTTGCGACCTTGAGCGCACGCTCCCGAACGGCGCGGTAGTTGGTGTAATGCATCGGCCCTTCGACCGTCCGCGAGGCGACCTGTTGCTCAGGGAACTGGATGGCGGCGAAATCGATGACCTTGTGCATCAGCAGGGGCCAATCCTGCATCCGTGCCAACATGCGTTTTTCTCCCGACTCGCTTATCGGCGCTTGATCGCGGCGCGCGGATTGTTCATGGGACTTATACAGTGGCGCCCTGTGCCCCGCTTGGCAATGCGCCGAAGGTGGAACTCTCCTCGCCGCTTCGCCCCACTACGAACAGGAGCCCGATGCCCGACCGGCAGAACCCCGACCGCTCCGTACGGGTCTGGTTTCGTCTCATCCGTCTCGAGGCGCGCATGCAGGCCGCGGTCAGCGAGCGCCTGCGCGAAATCGGCGTTTCCATCCCGCAATGCGACGTATTGACTACACTCACCGAGCGCGAGGGCGTGAGCCAGCAGGAACTGGCCACGAGGCTTTACGTCACCAAGGGCAACATCTCCGGCCTGATCGATCGGCTGGCGGAAGCGGGCCTGGTCGAGCGCCGCTCGACCGCCGCCGACCGTCGCCAGCACGCCATCTACCTCACTGAGGCCGGCCGCCGGATGGCGGAGAGAGCGATCGCCGTCCAGCATCGCTGGATCGCTTCCACTCTCGGCCGCATGGCCGAGCCGGACCTCGAAGCGCTGGAGGCGAAGCTGGTGGCGCTGCGGGACATCGTGCGCGAGGCGGAGACGCCTGAACCGGCGGCCGCGGCGAAGGGGTGACAGCGCCCAGTGCCATTTCCGAGTCCGTTTTGAGGGATTTCAACGGGTTGCGGCGCCATTTCCGATCGGAGGCGCCGCCAAACTCTCTTGACCATCCGGTCCGCCCGCGTCGCGAAACAAAAGAACAGATTTCGTCTGGCTAAACGAAATGTTTCGCAAAGGGTCCCCTAAGTCTTTGATTTCACTTAACGTGCCGAATCAGCCATTTCGTGGAATCGTTAGTTTTCAAGCGCTTAGTCGACGTTTCGTTTCGCTGTTTTCGCACTTTCTGTCGGGCGCCGATCTCCCTACCGCTGCCCTCAAAATCCGACCTGCTGATCGTAGCGGACAATTCTGAAAAAGGGAAGCATTTGTTGGGTTAGAAAAGCGGCGACCTTCGCGCCCGATGCCGTGGAGAAAAGGGCCACCCGGGGGCGGCCTTTGCTTTCGCCGCTCGGCGTCGGGCAGCGCGGCGCTCTACCTGTCGAGCCCGCCCATCAGCATGTACTTGAGCTCGACGAACTCCTCGACGCCATGGCGCGAGCCCTCGCGGCCGATGCCCGATTCTTTCACGCCGCCAAACGGCGCAAGTTCGCTCGAGATCGCGCCGGTGTTGATCCCGACCATGCCGTATTCGAGCGCTTCCGCGACACGCCACACCCGGCCGAGGTCGCGGGCGTAGAAGTAGGCCGCGAGGCCGAATTGCGTGTCGTTGGCGAGGCGGATGACGTCGGCTTCGTCCTTGAAGCGGAAGACCGGCGCGACCGGACCGAAGGTCTCCTCGCGCGCGACCAGCATCGTCGCGTCGACGCCGGAGATCACCGTGGGCTCGTAGAACGTGCGCCCCAGCGCATGCCGCTTGCCGCCGATCACGACCTTGGCGCCCTTCTTCTGCGCGTCGGCGACGTGCTCCTCGACCTTCGTCACCGCGGCTTCGTTGATGAGCGGTCCCTGAGTGACGCCGGCCTCCGTCCCGTCGCCGACCTTGAGCCGCGAGACCGCGGTCGTGAGCTTGGCGACGAACGCGTCGTAGATCCCCTCCTGCGCGTAGATGCGGTTGGCGCAGACGCAGGTCTGGCCCATGTTGCGGAATTTCGAGATGATTGCGCCCTCGACGGCGGCGTCGACATGCGCGTCGTCGAACACGATGAACGGCGCGTTGCCGCCGAGCTCGAGCCCGACCTTCTTCACCGTGCCCGCGGCTTGCGCCATCAGCACCTTGCCGACCTCGGTCGAGCCGGTGAAGCCGACCACCCGCACGGCAGGATGCTCGGTCATCGCCTTGCCTATGGCGCGCGCTTCGCCAGTCACAAAATTGAGGACGCCCGGCGGCATGCCCGCGCGTAGCGCAAGTTCCCCAAGGGCAAGCGCAGTCAGCGGCGTCTCGCCCGCAGGCTTCGCCACCACAGTGCAGCCGACAGCGATCGCCGGCGCGACCTTGCGGGTGATCATCGCGGCAGGAAAATTCCACGGCGTGATGGCCGCAACCACGCCGATCGGCTGCTTGATGACGACAATGCGGGAATCGGCGCGGAAGGTCGGATTGATCTCACCGTAGATGCGCTTCGCCTCCTCGCCGAAAAACTCGATATAGGCGGCGGCGTAGTCCACTTCGCCGCGCGCCTCCGCGAGCGGCTTGCCTTGTTCGCTGGTCATGATGAGCGCGATGTCGTCGCGGTTGGCGATGATGAGATCGAACCAGCGGCGCAAGATCTGCGCGCGCTCTTTCGGCAATGTCTTCGCCCAGGGGCCGAAGGCGCGCTGCGCCGCTTCGATCGCGCCGATGGTCTCGGCTTCGCCAAAGCGCGGGGTCTTGGCGAGAACCTCACCGGTCGCGGGGTTGGCGATCGGGCGCGTTCCCTCCCCCACCCATTTTCCGTCGACAAGGCACTGGCTTTTGAGGAGCGAGGGATCAGCGAGTTTCATCGAGCAAGCCTCCAAGGTTGGAGGGCTTATAGCAAAGAGCGCGGGCGACGGTGAGGCCGAGTTTTGCGCGTTAGGCCGAGGGCTTCCGGATCAACGAAACCGCTCCGGCGATCAGTGCGAAGACGGCAAGCATGATAAGGCCTCCGGCCACGGCCTCGACGAAATGGTGGGGCGAGAAAGCCGCAAGCCTGCGCTCGGCAGAGCCGCGCGCGACCTGGATCTGCCAGGACAGCATCGCGGACGCGCTGGCGACGCCAGCGACTGTGCCCAGAATGCGCGTCAGATTGAGAAACCCGCCCGCCACGCCCGAGAGATTGGCCGGCGCCACATTGATCGTCGCGTGGTTGTTCGGCGCAATGAACAATCCAAGTCCTGCCCCGAACGCCGCAAGGCCAAGGGCGCCGGTCCAGAGATTGGCGACAGGCTGCATCACGACCGCTGTCAGCGCGAGCAGGGCGATGAAGCATATCGCCATCCCCGCGACGCTGAGGAGACGCGTCCCCATCCGATCGGCGAGTCCGCCGGCGAATGGCGCGACGATTCCGAGGCTGATCGGAATGATCGCGAGCTTGAGCCCCGCGGCGACGGCGCTCTCTTCGTANCCGCGCACAAGCGCGAATGAAGCGAGGAAGAACATCCCGTAAAGCATGGCGTACGAAAGAGCGCAGGCCAGCGCTCCGGCGAGAAACGACGGCTCATCAAGCAGCGCAAGATCGATCAACGGCGAACGCGCTCCGTGTTCCTGCCTCAGGAACAGGAAAATGAGCACGATCGCGGCGCCGACCGACCCGAGGAGCGCTGGCGAGGTTAGCCCCCAAGCTGAAACCTGATTGAGCGCGAGCACCGCAAACGCCAATGCAGGCGCGAGCAGAAGACCACCACGCCAGTCGAACGTTTGGTTCGAATTTTGCTGCGCTGTTACGGGAAGCACGAACCAGCTGGCGACGATGGCGAGCAGCCCGAAGGGAACATTGATCCAGAACACCCAGGGCCAACCCAATGTCCCCAAGAGCAGGCCGCCGATAACCGGGCCGGCGCTGATCCCGACCGCTTGCGCCCCCGCGTACACGCCGAGCGCCCGCGCGCGCAGGCTCTTGTCCGTCGACGTTACGACAAGCGCCATGCTGTTGGCTCCAAGCATCGCCCCGCCGAAGCCTTGCAGGAACCGAAACGCGATCAGTGCGCCGAGATCCGGCGCAAAGCCGCAGAGCGCGCTCGCCCCTGTGAACACCACAAAGCCGATGATGTAGAGCAGTTTCCTGCCGAAGATCTGGCATAGCTGAGCGAAGATCGGCATGAACGCGGCGACGCCGAGCAGGTAGGCGAGCGCGACCCAGCTCACGCTCTCCAACGTGCAGTCGAATACGCGTCCCAAGGTCGGCAACGCGAGCTGCACGATGCTCGCGTCGACCTGGCCCATAAATGCGCCGATACAGGTCACGCCGACGATCAGCCACGGGTAGGAGGGCCAGCGCGTGAAGAGCGCGACCGGAGGCGGCTCCGCGCCATGGCGGATAAGGTCNCTCACACGAAAACCCGGCGCAGAGCTTAAATCTTCGGCGCTCATCCGNTTCCCCCGCCCNATNCCCNAANNNNCNNNGGCCATATGGATGGCGGACCCGCGCAAAAATCAAGCGCTGAGCCGAGGAGATCGAAGCGAGGACGCCTGCCTGGGCCCCAAATGTCGAAATCGCCCAGCCTCGACCGTCTATTTGCTGACGGCGTTCTCGAGAAGTCGATCCAACACGCCGTCGACGGGGAGGCAAACCTCATGACGACCGATCTTTGGTACCTTGCATTGACGGCGATGCTGACGGCGGCGCTGTGGATTCCGTATATCGCCTGCCAGGTCATGACGAACGGGCCCCTGTCGGGGGCAAACTACGTCGACCCCGCGCCCCGTCCCGTGCCCCTTTGGGGTCAGCGGGCTCATCGCGCCTATCTCAACGCGGTCGAATGTTTCGCTCCATTCGCCGCGCTCGTGATCGTCGCTCAGATCGCCGGAAAGGCGAACGGGATGACGGCCTTCTGGGCGATGAGCTTTTTCTGGCTGAGACTCGCGCACGCCATCGTCTATTGGGCCGCTATCCCCTACCTGAGAACCGTGCTCTTCACCTTGGGCTTCGTTTGCGTCGCCGGGATGTTTTGGGAAGTGATCAAGTAGGCTCGGGGAAGGCGCCCAAGGTACGGCGCTCGCGGGGAGGCTCGACCCTATCGCGACACGCGCCGCGCGCCGGTCTTGAGCTCTCCCGCCGGCGGCTGGCTCTGCACTACAAAGCGCGCAGGAACGCCACCAGGTCCTGCTTCTCCTGTGCGGTCAGCTTGTCGCTCAGGACCAGATTGAAGAATTCAACGGTATCATCCAGTGTCAGCAGGCGCTCGTCATGCAGGTAGGGCGGGTCGTCTTTGATCCCACGCAGCGGGAAGGTCTTGATCGGCCCGTCTCCGACCTCCATCGCGTAGTTGACCAATTCCGGCTTGAAGAAGCGCTCCGTCTTGAGATCATGCATCAGATTGTCGGTGTAAAAGGGCGGCTGGTGGCAGCTGGCGCATTGGCCCTTGCCGAAGAAAACCTCCTGCCCACGCATTTCTGCCGGTGTCGCCTTGGCGGGATCGAGCTTGCCAAACAAGTCGAGCTTGGGCGCGGGCGGGAAGTCCAGGATTTCCTGGAAGTCGGCCATGAAGTCCACCTGGCTGCCGCGCTCGAGCGGATTCACGCCCTTCTTTGTCGCGATCACGATGTCGCCGTCGAAATAGGCCGTGCGCTGCTCGAACTCGGTGAAGTCCTCGACCGTCTTGAGGGCTCGCTGCGAGCCGAACAGCCGCTGGATGTTCACGCCCCGTAGCGACACCGTCTTGAGGCGGTGGCGGTACCACTCCGGACGGACGCTGGGATCAAGGTGCGTTGTACCGTTCTGATGGCCGTTGGCATGACAGTCGAAACAGGCCGATCCCTGGCTGGCCACTGCCGACTTGCGATCGTCGGTTGCGTTGAACTGCTGCTGCGGGAACGGCGTCACCAGCAGGCGCAGCCCCTCCAGCTCCCGCGGTGAGATAATGCCGTTGAACAGCTCGAAGTAGTTGGTGAGCGTGACCAGCTTGCCCTGCGTCACATCCCCCAGATCCGGGCGGGAGGTCAGGTACATCTCCGGGGGAAACACGGCCAGGAAGTGCTCTGGCAGGTCGAAATCGATGTCGAAGCGAGTCAGGTCGCGCCCGTCCTGCTGCTTCATTGCGTCGATCTCTTCCTTCGGAAACACGAAGCCGCCGGTAGCGTGGAAGGGATGCGGCAGGGGGAGGAAACCCTTCGGCCAAACGCCCTGCTCACGGATCGCGTCAGGGCTCATCCCCGCGAGCTGTTCCCATGTCACCCCCGATGGCAGCTTGACGCGTACACCCTCCTGCAGCGGCTTGCCGCGCGCCATCGTAACGCCCTGAGCGGGGTGATCGCTGAGGTCGTAGCGCTCTTCGAGCAGCGCTTGATGATCGCGTTCGATGCCTGGCTTTGCCGCTATATCCGCGGCCATCCTCGCCGCGAACGGCTGGTCGATCGCGATAGGCTGGAAACTCGTCAGCCCGCGCGGCCCCTTGTCGTAACCCTCGGACCCCATAAGGTAGGGGTTCGGGGCGGCCGGCGGGGATGTCTGCTGGGCGTCGGCGTAGCCGATCAACAAACCAACCAGCGACAGAAGAAGCCAAATTCGGTTGCTCGCTCCGATCATGGGTTCCTCCCTTTTGAAACGTGCGCGCTAGTCCTGAAAAAATTGCGGCAAGCCAGAATCGCGGGTTGCCGGCTTAATTGCGGCAACGAGGCGGCTCGGAACTCCCCGTAGACCGGCCCACGCTTTTTGTGCGCCATATGCTACGATTTTTCGAACTCACGCGCAACTCAGACTCACGCGCAACTTAAATGCGTCGGAGATGGCCGGCATAGGAGCCGCGCATGCCTGCCCCAGCCCATCTCGACGCCGCCAAAGTCTACGCCTCGATCAGGGAGGAAACGAAGTTCCCCGCGCAATCGCTGCTCAGGATGATGGTGGCGGCTGCGGCGCAAAGAGCCGCTCGGCCTCACCGCTCCCGCATCGCCTTCGAGGCGACTTCGACCAGCGGCGAGAACAGATATTCGAGCATCCGCCGTGCGCCGGTCTTGAGCTCGACCGTGACCGCCATGCCGGACGTGAGCGGCTGGATCAGGCCGTCGACGGCGATCGTCTCGGCGTCGGGCTTCAGCACGACCGGGAACACCAGATTCTGCGTGCGCTCTCCGCCGGCAAAACCCGCCGCATTCGAGACGCGCGTCGGATCGCCTTCGATCGCGTTGGCGTCGGGCTCGGGGATCGCGTCCTTGGCGATGCGCGTGACATGCGCCCTGATCGAGCCGTAGCGGGTGAAGGGGAAGGATTCGATCTTGACCACCGCCTCCTGGCCGACGCTGACAAAACCGATGTCGCGATTGCGCACATAAGCCTGGATCTCGAGTCCCGAATCCTCGGGCACGATGCGCATGATCTCCTGGCCGCTTGTAATAACCTGGCCGGCATTGGTGATGATCGACGATTGCACGCGGCCCGCGATCGGCGCTCTCAGCGTCAGATGATCGAGTTCAGCTTGAGCCTTGGCGAGGCGCTGCTCGATATCCTCCGCGTGCCGCTCGGCGTCCTCCAGTTTCTGGGCGTTCTCCGAGATGAAGTCCTCGACCGCCTTGTCGGCATTACGGGCGATGACCTCGAGCCCCGCGGCAAGGGAAGCCAGATCCTGCTCCTGCTTCGCCTCTTGCGTGATTTGATATTGCAGCGTTTCGGTAGCGTCGATGACGGCGGCCCGCGCGCCCGCCTTCATATCGACGAGCTTCGTGCGCATGGCGACGCGCTCCCGCAGGGTCGCGACGAGGTTCTTCTGCGTCTCGATCGTCTCCCGCAGCTTGTCGCCTTCGGCGATCTTCTGCGCGCGCTCGGCATCGAATGAGGCGACGTTTGCCGCCAATTGTCCGAGATCGGCGGCGAGAACACGGGTTTCGCGCTCGCGCAACGCCGGCGCCACGTTTTCTGGCCAGTCGGTCGCAGGGGGCGGATCGAAGCGATGCGACCGCG
>JGI12659J15293_10000387_pt1 | contig 14131 bp, 10 predicted proteins | sample JacPinW_OM2H0_O1_FD_15293 | JGI IMG/M metagenome (IMG submission 15293) | reverse complement strand
CGAAAACGCGATATAATTGGCCCTAATCGGTTTTTGCTTTCTGAGTAAGCGCGGGCTTTGAGTTAAGCGACAACCGGTTAGTGGGGTGGACATGAATCTTAGTCGAATTGGCCAATTATCGGTAGCGATAGGGTTTATTCTCTTTTTGCCTCCAGGCCGCAGCGAACAAAGCGTGCACCTTTCCGCGGCGGATCGCGGCAACGTGCCAAGCACGTTGTTTAACTTGAATATTTTGGGAATCAGCGAACACTCAGGATGGCCCGCATTCCCGTTCGCGTCCTGGAGAAATTTTCATTTTAAATGGCAGGACTTGGAGCCCAGGAAAGATCAATGGGACTTTGCACGGTCCGATCACGACGTCCAGGAAGCACGCAAACACGGTGTTGATATCGTCGCTGTGGTTGAGGGAATTCCCAAGTGGGCGGCGAGCGCTGAAGAGGCTTCCAATAACGATATGCAGATTGCGAAGGCCGAGGATCTTGAGGAGTGGGCCAATTATGTGCGCACCATGGCTAATCGTTACAAAGGTCAAATTCATTACTACGAACTCTGGAACGAGCCTGAAACCAACCATACCTTTCTGCGCGAGCCCGCGGGCCTGATTGCGTTGAACCAGGTCGCCTTTCAAACGCTCAAGTCGGTTGATCCGACGATTGTGGTGATTTCGTCGGCGCTATCCAGTGCTGATCCGGTCCCTACGCGGGTCGCGCGTAACCTCGACTTGTTCGCCCGGGCGGGTGTGATGAAGGATTGCGACGCGGTCGGCTATCATCCCTACGGGATTCCGCTTTCCGGTGAGACCTCGCCGCGCGTTCCGGAAGACATGCTGACGCAAATTCGCGCGGTGAAAGCTGCAATGGTGCAGACGGGTTTGCAAAAGCCGATATGGGCCACAGAGGTTGGCTGGTATGTGCTCAATGACGATCAGAATCCGCAGGCGGCACCGAGCTGGATGGGGAGGCCGCTCGAACCCGACTTGGCTGCGTCCTACGTAGCTCGAACCTATATCTTAGGCTGGGCTGCGGGACTCGACAGAATTTTCTGGTACTGCTGGCGCCACGGATATATGGGCCTGACGCAATTTAACGGAGATGCGAAGGCTCCGGCTATCGCATACGCTACGGTCCAGCGCTGGCTGGTGGGAGCAAGACTCGATTCCTGCGATCGAAACAACACCGGGACTTGGCTTTGTCAGCTGAAGGTCGCCGATGGCAGATCGGGGTTTATTGCCTGGGCTGAAGGTAAATCCGCCCAACTCGAAATCGCTCCCAGTTGGCAAATTCGTGAGTACAAAACGCTGGATGGACGCGACCATGACCTCGGCAATCAAACGTCGACCGCGATATCTGACAGCCCGATTTTATTGCTGGGTGGAGAGTGACATCGCGGAAATCCAGAAACAGGATTGCATGACGCGATTGCGGGCTGCGGCGATGCGCAATATCGCTTGAGCGATTGGAGGAAATCACGACGGGCGGTGATGACTCTCGGTGGAACGACGGGGGCGAGTGACGAAGGCGAACAACTGTGTGCTCACTATGGAGAGTGGTGATGTGCGGATTCGTCTCGTGCGAGCTACCGAGGTTGGCTTGAAGAAGGCGATCGAGGGAACCAGCGACTACAATATTTTCATGCTTGGGTTTGGCTTGCTGTAGACGAGCGCTCTGAGAGGGATTGCGACGTTCAGCACTTGGCCTACGACCAATGCGATCATGCCGCCGGTGGCGCCGTATTGGCGTGCAAGAATTATGCATGAGGCGACGCTGACCACGGAAACAACCAGCGCGGAGCGAGCCAGAACGCCGACAGAGCCCATCGTGCGGTGATAATACTGCAGGCCCTTGTAAACTAGCGCCAGGAGCACGTAAATCGCCTGCCAAAAAACCAAGTGCGCAAATCCTGCGAATGCTTTGCCAAAGGCGATTGCCATAATCGGCCTTGCCGCCAGACTGATTAGCAGTACCGGTACGCCTACTACCAAGGATAGGAAAAGGCCGGTGCGGCGGAGATAAGCCAGCAGGCCGGTTCGTCCTGACTTGGCGAATTCACGCGCGGCACGCACGGGAATCACATTGTCCAATAACTGATAGAGCACGTTTACGGGACCGAGCAACGCCATGACGGCGCGGATGCCGCCAGCAGCGCTGACGCCGGAGATGGCGGCAACGATGATCAAGATTCCCTGCGAACCCACCCACTGAAATTGGCTGGCGACGAGCAGGCTGCGGCCGAATGCCCAAGTCTGCTTTACGACGGTTTTGATTTGTCGAACGCTGCCCCAGACGTCTTCGCTGCTGGCGCCCACAAGAAATGCGACAAGCGAAGTTATCGCCACGGCGTAATAAGCGGAAGTGACTGCGGCGGCATGCATCCGCCAGAGAACCAGCAGCACGGCGACCTGGCCGACGTAGCTGATGACATCGTTGACAAAAACAGCCCGGCCCCTTTCGTAAACATACCAAAAGCGACGCAGCCAGTCCTGCGCCTGAAAACAGAAAATGGAAAGAGCAAACGGGAGCAGCACGCCGGGGTCTAGCTTGGCCGGAGCCAAGTGAAATTTTTCTACCAGGGCCAGCAAGAGTGTAAACGCGCAGCAGGCCGAGGAAAACGCGTACTGATAGCCGGCCATTCCTTTGAGGAAGACAGCGCGTTCGGATTCGTCAGTGATTTGTGGAGCAAGCGTCATCATGGGACTAACGATTAACGCCAACTGAATGCTATTGAGATACTGAAGAATGATATAGAAGACGCTGAAGACGCCGAATTCGTGAACACCCAGCATGCGTGCGAGAACCGCCGAGGTGAGGAAGTTCATCGCGCTTACGAGCGCTTGGTCTCCTACGAGCCATTGATTGCGCAAAATGCGGCTGCGAAAACTGGCTTGCGGTTTTTTTTGCGCGGCGTTGAGCGGAAGATCCGCATCCATCGGGGCACTTGGTCCGGGATTTGGTTCAGGTGGCAGTTGTTGCTCTCTAGCTCATCATCAGATGAATCGTGGATCCCGAGATTTGCGCAAAATGGAATCTCTACGGATGAGATTACTGGATTCGCAGCAGGAATTGCAGGTTCGACGCTGCGCGACATGTACGTCGGAACCCAAAAAAGCGAAACGCAACGCAGCTGCGACTGTGATCTCCCTTCCGCAAGGTCCGCGCGGCAGCGGGACTCTTTATAACACAGCCGGGCGAGAATCGGTGAACGCCGGACGAAAGCGACGGATTTCGTATCGTAGAGGTGGGAAATAGATCGAGCAATTAAAAGCATTTCAAAACGTTTTGTAAACGATGTCGGGGGGCGGCGCATTCAACAGCGCAATTGTCGCTATGGAGACAACGAGCAGGACGGTGGCCCAAACGGTTCGGACATAACGGGACGACAATGCGGGCTGATTTTCAACCTGAAAAGAGAGTACCCATTCACGGCCCGTTTCCCAAAGTGCAAGAGCGAAAGAAGACCCAAGAAAAATTGCGATCCACACCAGGACAATTTGGCGCGCGCCGAGGAAACGGGCCAGGGATGCGAGCTGCGTCCAGCTCGACCAGAACCAAAGCAGTGTGAGCGCGCCCCAGGAGTAGGTGAGGCCACGAGCAGCAGTGTTGTAAAGCAAATATCGGCCCAGCGCGGCATAGCGTTCGGGGCCAATGCATTTCGCCATCAGCACCTGGTACAACTTCGTCACACTCACTCCTAGCCCCAGGAGGACGCCAAAAAAAACAAAGGCGGAAGTCTGGCCATGCCACACACCAACCAACAGGAAGGTAACAAAGAGCGCAAAGACATTGAGGAACGGCTCGAGGGCCGACGATGGCCAACGACGGATCGACTTGACCATCAAGGGGAAGAAGACGTAAGTCTGCAGCCAACTGGAGAGGGTGATATGCCAGCGGCTCCAAAAAATGAGGTAATTTTGTGAAGAAAAAGGGCGGTTGAAGTTTTCAGGCAATTGGAGGCGGAGAAAGCGCGCGATGCCGATCACGATATCAATGTAGCCGGAAAAGTTGCAATAGATGTAGAGCGGATAGATGGCGACGATGGTAACAGCCGTGAACACGCGTCCGTTAACGGTGGGGGCTGCGCTGAGAGAATTCAGGCAGCTGGTCTGAATCATTAACATGAAAAGAGAGAGCACGTTCACTTTGAAGAAACCGACGATGATTCGCTCCAGCGCTGCAGCTGCGACGAAAATGTCCAGCGGCAAAGGCTCTGGAGCGAGCTGCATGGCAGCGAAGTGGTTATAGCGTTGGATGGGGCCGGAGACCAGGGTGGTGAAGTTCAAGGTGTAGTTCAGGTAAGAAACGAAGCTGATCTTGCGGGACAGAGTGGAATGAGGCGTACGCGCATCTATGACCAAGTGCAGCACGCGAAAAAAGATGTAGGACAGTCCCAGGGTTAGGTACGTTGCGTGGAGGAACAGCGAGGAAGGGATGAACGCATATTTCTTCAACCAAATAAACGAGCCGATGGTGACAATTAGAAGAGGAACAAACAAGCGAGTGGCGCCGACCTGCATCAAGCGCAGACTGAGGAATCCAAATAGCAGAAAAGCGGCCAGCGGGATGAATGCGGCCGGGCGCTGGGAAAAGAATGCGAGAAATCCGATACTGGCCGCTAGTAAAACGAACTGCCTCCAGGCCACGGATGGGCTGAGGTTGAAGATGATAGCGATCGCTAAAGAGTAGGCGAGAAATTGCAGCGATGCGGTAGCCAGAGTTATGGTCTCCGTTCCGCGCTTTGCGGCGGAGCACAGTGAGAAAAAGCCGGCACGCTGCCATCTTGCAGTTTCTGCGCGAGAGCCTGAGCAATCACCTTGTGCCCTTCCGGGGTTACGTGACCGTCCACAGGGTAGTAGAGATTTTCCGCGTTGGGGATGCGGCTGATGGGGCCCATCAGATCCACGTAACCGGCCCCGTGTCTGGAAGCGATCGCCTGAATCGCACGGCCAAACGCGAGAGGATCCACGTGCGCGGGCAGCTGGGAGGAGCCGAGCAGCGCCGCCTCAGCGCGCGATGGCACGGCAAGAATGACGAGCGGGACTCCGGCATGATGAAGCCTATCCGCGATATCGCCAATGGTGACGTCAAGATCGGCGAAGCGTCGCTGCCAGGCAGGAGTGAAAGGCTGGCGAAGATAGTCGGCCTTATCGCCATACATGAGGTATGCGCGGATATAAGTTTCTCGGTTCTCAAAAACGAAGTGCTGAGCGACGAGCAGCGTGCGGCTTTGAATTATCTGGTGTTCGAGGCGATTCAGGGTACTTACCGCGGGCTGCATTGGCGCAGAGGATGGGACGAGCGCGGGTGCAGCGGGATCGCCCAATCCCTTGGGCAGCAGCTGTTGGTTCAGGTCGTACGGGACAACCAGATAGAGAACAACATCCGGATTCAGCGCCAAAGCTTCCTGAACATGACGATCGGCATAGGCAGGACTGGAGCCCGGCACACCTAGATTTTGCACGTCAATGCGGCGAGCGCAAGAGCGGCCAAGGCTGACGGCCAAACGAGAAAAAAAAGCGTCGTCATAGGAGACGTGAAGCGCCTGGCTCATCGAAGAACCCAAGATTGCGATGCGAATGCTGCCCGGCGGCTTTGCTTCGCAAGAACCTTCACTGCGATAACCACATTCATTGTAGTGATAGGTAATCCAGGCACCCTCCGCAATTTTGCCGCGGACGCTGCAATTCGGTTTGAAGCGGTAGCCCTCGAGTGGATCGGGGACGATGCAAGCGTGACTGTACTCCGTCGGCCAAAGCAAGCGGGTAACAGCCTCGGACATTCCAAATAAAACGAAAACGGTCAGCAGGCTGAGCAGCGGCAGGAGAAGAAGATCACGTTTCGATAAGCGCGCCGTCTCGGATAAAGACAATTCCACCGTTGGACGGTCTAGTCTTTCGATCACGTGCCCGGAAGCAGATGTTGTGGCCAAGTACGCCCCGTATGCGAAGCGTGCGGGCGCATCGCGATCCTCAAGTATGTGCAGCTAACTAAAACAGTATCGGCGGAAGAACACCTGCATCGCGCGCTTTGATTATTTAATTCCCTGTCCGGACGATCCGCGACGTGCACGCGAGAGCACGCGCTTTATTCAACCGCGATCGTTTCGGTGCTCGCGACCGTTGTTGTTGCGCAGCAGCTGGGTTTGCCGCTGCCACGCCTAGCGTGTAACGGAAGCTTCCCGGACGACGCCCGGTTCGCCTTTTTCACGGGCCATGTATTGGTCGTAGATCCAGGCATAGGTTTTCTCCAGGCCAGCGCGCAGCGTGGTGTCAGGTTCCCAGTGCAAATATTTCTGGATGAGAGCATTGTCACTGTTGCGGCCATTGACGCCCTTGGGAGCGCCGAGGTTGTAATTTCTTTTCAGTTTGATACCGGCGATGTCTTCGACGATGTCCACCAATTGATTGATGCTGACGGCTTCACTGGAGCCGAGATTGATGGGTTCCAGAATTTGCGAGTCGGTAATCAAGCGAATACCCTTGATGCAATCATCGGCAAACATGAAACTGCGAGTCTGCACGCCGGTGCCCCAAATTTCAATCTCGTGCGTGCCCTGGACCTTGGCCTCAATGACCTTGCGGCAAATCGCGGCGGGAGCCTTTTCGCGGCCGCCAAACCAGGTGCCCCAGGGGCCGTACACGTTGTGAAAACGGGCCACGCGAGTGTACAGGCCAAAATCCTCGCGAAAATGGCGGCACATTCTTTCGGAGAATAATTTTTCCCAACCGTAGCCGTCTTCGGCTTGCGCGGGATAGGCGTCTTCTTCTTTCAGGGAAGGAGCTTCAAAGGTTTTTTGTTTGTCCGCGTTGTAAACGCAGGCAGAAGAGGAATAAAAGAACTTCTTGCAGCCGTGCTTGAGCGCGGCCTGCAGCATGTGCGTATTGATCAGGACGGACAGCATGCACAGCGCCTTGTTGTGTTCGATGAAACCCATGCCGCCCATGTTCGCGGCGAGATTGTAGATTTCGTCCGCGCCCTTGGCGACAACTTCGCAGTTTTCTCTTAGGTTGAGATCGAGCTGTAGGTTTTCGACATCGTCGCAGCGTTGATACCATTCGTTGAGCGGCTTTACGTCCACCGCCCGAATATGTTTATAGCCTTGACTGCGCAGCGTGGCCACCAGATGCCCGCCGATGAATCCACCTGCGCCTGCTACGACAATCGTGTTGTGATTCTGCAAAGTAGCCTCCCTACAGAATGATTGAGATCCCAAAAAATGCCGTACCCATCGTGACCAGCGAATATCTTGTTGTCCGGATGGAATCCTGCGCGAGGACATGGCTCGCGTCCTGCGCATCCGCGCAACGTTTGCGCCGCGTGCACACTAAATCATGTGGCCTTGCGTGATACGGCCAATAGCGTGCCGCCACGCTCGGGCATCGCCTTGAAATAAGGAACGCCAATCGCAAATTGCAACTTTTGTTTCCACCCGAGCGGCGGTTTGTCGTAGCAGGTGAAAAGCTCGGTCATCGCATAGCCGTGCCGCTCGAGCAGAGACTGCAGCATGAACTTGGAGTAGCCCGTGACGTGCTCGTCGCCTTCCCGAAAACGGCCGAGCGTGAAGCGAATGTTCGAGAGCAGCGCGAATGCGTTGGGAGTGGAAATGATCAATTCGCTTTTCTCATTCATGAAGCGGTGAATTCCATTCAAGGCGAGCCCGGGACAGCTCAAGTGTTCCATCAAATTACCGAAGAGGACGACGTCGAACGTGCGGTTTAGATCAAGGCGCTCCAGATGTTCAACGTCCGCGACGTAAAGATTGTCCCATCCGACCTTGGAGCGAATCATTTCGATGGCGCGTTCGTTCCGGTCAATTCCCGTAACGGCCGAAGAGACCTTTAACAGCTGCGAGTGCAGAGTCTGTTCATCCCGGATGGCGTCTACTTTCTGACCCAGCGGGGCGTCCGTCTCCCCGATGAAACCGAGATGCAGCACATTGCGATTTGCGCAGCGCGCGAGAATGAAGTCCCAGCGAGAACAGTAGCCCCTTGGCCTTAGGTCTTGCACGCTCCCCCTCTCTCAGAACTTCATTGCAGGCTGTGTCCGTCTGATCGCGATTCACTGAAATGCTCGATGACCTGCGGGTCATGTTTACGGATGTAGTACGAAGCTGCGATACGAGCGATTAGTGCATCAGGCCGTATGCATACACGTGTCCGCGCGAGCCGAAATAGACCTTTCCGTTCGCTACGGTGGGCACGTAGAACTGGACACCGCGTTCGGCACGATCACGGCCATTCGCGGCTTGGTTGGAATTGTACAATTCTTTCGCGAGATTCGTAGCGGCGAAGGCGTGAAGAACGCCCGAGTAATTTTCCAGAGCCCAGACAATTCCGTCCGAATCGCCGTGCGAGGAGATGACGGGTGTAACTCCCGGATAAGCAAAAGTCATCGCTGTTTCGGACGCTGCAGTTGTGGATAATTGCCCGTGAGTGAGACTAAAGGCCTGCAATTTTCCTTCGACCGAACTGATGAACAGCCATTCGCCCGACGCGTTCCGCCAGTAGCCGGCGGACGCATGCACTTTGTTGGCAAAAAAATGCGGGAGATTTTGCACGACTTGATTATTACTTGTCGACTGGAAATGCCCCATATCGTCGCGATCCAAAAGGTAAATCGTGCCATCTTTCGCCGCGCCGAAAAGTAAATGGGAGTGAGGCCCTAATTGATCAGGCAGCAGTATGGGTCCGCTGCTTCCCAGGTCGCTGTTTTCCACGTCCATTTCGTTCTGATTACACGGAGCGAAATAATCGGCTGGCGCCAGACTGCCGGAGCCGATGGACTGCAGCTTCATAATCGAATCACCAAAGTTGGGGCGTGGCAGGTTCGGATCAAAATCGCCATCGCCGGAAATGACGTAGATATTTCCGGCGGAATCCACGGCGGGCGCCGCGCCCGCCTGCCAAATGCCGCCGTGGTGGCCGTCTGGAGTCGTCAGAAAAACAGCCGCCTGAGCCAGGGTTGACTCGTCATACGTGAAGAGCCAACCGTGGAAGGATCCGCGATCGCACATTGATCCGAAAGCGACCACTACCTGGCCGCGCACGATGCGGAGACCGGGACGCTGCAATTGGCTGGATGCGTCGAACGCCAGGTTCCCTCCGTGGCTGCCCCTACCGTGACCAGCAACGGCGGCAGAGATCAGCACCGGGCTACCGGACTTTTCGTTTCCGGAGGTGATATCAAGTGCGTGTAAATGGAACGAGCTGGCGCCGTTCTCGTAGGACTTCGCGGCGAGGTACATCGTTTTTGTCGTGGGATCGATGACGGGCGTTCCGGTGATGCCGACCTCCGGGCCCATGTCCTTGCAGGGCAGTTCTTTTCGGGGCACCGCCGATCCGAGGCTTTTGCGGAACAACTCGGCGCCACTGTCGGCGTCGAATGCAAAAATTGTGTCATGTTCGGTGGCAGCGTACAGGACGTTGCGAACATTCTGGCCCTGGATGGAAACATTGGGAACGTAAAGTGGCTGCGCGTAGACGTATCCGTCCACCGGTGCGGCGAAGAGCTTGCCGAAGGATCGCGCGTCTACGTTTTCCGGAGTCAGCGAGGTTTCGAGCCGATTCTGTCCGGTACCAGTATCGTCATAGCGATAGGTAAACACGCCTTCGAATGCGCTGGCTGTTGTGGCGACGGTCAAGAGGGTCTCAGTTTTGATTTTACCGAGCGGAGTCGCAAGTTCCACGCGAACGACGGTGCGGCCGGCAGCGCGTCCGCGAGCCAGCGCCGAGGGACTAAGCTCGACAGCGGATGAATTGGAAAGATTCCATGTAGCTGAACGTGTGACATCGGCGACGGAATCATCGGAACTGGTGGCTATCACTTTGTACTGAACCGTTGCACCGACTGGAATATTTTCATTCGCCGGAAAAATGGCCAGAGCAATTGGTGCTGCGGGAACGACGGACACTTCGACGGCGGCCGTTGCGTCCTTGAGTTTTGCTTCTACCATCGCCGACCCGACACTTTCGGCAACGAGCATTCCTTCCGGACTGATCTGCGCGACGCCTGGAGCCGATGAGTGCCAGTGAACTTTCGCGGGGGATTCCTCGATGCTGCCATCGCGATAACGCGCGACTGCTGCGAGCCGCTTGCGAGCTCCGCGAGGAATCTCCAATGCAGACGGCGAGATGGTGATCGTCTGCAGCGTGCGAATGCGAATATCCGGGCGAAAATGTTCGATGCGCAGGCGGAATCTATACGCGAGCGCCAGAAGAATGAAACCAGCCAGCGCCAGCGAAGCATAACGTTGCCATCGCCTATTCATAGCGAACAATGTGCAGCAGCTCGAGCAACACGCTCCAGGCTGCCCTGGGGATCAAGACCAAGTACCGCTTCCAAAGCCGGCGCGGTTCCGATAAGAGGCGATAGAACCATTCGAGCCCGCGTTCCTGGACCCAGACTGGCGCGCGAGTGAGCCGATCGGAATGCATATCGAACGCGGCGCCGACGCCCAACATCACCGCGACAGGTAACGTCTGGCGATGCGCATACATCCAACGCTCCTGCTTGGGAGTGCTCAGGCCGACCCAGAGAACATCGGGCGCCGTATCTTTCACCAGCTTCGCGACATCGGCTTCTTCCTGATCCGTGAGCGAACGAAAGGGCGGGGTGTAGGTGCCTGCAACGGCGATTCCAAATCGCTGATTCAGTTTTTGCGCTAGATCTTCGGCCACACCGGGCGCGCCGCCGTAAAAGAAGTGGCGATAACGCGAACCAGTCTGCTCACAGAAAGTTTGCATCAATTCCGCTCCGGTGACGCGGCGCTGGATGGGAATGTGGTGCCAGCGGGCGAGCCAAACCAACGGCATTCCGTCTGGAACGACCAGACCCGCTTGGTTGATGATTCCGCGGAGGGCGGGGTCACGCAGAACTTCGCTGACGCCGTGCATGCCGGTGACGGCGACGTAATTTCCACGCCAGCCGCTCGCGATCCACTCCTGCATTTGGGCGATGGCGTCGCGCATCTCCACGCCATCCACGCGAATCCCTACGACCTTGTACCAGGGGCGCTTGGAGGTTGCTTCCATTGTTGTGGTCGCGGTGGTGACGGTGTTCATCGTTTATTTTACCGGATGTGTCGAGATGCGGTGATTTTTCAGTTGGGTGAACAGATGATGCGCGGCTGCAATTCCGTCACGTTCGAGTTGAACGCGTGTTGACCGGGAATGCATGCTCACGCCGTCACAACCTTTTGAAAGATTTCTAGCAGATCCTGATAACTGCGCTCGCGTGAATATCTTGTTTCTACGATTTCCCTAGCGCGCCTGCCCATGCGGTCGGCTTCGAAGGGATGAGCAAACATGTAACGGACTTTCTCGGCGATTTCGTGCGCGTTNCCGGCGGNGAANAGCANCCCNGTCTCNCCTTCCGAAACGATGGATGGAAGNCCGCCNATGCGCGAAGCGACGATTGGTTTNCCCGCGGCGAAGCACTCCAGCGCCACGACCGGGAAATTCTCGTACCACTCCGAAGGAATAATCGCGAAGAGTGCGCTGCCGAGCAATTCGATTTTCGAGCGCCAGACAGGAATCCAACCAGTTCGACGTTGTCGAGTCTTTTGTCGCGAATGTACCGCTGCAGTTCTGCCTGCAGCGGACCGGTCCCCGCAATTTTTAGGCGCGCGGGCTTGGCCTGTTCGAAGGCGTGCAGCAGAGTGAGCAGGCCTTTTTCAGATGACAAGCGCCCAAAGTAGACGGCATACGGCCGTGCCTCTGGGGCGGGCCCGGGGGTGAGCTGCAACGCATCGATCGAATTTGGGCGGAGGAACAGTTTGTTGGCTGGCACGCCCGCTTCCAGAAACTTGGTACGGTAGAATTCGTTCAGGCAAATGAAAGCAGAGATTTTATCGAGCATATTGGCGAAGCGATTCACGCCGAGCGTGAACGCGTAGAGTCCGCTTAAGAAATAACTATTCCGATAGCAGCGATGAACGACTCCGTGCAAATAATTCCCGTGCATGCACCGCTCGCAAACTTGGCCTTCAGTGTAGAACAGGCCGTTCGAGCACAGAGGCCGAGAATCGTGCACGCACTGAACCAAAGGGACGCCCAAGGCGTGTAACACGTGATAGATCGCCGGCGAAATCAACGGATAAATATTGTGGACGTAAGCCAAGTCGGGCCGATTCGCCGCTACCAGGGCTTCCAGATCGCGCGCGGTGCGCCGGGAATATACGGTGTCTGCGATGAAACGGACTTTGCCGGCGACCCCGAAATCCTTGATTTCGTCATTTCTGCGCGAGTAAAAAATCACTTCGTGNCCGCGGCGTTCGAGCATTTCGCGTTCGGCCAATGCGACGGCATCCTGTCCGCCAAACTGCTGGAAAAAAGTATGCGCCAACAGGATCTTCAAACCGGCATCTCCGCTTCCCTGGCGCGATGATCTGTTTGATTTTCGGTGAAAACCTCCCGGCTAACATTGGAGGCGCACGCTTTATGGAATTGGGGTCTCATCGATGCGATCACAGGACGATTGCGCATTTGATCGCGTTTCCGGAGGTTATCACGGCGATTGTCAACGCGGCACTGAATGTCCGAAGTGGCTCGACACACTCAGAATGGAAAGCACCTACCTTCCGGCCTCTTGCTGACTTGTGTCCTCCAACGTAGAGCCGAACTTCAAGCGACGGCGAACGTACTCGGCATAACATAGGATCGCAAGGAACGGAAGGCCGGGATAAATCGTCGTAAAATCGCTGACGGTGAAGCGGACGGTTAATAACGCGAGAACGACCATGCATTCGGCGGCAAGACGCGCCTCTCTGCCGTTGAGCCGTGGGCTGCGGAAACCTTTGTAGAGATACCACCAAACACCAAAGAGCGCGAGAAGTATGAAGAGAAGCCCGAATATTCCGGTATCAACAAGCGGTTCCATGATGTTGCTATGCAGGTCGGAAGGCATGGGCTGACTGGGATCGCTAATCTGAGGAAGGATCAAAAAGCGACCGCCGGCAAAACCGCCCCATCCCGTAAATGGCCGCTCCAGGAATTTTTGCCAGCCAAATTGCCAAAATTCCACCCGCCCGCTGAGCCCTTCGAGTTCCTTGGTTTGCTGTCCTCGTGCCAAGTACAACATGATGCTTTTTCCAGCGCCAGAGAACACTGCGAGCACAGCTCCTGACGCTAAGACAAAGGTTCCAGCGACGAGATGACGTGTAAAGAAAAGAAGTATCAAAGTACCGACGAGAAAACCGAACGTCGCCGACCTGCAATCGGCCAGAATCATCGACACGATACCGAATCCTGCAAGCGCTAAGTACCAACCCCGATACTTCTTTTCGGTCACCGGCATCATGAGACGGCTTATGGCAACAAGCCCCACGATCGCTCCCATCGTCCCCACGCCGTTTGCCGCTAACACCGGAAACACACCGTTGAGCTGAGGGATCAGGAACAGACCTGACGCTCCGACGTTAAATGCGTCGGCGGGGTCGATCACTGCTCCGATCCACGCAGTCACCAACAACAAGGTGAGCAGTGCGTACACCCAATTCAGAACGGATTCGTATTCTTCAACGCGCGAGAGGTAAACAACGATCGCCGAATACAGGGCCAGCATAACGGCGTACTCGAGGGACTTATATAACGTCCAAGAAGGCTTCACCGACCAAAAAGTTGTAACTAGAGAAATCAGGGCAAATGCCATGAGCAAACCTACAAGACCGCGAAATTGTGTCCGCAACCATGGGCTTTTCCCGCTGAACAGGCGGGCCAGGAGCAGCACGCCAATAAGACCCACGAGGAGAACCTTTACCATTGCTGCCGCATCGAGCGGATTCGACTGAATTTCCTGTACTTCGCGGAGACGAAAGGTGAGCCCGCTAATGAACGAAATCAAGATGAGCCAGTGCCACCAGGTGAAGGATTTCTTCAGCTCTGCCGCGTTTTCCGCCAGAGCGCGGGTGGCGGACGGAACCACGAAGACCATCACAAATGGTAGTGCGAGGATGAGGCCGACGATCAAATTGCTGCGAAACGGGGCCATGGCGTACAGAGCAATTACGCTCAGCAGCGCGAAGCCCGTCAATTCCCATACCCAGCCTATCTTGGTCATGGTCAGCTACTCCTAAAAAGTATCGCCCCGGTAGGCGGGGACTTCCGGTTTATTTCCGAGCCTTTGCAATTCGCCGGCGACTG
>JGI12659J15293_10000385_pt1 | contig 14191 bp, 10 predicted proteins | sample JacPinW_OM2H0_O1_FD_15293 | JGI IMG/M metagenome (IMG submission 15293) | reverse complement strand
TCGCCGCCGCCTGGGGACTCGAAGGACGCAAGGTTCCCATTGCAGGCGGGGGCGGCGACAACGCCGCCTCAGCGATCGGGGTCGGCGCTACGGCGCCAGGGGCGGGCTTCGTTTCGCTTGGCACGTCGGGCGTGATCTTTTCCGTCACCGACCGTTTCGTCAGCCTCCCCGAGCGGACGCTGCATGCGTTTTGCCATGCGCTGCCGAATCGCTGGCACGGAATGGCGGTTATGCTTTCGGCCGCTTCGTCGCTCGCCTGGGTCGCCGGTGTGCTTGGGCGCGAGGACGAGATCGGCAAGCTGATCGCTTGGGCGGACGCGTTCGCACGCGCGCCCGGGGCTGTCGCTTCCGCGCCGATTTTCCTCCCCTATCTCAGCGGCGAGCGCACGCCCCACAACGACGCTTCGGCGACCGCAACCTTCGCGGGACTGCGCGCCGAGCACGGCGCGGACGCCCTGGTGTTCGCGGTCATGGAGGGCGTCGCCTTCTCCTTCGCCGATGGGGTCGACGTTCTCGACGCGGCCGGCGCGCGGCCGATCCGGCCGTTGCTTGTCGGCGGCGGCGCGCGGTCGGAATTCTGGGCGCAGATGATCGCGGACGTCACCGGCTTGACGATCGATCTCGCTTCCGGCGCGGAAGCGGGCGCGGCGCTTGGCGCGGCGCGGCTCGGCATGCTTGCCGCCGGTGCGGGAAGCGTCGAGACGGTTTGCCCGCGGCCGCCCATCCAGCGCGAGTTCAAGCCCGATCCGAACCGCGCCGCTGCTTACGCCCCGCGCCTTAAGCGCTATCGCGCGCTCTACCAAGCCGAAAAAAAGACGCGGCTCTAGGCGACGCGCCACTTGGCGACGAGGTCGCCGATCGCGGTCACCAGGATTTGCACCCCGATGCACATGAGGAGGAACGCCATCAGCCGCACGATCACCTGCCGGGCCGTAGGTCCCATCAGCCCGGTCAGGCGATCGGAGAAGCGGTAGCCGATCCAGATGATTGCGGCGTTGGCGACCGCCGCGACGCTCGCGCCGAGGAAGAACGCCACGAGGCCAACGCCAGTCAACGGCCGTTCGGCGCCGATCGTGATTGCGACGGCGATGGTGCCGGGCCCGGTTGTGAACGGCAACGTTAGCGGAAAAAACGCGAGTTGCATCGGATCGTCGTCGCTGTTTGGCACGGCTTCCCGCTCGTGGCGCTTTTGGTCCGGATGCGAATCGCTCGTGGTCAAGAGCTGGAAACCGCTGAGTGCGATCACCATCCCGCCCCCGATCCGCAAGGCGTCGATCGAAACGCCGAAGAAGGACAGGATGTAGGTCCCGAGCCACAGCGCCCCGAACATGATCAGGAGCGAATAGAAGCCGACGCGCGTCGCGACCTTCACCCGGTCTACGGAGCTGAAGTCTTTGGTGAAACCGTAGAAGATCAGCGCCCCGCCGATCGGGTTGATGATCGAGAATAGGGAGGGAAAAGCGAGCAGAAATGCGGAATTCGCCGTCGTGGCGAAACTGCCCCAGTCCGCCACGCCCAAGATTTGCTCCATGCGCGCCCCCCACTTGACGAGAATTGCGTGAACAGCGCGCCGTGTTTTCGCTGATCACCTCTAACCTTTTGAGAAGCCTCCTGCGCTAGCCTTTTTCGCGCCATCGCTTCCGTAACGTCGCTCATCAACACCCGTCTGGAATGACATTCGGACCCGGCCATCCAGCCACATCCGCTGCACGGTTTGAAGAGGCCTATTAGCCGAAACTTAAGCGACTGCGGGACAAAATTAAGCGCAGCTCCTCCAGCCTCAGAAAGACGATGACCGCTCTCGGCCTCGCGAGTTCCGGCGCCTCGCAGAAAATTGCCGCTGGGCGAACCCAGGTGGCGGTTTTCACGGCGACACTATTCCTCTCTGCCGCCCTCCTCTTCGGCATCCAGCCCATGTTCACGAAAATGGTGCTGCCGCGGCTAGGCGGATCCCCGTCGGTATGGTCGGTCGCCATGGTCTTTTTCCAAACGGCGTTGCTGGCCGGTTACCTGTATGCCCATCTTTCGACGCGATATCTCCGCTTCGGCTGGGCCGTCTCTGTTCATCTGTGCCTACTCGCCGCCGCTTTCGTAAGCTTGCCGATCGGCGTCGCCGGCGGTTTCGGGCGGCCGCCCGAGGATGGCCAAGCGACATGGCTGATCGGGCTTTTGGCGATGTCGGTCGGCTTGCCGTTCTTCGCTTTGGCCGGCAACGCGCCCCTCTTGCAGGCATGGTTCGTGCGGTCAGGGCATCCGAATGCGCGAAACCCCTACTTCCTCTATCGCGCGTCGAACATCGGCTCGCTGGCCTCGCTGCTCGCATACCCGTTCTTACTCGAGCCGGTGCTGACGTTGCATCAGCAATCGCATCTGTGGACCTATGGCTTCACATGCGTGGCGATCATGATTTTGGGGTGCGCCGCGCTCGTGGCGGGAGGAGCCGAGGTCGACGCCAACAGCGCGTTTGTATCCATGACGCCCGCGCCAGACATGTACGCGCGGGCCCGATGGACTCTGCTATCGTTCGTGCCTTCGGCGTTGCTAGTGGCGGTGACCGCCCATATCGGGACAGAGATCGTTTCGGCGCCGTATCTGTGGGTCATCCCACTCGTCCTCTTCCTCGCATCCTTCGTGATCGTGTTCCGCGACCGCCAGATCGTGTCGCGCCGGTTTCTCTTGAGAATGCAGACCGGCCTGACGGTCGCGTTGGTGTTCTCCTTCGTCGTGGCGCGTTGGACCCCGACGCTGATTGCGGTCCCTCTCCATCTCGCGGCCTATTTCGTCGCCGCGCTGCTCTGCCACGGCGCGCTTTACGCACGCCGGCCCGACGCCGCGCATCTCACGGGCTTCTATTTGTGGATGTCCTTTGGCGGCGCCCTCGGCGGAATCTTCGCGGCGCTGGTCGCGCCGCATCTCTTCGCGACCGTCGCCGAATATCCGATTCTGATCGTTGCAGCGCTGATCGCGCGTCCTCAAATGCTGGACACGCCGCTCTCGACTTGGAAACGCGAGGCCACGCCCGTTTTGCTCCTTGGCGCGGCTTTGCTCGCGCCTGCAGCGGTTCTGGGCGGAGGGCTTGAGGGACAAGCTCCGCTTCTCTTCCTCGCGGGTCTGCTCGGTCTTGCCGCGGCTTTCGTTTGGCAAAGCGAACGCCCCGTCCGGATGCTGGCGCTCGCCACGGTCATGTTCGCACTCACGCAATTTTATGAACTCGGCTTAAGTCACGTCGTATACGCGCGGTCGTTTTTCGGGGTGCATAAGATCGTCGATTTCGCCGACGGCAAGGCGCGGCTGTTGTTTCACGGGGCGATCGTTCACGGCGCCGAACGGCTGACCACCAATGACGGCGCGCCGGTCGCCGGTCGGCCCGAACAACTCACCTACTACTATCAGGGCGGACCATTTGAGGAGGCGATCGACGCCGCGCGCGCGGTTCAAGGCGGACGGCTTCCCCGTGTCGCTCTCGTCGGCCTCGGCGTTGGAGCGCTGGCTTGCAGCCGCGCGCCCGGCGAAAGCTGGAGCATATTCGAGATCGATCCTGAACTCGTGCGCATCAGCACGCAGTCCGGCCTGTTCCGAACCATGCCGACTTGCGCCCCGGACATAAAAGTCATCGTTGGCGACGCGCGGCTGACGCTAACCGACGCCAGCGAGCCATTCGATCTCATGATCCTCGACGCTTACAGTTCCGACAACATCCCCGTTCATTTGCTGACCCGAGAGGCGATGCGTCTTTACGAGTCGCTCCTCGCGCCTCACGGCAAGATCGTCATGAATATCACCAATCGGAATATGGACCTGACGGACATTGTCTCATCGTCGGCCAATGCGGTTGGCCTCACGGTCAGACATAAGCGCGATGACTCCGCGCCGGACTTCGGCGCGACGTTTCATGCTGCTGCTCATATTGCAGTGCTGGCGCGGGACGAAAAGGACTTCGGCGCGCTCGTTCCCGAAAATGGATGGCGCCCAGCGATCGCCGATCCATCCTTTCGCACCTGGACCGACGACTATTCCAATGTCCTCGGCGCAATCCTGAGGCGGCCCTCTCCTTAACTCCACCGAAACGCGGCGACCTTTATGCTCGCGCCGCTCCAAGAGGAAAGACGGGCGTGCTCGGCCTTGACGCGATCTGGACGCCGCTTAAGAGCGCCGTCCTCGATACCTTCGGTCCTTACTCGCCCTACGGCGCGCCTGCGCTCGGCGGCGCGCTTTTGTTCTCGGCCCTCTATTACATCGGCTGTCGAAAGTCCCGCGCGCGGCGCATCAGCGCGCGTGGTTTTGTCCGCACGATATTCGCCCGGCGCGTCATCCTGCATCCGTCCTCGCTCATCGACTTGCGCTTGTGGGCGCTGAACGGAATCGTTTTCGCTTCCGCCTATGGTCTGCTCGGCTTGGGGCTTTTCTTCTGGCGCGACCGGATCGACAGCGCGTTGATCGGCGTCTTTGGCGCGCATGCTCCGACCCATTGGCCGGTGTGGGCAGTCATGACCATGGCGACCGCGCTCCAGTTGCTGGCTTATGAATTCGGCTACTGGTTGACCCATTATGGCTTTCACAAGATTCCGGCTTTGTGGGAATTTCACAAGGTCCACCATTCCGCGGAGGTGCTGACCCCCCTCACCGAATTGCGGCAGCACCCGGTCGAGATCATCGTCGTGGTCAATTTGATCGGTCTGGCCACGGGCGTGACATTCGGCGTCATGACCTACGCGTTTGGCCCGGGCGTGCGCCCCTTCACCCTGTTGAACGGCAATATCCTCACGATGGCGTTTCTCCTGACCTACGGTCACCTGCGGCACACCAACATGTGGATCGCCTTCACCGGAATCGCCGGTCGCATCCTGCATAGTCCCGCCCATCACCAGCTGCATCACTCCACCAATCCCGCTCATTTCGACAAGAACTTCGGCTTTGCGCTCGCCCTCTGGGACTGGGCCTTCGGCACGCTCGCGATCCCCGCCAAGACGCGCGAACCCATCGTGTTTGGCGTTGGCGATGAGGGGGCGCCGTTCCGCTCGACGCTTTCCGCCCTCGCCGCGCCCTGCGCGCGCTCCGCCGGCCATATGCTGAGGCTCGTTCAAAGGGTCGCGGGGGCGCGTGATGCCGAGAGCGTCCCCCAAACGCCGCCACCCTGACTGCGGGTTCCCCTCGGTCACGAATCTCCCTATTCTCCCACGCGACCCCATCGATGAGGAGATATGGCCGTGCCGGGCGAAACGTCCGCGCGCCGGCGCGGCGTGCTGCTGGTCCTCGTCGCCACATTGTTGTGGAGCCTGGCCGGCCTGTTCGCCCGCCTTCTCGTCCATCTCGACGTGTGGACGGTGATGGGCTGGCGGGCGCTCCTCGGCGCGGCCTCGATCGCCGCGGTCGGCCTGTTCGAATGGCGAAACGGGCGCGTCGACAACCCTCTGGGCTTCGGCGCGCTGTCGCCGGTCGTGGCGCTGCTCGCGATGATCGCGATCTCCGCCTATACCGCCTCGGTGATGACGACGACCATCGCTGACGTCATGGTGATCTACGCCACGATGCCCTTCGTCGCGGCGGCGATGGGCTTCCTCGTCAATGGCGAGCGCGTCTCGGCCCGCACCCTCTTCGCCTCGAGCCTGGCGCTCGTCGGGATCATCGTCATGGTCGCGAGCGGGCTCGGTTCCGGGCGTCTCCTGGGGCAGACCCTGTCGATGCTGATGACGCTCGCCTTTGCCGGCATGATCGTTCTGCAGCGCCGCCAGCCGGGCGCCTCGGTGATCGTCGTCAATTGCCTCGGCGCCATCGGCTCGGGCATCTTCGGCCTCGCCAATTCGCCGCTTCAGCCCATCAGCCTGCACGATTTCGCGATCCTGTTCGTCTTCGGCCTGACGACGATCGGCCTCGCCTTCGTCCTGTTCATGGAGGGGGCCAAGTTCATTCCGTCTGCGGAAGCCGGCCTCATCAGCCTCCTGGACGTTGTGCTCGGGCCGTTCTGGGTGTTTATCGCCTTCGGCGAGAACCCGGGGCTAGCGACCATGCTCGGCGGCGCGATCGTGCTTGGCGCCGCCGTCTGGCGGATGGCGCCGGAACTGAGGCAGGAACGGGTTTCTTGAGAGTTAACGGGAGGAATCATGGACGGCGAGCGTTTTGCCCTGGTGACGGGCGCGGGTTCTGGGGTCGGAAAAGCATCGGCGCTGGCTTTGGCCCGCACCGGCTGGCACGTGGCGCTGGCCGGGCGGCGGCCCGAGGCGCTTGAGCAGACGGGGGGCGAGATCAAGGCGCTGGGGCGGCGCGCTCTCGCCGCGCCCACCGACGTCGGCGACCCCGAGGCGGTCAAGGCCTTGTTCGCGCTGATCGAAAGCGAGTTCGGCCGCCTCGATCTCCTGTTCAACAACGCCGGCCAGAACGCGCCCCCGGTTCCGATCGACGAACTGACCTTCGCCCAATGGAGCGCGGTCGTCGGCGTCAATCTTAATGGCATGTTCCTTTGCGCCCAGGGCGCGTTTGGCCTGATGAAACGCCAGCAGCCCCAGGGCGGGCGGATCATCAACAACGGCTCGATATCCGCCCACACGCCGAGGCCCCTGTCGATCGCCTATAACGCGACCAAGCACGCCGTCAGCGGGATGACCAAGTCGATTGCGCTGGACGGGCGCGCCCACGACATCGCCTGCGGCCAGATCGACATCGGCAACGCGCTGACCGAGATGGCCCGCAAGCAGACCCTGGGCGTGCGCCAGGCCGACGGCCGCATCGCGCCCGAGCCGACGATGGACGTGAGCGAGGTCGGCGAGGCGGTCGCGCATATGGCCAACCTGCCGCTCTCGACCAACGTGCTCACCATGACCATCATGGCGACCAAGATGCCGTTCGTCGGCCGGGGCTAGCGCAACCTCGAGGCGAGTTACAGGGAAGGAAATGCAAAGAAAAGCAAGGAAATGAAAGGAAAAGTCCTTTCATTTCCTTTTCTGAATCAAGCCTTTTCAATGGGTTACGCGCGATTCAAATGAAAAAATTTTTCCTTGCGCCACTCGCGTCTGAGGTTGTGCGCAAGGGAGCCCAAAGATCGTCCGTTCACGTTCCTTCGCTCGATGCTTAGGTCGCCCGCGACCGCCTCGCGACGAGCGGTGGCTCTTAAAGCGTTAGGTGTGGGTGGAGCTAGTATTCCGTTTTCCGTCATGGCCGGGCTCGACCCGGCCATCCACGAGAACATCGCAATCTCGTCATAAGCCTCTGAACTGACGGAAGTCTGAGCAGGCGAGAGATTTGTGACGGCNCCGCGTGGATGGCCGGCACAAGGCCGGCCATGACCTCTTTACCGACATTCAACCCGGGACCCACACCTAACGCTTTAAGAGCCCGAGCGGTCTTCCGGTGATTCAGATAAGCTACCATCGGTTTTGATTTCACAAAGCAATTGATGCGAAAAATAAAAGGCTCCGGTCGAGCGTGCGGCGCCGGCAACGGGCGTCAGGAGTGGGCGGCGGGCGCAGGCGCCGATCGGGAGCGGAGGCAGCATGGGAGGCGCTATCGCTCCGGCGCACCCGCCAGGCGAAGGCCTTCGATCGCTCCCTCGCGCTGCGCTAGGTAGATAGGGTTGTCGCTACTGGCCGCGGCGCGGAATCGGGGAATTGTGAACTTTGGATTGCGGGCAAGGCCGGCCTCCAACTCGCTGCGCGCCTCATCGAGCCGGCCGAGATGGGCGAGACTGGCGGCAAGAAAAAAATAGACCCAAGAACTGTTGCCATTGACGTCAATAGACTTTCTGAGCCGCCCGACCGCGACTTCATGTTCGCCAAGGAAGGACTTGGCCAAGCCAGCCCAGGAGAGCCAAAGCCAGACAGATGGGTCTCGAGGGCTCAGGCGCAGCGCTTCGTCGACATGCGCCTCGGTTTCCTCCGCCCGTCCAAGGTAAATCTTGGCCAAACCTTTCAAACCGTGGGCGTTCGGTCCGTTCTGGTCGATCGCCAGCGCCCTATCAAATTCCTCGATGCCTCGGTCCGCCCGATTGGTTTCGCACAGGAGAAGACCCATCGCCCGACGAGCGAACGCGTGGTTCGGCGCCAAGGCCAGAGCCTTTGACAGGCTCCCCTCCGCCGCAGCCCACAAAGGTCGTGGATCGTCGGCAATAAAAAAACTGGCGATGTTGAGGTCCACTCTGCCGGCGCCGACCAGCGCTTCGACATTCCCGGGATCGAGTTCGAGCGCGCGAGCGAAGAAGCCGCGCGCTTTGGCGAGCAGATCGGGGCTAAGGCCGCGGTTGAGCACCGCGTACCCTTGGAAGCTGAGATCCATTGAATCGGGATTGGGCGCTTGCGCCGCTCGGCGCGCCTCGGCGTCGATGAACTCGGCCCGAAGTTGGTTGGCGACCCGCGCGACGATCTCGTCCTGCATCTCGAAGAGGTCGCCGATCGACTTGTCAAAGCGTTCGGCCCAAAGGTGCGCGCCGGTCTCGGCCTCGATGAGTTGCACGTTGACGCGCATCCGGCCCGCGCCCCGTTGCACGCTGCCCTCCAGCACGTAGCGGACGTTGAGCTCACGCCCGATCTGCTTCAAGTCAGTCGTATTGCCCTTGTAGGCGAAGGCGGCGCCGCGTGCGATGACGAACGCGCCGGAGATGCGCGAGAGGTCTGTCGTCAGGCTTTCGGTGACGCCGTCGGCGAAATAGTCCTGCTCGGGATCGCCGCCGATATTGGCGAAGGGCGACACGACGATGGAAAGGCGCGGCGGCCCCAATCCCCTGCGCGTCGTGGCGCTATCCGCGTCCAGCTTTCCGATCTCCGATGGCTTAGAGCACAGCCCGTCGAAGCGGTAGCCCTCGCCGGGGACGGTGACGATCAGTCGCGGCTTTTTCGGATGAGCCTCGATCTTTCTCCGCAACCTCCCGACCAGCACGTCGATGCTGCGGTCGAACGGTTCGAAGCGCCGGTTGCTGAAGGCGTCCAACAGAGTATCGCGGCTGATAACCCGTCCTGGCCTGGTGACGAACATCCTCAGGAGAGCGAACTCGCCCCGCGTGAGAGGGATCGTCTCGCCGGAATCGCGGGCTAGCGTGTAGGCGTCGAGACTGACGACGAGGCCCGCAAAACGCACGGGTAGTGTGACTTCCGGCAAAGACTTGACGCCGCCAAATTCCAGAACGTCGCGCATCGGCGCCGGTCCTTCAAAACGCGCGGTCAAGTTACTCCGCGCGCCTCGGTTTACAAGGTGTTTACCGGCGAAACATCTCCAGTTTACACCGCCGGGCCATTTTCAGAGCCGGTCTTCAGTAACGATCGAAATCATATTTTGAGGAGAACGGCTGGCCGCTGAGGATCTCTCTCTCCACGGTCGAAGCGAGACCCCCGCCGCGAGGCCGCGGTTTTTGATGCTTTCGTATCAGCGCGTGATCCACAAGAGCATGGAGGAAATTATGAATCTCGTTTCTGGGGGGTCAGGTAGGATATTTGGTGTCACACCAAATGGCGCTCTCAACTTCTATAAATACAGTGGCAACGGGAATAGCGATCCCTCGGGCGCCACTGGCTTCGAGCCGAATTCCGGAAACCAAATCGGAAACGGGTTCAACAACTTTACGCGTCTTGTTAGCGGGCCTGACAGCGTAATCTTTGGCGTCCACCCCAACGGCGACCTCCTCTATTTCAAATACGTCGGCAACGGGCAGAGCGATCCCTCGGGCGCCACCGGCTTCGATCCAAATTCCGGAAACCAAATCGGAAACGGGTTCAATAACTTTGGCCTACTTGTCGGCGGCGGCGATGGCGTAATCTTTGGCGTCCACCCCAACGGCGACCTCCTCTATTTCAAATACGTCGGCAACGGGCAGAGCGTCCCCTCGGGCGCCACCGGCTTCGACGCAAATTCCGGAAACCAAATCGGGCGCGGGTTCAACAACTTTACTCGTCTTGTCAGCGGCGGCGACGGCGTAATCTTTGGCGTACACCCCAACGGCGATCTTCTCTATTTCAATTACGTCGGCGGCGGAAAGAGCGACCCCTCGGGCGCTACCGGCTTCGGTCCAAATTCCGGAAACCAAATCGGAAACGGGTTCAACAACTTTAGCCTTGTGGTCGGCGGCGGCGACCGCGTGATCTTTGGCGTCCACCCCAACGGCGATCTGCTTTATTTCAAATACGTCGGCGACGGGCAAAGCGTCCCGTCGGGCTCCACGGGCTTCGATCCAAATTCCGGAAACCAAATCGGGCGCGGTTTTTAGCGATCGATTGAGACGTGGCTTGCCGCGATGGAAGCACAACACTCCGGTGCTCGGCCTCGAAGGCTTCGCCGCCAGCGAGATTGGCGCATGCGCGTGAAGGCGACGACTTTCCCGTGATCCCAGTCGAGCATGGGGCGCCGGCAACGGGCCTCAGGCGTGGGCGGTGGGCGGTGGGCGCAGGCGCCGATCCGGCTGCGCAAGAGGTTTGGGCGTCCTGACGTTTCGTGAAGCGAGCCGCGCTTCGAAGGACCTTGGCGTCGGACGCGGGCGTCTCCGTGCCGGGATTGGCCCTGCATTGTCCACCGCCCGGCGGCGCCTGGCGCGAGCGATCACGCCCCGCGCGAGGATTGGGCCGGCGATGGCGCGCGGGCCCCGCCGGTCGGCGCGAGCGGCTCCAGCAATTGGCCGATCATGGTCTCCGGCACCGGGGTCGAGGTTCCGTAATCCTTCGGCCAGGCCTTCGGGAGGTAGAAGGTGCCGAACAGCCGGTCGATGAACGGCAGCATCGATGAATAATTGTGGTCCTTGTGGTCCTCGAGCGTGTGGTGCCAGTGGTGGAAGGCGGGGCTGGCGATGATCTCCTCCAGCGGCCCCAGCCGCCAGCGCAGGTTGGCGTGGATGAAGAAGCTCCACAGCGAGCCGATGAACAACACCAGCATTGGCACCAGCGACGGGTTCGGACCGACCGGCGAAGCGAGGCCGGTGGCGTAGAGCAGCGTCAGCCCGCACAGTCGGGTGAAGATCATGTCCACCGGGTGGCCGCGGGTGTTGACCAAAAAATTCACGTGCTCAGCGCTGTGATGAACAGCGTGAAATCGCCAAAGTAGGGGAATTTCGTGGCTCCATCGATGACCCCAGTAAAAGCCAATTTCACCCACGATCATGGCCGCGACCATCCGCGACCATAGCGGCAGGCCGGACGCCGCTTCGGCAACGGAGCCCGGCAGAGCCGAGTGGATGAGCCAGGCGATCAGCAGCGCGGGTGGGCCGAGAAGGAGCGCGGTGAAGAGGCCGTTAAAGAAATACCAGCCGAGATTGACCCTCAAGCCCTTCGCGAACAGGCTGCCAGGGCGAATGGCGAAGAAGTGTTCGAGCGGCGCGAAAACGATCGTCACCACCGCCAGCAGCATGCAGGCCCGCAGCGCATTGGTCGCGAGCCCGAGGAGATGCTGATGCGACATCAGAAACGCAGTCATGAATGCACGTCATCCGGAGGCCGCGGCTGCGACAAACTTATAACGAAAATCCGGGGCGGAATCCAATCCCGCCCCGGACTAAGAAGCCGCGATTGCGACTCTCGTCTTTATGCGACGGCCAGAGCCATCCGGCGGCGGCGATAGGCGGCATAGCCGAGACCGCCGAATCCGACGAGCATCATCGCCCAGGTCGACGGCTCGGGGACGGCGGTCAGCGACACGCCATCCAGAAGGGCGAACGGCGGCAGGTTGCCGGCGGGCGTCCCGACTGCCAGGAAGGACAGCACTTCTGACGTGGAATCCGCGGTGAACGTAAAATTCGCGGTCATCCAACCCGAGAACGAACCAGGCTGCCCGGCAGGGGCGGTGTTCAGGTAAACCGACGTGGCGAACGGGTCGCCACCGAGGCTGCCGGTCAGCTGGATTGAGTCATAGCCGGTGCGGTTAAAGAGTTCGATTCCGGCCCAGTCGAAAGTCAGGTTGTACGTTTTGCCAGAGGTCAGGCCGGTGATGGTCTGGTCCAGCGACCCATTGGCGGCCGGATCTCCGTCCAGCCCCATGAAGTTGCCGCCGTTGGGGCTCAAGCTGTTGAAGTTGGCGTCGAGGTACTGGGGCTCATCGGCTGTGAAGCGAGTGTCCGGATTGATGCTTTTGGCCGCCGCTACGTTGCCGAAGAACAGGATGTTGTAGGTCGTTGCGCCGGTCGAAGACCAATCGGTCAGGTCGCCGTTGTAGTTCCAGTTGGAATCGATCTCCGCCCCGCTCGCGTTCGCCGGATTGAGAGGCGATGGCAAGGTATCATTCTCGAAGCCGCCGTTTTGCACCAGATTTGCCGCCTGCGCGCCTGTGCTCAGCAGCGGCGCCACAGCAAGCGACCCGAGGGCCGTGGCCACCATTAAAACTTTTCTCATCGTTATCCCTTTTTGAACCCGTCGCCGCGGCTCCACATTCACACGTTGTTAATAGACAAGTCAATGTGCCTTTTGCGGTTGCCCGCGTCATTGCGGAGGTTGTCGCGCGCGATGTGGGGCGCCGGTCGATTAACCGATCGTTAGTCGATCGGCCGATAATTATTTGACGCCGTATGGTCAACGGGCAGGAGTGTGACCGCGATCACTGCGCATTTGAACCGCGTGCGCCACAATGTGGTCTTGACATCGTCGCCGGCCGGGCGCTTTTGGCCGGCGCAGCGTCGAAGGGGGACGGCGGGTTTGGGGACCATGCAATATCTGCTGATGCTTCTTGTCGCCGTGACCATGGCTTGTGGGGTCGCGGCCACCGTGACCATTGAGCTCGCGCCCGCTTACGCGGACGCCAGCGCCAAGGGCTATTAGGCGCGCGCCTCCCCTCTGCCCTCATCCCGAGCTTGTCGAGGGACGGGAGAGGGCTTGGGACGAGAATTCGCGCGGAGCGCGCCCTCATCCGGCGCTTCGCGCCACCTTTCTCCCGGAGGGAGAAGGGAACGGCTGCCCGCACCCATGTTCGCTTCAACCTCGCGCGGGCGCGGGCCCCATAGCCCGTTCGGAAGAACGGGCGTCCTTGCGGATGCGCTATGCGATCTCGTCCAGCGCGGACAGCATGTCGCCCGGCAGCTTGAGGCTGGCCGCGGCGAGGTTTTCACGCAGATGCTCGGGCGACGAAGTGCCGGGGATGAGCAGGATGTTGGGGGCGCGCTGGAGGAGCCAGGCGAGCGCGACCTGCATCGGCGTCGCGCCGAGTCGCGTGGCGACCTCGCTCAATTCCGTCGACTGCAACGGCGTAAAGCCGCCGAGCGGAAAGAACGGCGCATAGGCGATTCCGGCTCGGGCAAGCTCGTCGATCAGGGAATCGTCCTGGCGATGCGCGACATTGTACAGATTCTGCACGCAGACGATGTCGCAGATCCGCCGCCCCTGTTCGATCTGATTGGAGGTGACGTTGCTCAGCCCGATGTGGCGCACGAGGCCCTGCCGCTGAAGATCGGCCAGGACCGTGAGCGGCGCCTCGATCGGCCCTTCTGCGGGCCCGTGGACCGCGCCCATGATCCGCAAATTGACGACCTCGAGCACGTCAAGGCCGAGATTGCGCAGATTGTCCTCGACCGCGCTCTTGAGGTCATCCGGGCTCATGGCCGGGTTCCATGACGCGTCTGGCCCACGCCGGGCGCCGATCTTGGTGACGATCACAAGGTCGTCGGAATAGGGATGCAGCGCCTCGCGGATGATCCGGTTGGTCACATGGGGCCCGTAGAAGTCGCTGGTGTCGATGTGATCGACGCCGCTCGCGACCGCTTCGCGCAGCACAGCGATCGCGGTATCGCGGTCCTTCGGCGGCCCGAACACGCCCGGTCCGGCGAGCTGCATGGCGCCGTAGCCAAGGCGCTTCACCACCCGGTCGCCGAGCGGAAACGCGCCCCCGTTGCGGATGTCGTTCATAAGCTCATCTCCTCTTGCACCGGCTCTGAATATAGGCCGCGAGGCGTGCCGGCGATAATGCCGATCAAGGTTTGTGCGTAACGGAGAAGAACGACAGCGGACCGGTTGACGTAGGAGATCAGACCGCGCGGCAAGGTGACAACCCGCGAAGGCGCCAAGAATCCGGTTGCATTCGGTGGAAATCGGATTTAGTGAATGAAAACCGCAAGCTGGGGCTGCCTGATGCAGTGGGAGCGGAATTGAGCCGATCCGATCGCGCAAGCGCGCCCGTCGTCTGGGCGCGCGAGTGGACGCCCGATTGGCCTGGGCGGGGCGTACGCAGGCTGCGGCGGTTTCGCGGCGCTTTTGCGGCAGCGACGATCGGCTTCGCTGGCGTGGCGTTCGGCTCTCCCCCC
>JGI12659J15293_10000382_pt1 | contig 14322 bp, 15 predicted proteins | sample JacPinW_OM2H0_O1_FD_15293 | JGI IMG/M metagenome (IMG submission 15293) | reverse complement strand
AGTACGAGGAGGTCTACCTCAAGGCCTACGACACCGTCGCAGAAGCGCGCGCTTCGCTGAGCCGGTACCTCGACTTTTTCAATCGTCAACGCCCCCATTCGAGCCTTGACCGCAAGACGCCAGACGAGGCCTAATTCACCCCGCGACCCTTCGCGGCAGCCGCATGAAATTTCCGCAGCCCTCAAACCCGGTAGAATGACACTTATCGAAACGCGGAAACTGTTTAGATGAACGGAGCCACCTCACTTCCAATAGCTGTTGCATTGGAGTGTTGTGATGCAAGTCGAATTTGTGTATTTTCGTCCGTGCTCAATTGCCAGCGGCTCTGCCGAGCCACGGTGTTGAGCCTGGCGAGGAGATTTGGAGCTAAGAAGAATGCGCATGTTGATTACGGGCAATATGGGATATGTCGGCCCCGTCCTGACGCGATTCCTTCGTGAAAATCTTGTGGATGCCGAGCTGATCGGCTTTGACACTGCTTATTTCGCCCACAGCCTCACCGGGGCGAGCCTCCTCCCGGAAGCGTTGCTCGATCGCCAGGTCTTCGGAGACATTCGGGAGTTTCCGACGGAACTTCTCGATCAAGTTGATGCGGTCGTACATTTATCGGCGATCTCCAATGATCCGATGGGGAATAAGTTTGAGGCTGTCACGGGGGAAATCAATCGTGACGCCACCGTGAGGCTCGCTCAGATGGCTGCGGAGCGGAAGGTGAAGAGTTTCATCTTTGCTTCGAGCTGCAGCATGTACGGCTATGCAGAGGGCGGCGCACGCAAGGAGAGCGACCCCACGAACCCGCTCACTGCGTATGCGCGGTCGAAAATCGGTTCCGAGCAGGCATTGGCCCAGCTTGATCGCAATGACATGCTCGTCACTTCGCTGCGGTTCGCCACGGCATGCGGCATGTCCGACCGCTTGCGGCTCGACCTGGTGCTGAATGACTTCGTTGCCTGCGCCACTGCGTCGGGCGAGATCACGGTTCTCAGCGACGGTACCCCCTGGCGCCCGCTCATCGACGTCGAGGACATGGCGCGCGCGATTTTGTGGGCAGTTCGTCGCAAGCGAGAAAATGGTGGCGAGTTTCTAGCGGTGAACGCCGGCCGCGACGAGAGCAACTATCAGGTACGGGACCTAGCGGCGGCGGTGGCGCGCCAGGCGCCAGGGACGAGAGTTTCAATCAACACCAATGCGCCCCCCGACCTGCGCTCCTATCGAGTGGACTTTTCGCTGTTCCGGTTGCTGGCCCCAGAATCCGTCCCACAAGTGTCGCTCGATCAATCGATCACGCGCTTGCGCGAAGGACTCGCCGGCATCGGTTTCGCGGACAAAGACTTCCGAGCCTCGCCTTTCATGCGGCTCAAGACGCTGGAGCGCCACATGGCCACCGGCCGCCTCGGTAGCGATCTTCGCTGGCGCTGGCGTTCTCATGCTCTAGGAGCCGATCCTCGTGCAATTCCACAAGACGCCGCTTGAAGGCGCGTATCGGATTGAGCTCGACAAGCGCGGGGACCAGCGCGGCTTCTTCGCCCGGGTCTTTTGTGAGAATGAGTTCGGGGCCGCGGGCCTGGAGACGCGCTTCGTGCAGGCCAACAATTCCCTCACTTTGAAAAAGGGCGCCTTGCGAGGTTTGCATTACCAACTTCCGCCCTCAGCTGAAGTGAAGGTGGTCCGTGCGATTAGGGGGGCGCTCTGGGATGTGATCGTAGATCTGCGCCCCGGTTCGCCGACCTATTTGAAATGGTTCGGGGTCGAACTGAATGAAGATAATCGCTCGATGCTGTACATACCGCGCGGGTTCGGACACGGGTTCATCACACTGACCGACAATGTTGAGGCGTTCTATCTCCACAGCGCCTTTTACTCGCCGGGGGCGGAACGGGGCTTGCGTTGGAATGACCCGGCGGTTCGAATCGACTGGCCGAGCGAACCAATTGATATCTCCGACAAAGATCGCGCGTGGCCGGATTTTGACCTCGAGTTTCACGAAGTAGAGGCGATGCGATGTTTTTATGAAGCTCCCGGTGGTCCGCTTAGCGATCGCGCCTAACCGAATCGTGGATTTTGCTAGATCCAACTCTCGTAACGGCAAGTCCGCGCGGGGCGCGAGTTTCCGCGCGTCAAGAAGCGCTTGCCTGCGGCGTAAAAACGCCCGTCCCTCGTATCCTCAACTGAAACGCCGAAAAGCCTTGCTGCGAGGCGTCATAACTCCGCGCTTTCCACGTCACTTGGCGGCGATCGATCACAACCGCGCAGGCTGGCGACGAAGATAGATGTCCGGCGTACGAACGAAAAGGAAAGAGGAGTAGAACCGCCGTGTGCACTCTCTGCACATTGTCGCGCCTAATATATTGTAATTTGTCGTTTTTCGGCCCAGTCCATCATCGGGGCCACGCAAAAGCGTGCTTTATAGGGTCGAGACATTGGGTTCATATAAGGAAGACATGCCGCTCATATAGGACGGCGCTTCAATTGTGGCCAACGGCATCGTTGTAGCGAAGTCGAGCGGCAATTCTCATCACTTCGGGGGCGATCGAATTTCTTCATAAGTGCAAGCGAAGGCGGCCTTCTGAACCCGGTAGGTGTCCTTCGGGTCCTGGGCGTCCTGCACGATCGCATCGCCGGGACGCGCAACCATTGTCTCGTCCCAGGGCGGCGCGAAGGTGAACGCGCCGTCCTTTTCGGTCACCACGACGAAGCGCATATCCGTGCCGCGCGGCCGATAAGGGCGCCAGCCGCCCTCGCCCGCGGGTCGGGTCGGCCCGTCGTATCGGCTGGCGAATTTCGAAGCGGGCACGAGGAACTCCTCGTTTCCGCTTTCAAGACACCGATTGCGAACCACCATGTCGCCTGTTTTGGCAGGCGGGCTCTGCGTTTCCTTGCCTTCCCCTTTGATGACGGTGACGATGACTTCGCCCGGCGTGGCCTCTCGCACATCAACGGTCTTTGTCTTCCGCGCGAGCCCCTCGCCACCGCGGCCACTTGCCTTTTGGAAGAACGCGTTGATGTCGACCAGAGTTTGCGCGAAAGGCATCTGCCCGGACGACAGCAGCACGGCAAATCCTGCACATAGAGTTCGGCGCATCAAGCTATCGTCTGTTTACCGTTCTTACCATTGCAAGAGATCAGGGGAGACACGCTGTGCCGAAGATGTTCCTCCATGCGCCGCAAGGCGCGTTCACCGCCGAGGCCCGCGCCAGGGTCGCCGCTGAGTTGACCGAACTCGGCATGGCCTGCGAACGCCTCATGGACACGCCGCAAATCCGTGCCGGTATCTGGGTCTATTTTGTCGAGCACGCGCCCGACACGGTGTTCCGCGCCGGGCGCCAGGCCGCCGAGCCGATTATGAGCCTCAAGGTCTATGCTCTCAAGGGCGGCTTTAACGCGGAGACCAAGACGCGCATGGTCACCGAGGCAACGGCGATCCTCGGTAAATATTCCAAGACCGACGGCGGCCAGGTGCCGGCCTACGTCGGCATCCTCGAGGTCCCCGAAGAGAACTGGGGCATGTATGGCCAACAGGTTCACCTGGCGGCAATGCAGATCAAGACATGATCTGAGCCAGACCATAGGGCGCATGCGGCCGGACGCTTGCAGGAAACAATCGGGTTGAAGACAGTCATGGTCTATGCGGCGACGCCCGCGGTGAGCAGTCCCGATCTCGCCAAGATGTGAGTGAGCGCATTCATAGTTTCGCTCCTTCGTGTGCTCGGGCGCTGACGCAGTTTGCTCCTTCATTTTCTCGGCACTGATCGGAATTTTTCGTCGTGCGCGAGAGTCTGAGTTGAAGTTCGCGATACGAGCGGCAAAGTTACACGGCGGCATATGTCCGGGCTCGCGTCCAAAAAAGCGCTTTCCCGGCTAGCGCGGGGATGAATGATGGTGAGCCAGTCATCGCGGCGTTTGGATCCGTCTCGCCTGGCCTCCTGCATGGCCATCGTGGCTTCAGTGGCTCTGACTTTGTCGCAGGGGCCGGTCCTGGGGGAGAGCCTTATGGAACATCCGACTCTCTATCGCACGACAACGGTCGACGGGCTTTCCATCTTCTACCGGGAGGCCGGGCCGAGCGACGCGCCGACGCTCCTCTTGCTGCACGGATTTCCTTCGTCATCGCGGATGTTCGAGCCGCTCTTCGCCCGACTACCTGAGCGCTATCACCTGGTCGCGCCCGACTATCCGGGGTTTGGACATAGCGACTGGCCGGACCCAAAAGCGTTCAACTACACCTTCGACCATATCGCGTCGGTGATGGACGACTTCACCCAATCGATCGGCTTGTCGCATTACACGCTCTACATGCAGGACTACGGCGGTCCGGTGGGCTTCCGGATGGCGCTTGCCCACCCGGAGCGGGTCGACGCGCTTATCGTTCAAGACGCGGTCGCGCATAACGAAGGACTAGGCGAGCTTTGGCAACCCCGTCGCGCCTTTTGGGCGGATCGCGCCGCCCACGAGAGCGCCTTTCGGGCCAATTTCCTCTCACTGGCGACAACGCGCGCCCGGCATGCGGGCGATGATCCAAACCCGGAACCCTACGACCCCGATCTTTGGACCGACGAATTGGCGTTTCTAGGCCAGCCGGGGCAAGCGGATATCCAGACTGAGCTCTTCTACGATTATCGAACGAACGTCGACGCCTATCCCAAGTGGCAGGCCTGGATGCGTAAAATACAGCCGCATTTGCTCGTGATCTGGGGCAAGCACGACTTATCCTTCGATTTAGGCGAGCCGGAACGCTATCGTAAGGACGTGCCCGATGCTCAAATTTACGTTCTCGACGCCAGCCATTTCGCGCTCGACACCAAAGCCGATGAAATTGCCGCACTGGTGCGCGGCTTCATGCAGGCGCAGAAGCGATGAGCGGCGCAAGCCTCACGGCGGACGAGTGCGAGATGCGGTCAAAGGTCGAAATACCCGTCAAGCTCCGGTTTGGCCGCGATGATGGCGCGCGCACGTTCTTGCAGATTGGCCTGAACCTGTTCAGGAGACGCGCTTGCGGGTTGCTTCAACGCAATGCCGTTCACAACGGGTTCTAATTCCGGACGGTTTTTCAGCGCGCCGTCGATCTTGCGTCCGAGGCGCGCGTTTCGATATTTCAGGTCGTTCTCTTTCACTGCTGCCTCCCTTATGCCGTTTGACGCATGAAGCGATAGCGTCGCCATTGCCAATCCCGAGCCGCGCTCGATAGCCTCGCGCGCCGGCGCTCGCAAGGCGAAATGTTGCGTCTCTGCAGCTTCCGCCCGAGGCTCGCGAATGAGTGATCGCGAGGCTGGGTCGACCCAACCCGCCCTGCGCAAATAGCTGGCGAAAAGCTGAAACTTGTGCTATGGTCCTCCTGATCGTCGGACTTAACTTACCGGGAGTTGTGATATTCGAGACACAGTGTGACAGGGAGGAGGATTTCCCTATTTGAATCGCCCGTAACCCATTGATATGTCTCGATTTTAAAAAATAAACGCTAGTAAACGCTAGTACTTTTACTAGCGTTTACGCGAGTTTATTGGCGTTTATTGACGTTTATTGACGTTTATTCCGCCTATCTGGCCTTGCCCGGACCGCGGCCTCGCGTGGTATCGCTTCGACTTGGCCGCATGGCGGCGGAGGAAGGCTGGAGGAGATGGTGGCCAAACCCCTGATCGTGATCGATCCGCAGCCGCGGTCGCGCGAGGAGATCTTCGAACCGCAGATCTGGGCGCGGCTCAAGGACCTCGGCGAGCTCGCGATTCACGAAGGGGCCGGCCGCATGCCGACCGAGCGCTTCGAATCCTATCTTCCCGAGACAGCGCTCTTGATAGGCCAGAGCGACATGCCGAAGTCGCGCCTCGACCGCGCCTCGAAACTGCGCGCCAATGTCGAGACCAACTTCCTACAAAACGTCGACTATGACGTCTGCTTTGAGCGCGGAATCCATGTGCTGGCGCCGGGCTCCGCTTTCGCCAAGCCGGTCGCCGAGATGGCGCTCGGAATGGCCATCGACCTTTGCCGCGGCGTTACCATAGCGGACCGCGCGATGCGGCGCGGCCAAGAGAAATGGCTGCTCGACGGCGCCGAGGGCTGCTTCTCGCTTTACGGCGCGCGGGTGGGCCTCATCGGCTTTGGCGATCTTGCGCGCGCCTTTACGCCGCTCCTCGCGCCATTCGGCTGCCCGATCAAGGCGTACGATCCTTGGGTGTCCGACCATTTCATGGCCGGATTCGGTGTCGCCTCTGCATCACTCGAGGAGGTATTGAAGACGAGCCAGATCATCGTAGTGTTCGCCGCCGTGACCAGCGCGAACCAGGGCTTCCTGGGAAGACGCGAATTCGAGATGATCGCGCCGGACTCTGTGTTCCTGTTGATGAGCCGGGCACCAGGGGTGGTCGATTTCCCCGAATTCCTGCGTCAAGTCGAGAGCGGTCGGTTTCGGGCCGCGACCGACGTCTTTCCGCAAGAGCCCGGGCCAAGCGACGATCCGGCGCGCAAGGTCGAGGGGCTGTTGCTGTCGCCGCATCGGGCCGGCGCCATGACCGACGCGCTCTACGAAATCGGGCGGCAGACGGTCGCCGACGCCGATCTCATCCTGCGTGGGCTGCCGCCGCTCTCTTGCCGGCGCGCCCAGCGTGAAACGGTGGCGCTCTCGCGGTCGAAGCCGATCGAACGCAGTTGACGACGCAGGGCTGCTTGACATTGAGCTGACCCGAGACGTAGCCTAGAACGTTATAGAGAAGCTGGGGAACGCCCGGCTGAGTATCGGCGACGCCGGGAGGCGAACGGTCGATGGGGAGAGCGCCCACCATTCGTGACGTCGCGCTACGCGCCGGGGTGTCTGTCGCGACCGCCTCCAACGTCGTCAGTGGCGTCCGCCCGGTTGGAGAGGCGAGCCGCCGCAAGGTGCTCGAAGCGATCGAGGCGCTCGACTATCGGCTCGACCGCGCAGCCAGCGCCCTTCGCGGCCGGTCCACCCGCCTCGTCGGCATGGTCGTTCCCGACATCACCAATGTCTTCTTCGCCAGCCTCGTGAACGGGGTCGAAGCGCTCGCCGAACGCGACGGCTATGATCTCCTCATCGTCTCGACGAGCGAGGACGCCGCGAACGAGCGCCGCCGTATCGAGGCGCTCGTCGCCCGCCGCATCGACGGGCTGATTGTTGTGCCGGCGGCCGATGATACGATGCTCGCGCTCAGGGGCGGCAGGGACGGCTCCCGCCTCCCGCCAGCGGTGCTGATCGACCGGGGGGCCGAGGCGCCCGGATTTGACACCGTGCGCGCCGATTGCGTCGCTGGCGGCTACGCTGCGGCCCACCACCTCATCGACCTCGGACACCGCGACATTGCCGTTCTCACCCATTCGAAGCGTCTCGACAATATCGAGCAGCGCATCGTCGGCTGCCGCCGCGCTCTCAGCGAGGCCGGTCTCGACGGACGCGACCGCGTCATCTACGGCGGCCATGATCTCGAAAGCCAGCGCGCGGCGATCGAACTCGAGCTCGACCGCGCTGATCGGCCGACCGCGATTTTCGCCCTCACCAACGTTTGCGCCCTGGCCTCGATCAAGGCCGCGCGGGGTCTCGGCCTCGAAATCCCCGGCGACGTGTCGATTGTCGGCTTTGATGATTTTGACTGGATGTCGGCGCTGAGCCCCTATCTCACCACCGTCGCGCAACCGGTCGACGATTTCGCTTCCACCGCCTGGCGCCTCCTGATGCGGCGCCTCAAGGGCGATGTGGAGAGCGACGTCGAACGGATCGAACTTCCCTGCACCCTCAAGGTGCGGGAATCGACCGGGCTAGCCCGTCCGCGGCTCAAGGCCGTCGCGGATGTCCGATGAACACCAAAACATCAAGGGAGTGAGCCATGTTCAAATGTTCGACTTTAGCTGCCTCAATCGCGGCGCTTGCGCTGGGCCTTGCGACGTCGGCCGCTTTCGCGGCCGATAAGCCGGTCTACGGCGTGTTGATGAAGACGCTCTCCAACCCGTTCTGGGGCGCGATGGAGAAAGGCGTGGACGAGGGCGGGAAAAACGCCGGCGTCGAGATCTTCCTGGACGCGGTCGAATCCGACCAGGCCGCCGAACCGCAGCTCAACGCCTGCAACACCATGCTGCAGAAGAAGACGGCCGCCATGATCACCGCAGCGATCAACTCGACCATCCTCTTGCCCTGCCTCAAGCAGGCGAACGAGATGAAGATCCCGGTCGTCGACCTGGACAACAATCTTGATCCCGCCATCACCAAAAAGGCTGGCGTCGACATCGCCTTCCATGTCGGTTCGGACAACGAGGCGGCGGGCGCAAAAGGCGCCGACTATCTGGTCAGCGTGCTCGGCAAGGACGCCAAGGGGCCGGTGCTGGTAATCGAAGGCCTTTCCGGCAACATCACCGGGGAAAAGCGCGCGCGCGGCTTCGCCGAAGAGCTCAAGAAACAAGCCCCGGGCCTTAACATCGTCGCTTCGCTACCCGGCGACTGGGACAGCCTGAAGGCCGCCAACATCACCAATGACACCCTGCAGCGAACACCCGATCTGGTCGCCATCTTCTGCGCCAATGACGATATGGCGCTGGGTTCGGTCGAGGCGGCACGTGCGGCGAGCAAGGACAAGCTCATCGTTATCGGCGTCGACGGCAATATCAATGCGGTCAAATCGATCAAGGCCGGCCGCCTCAACGCCTCGGTCGCGCAATTGCCCTATCTTGTCGGGATGCAGGCGGTCGAGAACGTAAAGAAGCTCCTCGCCGGCGACAAAGTTCAAGAGACAATCAATGTCCCGACCCTCGTTCTGACAAAAGAGGTCATTGAGGCGAACAAGGATCCGATGCTGCAATACGTCAAATGAGCCCAACCGACATGCCTGATCAGGCGTGCCCGCCTGATTTGAGGATGGCCTGATGACTTCGGTGTCAACGGACGCGGCGCCTTCCTGGCGCGCGCGCTTCGCCAGCGGAGCGGCGGTGCGGCTCGAATCGCTCATCGTTCTCGCGGTTCTCTGCGTGACGATGGCGATGCTGTCGAACGCCTTCCTCTCTGTCTCCAATATCCTCAACATCCTGCTCTCGACCTCGGTGTTCGGGGTCTTGGCGATTGGTATGACGTTCGTTATCTCCTCGGCCGGCATCGATCTCTCGGTTGGATCTATACTTGCGCTTTCAGGCGTCGCCGGCGCCATGCTGACCTCCGACTTCAATCTGCCCTGGTGGGTTGGAGTGCTTGGCTGCCTCACGATGGGCGCGCTTACCGGTGCGTTCAACGGCTTCCTCATCACCAGGGGCGCGATCCCGCCATTCATCGTCACGCTCGGAATGCTTGGAGTTGCCCGCGGTTTCGCGCTGGTGCTGAGCAACGGCATTTCGATTTATGGGCTACCCCCGGAGATCGTTTGGCTTGGGCAGGGTCGGCCGTTCGGCGTGCCGACCCCGGTCATTGTTCTTCTGCTCGCGGCGCTCGTCGCGCATGTGCTGCTCGCTGACACACGATTCGGCGTCTATGCGCAGGTCATCGGCGACAACGAAGGCGCGGCGCGCGCGATGGGTGTCCGCGTCGAGCGGATGAAAGTGCTGATCTACACACTTTCCGGCCTGCTTTCTGGCCTTGCCGGTCTGCTGTTCGCTGCGCGCGTCAATTCGGGCGAGCCGACCGCGGGTCTTAGCTACGAGCTCACTGCCATCACCGCGACCATTCTGGGAGGAACGAACCTGTTCGGCGGCCGCGGCAGCGTTGTTGGCACGCTGATCGGCGCACTGATCATGGGGGTGCTGCAGAACGGGCTGAACCTGATGGCTGTGCGGCCTTTCTATCAGCAGATCGCCATCGGTGCGGTGCTGATCCTGGCCGTCTGGCTCGACCGCATCAATAGCAAGGAGGGCTGGCGTCGATGAGCCTTCTTGAACTCAAGGACGTCCGCAAATCTTTCGGCGCCATAGAAGCTTTGCGCGGCGTCAAATTCTCGGTCGACGCGGGCAGCGCGGTGGCGCTCGTTGGCGATAATGGCGCAGGCAAATCGACGTTGATGAAGACGATCACCGGCGTCCATCGTCCCGACGCCGGTGAGATCCGCTTCGACGGCGCCTCCATTGTCGGCAAGGATCCGGGCCGCATTCGCGCGGCCGGCATTGAGATGATCTACCAGGACCTCGCGCTCGCCCGCATGCGCGACGTCGCCTCAAATATTTTTCTGGGCCGCGAGCTCACGCGCTCCGTCCTCGGCGTGAAATTTGTCGATACGAACCGCATGCGCAACGAAGCCGAGGCGATGGTCGCGCGGCTCGGCGCCCGCATTCCCTCCGTGTCCCAGATGACCGGTCAGCTCTCCGGCGGCCAACAACAGTCGGTCGCGATCGCCCGCGCGCTCACCTTCAACCCCAAGCTCGTGATCATGGACGAGCCGACGGCCGCGCTAGCCGTCCGGGAAGTCGAGCATGTGCTGGACCTCATCCGTGCTCTCAAGAAGGATGGCATTTCCGTCATTTTGATCAGCCACCGATTAACCGACGTGTTCTCGGTCTCCGATCGCATCGTCGTCCTGCGCCAGGGTCAGGTCATCGCCGACGACGCAACCCGCGACACCAGCATGAACGCTGTCGTTGCCCACATCGTCGGCGCGCATTCGGAGCCAGCTTCGTAAGCCCGAGTGCGGATGACGCCCCCTTCAGACATGGAGACGCAATTGAAATTCGGCATTTATTACTCGTATTGGGAGCAGGAATGGAGCGCCGACTGCCTGAAATACGTTGAGAAAGTCGCCAAGCTGGGCTTCGACGTCATCGAAATCGCGGCTCATCATCTGAACAGCTATAGCCCGGCGCATATTGCCGAAGTCGGCCGCTCCGCTCGAGATAACGGCATCGCGATCACGGCCGGCTTGGGTCCCTCCGAACAGAGAAACCTGTCTTCCGCCGACCCCGCGATCAGAAAAGCGGGGCGGGCCTTTTTCGAGGAGACGCTGACCAACCTCGCCAAACTCGATATCCGCATTATCGGCGGCGCTCTCCACTCCTACTGGCCGATCGACTATTCCAAGCCCGTCGACAAGCCGGGAGACAGGGCGCGGGGCCTGGAGGGCATCTCGAGCCTCGCCGATTTTGCGGGCAATCTCGGCGTTAATCTCTGCCTGGAGGTGCTCAACCGGTTCGAGAACCATGTCCTCAACACCGCCGAGGAGGGAGTCGCGTTCGTCCGGGAAGTCGGCAAGCCCAACGTCAAGGTCATGCTCGATACGTTCCATATGAACATCGAGGAGGATAGTTTCGGCAAGGCGATCCGAACCGCAGGCCCCCTGCTCGGTCATTTCCATACCGGCGAGAACAACCGCCGCGTTCCGGGGAAAGGCCGGTTGCCCTGGCACGAAATCGGAACGGCGTTGCGCGAGATTGGATATTCCGGCGCGGTCGTCATGGAGCCGTTCGTCAAGATGGGCGGCCAAGTCGGCAACGACATCAGGGTTTGGCGCGATCTCAGCGACGACGCGGACGAAGCCCAGATGGACGAAGCTGCACGACAGGCTTTGGCGTTCTCGCGATTCGTGCTCGGCGGCGAGCCGCGACGCGACAGGGATAATGTCGGAGCGCCCGGCTAGCGGAGGAAGCGCGATGGCACAGCAACGGATCGAGGTATGGAAGCACGACCAAGAGATTGCACATCTCGCATCTGCGAAAGATGCGTGTAAATAAGCTCGCGGGCAGTCAAAGAGATCGACGAGCCAGCAGATTGACGGCCATTTTGCTTTCCAATACACTCAAGAAACAATCAATGCTGTCTTGGCTTGGTCCGGCGGCGCAATCCAAAATACGGGCAGGGACTTATGAACTGCAAGGCGGCCTTTTCAGCCGCGGCGGTGGTTGCGGCTGCGTACGCGGTTACCCTCGGAACCGTTTGGTCGGAGACCGTTGCGATTCCTTCGCAGGTCGACGGCGGGCACGGGTCCGACGTTCCAGCAACGGTCAATGAAGCTGGCCTCGATCGCCCCGCGACGAGCGACCATCCCGAGGGCGACTCGGATTCGCTAGCCCTTGGCGGCTCCTCAGCTTCGGATCCGATGGCGCTGAGAAGTGGCGGCGAATCGGACGATAATCCTCCGGCCGCCGTGGGATCCATCGCCGATTCCGAGCCGTCGATATTGACCAGGCTGCTCATCGTCTTTAGCGACCTGCGCGCCCAGGTATTCGGGGGTCCTTGAACCATCGTCATGCGTTCGGGATGTTGCGCGCGAGGGCTTCCAAGACCGCCATCCGCACGGCGACCCCCATCTCCACCTGCTCGCGAATGAGCGACTGCGCGCTGTCGGCGACCAGGGTATCGATCTCGACCCCGCGGTTCATAGGGCCCGGATGCATGACCAGCGCCCCGGGCTTGGCGTAGCTGAGCTTCTCCTCGTCGAGCCCGAAATAGCGGAAGTATTCTCGCGCCGACGGCACGAAGGCGCCGCTCATGCGCTCGCGCTGCAGGCGCAACATCATGACGATATCCGCGTCCTTGAGGCCTGAGCGCATGTCGCGCGCGACTTCGACGCCCATACGCTCGACGCCTGCCGGGAGGAGCGTCGAGGGCCCGACGACTCGCACGTAAGCGCCGAGTTTGCTCAAGAGCAGGATGTTCGAGCGCGCCACGCGCGAATGGAGGATGTCGCCGCAGATGGCGACGGTCAGACCCTCGATGCGGCCGAGGTTGCGCCGGATGGTCAGCGCGTCGAGCAGCGCCTGGGTCGGATGCTCGTGCGCGCCGTCGCCGGCGTTGACCACCGAGCAATCGACTTTGCGGGCCAGGAAATGCACGGCGCCCGCGTGGTGGTGCCTCACCACGAGAATGTCGGGCCGCATGGCGTTGAGCGTCATGGCGGTGTCGATCAGCGTCTCGCCCTTTTTGACGCTCGACGCCGCGACCGCCATGTTCATCACATCCGCCCCAAGCCGTTTTCCCGCGAGCTCGAAAGACGATTGCGTGCGGGTCGACGCCTCGAAGAACAGATTGATCTGGGTGCGTCCACGCAAGGTGGCACGCTTCTTCTCGACTTGCCGCGAGATCGTCACCGCCTCGTCGGAAAGATCGAGCAAGGCCACGATCTCCTCTCGCGACAGGTGCTCGATGCCGAGAAGATGGCGCTGGGAGAAGACGGGCGGAGGCGGGGCGATCATCGTTGCAGGCGCGATTCCGAATGCCCGTGATTGAGCCAAAATGCGCGGCGCTTCAAGCCCGTTGGACCTCCGCTTTTCGACAAGCCACAGCGATCCGCTCGGACGTGGATTGCCCGCCAAGCAACCAGATAAACGCGAATAAACGCTAGTAAGATGGTAATCAACGCGAGTAAGCGCTAGTAAAAGTGCTAGCGTTTACTAGCGTTTATTTTTTCGAATCGAGCCTTTTCAATGGGTTACAGCCGGTTCAAATAAGGAAATCTTCTCCTCTGTCACACTGTGCCTCAAACGCAACACTGCTTCGCACCCGCCGCCAGAGGCAGCGGCTCGGAGCCGGCAATTGGAAAATCCATAGCACATTTATCGGATTTTCACAACACAATGTTGCGTGCTTTTCCATCTCGGCCTGACTGCTAGCCCCTACGCCTTGGCAACCGTCGCTGGGTCGGCGCCGCCGGCGAAATACTTGTCGATGCAGCGCTGAAAGAGGTCGTCGTCCGGCGCGGCGCGGGCGAACAGGGTCATGGACGAGCGGAATTTCATCTCGTCGATCGAGCCGAAGATCTCGCGAGCGGTTTTGCCTTCAACATCGAGCGTGAGCTGCGCACATTCCCTGATCCTCGCGCCGAGGACCGGGTGGGCGAGATAGGCTTTCGCCTCGTCCATTGAGGCGATCGCGAACCGGACCGACATGGGGCTCTGTCCGAGACCCGCGATTTGGGGAAAGATGAACCACATCCAGTGGCTCTCCTTCCGCCCAGCCGCCATCTCGCGGCGCACCTGCTCGTAGACCGGCGCCTGCGCGTCGACGAAGCGTTCGAGATTGAACGGGTCCGCTATCTGCGCCTCCTAAGCCGCCCCGATTTTCGCGGCGCCCGATTCCCGTTGCGCGCCTCAAGCAACTTACACCCGGCTTGAACCGCGACCGTCATTGCGACCCCCTGGAGCAAGTCCTGGAGCGCAATACGTGTGTATTTCGACGCTCTTTGCCTCTTAGTGATGACGATTCCGTCTCTAAACTGCCTGCTCTAGCAGGGTTGAAAAGGTCCATCGCGTAGGGCCGACCGTGAACACCACGGAATCCAAGGGAGTCCGGAATGGAATCGAACTGCGGGGGAAATGAGTTTTTCAACGGCCTGATAGTCTTACTGTGTCACAAGTTGGCGCGTTGGCAACAAGGACAACGCGGCAAGCGCCGGGCGATGTTGCGGGCCAGCTTAATGC
>JGI12659J15293_10000380_pt1 | contig 14369 bp, 9 predicted proteins | sample JacPinW_OM2H0_O1_FD_15293 | JGI IMG/M metagenome (IMG submission 15293) | reverse complement strand
GCGCCACGAGCCGCGATACCGGGTAATACGCGCCGCGAACTTCCGCAAGCTGCTGGGTCTCGCGATTGTCGAGGAACAAGCCCGTATCGGCGACCTGTCCGCCCGATTCGGCATAAATCGTCGTTCGGTCGAGAACGACTTCGCCCTCCGCGCCCGCAGGAAGTTCGTTGACCAGCCCATCTTTCGTGACAATCGCTTCAATCCGGCAATCCCGCGTCTCCGTGCCAAAATAAAAATCGGGCTCCGTTCTCGATATTTCAGCCACCTTCCAATACACCGGGCTCGCCACGTCTTTGTGCACGCCCTTCCACGAGGACTTCGCGCGCGAGCGTTGCTCCTCCATGGCGCGGTCGTAATCGGCCCAGTCCACCTCCACGCCGGCATCGCGCGTCACGTCTTCAATAAAGTCGCGCGGAAGCCCGTATGTGTCGTAGAGCTTGAACGCCTTGGCGCCGGGCAGCACGAATTTCCTCCTGAGTGCGGAAGCCTGGGATTTTCCAGTCGCACTCCCCGATTCCATCTCTGCAAGGAAAGGCGCAAGCTCTTCGTCGAGATGCGAAAGTCCCAACGCTACGGCGCGAACGAATCGTCGTTCTTCCTCGTCGAGAATGCTGCTGATCCGCGCTGCATGCTCTTCGAGTTCTGGATAGGCATCCACCATCTCCGCGCGCACCGCCGCCGACATCACCGATAGAAACGGCGCCGGCGCATTCAACATTCGCGCGTGCCGCAACGCCCGCCGAATGATTTTCCGAAGCACGTATCCGCGGCCGTCGTTCGAAGGAACGACGCCGTCGGAAATTAGAAACGTTGCGGCGCGGGAGTGATCGGCAATAATCCGAAGCGACGGCTGAATTTCCCCCCGATTCCGATCAACATTGGCTAATCGCGCAGCTTCTTCGATCAGCGGTTGAAATAGATCCGTATCGAAATTGCTGATTTTGCCCTGCACAACCGCCGCCATGCGTTCCAGCCCGAGGCCCGTATCCACCGACGGCTTCGGCAGGGGATTGAGTGTGCCGCTCGCATCCCGATTGAACTGCATGAACACGAGATTCCAAATCTCGACATATCGCCCGCAATCGCATGGAAACTGGCAATCGGCATGGCCCTGATCCGACGCCTTCGGACCCATATCGTAATGAATCTCGCTGCACGGCCCGCATGGCCCCGTATCGCCCATTGCCCAGAAATTTTCAGCAATGCCCAGTTCGTGAATGCGATTCTTCTCGACTCCCTGATTCACCCACTCATCGTAAGCCTCAGCATCGCGCGCGATGCCTTCCTCGCCCTTGAAAATCGTCACGTACAGCTTGTCCTTCGGAATCGCGAACCATTGCGGCGAAGTAACCAGCTCCCACGCAAACGCAATCGCATCCTTCTTGAAATAATCGCCAAACGAAAAATTCCCGAGCATCTCAAAAAACGTGTGATGGCGATTTGTAAATCCAACATTCTCGAGATCGTTATGCTTGCCGCCGGCGCGCACGCATTTCTGACACGTCGTCGCGCGCTTGTAATCCCGCTGCTCGACGCCGAGAAAAACATCCTTAAACTGGTTCATCCCGGCGTTGGTAAAAAGCAGCGTCGGATCATTCGTCGGAACGAGCGAAGAGCTCCGCACCCGCCGGTGCCCCTTCTCCTCGAAAAATCCCAAAAACGTCTCGCGAATCTCGTTGCCAGTCAATTTGTCCTCAGGAATTTCCCAACAAATTCATTATCGCAGAGTGATTCGCGCCTCGCAAACGAACGCCCGCGAGCGCACGGAACGAAATTGCTCGCCCGCGCGTATATAGATATGGCAGGCTTGGGGGCGATCATGAAGTTCTTACTGTGGTGCATTCTCTTGGTACTGTGCTGGCCGCTGGCGTTGCTCGCGCTGGTGCTATATCCCATCGTTTGGCTGCTATTGTTGCCGTTCCGTATCGTCGGAATAGCGGTGGATGGAGCGCTCGAGCTGGTTCGCGCGATCATTCTATTCCCAGTTCGCATCCTGCGCGGGCCACGCACGGCGTAACCAGTCCAATCGTCGAACGCTACTCTTCTTCCGGCGACGATTCCGCAATGTCGGCGATGGCAGCCGCATCCACACGCGCCGCTCGCAGCGCATCCCTCACGGCGTCACCCGAAAAACCCGCCCGCAGCAGCCCACGATACAGCGACGCAGCCTTGCGCTGATCAATCCTTCCTCGAAAATTCGTCAGTTTGCGCTTCAGCCGCACGCCAATAAGCTCCGCTTCACTCGTCTCCGCAAACACAGCCTCGAGCGCCGCTTCAATATACCGGTCAGGCACGCCGCGCTGCCGCAACTCGCGCGCAATGCGATACCGCCCCTGGCGCCGCGCCAGTCCGTGCACGCGCGCAAATTCCGCCGCAAATCGACCATCATCGAGATACTTATTTTGCCTGAGCCGCGCGAGAACCGCTTTCGCGTCGTCCGCGCTCTCAGCCCGCCGCTCAAGCAGCTGCCGCATCTCGTGCACCGAATGCGCCCGCCGCATCAACGCGCGCAAAGCTGCAGCATAAAGCTCAGCTTCCGTACCGAGTTTACGAGGCGAACGTGACCGCACAAAACGAAGATAGTGACTTGCAAGAAAAGAAGCAAGCAAACCGCTCAACCCGATGCCAGTTGCATGAGTTTTGCAGCGAGCGCAGTAATTACAGTCCTAAATACATGCCTTGCGCAAAACCGATTACGGTGAAGGCGCGGTTGCCTGTTTTGAAAGATCCCGTAAGGAAATGTCGATACCCGCGCACTTGACCACCTGGAAGTCGAGAATCGCGTGCCCTTTGTACGCCAAATCTAGACGCGATGGAGTGACCCAATTCATGTCCACGCTGGTTATTCCGGACGGATAAGCTGAATCGTTAGAAAGTTCCAAGATTTCTACTGGTGGCTGCGAACCATTGATCCGCCTCAGATACACACTGGTTTGAACACTAGCCGTCCCGGGTCCACCGTATTGCTCGGTGTGAGCTTTCGCAAGCCAATTCCCATCCGGAGACCGGACTTCCGCCGACCAGATCGTCGCGGAATCCTGACAACCGGACGCCAAGACGCAGATTCCAAAGAACAATATTAGAGTCAGTCCATTTCGCATCTTTATGCAGCGCCTAGTATATTCAGCTCGGGCCCTCCATACACTGCTCCGTAAATCAGGCGCGTCCGTTTTAAATTTTAGATTCGGGATTTCGAGTCCGGGATTTCCAGATTGAGGCTTTACATTCGAAATTTAGAATTTCAGATCTCCGCGCCCGCTCTTACCTTGGCCCGGTTCTCTCAAACTCATTAATCGCGCGTTCCATCTCTTCGCGCGCAGAATCCGCTGTCGAGCGCACGCCCTGAACGCGCAACCGGAACTCATCCGGATTCGAAGCCCGCATCAACGCCTCTTCCAGCGTAATCAACCCGCGCGCATACAAATCGTAAATAGACTGATCGAAAGTCTGCATCCCATACTGCGAAGTCCCGGCGGCGATCGCGTCGCGAATCATGCGCGTCTTGTCCGGATTCATGATGCAATCGCGAATATATCCCGTCGCAATCATCACTTCCACCGCAGGAACGCGGCCAAGCAAATCGGCCCGCCGCACAAGGCGTTGGCTGACCACAGCGCGCAGCGTGCTCGCCAGTTGCAGCCGAATCTGTTTCTGCTCCGGCGGCGGAAACACAGCAATAATGCGCTGAATCGTCTCGGTCGCATCGAGAGTGTGCAAGGTCGAAAGCACAAGGTGGCCGGTTTCAGCCGCAAGCAGCGCCGTCTGAATTGTCTCGATGTCGCGCATTTCGCCGACGAGTATTACGTCGGGATCCTGCCGCAGCGCAGCGCGCAAGGCCGTCGAAAAATTCGACGTATCCACTTCCACTTCGCGCTGATTGATGAAACCTTTCTTGTCCCGATGCAGATATTCAATCGGGTCCTCAATGGTAATCACATGCTCTTGTCTCAGCGAATTGATGCGGTCAATCATCGCCGCAAGCGTTGTAGTCTTGCCGGAGCCGGTCGTGCCCGTCACCAGAATCATTCCGCGCTGCTCTTCGCAAATCTTTTGCAGCACGCGCGGCAGTTCGAGCTCTTCAATCGTCCGGATTTTCGTCGGAATCACGCGCAGAACCATGCCGACATTCCCGCGCTGCTGAAAAACGTTTACGCGGAACCGGCCAAGCCCGGCCACGCCGTAGGCCATATCCAACTCGGCAGTTTCTTTGAATTTTTGCTTCTGGCGGTTCGTCATCATGCTGAACGCCATGGAAAGCATTTCTTCCGGAGTGACGCGCGGAACATCGCCAACGGGGTTCAGAATGCCGTCAACACGCAGGTAGGGGTGATTGCCGACCTTCAGGTGAAGGTCGGACGCTCGATTTTCGACAGCGCGGCGCAGCAAATCGTCGATGCTGATTGCCATTTTCGGAAATCCCCTTCACCCTCACGCCCTACGGTCAACGTAGCACGGGGTTTAAGGGAGCGGCAATCACCCGGACGATAACAATTTCCAGACAAACAACCCGCCCGCTACCAAGCATTTGAGCGTACATCCGAATAACCGGATATAAAGTCAAACGGTCGAGGTACTTTCCCCAAATAACTCGCCGAAACCCAGCTATTTCCTAGGTGTCGGCTGCTGGGGAGTCCTCGCGCCTCCGCCAAAAACCTGCATGGGGTCCTCTTGCACCTGCTGAAACCCCGCAGGAACGTCGAACAGGCCCGTGTCGAGCGAATCTGTCGAGAATGCAGTTACCGCCGTAGTCATTTCCATCAGCGCATTCGGGTCAGGATGCGGATTCGGAGGCAACGTACTGGCCGCCGGCGCGGAATCACTGTCCTTCTTCTTTCTGCCAAACATCCCACCCAAGCCTTTCATAACCGCCGCTCCTTCGAGCGAGCTGGGAGAGTTGTCGGTCTGTGACGCCGGCGGATTCGATGCATTCGGGTTAGATGCGGCGTTGTTTTGCGCCCCCACATTCTGGGTCTGCCCATCGGCTGTCGCAGACATGGTCATGCTGACGTAAGACAGCATCGGAAAACCCTTCAGCGCGTCGGAATTCTTCTGCAGCTCAGACATGCCCTCGGCAGCTCGGGGATCAATCTGGATGCCGGGCATCGACGGGATCTTCATCCAGGATACCTCTTCGCCCAAGCGCCGGTAGAACTGCGCGAACTCCAGGTAGCCAGTAACGTTTGGCGCCACGTAAGTGTCCATGTGCATGGCGGACGTAAAGGTCGCGGAGTTAGGCTGCCCGGGCGGCGGCGCGTCGGGGCCGGTAGCAGTGCCTTGCATGGCGAGGTCTATCTCCACGTTGGTTTCGTTGGTGGCTTGGCCCAGGATCGTGCGTCCAGCGCCGCCTGGCGTCACTTTGACGGTAGGCTTAAGAGTGAGCTGCACGTCCTGCGGCACGGGTTTCTGCTGCGGCGTCTGCGGATTCTGCTGCGCCTGCTGCTGCATCTGCTGCGCCGCCTGCTCCATTGCGGCTTTGATCTGATCGAAGGTCGCCACGGCGTAGGTTTTATTATTGTTGTCGATGAAAATCACGCGCCTCGCGCCCACGTCAATGATCTGTGAGGTGCCATCCTCGTTATCGGTGCGCAGTCGATCGCCCTTAACGTAGTGCGTCCTGGTGGTTGGCTGCAGCATGTCTTTTTCCTGCTTCTTGGAATCTCCGTGAGAGAACTTGGAAACGAACTTCACCATTGTGAGCAGCGAGCCGCCGGTCATCTGCGACGTCTCGGTATACTTGAAATCGGCATGCGCGGGCGCGGCAGAGCTTAAGAGCAAAAACCCAGCGAGTAAGGCCCGAACGATTTTCATGGATTCTCCTACCTTTAGGATCAAGATTTTGTGAGCGCCTTCAAGATTCCTTCAAAAGAAAACTTCCGTAAATCCAGCCCGCCACAACGCCCCCGAAGAGCGGTCCGACCCAATATACTCCTTGATTCTGCCAGTGATGCGCCACAAGCGCCGGTCCAAACGCGCGCGCTGGATTCATAGCCGCTCCAGTAAACGGCCCCGCGACAAGCACATCCATCGTCACAGCCAATCCGATCGCAAATCCAGCGATTCTATTGAATGCGCCGTTCGGGTCGACTGCCGTCGCAAACACCACGAAAACCAGCAAAAACGTCGCGATCCCCTCAAGAACCATACCGTGGGCCCGCGTGAAATCGAGCGCCAGATCAGGCGTCCCGAGCCCCACAGTACGCCAAATCGAGTCCGAAATCGCGAGCGTGAGTACGTACGCAGCGAGCGTAGCGCCCAGCAGTTGCGACACTCCATAAGAAATCGCATTGAGCGTGCTGATTTTTTTCGTAACCCAGAATCCGATCGTCACCGCTGGGTTCAGATGTCCGCCCGAAATGTGTCCCAGCGCCGTGAACATCACCGCCGTCGCCAGCCCATACGCGGCAGCAATCCCCAGAACGCCGATCCCGTGCTGCCCTTGCGCCCGCAAATACGCGTCCGCGCAAATCGAGCCCGCCCCGACGAAAATCAGAGTAAACGTCCCGATAAATTCCGAAAGCAGCTTTTGCGCCAGACTATACAGGCCAACCTCCACGACGAACTCAGTGTCTGCTGAAGCGTTATCGAGATGACGTGGAACGCGCGCGATTCTACTCAATCAAACCGGCAGAGTCAAAATGCGGATGGTGAAGCGAGTGATTCAATTGGGGAGAAAAAGTGCAACGAACGCGAATCCAAATAGAACCACGGCAGTAACAAGCGGCAGCCGTGACCAGCCTTGTTTAGGCGCGAGGCGCCAGTAGGTGAGGTAAAGCGTAGCATTCTGCATTTTGAATCCCCGCTGCCGTTCATATCCCAAACTCTTGAGGCGAGCGGAAACCCAATATAGAAGTACGTTCGCAATTACTATGCAAGGTAAAGAAATTGTCCAGAAGTGAATCGCAACCACCGTCGGACAGCCTAACCCGGCTCAGCGAACCCCAGCGCCTTCTTGCACCCGCACCGGCGTAAGCCAGCCGTGCAGATCTGCCTTTTCGCCGCTCGTGATAGCGAAAAACTCGTCCTGAAGCTGCTTGGTAATAGGCCCGCGCGAGCCGCTGCCCACCTTGATATGATCCACCGAGCGAATCGGCGTGACCTCAACGGCAGTCCCCACAAAAAATATCTCGTCGGCGAGGTAGAGCATCTCGCGAGGAATAATCTGCTCGCTGACAGGCAGCTTCAAATCGCGGCAGAGCGCCATAATCGTATCGCGCGTGATGCCCGGAAGCGGCCCATTCGATAGCGGCGGCGTAAAAAGCGCGCCGTTCCTGACGATAAAAATATTCTCGCCCGAACCTTCGCTCACCTGCCCGTGCACATCGAGCGCAATCGCTTCGGCGTAGCCGTTCGCCTGCGCCTCCATACGAATCAACGCGGAACTCATGTAATTTCCCGCTGCCTTCGCCATCTGCGGCAGCGTATTCGGCGCCGGCCGCTGCCACGAACTGACGCCCACATCCACGCCATTCCGCAGCGCCTCTTCGCCGAGATAACGGCCCCAATCCCAGCACGCCATGTAAACTTCAATCGGACAATTCATGGGATTCACGCCCACGTCGCCATACCCGCGCATCACGATGGGCCGCAGATAGCACGATTCCATCTTGTTGACGCGAACAACTTCGCTGGCCGCATGGCAAAGTTCATCCAGCGTGAACGGATTCTCCATCCGGTAAATCGTCCCGGAATCAAGCAAGCGCTGCATGTGCTCGCGCAGGCGGAAAATCGCCGGTCCCTGCGGCGTCGAATAGCAGCGAATGCCCTCAAACACAGCGGAAGCGTAATTGACCACGTGAGAGAGCACGTGAATCCGCGCGTCATCCCACGCGATCATTTTGCCATTGTGCCAAATCTTATCGGTTTTCGTTAACGCCATCAGCGCACTCCGTCAGTCTTATCGTCGCTAATCTATGTCCGCGAGAAAAGTATAGCACACGCATTTTCAGCCCCACCCAAGCCATCACGCCGCCCGTGACGCATCAGGAAAGACAAAATGGACGCAGTGACTCCAATGTCCCCAACGCCCGACCATGCAATCGTAGCGCCGGCATCTTGCCGGCGTTTTTCCGCGCGCCCGCTGGACAAAAAGTTGTGGGCACGATCTCGGTGTCGCGGAGGCAAATTTGCCGCGCCGTACTCTTCGTCTGAAATCTGAAATTCAAATTCTCCACCGAGCGTATCAATTCCCCGGATTATATTTCCCCAGCCAATCCAACAATTCCTGAAAAACACTCCGTCTCTGCTCCGCCAACTGCGGAAAATGCGGCGAACCGGGATACGTCACCATCCTCACCGTCTTCCCGCGTTCCGCCAGCAACACAAAATATTCCCGCCCCTGCAGCATCGGCACACGCTGATCCGCCTCACCATGCAAAATCAACAATGGCGTCGTCACCCGGTCGGNAAACATCACCGCNGAAAACTCNAGAAACGGCGTGGGATCCTTCTCCTGATACCGCATGTCGTAATCCACCTGGGAAATATCGCTCTCCGGAATAAAACTCAGCCAATCCGTAATTCCCGCGCCTTCAACGGCCGCTTTGTATCGCTGCGTTTGCGTCACCGTCCACGACGTCATGAAACCGCCCGCGCTCCATCCAAAAATCGCCAGCCTGCTCGGGTCCGCCCATCCCTGCGCAATCGCAAAATCCGTCGCACTCTCGTCATCCTGGTACGCGCGATCGCCGAAATGCTGATAGATGGCGTTCAGAAAATCCGACCCGTAGCCAGTCGATCCGCGGTACTCGGGCTGCATCACAACGTATCCAACTCCCGCGATCAGGCGCACGAACACATCGAATCGCACCGCATCGTTCGCTTCCGGCCCGCCATGCGGCAGCACCAAAAACGGATACTTCTTGCCGCTCTCATAATTCGTCGGCAACGTCAAAATTCCCTCTAAATGCGTGCCGTCCTTGGCGATCCAACTCACCACCCGCGTCTCGCCAAGCGCCACATTCGCGAGCGTGTCATCGCCCTCATGCGTGATTTTCTGAAGCTCGTTACCCCGAAGCACCGCCACATTCCCGGAATGCATCGGATCGCCGACATTAAATGCCAGCGCCCCGGACGACGAAGTGAACGCGCCGCGCACCGGCGCTCCAAATATCGCTCCGCCCGGCCAGCGGTATGCCGGCTCAAGTTTTCCATCGCGATACGAATAGATTTCCGCGCTCGTCCCCTTTTGCATTTCTACCCAGACGGCCCCGCGCGCATCATTCACCACATTCCCAATCGATCCCTCGAGCTTCGGCGTCTGATCCGCAGGAGTTCCTCCCGTCGCCGCCACAGTCCACAGATGATCGGGCGTCAGCACATCGGTCGTCGTGCTCGCAAACGCCAAATCTTTCCCGCCATTCGCCCACGCAATTCCCGCCACCGCATTATTCACGTCGGCAATTCGTCGTGCGCCCGACGCACTGCACACATAAATCGTCGCGCGCACGTCGTGATGCCCGATTTTTTGAAATCGATTCACCACCGCGATCTGCGAGCCGTCCGCCGACCATGCAAAATCCGAAATGTCCTTCAACTCCGGGCACCACCACCCACCGTCGCCGCCATTCACGCTCGTAACATAGAAACTCGATACCTCGTTCTCCACCACATGCCGCACATCCGCCAACGGATCCTTCGCCCTCGGATCGGAAATCACAGCGAATCGCGTTCCATCAGGCGAAATCTCCGCCCGCCTGACTCCATTCGGCAGAGAAATAATCTGCGTCGGCTTCGCGGCATCGAGCGGCACAATCCCCAGCTGCCCCTTCTTCGCCACATCAAGCTTTCCATAAAGCGCCGCTCCATCTTTCATGAAATCCCGCGGCTCGAAAGACTCCGGTAACTCCAGCTTCCGCCGGTTTCCGCCGCTCGCGTCCATCAAATACCATTCGCGTTTCGTCGGCCCCTTTTCTCCGTCGTAGCTGACCACGAACAGAATCGTCTTGCCATCCGGCGAAATTGCCACCGCGCGAGCCTGATGCAGCGCCGAATAATCGTTTATTCCAAACGGATGCTTCTGCGCCCGCGCCGTCCCCACGCTGCCAAAACTTGCCAGCGCGAACCAGCCAAGCACGATCACACGCACCAAATTCCGCCGCAGCCTACTGCGCATCATAGAATTTCCCTCGAAGTTCAAATTTCGCAAGGCCCCCAACATACCATAGCCGCCATGCGCCGCGATTGCGTCCACGGGCGAGCAGGCGTAAAATCCGCCGCGATGCCCCGAAATATTCCACTGACCTTCGATCCTATTTCACGCTCGAGGTGGCGTCATGAGAAAATCCCTACTTCCAGTAGTCTCGCTCTTCAGTCTAAGTCTCCTTAGCGCGTGCGGCAGCGGCAGCAGCGGCCGCTCTACAAATCCACCCCCTGCTTCGACAACTCACTTCTCCATCACCGCTCCGGCCACCGCCACGGTCGGAACCGGCGTCTCCTTCGCCGTCGCCGCCCTCGACTCCTCTAACGCCCTGGTCTCGACCTACTCCGGCACGGTGCAATTTACCAGCACCGACGCCCAAGCCGTCCTGCCAGCCAACTCGACTCTGACGAACGGCACCGCAAACTTCTCGGCAACGCTGAACACTGCCGGAAGCCAAACCATCTCAGCAACCGATACCGTAACGGCTTCGATCACCGGCACCTCCGCCGCAATCACGGTGAACGCGCCGATAGGATTCCAGCCCACCGGCAACATGGAGACTCCGCGCGCTGAACACACCGCCACGCTTCTCACCACCGGCGAAGTTCTCGTCGCAGGCGGGATCGATAACACCGCCGCAGTTCTCGGGACGGCGGAACTTTACGATTCTTCCGCAGCCAGTTTCACGCCGACAGGCAGCATGGTATCCGCCCGCGCCGGCCACACCGCCGTCTCTCTCAATAGCGGCAAAGTCCTGGTGGCCGGCGGAGTGGACACCAACGGCAACTTCCTCGCGAGCGCCGAACTCTTCGATCCCGCCACCGGCACTTTCGTTGCGACGGGCAGCATGAATGCCGCGCGCACCGGGCACACCGCAACGCTACTCCAGGACGGTACAGTGCTAGTAACAGGCGGTCAGAGCACCAGCGCCGCCGCCCTCGCCACCGCGGAACTCTTCGATCCCGCCAGCGGCACGTTCTCGCTCACGGGTAGCATGACTTCCGTGCGCGCTCAACACGCTGCGGCATTGCTCCAGGATGGCACCGTGCTTGTCGCTGGCGGCCATGATGCTTCCACAAACGCCCTCGCCACCGCGGAACTCTTCAATCCGGCCAACGGCGCCTTCACCCCCACCGGCAGCCTGAATACCGCGCGCTTCGAACACACTGCCACGACGCTCAGCAATGGCATGGTGCTCGTGGCAGGAGGGATTGACGGAAATGGTGATACTTTCGCGAGTGCCGAACTATTCGATCCCGGCGTCGGGACATTCACACTTACGGGCAGCCTGAACACAGCGCGCTTCCTGCACACTGCTACGCTGCTCAACGACGGAACTGTAATCTTTGCGGGAGGCGCCGCGCTCACCCTCACTTCTTGCGGCATCAATTGCGAAACCCTAGTACCGGTATCAATTGCGAGCGCGGAAATTTTCACGCCCGCCCCTGCGACCTTCGCCCCAACCGCTGGCATGCAAACCCCACGGGCCACACATACGGCCACGTTGCTGAATGGTGGCAGCGTACTGGTGACGGGAGGGACATCCGTTCAGTTGCAGGGAAGACAAATCATATCAACGGTTCTCGCGACCGCTGAGCTGTTTCATTAGCGCGAGATTGACGACAACCTAGTACACAAGTCCCACGACGGCTGAGGATGCGATCGTAGCGCCGGCATCCTGCCGGCCTTTTTCCGCGCGTCGGCTGGAGAAAAATTCCCAGGCAGCATGTTAGCGCTAGGCATTCAAACTTGCCGCACCGCACTCTTTAATCTGAAATCTCAAATCTGAAATTCGAAATGCTGGCTCAGCGGGTTTGCGTGCAAACAAGCCCTGGCGTAAAATGCGCCTCGATGCCCGACGCTTCTTCACTCACCGGCCGCACCATCTCGCATTATCGCGTGCTCGAAAAACTCGGCGCCGGCGGCATGGGCGTGGTCTACAAAGCCGAGGACACTCGCCTCGATCGCGCCGTCGCCCTGAAGTTTCTTCCCGACGATGTCGCCCACGACGCGCAAGCCCTCGAGCGCTTCAAGCGCGAAGCCAAAGCCACATCCGCGCTCAATCATCCCAACATCTGCACCATTTACGACATTGGCGACGACGCAGGCCGCACCTTCATCGCCATGGAATATCTCGACGGCACCACATTGAAGCACCGCCTCGGCGGCAAGCCGCTCGAGCTCGATCCGCTTCTCGATTTCGCCATACAAATTGCCGACGCGCTAGATGCGGCGCATTCCGCCGGCATCATTCACCGCGACATCAAGCCCGCGAACATATTCGTCACCAAGCGCTCGCAAGTGAAAGTCCTCGACTTCGGCCTCGCAAAATCGCTGGCGGCGCCGAGCACTCTCTCCGCCTCCGCCACGCAGGATTTTGCCGGCCTGAATCCCGAACATCTCACCAGTCCGGGAAGCACTCTCGGCACCGTTGCCTACATGTCGCCGGAACAGGCCCGCGCCCGCAATCTCGATGCGCGCTCCGATATTTTTTCCTTCGGCACCGTCCTCTACGAGATGGCCACAGGCACCCTGCCATTTCGCGGCGAAAGTACCGCCGTCATTTTCGAATCCATCCTCGGCAAAGCGCCGGTCCCGCCCGTGCGATTAAATCCCGAAGTGCCCCAGAAGCTCGAAGCCATCATCGAGAAGGCCCTCGAGAAAGACCCCGACCTGCGCTGCCAAACCGCCGCCGAACTTCGCGCCGATTTGAAGCGGCTCAAGCGCGACATTGACTCAGGCCGTCGCCCCGGCACCGAAAAGAGTGCTTCCGGCTCCGGCGCACATGCAGCCGCAACCCCAGCCCACCAAAAATCAGTTGCCGTGCTTTACTTCGAAAATCAGAGCGGCGCAAAAGAAGATGAATATTTCCGCGATGGCATCACCGAAGACATCGTCACGGAACTCTGGAAAATCAAGCAGCTCGAAATCTTTCCCCGCTCCGAGATGCTCGCATTTCGCGACAAGCAGGTGACGCCGCTGCAGGTTGGCCAGCAGCTCGGCGCCGCGTACGTCCTCGAAGGCTCCATCCGCCGCGCCGGCAATCGCGTGCGCATCACCGCGCAGCTTGTCGAAGTCGCATCGCGCCATTTCGTCTGGGTCGAGCGCTTCGACCGCCAGCTCGAAGACGTTTTCGCCATTCAGGAAGAAATCGCCCGCAGCATCGCCCAGGCCCTGCGCATCACCCTCACGCCGCAGGAAGAGAAGACCATGGCGCGCAAGCCCACGGAAAATCCGCAGGCTTACGATTTTTATCTGCGTGGACGCGGCTACACGCGCCGCGAAAACATGGATTACGCCCTGCAAATGTTCGAGCAAGCCATCCAGCTCGATCCGAATTTTGCTCTCGCGCACGCTGGAATCGCCCACCTCTGCGGCCTCATCTACGAAATTCGCGAACAGGATCCGAAATGGATAGATCGAGGACTAGCCGCCTGCGACCGCGCCATTGCGGTCGCTCCCGACCTGCCCGAAGTGCTAGTAGCGCGCGCCCGCATCTTTTACGCCCAGAAAAAATTCGACGAGGCCATCCAGGCGGCATTGCAGGCCATCGAACGCAAGAACGACACCGATGGATCCTGGAACATTCTCGGCCGCGCCTATTTCGCCTCCGGCCGCTTCGAGGAAGCCGCCGCGCTCACTGAGCGCGCACTCGAAGCCAATGGCGACGACTACAACACTTACCCGCCGTACGACCAAGCCTTGGAGCGCCTGGGCCGCAAGAAGGAAGCCGAACACCTGCGCGAGCGCGTCGTCAAGGTCCTTCGCCAGCAACTCGAGCTCGTCCCCGAGGACGTGCGCGCCCGCATCTTGCTCGCCACTTACCTCGCCTACACTCAAAAAGATGAAGAAGAGAGCATCCGCCACTTGCAAACCGCCGTCGCCCTGCGCCCCGGCGATCCCAACACGATCTACAATGCCGCCTGCACCTACGGCGTCCTTGGAAAAAAGGCAGAAGCCCTCGATACTCTCAAGAAATCCTTCGCCGCCGGATACGGCAACGCAGACTGGGCCGCCAACGACCCCGACCTAACCTGCCTCCACGACGACCCCGAATTCCAAAAGCTAATCCACCCCGAAGCAGCAGGATCTAAATCGTAGCGCCACCTCACAAGTTGCGGAAAAAGCAGAAAAGTTGTCATCCCGTCTCTGACGAACCTAGCAATGTCAAGACACACGAGCGCGTCGCTGCGGATGAGACGCGGCGGTGTGTTTTGTTTTTTCTACCAGA
>JGI12659J15293_10000378_pt1 | contig 14388 bp, 10 predicted proteins | sample JacPinW_OM2H0_O1_FD_15293 | JGI IMG/M metagenome (IMG submission 15293) | reverse complement strand
AGCTCTTGGGCCGGGACAACGGTCGCGGCGGGCGCCCAGACGAAGGCAAGGAAGACGGACAACGCCGCCAGTCCCACCCGCCACACGAGCGAGGGTCGAAATACGTTGGGCGCGGCGACCTTCGCCGAAAATCGCGAGGCCTCCGCACTTGCGGGCGATAATTGTCGCATCGGGCCATCGCGAGACGGTCTGCCACCGACCGCAGCGGACCGTCCAGCCTTGCTCGCAGTTTCGTTCTGATGACGAACGATGCTCATCGAAAAGGTTCTCGCGCTTTCGCCGTCGAAGGCGGCGCGGATCGCGCTGTTTTGTGCCCGCCACAGCGCGGCGCGGCGCGCCAGCGCGGCGTCCTGCGTCATCTGCTGCTCGAACGCCAGACGCTCGTCAGGCCCAAGGCAGTCGTCCACGTAGGCGTGCAGATCCGCGGTGCGCCAGGCCTCCATCACTTGACGACGCGCAAATGCGGAGCCGTCCTGGACGCCGCCGCCGCAAGCGGGCGGGTTAAGGCCGTAACCCGCTCGCGGGCCTTCGTCAGGCGTGCAATCAGCGTGGCCAGCGAGACATCAAGAGCCGAAGCTGCTTCCTGGTGGGTGAACCCAGCTAGAACGACAATCAACAACGCCTCCCTGAGCTCCAAAGGCAGCGCGCGGACTGCCGCCGCCGCGCCGATCTCGTTCGCCCGCGCTTTGCGGCGGCCGGTTTCCGCATTCTCGTCCCATACAGGCTCCCCATCATCGAGGGCTAGACGACGAACATGTCGGCGATGAAGTCGAACAAATTGGCCAAAGGCGCGCACCCGCGCATCGTCGCGATCCGCTCGGTCTGTGTCGAATCGAACGTCTGCGCTCACCGCCTCGAGCGAAGCCTGCCTGAACAGGCGATCAACAAGGGCGACCGCAGAAGCGTGATCAAGCACGAGCCTGTCGTCTCGCGTCAGCGCCACCCCGAACTGGCGCAGGTCAGACAGGTCCCCCAAATGATCGCTTAACGGCGGCACTACGGTCACCGAGAGTTTGCGTGAGCCTCAACAAGCGTTAACACCGAGTAATAATTCTAGCCTGAAGACGCACAGGTTCCAAGCACCGTACAACCAAACCCACACATTTTGTGACGGTTGACGGAAGCCATGTCCTTCCCATGCGTGTTGAGCGACGCTAAACCCGACGCTGGGACGGCGTAATGGTCGCCGTCCAGGACGCGTGAGGCCTTGATGGAACAAACCCTCTCTGTCGGCGCGACCGCGGGCGTCATGCGCGGGATGCGCGGCGTCGTCTTGGGCCTGGCGAACAGTCGTTCAATCGCATGGGGCATCGCCAAAGCCGCCCAGGCCGCGGGGGCCGAATTGGCGTTCACGTTTCAGGGCGAAGCGCTGGAAAAGCGCGTGCGACCACTGGCGCAAGAATTGGGCGCCCACGTGCTAGGTCATTGCGACGTCACAGAGGGCGCCTCGATCGATTCGGTGTTCGCGGAAGCCGTAAAGTTGTGGGGCGCCATCGACTTCATCGTCCATTGCATCGCCTTCTCTGACAAGGATCAGCTCACGGGCCGCTATGTCGATACGACCGAAGACAATTTCACCAAATCGCTCGCCATCTCCTGCTATTCATTCACCGCGGTCGCCCAACGCGCCGAGAAGATGATGCCGAACGGCGGCTCCATGCTGACGCTCACCTACTATGGCGCAGAGAAATGGATGCCGCACTATAACGTCATGGGCGTCGCCAAGGCGGCGCTTGAGGCCAGCGTTCGCTATCTTGCGGCCGATCTCGGTGAGAAGGGCATTCGCGTCAACGCGATCTCGGCCGGCCCGATCAAGACGCTTGCCGCCTCGGGCATCGGCGACTTTCGTTACATATTGCGATGGAACGAATACAATTCGCCCCTGCGTCGCACGGTCACGATCGAGGAGGTCGGCGAGAGCGCTGTCTACCTTTTGTCGCCCATGTCGCGCGGCGTTACCGGCGACATTCTCCATGTCGACGCGGGTTACCACGTCGTGGGTATGAAGAACCCGTCCGCCCCTGACATAAGTGTGGCCAGGGAATGAGGGCCGTTGGCGCTGAGGCGGTCCGCGTTCAGCTCCGCTGAGGATCGGTTCCGCGCCAAAGGCGCTCGATAAAATGTGGGCGCGGCTCGAAAAACGGCATATTGGCCTTAAGCGCCGCACTGTATATAGGGCGCTTGGTATTAAGAGGCGGCGCTCCGCCGCTATGCCCGTGGCGTGGAACATGCTGAACCAACGTTGGACCCCCGATAGCTGGCGGATGAAACCGATCGCGCAGGCGCCGGTCTATGCCGACCGCGCTGCGCTGGCCGACGCCGAGCGCCAGCTTGCCGGCTATCCGCCGCTGGTTTTTGCCGGCGAAGCGCGCAAGCTCAAGCGAGCGCTGGGCAAGGCGGCCGGCGGCGAGGCGTTCCTGTTGCAGGGCGGCGATTGCGCCGAGAGCTTTGGCGAACATTCGGCCGACAACATCCGCGATTTCTTCCGGGTGTTCCTGCAGATGGCGGTGGTCATGACGTTCGCGGCCGCTTCGCCGATCGTGAAGGTGGGGCGCGTCGCCGGGCAGTTCGCGAAGCCCCGCTCATCCGACCTCGAGACGATCGACGGGGTCACCCTTCCGGCTTATCGCGGCGACATCGTCAATGACATCGAGTTCACCGCTCAGGCGCGCGAGCCCGATCCGCGCCGGCAACTGGAAGCCTTTCGCCAGTCCGCGGCGACGCTCAACCTTTTGCGCGCCTTCGCCAATGGCGGCTACGCCAATCTCGAGAACGTCCACCGCTGGATGCTCGGATTCGTCAAGGATAGCCCGCAATCCGAACGCTATCAGGAGCTTGCCGACCGGATCACGGAGACGCTCGGATTCATGCGCGCTATCGGCCTCGACGCCGAAGCCCATCCGGAACTGCGGTCCACGGACTTCTACACCTCGCATGAAGCGCTGCTGCTTGGCTACGAACAGGCGATGACGCGGCTCGATTCAACCTCCGGCGACTATTACGCGACCTCCGGCCACATGATCTGGATCGGCGACCGGACGCGCCAGCTCGGCGGCGCTCACGTCGAATTCTGCCGGGGTTTGAAAAACCCAATCGGCCTCAAATGCGGGCCTTCGCTGAGCCCGGACGAGCTTATGCGGTTGATCGAGGTCCTCGATTCCGACGAGGAGCCGGGCCGGCTTACGCTCATCTGCCGTTTCGGCGCGGACAAGCTTGACGCCGCGCTGCCGCCGCTCTTGCGCGCGGTCAAACGCGAAGGCCGGAAGCTTTTATGGGTTTCAGACCCGATGCACGGCAATACGATCAAGACCTCGAGCGGCTACAAAACGAGGCCGATCGAACGCATTGCCCACGAGGTGCGCAACTTCTTCGCCGCCTGCCGCGCCGAGGGCGTCTATGCCGGCGGCGTCCACCTCGAGATGACAGGCAAGAACGTCACCGAGTGCACCGGCGGAGCGCGCGCGATCTCGGAAGCGGATTTGCATGATCGGTATCACACCTACTGCGATCCGCGCCTCAACGCGGAGCAAGCGATCGAAATGGCTTTCATGGTCGCCGATCTTCTGAAGGCGGAGAGACTCGCCGCGCCTGAGCGGCCGGTTCGGGCGGCAGAGTGACGGCTCGCCCGCTGCAAGCGTCGTCCCACGCGGGCGCGGGCCAGCGCGTCTCGCATATGGCTTAGGGGCGCGCCGTGCGGCTCTCCGAATACGCGGTCGGCCGCGACAACAATTTCACACTGCTCCGCTTTGCCGCGGCCATGACGGTGCTCTTCGCGCACAGTGTTGCGGTGCTGGGGCTGCCGCCGGAGCGCGAATTCTTCTTCAAACGGCTCGGGTTTTCGCTCGGCGAAATGGGCCTCGACATGCTGTTCGTGACGAGCGGTTTTCTCGTCACCGCGAGCCTTGTCGTACGGCAGGATCTGATCGCCTACCTCTGGGCGCGGATTCTCAGGGTCTATCCGGGCCTGTTGGTGATGCTCGTCCTGACCGTGTTCGTTCTCGCGCCCGCGCTGACGACGCTGCCGTATGGCGACTACTACGCGTCGCCCTTGACTTGGGAATATTTCCGCAAATGCGCGACGCTGCTTGGCGGCATCCGTTATTCGCTGCCTGGCGTGTTCGAGACCGTGCCGCTCAAAGGCGAGTTCAACGGCTCGTTGTGGACGATGCCGGTCGAAGTGCGGATGTATCTCTATCTCGCCGCCATCTATGTCGCGCTTGCGGTCGTGCCCGCTCTGCGCCTTAAGGCGATGCGAGTCGTTTTGCCGCTGTCGGCGGCTGCGCTGATCGCGATTGTGCTGAGCGCGCGGCTGACCGGGGGCGCGTATAACGGCGCGAATATTCGCGTCTTCATGTTCCTCTACGGGTCAAGCCTCTTCGTTTGGCGCGACCGGATACCGGTCGCGCCTCGCCTGCTTGTCGGACTTCTCGCAGCGCTCGTCTTGGCCTCGTTCGACAAGACGCTCTTCTTTGTCGTCTACGCGGCCTGCCTCGCTCCTTTGGTCCTTCATCTGGTCTATGTGCCCGGAGGGCGCATCCGGGCGTTCAACGATTGGGGCGATTACTCCTACGGCGTCTATATCTACGCTTTCCCGGTCCAGCAGACGCTGGCCTTCCTCTTTCCGGCCATGACGCTCGCCGCGATGATGGCGTCGTCGGCGGTCGTTTCGGTTGCGATCGCGATCGTATCGTGGAAGCTAATCGAGGAACGCGCGCTTGGCATGAAGGGCGACTTCGCCGAGGCGACGTCGCGCGTCTTCAATCTCGGGCTGGCGAAGATCGCCGCCGTCGTGCGCTGACCCCCCCCGGGGGGAGCCGCTCTCGTCTCGTTGCCGCTCCGCGCTGCCGGGCGGTTTTCTTCAGGTTTGGGTTTTCTTGGACGCTGGCTCTTTCGCGCTTGAATGCCCCTTTCATGAGGGTTGGATTTCCTTGGATTTCCTTGGATTCTCTCGTCAGAATCTAGACTTATCAATGGGTTACGTGCGATTTTCAGCGGAAAAAATTTCGCAGTGGCCCCCGCCTCCCGAAGCGCTCGCGGAGCGGCCGGAAGCGCAGGCGGGAAGGCGAAAATGGTCCACGTGAGCAGGTTAGCCTGACTTCCGCTTTTCCGCAATCAAATGTCGACTCTTCTAGCGCTCAGTTGTTTTCTGACTTCTGCCTGAGGCCGCCTTGGCAAAGTGCCTCGCCCTTTCACCGTGACATCGGTCGCAACTTCTGCCTCCATAATACCGATTACAAATGTTGCAATATTCCACATTCCCCTAGTCAGTGACTCGTTCTTGGATGCTCGCCCGCGGCGGCCCCGGGTGTCTCTAGCAGCGAACTGTGAGATACTCAGATTCGTGTTCCGCAAGGACGTGGCGAGCAAAAATGGCGACGCGTCCACAGAAGAGCGATTCAATGGCCGAGAACGAGCTACAAGACGCGCTACCAGACGACCAACAGGAAGACTCTACAGATCTTGCTCTCGGCAACGATTGGTTTTCTGGGCCAACGCTTTGGTCAACTGACTGGACAACAGAAACCGTAGTTACTCAATTGAAGCGTGAAAATATAAACTTGAACCCACGATTTCAAAGACGTAATGCCTGGACGAATACGCGGAAGAGCCTATTCATAGAGTCTCTAATCCTTGGACTTCCGATACCTCAGATAATACTAGCTGAGGAAAAAGGGCGGAAGGGCAGCTTTATTGTAATCGACGGAAAGCAACGGCTCATGACCTTGAGGCAATTTTTGTCCGAGGACGATGATCAGATTTTTCCACAATTGAAATTAGCTGATCTTGAAGACCGCCGCGACTTAAACGGAATGACTTACAAGCGTTTGCAGTCAGACGTCAGCTTCCGTGATGATTTGAATAATTTCGAGAACCAAACGATTAGGACCGTGGTTATTCGTGGGTGGAAGGACGAGAAATACCTTTATTCTGTATTTTTGAGAATCAATACGGGAAGCGTTCAGCTCTCTCCACAAGAATTGCGACAAGCTTTACATCCGGGCGATTTCTCAAATTTTATTGATGACTTTTCGGTTAATTCTGCCGAATTGAAGAGTGCAATGAAATTAGAACAACCTGACTTCAGAATGCGAGACGTTGAACTAGTGCTGAGATACTTTGCGTATGCTAATTTTGCTCGTACATACGGTGGAGACCTAAAAGAGTTTTTGGACGAAACAATAATGCACTTCAATAGGTCGTGGAAAGTTGCGCGGCCTAGAATTCTGGCGCAAGCCGAGCAATTTGCGGAGTCTCTAAAAGCTATTAGAGAAATATTCAACGAGCGAGATCAATTAAGAAAATGGAATGGTAAAATGTACGAGAAGAGAATTAACCGTGCTGTGTTTGATATCATGACTTATTATTTTTCCGATCCTCAAATACGTGATCGATCAATCGCAAGGAGTCATCATGTAAAAAATGGCTTTCAGAATCTGTGTGCGACTAATCGAGAATTTCTCTCTGCGCTCGAATCAACAACAAAATCAAGGGAGGCGAATAAAAATAGATTTACAATTTGGGCAGCTGAGCTGTCGGGCGTTCTGGAAATAGACGTTGCTTCACCGATGATTTGAACTAGTATGGCTAATAGTAGGCTCTTTCGTTTGATGTCGGTCGAAATTCGCCGGCTGGGGCGAACCTACCTGAACTTCCGCCGCCGTCCAGCTGGAAATTACACTAGGCGGCAAATGTCTGCTGCAGCGGCGTATACAATGTTTTCCCACGCCGAATTCGAAAATTATCTGGAGGGATGGGTTATCGAAATTGTAAACTTCGCGGCGGTAGAAAGAAACGCCGGAAGGGTGACTCGACCGTTAGCCCATTTATGCACTTTTCATAAAGGGACGGGCGAGGTAACCAAGATTCCTCAGGGCGATATCTGGAGCGAACAGTTTGTTCAAGCGATAAAGCAGCATCGGGAGATCATAAACAAAAATCATGGTATAAAAGAAAAGAATGTTTGTAAGCTTTTTGCGCCCATAGGATTTGATGTTAGAAGGATAGATCCCATTCTCATAGCCGATTTGGATGCTTTCGGCACCCTTCGCGGGGACCACGCCCATCGGTCACACCAAATGCAGGTGGGCATTACTTTTGACCCGTTTGATCGTCAAGCGAAAGCAGTTTCTGTCGTGGCCTCGCTAGCGAACTTCGACAATGAGCTTCTAAACTATCGAGCCTCATTCTGACGTACCGGTTTGCGCGCGCCGCGCGGGCCGCGCTAAATCCGTCTCATGCCGGCCCCCGTCACGAACCGCCTCACAATTGCGCTCGCCCAAATCCCCGCGATCGTCGGCGACATCGCGGGCAACCGCGACCGTCTGCGCAAAGCGCGTAAGGAAGCCTCCGCCTTCGGGGCCGATATCGTTATGGCGCCGGAACTCTATCTTTCCGGCTATCCGCCCGAGGATCTGGTGCTAAAACCGGCATTTCAGGAGGCCTGCCGTGCGGCTTGCGAGGAGCTGGCGCGCGACACAGCCGACGGCGGCCCGGCGGCGCTGGTCGGCCTGCCCTGGGTCGACGAGGACGGGAAGTTGCACAACGCAATGGCGCTCCTCGACAATGGGCGGATCGATGCGGTGCGGTTCAAGGTTGACCTGCCCAATTACGGCGTCTTCGACGAGAAGCGAGTCTTCGCAGCCGGACCGTCTCCGGGACCGATCGTCTTTCGCGGCGCGCGCGTCGGCGTTCCGATCTGCGAGGACATCTGGGGTCCAGACCCGGTCGAGTGCATCCTCGAAACCGGGGGTGAAATCCTGCTGGTGGGCAACGCGTCGCCTTACGAGCGCGACAAGCTCGCCATTCGCCAGAACGTGGCGGTCGCGCGCGTCGTCGAAAGTGGCCTGCCGCTCATCTATCTCAACATGGTCGGCGGTCAGGACGAGCTCGTGTTCGACGGCGGCTCGTTCGCGCTCAACGCCGACCGGAGCCTCGGCGCGCAACTGCCCGCCTTCCGCCCGATGGTGGCGCGAACGTCATGGGAGCGGGGTGACAAGGGCTGGCGCTGCGTCGAGGGCCCTCGCGAAGTGGTCGAAGAGGGGGACGAAGCGGACTATTCGGCCTGCGTCATGGGGCTGCGCGACTACGTCGAGAACAATCGCTTTCCGGGTGTGGTGCTTGGCCTTTCCGGCGGCGTCGATTCGGCTCTATGCGCCGCGATGGCGGTCGACGCGCTGGGCGCGGAGCGCGTGCACGCGGTGATGCTGCCCTATCGCTTCACCTCGAACGAATCGCTCTCCGACGCCGCCGAATGTGCGAAAGCGCTTGGCGTACGCTACGACACTGTGCCGATCGCCGAGCCCGTCGAGGGCGTGGAGCATGCGCTTCAGCGCATGTTCGCTGGAAAGGCCCGCGACATCACCGAAGAGAACATCCAGAGCCGCGCGCGAGGCCTCATCCTGATGGCGATCTCCAACAAGACCGGCGCGATGGTGGTAACGACCGGCAACAAGTCGGAAATGTCGGTTGGCTACGCTACGCTCTACGGCGACATGAATGGCGGCTTCAACCCGATCAAGGACCTTTACAAGATGGAGGTCTTTCGTCTTTCCGCGTTGCGCAACCGCTGGAAGCCGGCGGGCGCGCTCGGGCCGGATGGCGATGTGATCCCACAGAATATCATCGTCAAGCCGCCGAGCGCGGAGCTGCGCGAGAACCAGAAGGACGAAGATTCGCTGCCGCCCTATCCAGTCCTTGACGGCATTCTGCGCAGCCTGGTCGAAAAGGAGATGCGCGTCGCCGACATTGTGGCCGACGGATATGACCCCGAGACGGTGCGTAAGATCGAGCGCCTGCTTTATCTCGCCGAATATAAGCGTCGCCAGTCGGCGCCGGGCGTCAAGGTGGGTCCGAAGAATTTCGGCCGCGACCGGCGCTATCCGATCGTCAACCGCTTCCGCGACCAGGGCCTTGCGGCGCAGAAGCCGGATGCGTCGATCGCGCCCAACAAGTCGACAGGTATGAGCGAACGGTTCGAGGAATAGAGGCCGAGCGCCGCGCCGTCTGACCCTTGGCATCTTGCTAATATGTTATATGAGCGTCCGCGCCGCTCCCGGGCCGACGCGCGCAACCTTGAGCGGGAAACTCAACGGGGTCGTAAGACACTGAAAAGATTAGCGCGAAACACTAAAACGAAAGTAAGGTAGGCGGGCCGTTTAACTTCAGGCCCCTTACAGGGCGCAGCGGATACGACCTAATGGCAAGTGGCCTTAGCGGCCGCGCCTACAAACGTTCGCGCCGCGAGCCATCCTGATATAACAGACCTTGCCGGGCTCGAATGGTCCGCGGAGGCATCCATGCAAAACGTTGCGTTCAAGGCCGGAGACGTGATCATCCGGGAGGGTGATGAAGGCGATACGGCTTACTTCATCGTCAGTGGTACGGTCGACGTCTCAGTCGGACGCGGCGACAAAGCCCAGATCGTCGGCAGGCTTGAGACCGGCGATGTGTTCGGGGAGATGTCCCTGATCGAGCCGGGGCCGCGATCCGCGACTATCACCGCAGCATGCGACACCGAATGCCTCTCAACCTCCTATCAAGAGTTCATCGCCGCAATCCAGGAGAACCCGGAACGCGCAGTCGGGTTCATGAAGACGCTGGTGCGGCGCCTCCGCAAAATGAACGAATTGCTCGAGTCCGCGAGCCCAGAGGGGCGCGGGTTTCGCGCCATGCTTCTAGACTGCCAGCCGTCCGCCGGTTCCCCCGCAGCCGCCGCGCTGTCCTGGACGATGCTGTGGTGACTTCTCGGTGCGACGATCAGACAAGGTCGGATCATGCAGGCGCGTCGCTGAGGCGACCGCAAGCGCCAAGGGCGCGAAGAGCAATCCGGGCTCCGGTCTGCCTTGAGCGTGGGAAAACCGCTAAGGTTGCGGGCGGTTGCCCCGCGATCTCGGCGTTGTCGTTGCCGCCTGGCCAGAACTGATAGGCTAGCGGGAACCATCTACCTCAATCGGATACACCGCGGGGCCGGATCATGCGATCCTCCAGAATCATCCACGTCGTCACCTGCCACGCCGAGGGCGAGGTCGGCGACGTGATCGTCGGCGGGGTCGCGCCGCCGCCGGGTGAAACCTTGTGGGAGCAGTCGCGTTTCATCGCCAAAGACGGCGCATTGCGCAATTTTCTCCTCAATGAACCACGCGGCGGCGTCTTCCGGCACGTGAATCTGCTGGCGCCGGCCAAGGACCCAAGAGCGCAGATGGGCTTCATCATCATGGAGCCCGAGGATACCCCGCCAATGTCGGGTTCGAACGCCATCTGTGTCGCGACCGTTTTGCTCGATGCCGGCATTCTGCCGATGCAGGAGCCTGAGACTCATTTTACCCTCGAGGCGCCCGGCGGTCTCGTTAAGGTTACGGCCGAGTGCCGCGATGGCAAGACCGAGCGCGTCAGCATCGAAAACGTCCCCTCGTTCGCCGACCGATTGGATGCGCCGCTTGAGGTCGCGGGCTTGGGCGCGCTCAAAGTCGACATCGCTTACGGCGGCGACAGTTTTGTCATCGTCGACGCCGCGGCGCTCGGCTTTGTCATCGCCCCGGACGAAGCGCGCGACTTAGCGGAGACGGGCATCCGCATCATCTCCGCCGCCAATGAGCAGCTAAAGTTCTCCCATCCGGAGGCTGGCGGCTGGGACCACATTTCCTTCTGTCAGTTCGCCGGGCCTCTCGAGCGCCATGGAAACGAACTTCAGGGTCCGAACGCGGTCGTCGTCCGCCCCGGCAAGATCGACCGCTCCCCGACCGGGACTGGCTGCAGCGCCCGCATGGCGACCTTGAGCGCCCGTGGCCTAATGACGGAGGGCGACATCTACCGCGCCCGCTCTATCATTGGTTCGGAGTTTCTCTGCCGGATCGCCCGCCCGACCACAGTCGGGGGCCGCCCGGCCATCGTCCCGATTGTTTCTGGCCGGGCCTGGATTACCGGCGTCAACCAGTATATGCTGGACCCCGACGATCCGTGGCCATCAGGCTACCGGGTCGCGGACACCTGGCCGCGCGTCAGGTGTTCAATCTGAGCGCTTTATGCGGGTCGCGCGTCTCGCTTGACGCGAAAATGGCGATGAAATACCCAGTTCACGACCTTTTGTCGTCTCCCCAAGCCGATTTTAACAATTTTGCCCGAAGGCTGGCGTAAGTATGCATTCCCACGTGTTGGCGTCTCGGGAACGGGCGGGAGGACAAGCGGTCGTGCAGCCGACGGACATCTCGGATCCGAGTTACTTCCATAAAGTCGTTGACTGTCAGTGGGCATGCCCGGCGCACACCCCAGTCCCGGAATATATCCGCAAGATCGCGGCCGGGGACTACAACAGCGCTTATATGATCAATTGGAAGTCGAATGTGTTCCCGGGGATACTGGGGCGCACGTGCGATCGTCCATGCGAGCCTGCCTGCCGCAGGGGACGACTGGAGGAACAGCCGGTCGCGATCTGCCGGCTGAAGCGCGTCGCCGCCGATCATAAGCAGGACATCGCGGCGCTAATGCCCGGCGCGCCGTTGAGGCGAAACGGCAAGCGCGTCGCCTGCGTCGGCGCCGGCCCTGCCTCACTGACGGTCGCGCGCGATCTGGCCGCGATCGGCTACGAGGTCGTGGTGTTCGATCCCGACACGCGCGCCGGCGGCATGATGCGCAGTCAGATTCCGAAGTTTCGCTTGCCCGACGAGGTGATCGATGAGGAGGTCGGCTACGCTTTGTCGACCGGCGGCAAATTCTTCGCCGAACGGCGCATCGACAGCCTGAAGAGCCTTATCGGCGAAGGCTACGATGCGATTTTCGTCGGCTGCGGCGCGCCGCGCGGACGCAACCTTGATATTCCGGGGCGGCGCGAAGCAGCGAGCCACATCCATATCGGCATCGACTGGCTGGCCAGCGTCTCGTTCGGCCATGTCTCGTCGATTGGCCGGCGCGTGATCGTGCTGGGCGGCGGCAACACCGCGATGGACTGCTGCCGGACCGCCCGGCGCCTCGGCGGCGCCGAGGTCAAGGTCGTCGTGCGCTCGGGCTTCGCCGAGATGAAGGCCTCGCCGTGGGAAAAGGAAGACGCGATGCGGGAGGGCGTCGCGATCCTGAACTTCCACGCGCCCAAGGCGTTCACTCATGAAATGGGCCGCCTGACCGGTGTCGTGTTCGAGAAAATGGCGGCGAAAAAAGACGAGCGCGGGCGCCGCGTCCTCATGGCCACGGGCGAACCGGACGTTGTCGTCGAATGCGACGATGTCCTAATTGCGGTCGGCCAGGAAAACGCCTTTCCCTGGATCGAGGGCGACGCGGGCGTCGCCTTCAGCCGCGACGGCCTGCCCGCCGTTGACGCGGTGACGTTTCAGTCGAGTCTGCCCCACGTCTTCTTCGGCGGCGACTCCGCCTTTGGCCCCAAGAACATCATCACCGCGGTCGCGCACGGTCATGAGGCCGCGATCTCGATCAACGCCTTCTGCCGCGGCGAGGATCCCCGCGCGCGTCCCGATCCTTTGACCAATCTCGTGAGCCAAAAGATGGGCATCCACGAATGGTCGTACGACAACGCGATCACCCTCGACCGCAGGTTCAAGGTTCCGCACGTCGAGAATGCGGTCGCGCTCAAGAACATTCAAACCGAAGTCGAGCTCGGATTTGATCTGAAGCAGGCTTTGGGCGAGGCGCAGCGCTGTCTCAACTGCGACGTCCAAACCGTCTTTTCCGCCCCCCTATGCATCGAGTGCGACGCCTGCGTCGACGTGTGCCCGATCGACTGCATCTCGTTCGTCCCCAATGCGCCCGAGGACGAGTTGCGGCGATCGCTTATTATGCCCGCGCTCAATCCTTCCCAGTCCATCTATGTCTCGGAGCCGGTCAAGACCCGGCGGGTGATGGTCAAGGACGAGGATCTCTGCCTGCACTGTGGACTTTGCGCCGAACGCTGCCCGACCGGCGCCTGGGACATGACGAAGTTCACCATTGAAATGGCTCAAGCCGGACACTCATGCCGATCGACGCTGTAAACGACTTCGTCATTCGATTCGCCAACGTCAACGGCTCGGGGTCGGCAAGCGCCAATCTCTTGTTCGCGCGTTCAATCCTGCGCATGGGCGTGCCGATCGCTCCACGCAACATCTTTCCCTCGAACATCCAGGGTCTGCCGACTTGGTATGAAGTGCGGGTGAGCGAAGCGGGCTTTTTGGGCGCGCGCGGCGGCGCCGATATCATGGTCGCCATGAATCCGCAGACCTTCGCGCAGGATCTGGCTTCGATCGAACCCGGCGGCTACCTCTTCTACGATTCGACCCGGCCTATCGCACAGCTTTTGACCCGCGATGACATCGAGGTCTTGGGCATGCCGCTGACCGAGATCTGCGCCGCCGAATATTCTGACCCCAGACAGCGCCAGCTCTACAAGAACATCGTTTATGTCGGCGCGCTTGCGGCGCTGCTCGATATCGAGCTTAGCGCCATCGAGGCCCTGATCGGCGAGCGGTTCAAAGGCAAAGACAAGCTGATCGCGGCCAACTTGAGGGCGCTCAATATCGGCCACGACGACGCGAAGTCCCGCTTCCAATGTCCGCTCGGCGTTCGGGTGAGGCGGAGCGAGGCGGTTGGAGACCGCATTCTCGCCGAAGGCAATTTTGCCGCCGGCCTAGGCGCGGTCTATGGCGGGGCCACGGTCTGCGCGTGGTATCCGATCACGCCCTCGACCTCGCTCGCCGAAGCGTTCGAAAGCAATTGCGCGCGCTATCGCGTCGATCCGACGACAAAGAAGAAGAATTACGCCATCGTCCAGGCCGAGGACGAGATCGCCGCCATTGGCGTCGCGGTAGGAGCGGGCTGGAACGGCGCCCGCGCCTTCACCACGACGTCCGGTCCCGGCATTTCGCTGATGCAGGAGTTCTTCGGCCTGTCTTACTTCGCCGAAATTCCTGTGGTGGTGTTCGACGTCCAGCGGGGCGGCCCATCGACCGGCATGCCGACGCGCACCCAGCAGTCGGACCTTCTCGCCGCCGCCTTCGCCTCGCACGGCGACACCAAGCATGTGCTTTTAATTCCTGACGGGCCGGGCGAGACATTTGAATTCGCCGCGAGCGCGTTTGATTTCGCCGAGCGGCTGCAGACGCTGGTGTTCGTCATGCTCGACCTCGATATCGGCATGAACTCGCACCTCACCGCGCCGTTCCGCTGGGACGATACGCGCGCCTACGATCGCGGCAAGGTGCTCAATGGCCAGGAGCTCGAAACGGTTCGCGATTTCGGCCGCTACAACGACGGCGACGGCGACGGCATCCCCTACCGCACTCTGCCCGGCGCTCATCCGACGCTCGGCGCGTATTTCACCCGCGGCACCAGTCGCGACCGTTTCGCCCGCTACACCGAGGAAGCCAGTCCTTACGTCGACAATATGGAGCGCCTGCTGCGCAAATT
>JGI12659J15293_10000372_pt1 | contig 14585 bp, 16 predicted proteins | sample JacPinW_OM2H0_O1_FD_15293 | JGI IMG/M metagenome (IMG submission 15293) | reverse complement strand
TAGGCGCGGCCGTTTTGGCGCGCAATCGGCCTTGCGCCTGCGCAGATCACCTGAAATTTGTCTTGGCCTTGCGGGCAAGAATTTCTACCGTGCCGCCGACCCCTCGCGCCGCGCCGCTCAAGCCGCGATCAGCTGAATTCGTCCTCCAACCAACCGGGAGAGCCCCTTGATCCGCTTCTATTTCCACCCGACGCCAAATCCCGCGAAGGTTGCGCTGCTGCTCGAGGAGCTCGGCATGCCCTACGAAGTCATGCCCGTCGACACAGCCAAGGGCGAGCAGCACGCCCCCGCCTTTCGCGCCATCAATCCGAACGGCAAGGTGCCGGCGATCGTTGACACCGAGGGCCCCGGCGGGCGCGAGGCGCGGGTCTTCGATTCGAGCGCCATCCTGCTTTACCTCGGCGAAAAGGCCGGGCGGTTCATCGGTTCTCCCGCGGATCGCCCGGAGCTTTTGTCGTGGCTCTTTTTCATCGCCAGCGGCGTCGGTCCGTTCTCCGGTCAGGCGGTGCATTTCCAACACGCGGCGCCGGAAAAGATTCCGTATGCGGTCAACCGGTATCGGCGCGAGATCGAGCGTCACTATCGGGTCCTGGATCGCCACCTCGCCGGTCGGGACTTCATCGTCGGCGACTATTCGATCGCCGACATGTCAGTGTGGGGCTGGCTCGGCCGCGCCGCGAGGGTTCTGCCCGGCGCGGACGACCCGCTGGCTGATTTCCCCAACCTCAAGCGCCTGTACGAAAAGATTGACGCGCGCCCTGCCGCGGCGCGGGCCAAAGCGGTCGGAAAGGATCACGCGTTCAAGAAAGACGTGGACGAGCAGACGAAGCGGGCGATGTTCCCGTCGAATTACCCGGAAATCGCAATGTGACGTGGCGAACCCACCCCTCATGCCTCAAGGAGCGAGGCGAAGTCTTGCGTCCGCTTCGCGGCGCCTCAGGAGGACGAGGGCGTTGGGATGAAATGGGCAGAACTTCAGAATCGGGACGCTAGAAGGGTAGCGATCCGACGTAGCTGAGAGGCTGCCAGGATCTGTGAGCCTCGGGGTCGCCGTCGAACACGATCTGATCCGCCCATTTGTGCGCGGCCTCCCGTTGCTCGGCCGTCTTCACTGTCCAAACCATGATCGGCGCGTCGGTGAATTCCTTGACCAGGAACGGGATTTTGTGAGGCAGGTCGTCGACGTTGAAGGACAGAAAATCCGGGCGGGCACGATCGTAATGGTCGAAATCCGTCCAGTCGCGCTTCTGTTCGGCGCTTAGAAACTCCCAGTAGGGATCGTCGTACGACGCCTGGGCCAGGAGGCCGATCGGGCAGGGTCCCCTGGGCGGCCGCATGCGCGGGCGGCGCAGGCGTAGGTAAGCGGCCAGATCGGGGTCGAAACTTTTGAACGCCAGTGCGCCGTCGTAAGTCCCGGCGAGGGCGGCGGCGCGATCGGCGATACGCCAGTCGCCGTCGAACCGGCTCTTGAGTTCGCAGATGATCGGCGTCCGGCCGGCGACCGTCTCGAGAAAGGTCGTGAAGGTCGGAGGCGGCTCGCCTGCTCCGGTGATGCGGACCTTGGCGATTTCTGCCGCGCTTAAGGAGGAAATGGGACCTGTCGCGTCAGTCAGCCGATCGAGCGTTTCGTCATGGAAAACAATCGCTTCGCCGTCGGCGCTCAACTGGATGTCGCATTCGATGGCGAAGCCGCCGTCGATCGCCGCCTCCGCCGCGCGCAGCGTGTTTTCGATCACGCCATTCGCGCTGTCATGCAAGCCACGATGGGCGATTGGACGCTCGACGAGCCAGGACGGCGCGTTGACCGGAGTCAAGCCTCGATCTCGAACACCGCTTCGACCTCGGCCAGCGCGTTGAGGGGCAGATGCGCGACGCCAACCGTGGTTCGAGCATGACGGCCCTGATCGCCAAACAGTTCGGCGACGAAATTGGACGCGCCGTTCATCGCCTGGGGCAGGGCGTCGAACCTCGACTCGACGCTAAAGAAGCCGCCGAGCCGCACGACCCGCCTCACCTTGTCGAGATCGCCGAGCGCAGCATGCGCCTGGGCGAGCACGTTGATGATGCAGAGCCTCGCCGCCTCGCGCGCGGCGTCGACTTCGGACTCAGCCGTGAGCTTGCCCTGGTGCCGTTCGGCCAGCTTTCCGTCTTCGCCTAGCGGAAGCTGGCCGGAGACGAACAGGAGCGATCCGGCGCGCACGGAAGGGACGTAGTTTGCGACGGGCGCCGCGGGTTTGGGCAGAACGACGCCCATCTCTTTCAGGCGTTTGGCGGTCTTGCTCATGGCGGCGCGAGACTCCTCGGCTTAGCCGCGGCGGCGCGGGGGCGGAAGCCGTCGGGGCCGGCCCTCGCCTATGTCGCCTTTCCCGTGAAGGCAAGCTTGTTTTTGCCTTGTTACGCGCTTAGGTTTGGGCCAAAGAGAGGATGCGCTGGCGGCTTTCCGACCGGGCGGCGCGCAATGGGATGACGGCCATGGGAAGCTTTAGCATTTGGCACTGGATGTTGTTCGGCGCGGTAGCGCTGCTGCTGTTTGGCGGCAAGGGCAAGATTTCCGACCTCATGGGCGACGTCGCCAAGGGTGTGAAATCGTTCAAGAAAGGCCTTGCCGATGACGATGAGCCGACGACGGCTTCGACTGTCACGCCCCGGCCGCTCGAGAACCGGGCCAGCGTCGACGCGAACGACGTTCACAAGGTCAGCTGACCTCCCTTAAGCGCAACGTCCGCCGCAGGGATGACGGCGCGCCCGTGTTGACGCCGGTGGGGGCCCGCCTGGTTAGCCATGTTCGATCTTGACATCAGCAAGATGATCATTGTCGGGATCGTCGCCTTGGCGGTGATCCCGCCGAAGGATCTTCCGCGCGTCATGCGGACCGTCGGCCAGACAATCGGCAAGATGCGGCGCATGGCGTCGGAGTTCCAGGGCCAGTTCATGGAAGCCATGCGCGAGGTCGAGCGTGAGGCCGACCTCGAAAGCGTGAAGAAGGAATTTCAGGCGATCAACGACCAGGCCAAGATCGACACCAGCTTTGACCCGGTCGGCCTGATGCGCGAGGACATGACGAAGGCCGTCGAGACGTCCGCGGCCGCCCCCGAAGCGGGCGCTACTGATGTCGACAAGCCGGAGATCGACAAGCCGGAGATCGACAAGCCGGAGATTGCTCTGACCGATCCAGAGCCTGCCGTAGTGACCGCTCCGGTTGACAAAGAGACAGAGTCCGAGGCGTCCGCCCAGAGAAGCGCGGCGGAATGAGCCAAGAGGACATCGACGCCACCAAGGCGCCGTTGATGGACCATCTGATCGAGCTCAGAGCTCGCATTATCAGGTCCCTCTACGCCTTCCTGGCCGCCTTTTTTGTCTGCTTCTACTTTTCCCGCACGATCTACAACGTGCTGACCTACCCTTACGTGCGGGTGGTGGGCGCGGAGAAGGCGACGCTGATCGCCACCCATTTCCTCGAGCAGTTCTACACCAACATCCGGCTCAGCATGTTCGGGGCGGCGGTCATCGCCTTTCCGGTCATCGCTTCTCAGATCTACAAGTTTATCGCGCCTGGCCTCTACCGCAACGAGCGGCAGGCCTTTCGCCCGTATCTGATCGCGACGCCGTTCTTCTTCCTGTTCGGCGCGCTGCTGGTCTATTTCGTCGTGATGCCGCTTCTGATCCGCTTTTCGGTGTCGCTGCAGCAGGTCAACGTTCCCGGCGAGGCGACGATCGAGCTTCTGCCCAAGGTGAGCGAATATCTGTCGCTGATCATGACGCTGATCTTCGCCTTCGGCATCGCCTTCCAGTTGCCCGTCATTCTGACTCTTCTCGGCCATGTCGGCATCGTCGACTCCGCCTATCTCGTGCGGATGCGGCGCTATGCGATCGTGGCGGTGGTCGGGCTCGCGGCGATCCTCACCCCGCCGGATCTCATCAGCATGACCTCGCTTGCCCTGCCGATGCTGCTGCTCTACGAGGGCTCGGTGATCGCGGTTAAGATGGTCGAGAGGCGGCGCGCGCAGGCGCAGCAGCGTGCGGCGAATAATCCAGCGACCTAGGGCGCTAAGCCCCTCTTAAGTCGGGTAGAGCGAGGGCAGGTCGTGATGCTGCTCAACCCCTCGGCTGCGCTGGCGCCGCCCTGCGGTTGAGTACGGGAGCTGAGCTGAGGCAAGCGGGTTAAGCCTCTGCCGAAGCATAGTATTTTGACAGTCGTCGCGAATTCGCACGCGCCTCCTCGAGACACAGATGCTACCGGCAAAAATCCTAGGTTGCATTTCACTTCGTACAGCGTTACGCTGCGTAACGCGCTGCTCGGGCGCGAGGCGTACGGGCTTGGCGCAATTTCGAAGGGGACGGAAAATGAATCTCAAAATATTTTTAGCCTTACCTGTCGCGCTCTGCGCACTCGCGTTTGGCGCCGGCGGGGCTTCTGCGACACAATTTGTCACGAACGGGGGGTTCGAATCGTCTACCTACACCGATTCCGTGGCGCTTTTTGGAACCAATACTCCGGCGACTGACTGGACAAGCACCGGCAGCTGGGTCCTGTTCTGCTCCGCCTCGGGGATCGGGTGCGATAACTCGGCCACCTATGGATATCTCGCGCCGCCGGTGCCCTTGAGTCCCCAGGGCGGCAATTATATTGGGTTTGACGGCGATACGGCCTCGGGATTTCCTGGCCCGTTCACCCAGACCATTGCGGGACTCACCGTAGGGGCCACGTATACGCTGAGTTTCTATATGGCGGGCGCTGAAGAATGTTGCGCCAATACGCCGACGACGGAAGACCTCACAGCGACGATCGGCGGTCTGAACTATACGACTCCGACAATCAGTACGCCGGCGGATGGATTTTCGCCTTGGACCCTCTATACGACCTCTTTCATCTACGACGGCACGAGCAACGTCCTGACTTTCCTCGCCAACGGAGGGCCGGAAGGCGAGCCTCCCTACGCGCTTCTCGATGGCGTCTCCCTGACGTCGACGACCGGAGCGACCCCGGAACCGTCGACCTGGCTCATGATCGTTGCCGGCTTTGCCGGTCTCGGTCTTGCCGCCCGCGCACGACGTAAGTCAAAAGCTGTCCTCGCCTAACTCAACCGAACCAAGGCCAGCGGCGCGCCGTCGTCCCGAGGGTCGGCGGCGCGTCGTTTGCGAAAGCCGAGCTTTTGGCAGAGAACGCCTGTGCGTTTTGCGCCGTTACTGCTAAGATCTATTGATGCAAACCCTCTCGGTCTTCCTGGCGTCGCATCACCACGTGCTTGCCTATCTCGCCCAGGCCGTGCGGTCGGGCGTTTGGCTTGTGATTCTGATCGCGCTGTTCGCGCCGCTTGAGCACTTCTTCTCCGTTCGCCCGGCCAAGCTGTTTCAGAAGGGTTCGCTCGTCAACGTCGGCTGGTATTTCATCAACAGCCTCGCCCCGATTTTCCTGCTCGGGCCGCCCGCGGCGCTGCTGGCCTGGGCCGTCCACGCGTTCCTGCCGGCCAGCTTTACCGGCGCGGCGGCCGCTCTCCCGCTCTGGGCGCGGATGATCGCGGCGATGATCGTCGGTGAGATCGGCTTCTACTGGGGTCATCGATGGAGCCACGAGATCCCGTTTCTCTGGCGCTTTCATGCGGTCCATCACAGCGCGACCCACGTGAATTTTCTCGTCAACACGCGCGCGCATCCGGTGGATATGGTGTTCACCCGGCTCTGCGGCCTCGCTTTGCTCTACGCGACCGGGTTGGCGAGCCCGGTCGGTCCGAATCCGACCCTGGTGCCCGCGCTTGTCTTATTCGTTGGCTCGATGTGGAGCTTCTTCGTCCACGCCAATTTGCGCTGGCGGCTCGGCCCGCTTGAGGAGATCATCTCGAGCCCGGCCTTCCATCACTGGCACCACACTTTGGAAGACCACAGGGATCACAATTTCGCGGCCATGCTGCCGATTATGGATCGTGTGTTCGGGACCTTTTACTTACCCCGGTCGTGGCCTGCGGAATACGGGACTGACACCCATGTGTCCGACAACCTGCTCGGACAATTCATCGAGCCGTTCGGCCCTCACCCTGCGACGCGGCCCTCAACGACCGCCGAGACGTCTGCACAATTGTGAAAGCCGGGCTCGCGGCGATCGGTGATCGCGGTGAATGTTGAATTTCATGTCGGCGACTTCCGAGCGCACCGATTCCAAGTCCGTCTTGGTCGCCATTTCCGACCGGACATGCCGAGATCGGCGCGGCATCTGGCGCAAAAGCTCGAGGATCAAGCTGGCGGGCTCTTCGGTCATTGGCCGATAATAACACCATCTCCGACCGGCGTCAGTCTCCCCTCACGCCCGCCCGTGAAAGTAGGAGCGCCGATGGTGTCGAACCCGCAGCGGCGCCGGCGGCGCGACTTCTGGACAGCTTGAACGACTGACGGGTTGACGACCCCGCGGCCCTGGGCTCCAACGGTTGAGCTTGCCCTCCGCCATCTGCTAGGGGCTGCTGCGCTCCACGTCTTCCTCTCCAAAGCCTTCGGCGACTGGGCGCTGTGGTAAAATGCCCTTTCGAGGCTAGATCATGCACGATATCCGAGCGATCCGCGAGAACCCTGAAGCTTTTGATGAGGGCTTGCGGCGCCGCGGGCTAAACCCCCGAGCGGAAGAGCTGGTTGCGTTGGACGAAAAGCGCCGGGCGGCGATCCTGGCGCTCCAGAGCGCGCAGGAGCGGCGCAACGCTGTTTCGAAGCAGATCGGCGTGGCGATGGCGCGCAAGGATAGTGTCGCGGCCGACGACTATCGCGCCGAGGTCGCCGGGCTCAAGGCGACCATGCCGGAACTGGAGGCGGCCGAGCGGGAGGCTGGAGCGGCCCTCGATATGGAACTCGCCGCGATCCCCAACCTCCCGCTCGCCGATACGCCTGACGGCAAGGACGAGAACGACAATGTCGAGCTTCGCCAACATGGTAGCCCGCCGACGTTCCCGGCTCACTTCAAGCCCAGGGAGCATTTCGAGATCGGCGAGGCGCTCGGCCTCATGGATTTCGACGCCGCGGCGAAGATGTCAGGCGCTCGTTTCGTTGTGCTGAAGGGGGCGCTGGCGCGGCTTGAGCGCGCGCTCGAGCAATTCATGCTCGACTTGCACACGAGCGAACATGGCTATGTCGAGGTCTCGCCGCCGGTTTTGGTGCGTGACGCGGCCATGTTCGGCACGGCGCAATTGCCGAAGTTTTTCAATGATCAATTTCTTGTCAGCGATGGCACTACTGAGGAGGAGCGTCGGCTTTCAAAGCTTATCAACGACTGGCAAGGGGCAGCTGCCTATATTGAGAAAAACGGACTCGAAGTTTTCTTGGATGTTGCTCGACGCGGTGCCGTTCAGTTTCACGATTTTAAGCTCGATGAAGACTGGCAGAGGCATTGGCTAATTCCCACAGCCGAAGTTCCGCTAACCAATCTTGTGCGCGAGAGCATCGTCGACGAGAAAACGCTGCCGCTCCGCTTCACCGCCGGAACCTTGTCTTTTCGGGCGGAGGCCGGCGCTGCCGGGCGTGACACGCGCGGCATGATCCGCCAGCATCAGTTCAAGAAAGTCGAGCTGGTTTCGATCACGACGCCCGAGCAGTCGCGCGACGAGCACGAGCGCATGACCGCCTGCGCCGAGGAAGTCCTGAAGCGCCTCGGCCTGCATTTCCGAACCGTCTCCCTTTGCGCGGGGGACATGGGCTTCGCGGCGCAGAAGACCTACGACGTCGAGGTCTGGCTGCCGGGGCAGGCGCGGTTTCGCGAGATCTCCTCCTGCTCCATTTGCGGCGATTTTCAGGCCCGGCGCATGAACGCCCGCACCAAAGGCGCGGACGCCAAGTCAACCCGCTTAATGCATACGCTCAATGGTTCGGGCGTTGCGGTCGGCCGAGCGCTGATCGCCGTGCTCGAAAACTACCAACAGCCGGACGGCTGCGTCGCCGTCCCGGACGTTTTGCTGCCCTACATGGGCGGACTCACGAGGATCGAGGCTGTTCGCTAGCAGGCGTTCACAGGTTGCTGGCCGAGGTAATTGCCATAGGCGTCATACATCGGCGCGTAGGACGTGCACCCGTACCCGCCATAGCCATAGGGTCCGTAGCCGTAGCCATAGCCATAGGCGTAGGGCGCCGCCAGCAGCGCTCCGGCCGCCAAACCGCCGACGACAGCCGGGCCAGCCCAACCGCCACCGCGCCAGCCGCCTCCACGCCAACCGCCGCCGCGGAATCCGCCGCCATGGAAGCCGCCGCCGTGGAAGGCTCCTCCGTGGAAGCCGCCGCCATGGAAGGCGCCGGCTGCCGTAGCCGGTTCACTCGTGGCGACGAGGGATCCCATCAGGGACAATGCGGCCAGGCCCGCTATCGTCGACCTGGAAATGGTGTTTCGCATCGGTGAGCTCCATCAACGAAGATGCTCACCCAAGAACGCTGTCAAAAGGAAAGAGTTCCCAATTTTGGGTGGGTTCACCCGGTGATGAGAGGCGCCGAAACGACCTCCGGTGATCAACGCCGTCAGAGGGCCACGCGACTTTTCCCGTCTTGGAGTTCGCGGGCGCCGGCCGACGTTGTTGCGGACTAAAGGCCGAAGGCCTTATGGCCAGCAGACTGCTGCCTTGACCGGTTGATGCTCGAGACCACGACTAGCAGCATGAACAGGGCGTTGAGGAACTCGGATGGAACCTCAATCATTGTACGGCGCCTCCGCCGCCCGGAAGCAGAAGACGAGGAATGCAATCGTCGTAATGGCGCTGCAGGCGCCGTAGACAGCGAGAATGTCCAAGGTCTTAGCCTCCGTACTTCGCAACCATCGGCCGTCAAATCCGACGATAGAACCACAACCTGAGATTGCGGCGAGGGCCGGATACAAGTCAAGGTCCATATTTGTAGACCCGGATTTTCGACGTGGGCTGGTCAAGGCCTCCTTACGGGGCGGGAATCACATTGAATTCATATTGAATCGCATGTGACTGGAATCGAGCTCAGAGTCTGCCCGATCAGACGAAGCGGATGCGAGCGCCCTCGAGCGGAATATCCGTGAGTTTCGTGCTCCATTCCTCGCCGGCCGCGACGGGAAAGGCGCGCGTGAGCGTTCCGGTGGTCACGATTTCGCCCGCGGCGAGCTGAGGGCTCTCGGGATCCTCCGCCAGCGCCTCGGCGAGATGGCGCAGAGCGAACAGGGGCCCGTCGAGGACATTGGCCGCGGCGCCGTGAGCGACATGGGCTCCGTTGAGGAAAAGATCGATCTCGAAGCGGGAAAGCTCCCTCGCCCATTCGTCGCGTCGAGGCGCCGCCGGATGACGCGGTCCGATGAAGAGCCGCCCATGGAGACCGTAGGCGGCGACAGTGTCTGCCGCCTGGAACGACCAGTTCGGAAAGATCGACTGCACGATCTCAAAGCCGTGGGCGATCCAATCGATGCAGCCGATGAGCGCCTCCTCATCCATGCCGGGCTCGGGAGGGGCCGCAAGGCCGAACATGATCTCTGGCTCGATACGGGGTTCGGCCAGGCCATTCAACGAAACCTCCAGCGGATCGCTAGTGAGGTCGCGGACGGTGCCGTCGTAGACATAGCCCCAGATTGGCGCATAGACGCCGTACTCAGCCCATATGGTCCGGTTGGTGAAACCGATCTTGCGGCCGATGGGACGCTCGCCCCGCGCTTCTCTCTCCGCGCGGACCGCTGCTGTAACGTTGTAAGCATCCTTAAGTCCAAAGTCGGGAAAGACCTTGGAAAAGGGATCGAGTTGCCGACCGGTCCCAAGGACCTCGAGCACTTCCTTGGCGATGTCCTGAAGGTTCATGTGCCCAGGCGTCCTCCGATGCATTGACGCTAATCCGCCGCCCGGGTCGAATATCGGACGCGTGCCGCGGACTCTAGCGCCGAAGTCTCTTGGGTTGAAAGTCGTTGGCCGTGTTCGCGAGCATGCAGGAGAATCCGCGGTGCGACCAGTCAGGCGAAAAAGAACGGGCAGGGCGCTCGGGCTCGGGCTCGCGCTTCTCTTGGCTGCGCCCCTCATGGCGGCCGAGCCGCAGCCGCAAATGACCGGCGACGTCCAAATCCACGACCCTTCGGTGATCGAGATCGGCGGGCAATTCGTTGCTGTCGGCACCGGACAGCAGGGGCCCACGCATGGCGCTATCCGCGTGAAGACATCTCCGGACGGGATCAGATGGACCGACGCGGGCCTGATCGGCGAGGGACCGCCGGCGTGGGCGCGAGCGGCGCTTGGCTTCAAGCCTTCCAATGTCTGGGCGCCCTCGATCAGCCGGCGCGGACAGACTGTCTTCCTCTATTATTGCCTGTCGAGCTTCGGCCACAACACCAGCGCCATCGGGCTCATGACCAACGCGTCCTTCGATCCGCTCAAGCCGGGCGAGGGCTGGCGGGATCAGGGTCTTGTCCTGATGTCGAGGGATGGCGATGATTTCAACGCCATCGACCCGTTCCGCATCGATACGTCAGACGGGCGCGCCTATCTCGCCTTTGGCTCCTTCTGGTCTGGCATCAAGCTGAGTGAACTCAACCCGGAAACCGGCAAGCTCATCCGCATGGACGCGCCCTGCATCGCACTTGCCAGCCGTCACGGCGGCGCCATCGAGGCCGCGTCCGTCATCGAGCATGACGGGAAGTTCATCCTCTTCGTCAGCTTCGACCAATGCTGCAAGGGCGTCGCCTCGACTTACAACATTCGCGTCGGCCGCGCCGACCGGATCGAGGGCCCGTACCGGGAAAGAGACGGCACGGCGATGCTGGAGGGCGGCGGCTCGCTGATGCTGGCGACGACCGGCCGCTTTATCGGGCCTGGCGGGCAGGAGGCGGTGAAAACCTCCGAGGGCGATAGGCTGGCCTATCATTATTACGACGGCGAGGCGGCCGGCGCATCCAAGCTTCAGTTTTCGCCCATCATCTGGAGTGCGGACGGCTGGCCGCAGCTCGGGCCGCTGCCGCAATAGCGCGTGCACGCGGCGCGATTCATCTTTTGCGGCGAGAACTCGCTCGCCTCGACACGCGCCTCGTGCGAAAACTCGCCCCCATGCGAATCCTCCTTACCAATGACGACGGCATCCACGCAGCGGGGCTCAAGCTCCTCGAATCGATCGCGGGCGAGCTGTCGGACGACGTGACGGTCGTCGCTCCGGAAAGCGACCAGTCAGGCGTGGCCCATTCGCTTTCCCTCAGCGACCCGCTGCGCTTGCGGGAAATCGGCCCTCGCCATTTCGCCTTGAAGGGCACGCCGACCGACTGCGTCATTATGGGGGTCAGGAAAATCATGGCCGACCATCCGCCCGATCTCGTCCTTTCGGGGGTCAACCGCGGCCAGAACGTCGCCGAGGATGTCACCTACTCGGGCACCATCGCGGGCGCGATGGAGGGCGCGCTCTTGGGCATTCCATCGATCGCCCTGTCGCAAGCCTACGGGGGCGCGGTCGGCCGGCCGGTGATCGAATGGGGGGCGACGGCAACGCATGCGGCACCGGTCATTCGCACGATTCTGGCTTCGGGCATCAGCCCGGGCGGCCTCGTCAACATCAACTTTCCCGCTTGCCCGGCGCCTGAGGTGGAGGGAATCGAGCTTACGCGTCAGGGACGCCGCAACACCGAGTTGATGCGGGTCGAGGAGCGACGCGACGGCCGCGGCTTTCCCTATTTCTGGCTCATGTTCCAACGCGGCGCTTACGAGCAGGCGGAGGGAACCGACCTTGCGGCGCTGGCGGCGAAGAAGGTTTCCATCACCCCGCTCAGGCTCGATCTCACCGATTATGATTCGCGGCTGCGATTTGAGGAGGCTTTTGCGAAACGTTGACGCAAAGGAAACGACATCGGCGGGATAAAGACCCGTCATGACCGTGGCCGAATCAGAAGAACGCGCCCAGTTCACGCTCGCCATGCGCGCGCGGGGCATCAACGACCTGGGACTCTTGCGGGCGCTCGAGCGCGCGCCGCGAGCCCTTTTCATGCCGCCGCGATTCGCGGACATTTCCGCTCGCGACATTGCGCTGCCGATCGGCTGCGGACAGACGTCGCCGCCGCCTTCCATCGTCGCCGCAATGGTCGCCGCGCTCGAGCTTAAGCCCGAGCACCGTGTCTGCGAAATAGGAACCGGAACAGGCTATTGCGCCGCGCTCTTGGCCCAGCTTGCGAACGCGATCGTGTCGCTTGAACGGTTCCAGACGCTGGCCGTGGAGGCGTCGGCAAGGATCAAGGCCTTCGGGCTTGCCAATGTTACCGTGGTCTGGGCGGACGGCTTCGAGCATTACATCTCGGGAGAGCGCTTCGACCGGGTCGTCGTCCATGGTCTCATCGAGCCGCCGGCCGAAGCGTTTCGCCGTCTGGTCCGTCCAGGCGGGGTCCTGGTCGCGGTCGTCGATGGCCCGGAGCGGGCCGAGCAGCACATTGTCAGATTGACCGACACGACGAGCGTGGCGGGCGGGGCTCATGATCTGGGTCCGGCGCGCGGGATGAGGCCGCTCGAACACGGGCTGGCGCGGGCGCTTTAGCCGCGCTTCATTTTGGTTTCCTCACACCCTCGTCCAGAGGAGCGCCGAAGGCGCGTCTCGAAGGACGCTCCAGTGGGCGGCTCGCGCATGCTGGAACGTCCCCTTCGACGAGCTCAGGGCAGGCTTTCGAGGCCGCTTCGCGGCGCCTCAGGACGAGGCCGGGTGGGAAAGCGGTGGATGCAATTGCAACGCACTGTAGCCGCAACGCGCACGAATTTCGACATAATCGTCAACCGACGATTCATCTTAAACCTTCCCTTAACTCGATCGGCGCAAACTGCATTTGTAATAGTCGCGTGGGCGTGGGTGGAAGCCGATGAGTGATTGCGTTGCGGGGGTTAAGGGACGCGCATTTCCGCGTCTCGCGCTGGCCGGGCTTGGCCTCATTTTACTGTCGGGATGTTCGTCCGACGTCACCCGCTTTTCCCAAAGCGACAGTCCGTTCTCGAATCCGTTCGCGAGCAACACGACTCACGCCGCGCCGACGCCAAGCGTGACATCGTCGCCGCTCGCGCAAAGCGCGCCCGCCGCGTCCGGGACGCACACCGCCTCGCTTTCGAAGCCGCAGGCGGTGGGTGGATCGGCGACGGGTTGGACCGCCTCCGGCGGCTCGCCGATCGTCGTCGCCAACGGCGAAACGCTGGACACCATTTCGGGCCGCTACGGCGTGCCGGCTTCTGCTCTTCTCGCCGCCAACGGCCTTTCGAGCGCCTCTGACGTGAAGAGCGGGACGCACCTCGTGGTGCCCGTCTATCACGCCGATGGCCGCGCGGTCGCCAGCACCGAGAAGGAAAAGGCCGGAAAGAAACACGACACGGACGTCGCCGACGCTGACGTCCCCAAGGCTGCCAAGAAGGAGAAAGAAAAGACCGCCAAAGCTGACAAGGCCGCCAAGGACGCGGAGAAGTCCGCGTCAAAGGACGCCAAGGCGTCCAAGGGCACAGACGTAGCCGAGGCCGAGCCGTCCAAGTCCTCGGAGGCGAAAAAGCCGGCGATCGACAAGACGCCGACGGGCAACCTTGAATCGGGCGCGTCGCAATCGAAGAATGCGCTGACCGGCGCGCAGGCCGACGCCGCCGGCACGGAACCGGAATTCCGCTGGCCGGCGCGCGGCCGCATCATTCAGGGGTTCAAATCAGGCGGCAACGACGGCATCAACATCTCGGTTCCCGCGGGCACGTCGGTTCGGGCGGCCGAGAGCGGCACCGTCGTCTACTCGGGCGACGGACTCAAGGGATACGGGAACCTCGTCCTCATCAAGCATCCGAACGGCTTCGTCTCGGCTTACGGCAATAATGGCGAACTCGACGTGAAGCGGGGCGAACAAGTCAAGCGCGGGCAGGTGATCGCCAAGTCCGGCGACACCGGCAACGTCAATTCGCCGCAGCTTCACTTCGAATTGCGCAAGGGATCGACGCCGGTCGACCCGACGAGCTATCTCGCCGGGCTCTGAGCCGCCGCAAGAGTGGCGAGGTCCGGCCCTCCACCGGACCTTCACAGGCCGACCTCGGAGGAACCCCAGACACACGTTTAATCCTTTGAGCGGCCAATGAGGGCGGCGGGTCCAAAGAAAGGCCCGCCGCCCTTGATTTTCAATCGACCGCAGCGGCGCCCGGTTGAAGCGCAGGGAAGCAAACCCAATGCCGGCGGCTTCATCAGATCGAGCCTCACGCGTGAAGGGCGGCCGGTGAGCCGGCAGGTTCTTCTTCGAGCGCCCGCCTATAAAGGTAGGGGCCAAAAAGTCCGCTCAGGAACGCAAGCGAGTAAGGCCGGGCCAAGAGTGGCGAGGTCCGGCCCTCCACCGGATCTCCAGAGGCCGACCTCCGAGGAACCCCCGACACACGTTTAATCCTCTGAGCGGCCAATGAGGGCGGCGGGTCCAAAGAAAGGCCCGCCGCCCTTGATTTTGCGCTCCCAAGCGGAGAGGGAGAGCAATGCATGCTCGTCCCCTCGATGCGTTTGCCGCGACGCTCATCTTCGTTCTTTGTATCGTCTGGGGCTTCAATCAAGTCGCCGTCAAACTGGCGCTGCCCGATGTCGGGCCAATCGCGCAGATCGGGATTCGCTCGGGCATCGGAGCGCTGTGCGTCCTTGCCTATGCGTTCTCCACCAAGCGC
>JGI12659J15293_10000371_pt1 | contig 14594 bp, 13 predicted proteins | sample JacPinW_OM2H0_O1_FD_15293 | JGI IMG/M metagenome (IMG submission 15293) | reverse complement strand
TTACCGCCGCGGCCAGCGCCGCGACGTCGCTAGCCAGCGCGGCGTCGGTTGTTATCGGCTCGGCCCAATTTCCGGCAGCGCGAATCCCGGCGGCGGTCGCCTCGTTTCGATCGCGGTCGCGATCGGCGCAAACCACCCGCGCGCCGAGTCCGGCCAGCGCCTCGGCTGATGATTTGCCAATACCGGACGCAGCGCCCAGCACGACCGCCGTCTTCCCAGTCAGATCGAACAGCTTCCGATAATCAGGCATTGAGGCTCTCTCCACGCATTGGAGTGCTCAAGGGACCATCCACCCCAAGACAGGCGTCGATTGAAGATAAACAAGCAGGCAGAGGCCGACGAGCAGCGCGGCCGCCCAACCGAAGACGCTGCGGAAAATATCGCCCTCGCGGCCAATTAGGCCAACCGCCGCGGCGCCAATCGCTAGACTCTGCGGCGACAGCATTTTACCCAGCACGCCGCCGGTCGTGTTGGACGCGGCGAGAAGAACTGGGGAAATGCCCGTTTCTTTAGCCGCCACCACCTGAAGATGACCAAACAGCGCATTGGTCGAATTGTCCGATCCGGTCACGACGACTCCAATCCAACCGATGACCGGAGACAGGAGGGCGTAAGCGGGGCCGGCGCCCGCGAGGAAGCGGCCAAGAGTTGTCGTTTGTCCTGACCAGTTCATGACGAACGCGATTGCCAGAATCATCAAGATTGTGGCCAGGGCCCAGCGCACCTGCACGAGCGTCGCGCCAAACAATCGAACAGCCGCTGCCGAGGGGACCCTGAGCGCAATCATGGTCAAAATTCCGGAGATGAAGAGCAGCGTACCCGCGACCGACAGATAGTTCACTGTCAAAATCGTGTTGATTTTTCGAACCTTGCCAGCCTCGTCGACCTGACTGATGTCCAAGCCGGGCCATTGGAACGCGAAGGCGCCGTGGGCGAGCACACTCGCGATTGTCGGGACCTGAGCGAGCGAGAAAATCACGACAATGAAGATGTATGGCGCATAAGCGAGAAGAGTTGCGCCCATGCTTGGTTCAATCTCTGGACTGTCAACCAAGCCCCTCATGATCGATTTCGGCGACCATACGCGCATCAGCGCCACGACGGTCGCTGCCGATACGAGCGAGGCGACGATGTCTGATAGCGGGACGGCGACGAAATTCGAGACGAGGAATTGAGCGAGGGCAAACGCAAGACCCGCTGCCAGCGCTACAGGCCAAGTCGCACGCACGCCTCTCACGCCATCGACGATCAGCACCAAGACGAACGGCACCACGAGAGCGATGATCGGGCACTGTCGGCCGACCATGGCCCCAAGCACGTTATAAGGGAGATCGGTCATCCTGTTGAGTGTCGTGATTGGAACCGCCAGCGCCCCAAAGGCGACCGGCGCGGTGTCGGCGACCAGGGCCACCACGGCCGCCTTCACGGGATTGAAGCCAATCGCCACCAGCATTGCGCTGCAGATTGCGATGGGTACGCCGGAACCCGCCAAGGCCTCGATCAAAGCGCCGAAACAATACGCGATGATGATCGCCTGGATACGCAAATCATCGCTGATGCGACAGAAGCTTTCCCGAAGGACGCCGAAATAACCCGTCTCGACCGTCATGTTATAGATCCACATCGCGTTAACGAGAATCCAGGCGATGGTCACGATAGCGAAGGCGACGCCGAAGAGTCCGCTGTTGAGCGCGGCCGAGAAGGGCATGGGATAGACGAGGGTCGCTACTGCCATTGTCGCGGCTAGGGATATAAGCGCCGACAGTTGCGGCGAACGCTTGAACACTCCCAACATGACAAACATGAGGGTGAGCGGAACGGCGGCGAAGAGTGAGGTGAGCCCGAGCGAGTCGGCGAGCGGACCGTAGACCTGCTGATACATGGAACCTCCCCGGAATTACCCCATCAAGCGCCAGCCGAGCGCGGAGAGAACACAGGCACTCCTAGGCGTCGAAACCCAGGAAGAGCATCCGCCTTGACCCGTTAGAGAACACAATCCATCGATTCGAGCCGTCCGGTGTGCGCAAATAGCGGCCATTCGTTCGGAGCCGAAACACACAGCGACAACTCCAGTCGAACGCGCCGACGCTGCTTGCGATAGGCCCTAGCCCGGCGACGAGCCGAGCGCGGCGATCGCCCTCTCAATCGGTTCGGAGGGAATCCGGAAGAGCCCAGTGAACGGTTGGTTGAGCTCGAGGATCAAAAAGATCGCGCTCGCCACTGCGAAGGAACCAAAGGCGAGCGCGCCAAGGCTGGTGGGATTGAGGCCGGAAGTCACTCCGAAGCCAAAAAACAGCAGCGTCGCCCAGGACACCACAATCACGATCAGCGGCCAGGAAATCGGGCTCGCCAACTGCAGCGACATAAGGAGCCGGGTCTGCTGGAAAATCGCGGAGCTCGCGCTCATTGATGAAACAAGCCCTATTTGCGCTGGCGAGCGCGGGCTCAGCGAAGACAGTGTCTCGTTCCACTTCTCGAACTTGGACATGTAGCCGCCAAGTTCGAAATGGCGCTGATAAGCCGCGCTGTCGCCGCGAAGTGCCTCCAACGCCTCTTGCATCGAGTCTCTCAGCGCTTGGCGCAACGGCTGCGTCTCTGGTCCGTATTGTCGAAACGCCAAATCCAGTTCAAGAGAGCGCGCACAAAGTGACTCGATGTCACCTTTTTGGGTCGCAAAAAACCCATAGGCCGAGCCAACGAGGGTTCCAAGCACTAAGGCGAGCAGCAGGCTGAGGAGCCCGATTACCGCGCCAATCATGTCTCGCGAGCCTGCGGACATGTGGCGCTCGGGCACCAGCCGCTTGAGGTAAAGCCCAAGGAGCCCAACGCCAAACGTCAGCACGGCGACACCGATCGAAACGGACACGCTCGCCATGGCTATCCTCCGACCGTCGGTCGCGCCGCGGCGGAAGCGCTCAGCGTCCGTCGCGCTCAGGGGAGAAGCGGAACCTCGGGCCACCGTAGTGGCGAATAACGACTGCTTTCATTCTCCCATCCTCCTTTGCGGCGCCGCTCCCAGCGCCCCGGTTCAGATCCACCGTCAGCCGCAGGATTGCTGAGCTCGAGGACCAACTCGGGGTCCGCCTGCTCGAGCGGTCGACGCGGAACCTGCGCCTGACCGAGTTAGGAGCCGAGGTCCTGGAGCACGCCGTGCGGAGCGCGGAGCTCAACGAAGCTGTCGAGAACGTCGTTTCGAATCGGCTCTCGGACGTTTCAGGAACCTTGAAGCTGTCAGCCCCGCCGAGCGTTTCCGACACCCTGCTGACACCGCTGGTCACCGCGTTTCAGGCGTCCTATCCGAATGTCCGCGTCCAGATCCTTGTCACCGAGCGCCTAGTCGATCTTATCGCCGAGGGCGTCGATTTGGCGTTCCGTCTAGGCGCGCTCAAGGATTCATGCCTGGTGGCGCGACGGGTCTTGACCTATCGGCACCAGCTTGTCGCGAGCCCGTCGTACTTAAAGGCGTGCAAACCGCCCAAAGGACCTAAAGACCTTCTCGGTCATCGGTTGCTGACTTTCTCTCACTGGCAGCCCGAGAATCGTTGGACCTTCGTTCACAAGAACGGGATGGACAAGGAAACCTTGACCTTCCAGCCTCACTTCTCAATGAACGACTACACCGGCTTGGCGCCAGCCTTGGCCGCAGGGGCCGGGATCGGGGAGCTTCCGCCAGTGGTCCAGCCAAAGCTCATCCGGGCAGGCCGTCTGGTCGAGGTCATCCCCGACTGGCGGTTCCGCACCTACGACCTTTCGCTCGTCCAGATCGGGAACCGCCACATCACCAAGCCATGCCGGCTCTTCAAGGATCTCGCGGTGCAAATGGCGCCAAGTCTGTTTCCCGACCTGCCGACGTAAGCGGCTGACAGCGAACTCAGCCGTGGGATCGGTCCTCAGGGGCAACAGCAAGTAGCGCACCTTACGTCCCACTGCGATCTGCGACGACAGCTTCACGTCGACTCCAGCCAGCCGGAATGCGCAATTAGCGGACATTCCGATGACGGGCCAAATGGCCGCCAGGTTCTCGCCGCAGCCGCGAAATCGATGCGCAAACTGCTCAAGAAACGAGGCGTCACGCCAAAGTGCTGGTGACGGGCAATCCGCGCTCTTCCAGCGCTGCAAAACCAAAATTGGATTGTCGGTTCGCCGCGAACACGGCTTGCGCAACAACAATCAGGCTTGAGAATTCGCATCAACGACCCGACGTCGCGAACGCAAGATGCAGTGTTTCAAATCGCCCGGATCCGCCGAGCGCTTTCTGTCCATTATTCCGCGGTCCAAAACAACTTTACACGTCCCACGCTATCTGGCGCCCCGCCGCACGCTCGGCGTCATTCGAGAACGAAGCATACCGGATGCGGCGAGCCTCTACGGCGGCCTGAGTCCGAATTTGGACTTCCAAATTCCGCTGGGCCAAATTGCGTTGAGCAATGGCGGGGTAATTCCGAGCCACCTGCAGGCATGGCGTCGCTCTTGTCTGGCCCCAGGGGTACGCGCACAAGCGCTCATATAGGGGAATCACAATTGCAATTTTAGCGGATCGGGGCTATGGTTGCAGGCCTGCGCGGTTTTCGGCGCATGGTGCTGGAGGAGGACCTCCCTCGGGCAAAGACAGTTAAAAATCGTCAAATTTTTCAGGGAGAAACAATATGTTTCCTCATCAACAAATGGCGGTGCCGATGCTGCCGCAAGCCCAAACTGGATATATTTATTGTGCTTACACATGCCATGTATGTTCCGCGACTTGTTGGGACGCGTCCTGGGGTGGCGGGGGTTGGGGCGGGGGCTGCGGTTGCTCTCGCTTTAGTCCAATCGAGGTCCAGACGGCCCCGGAAGACCCAGCAAAGGCCCTCGAGGAACTCCGGAAGGGTCTGGAGCTGCAGCTGGCGAGCGTTCAGGCCCAGGAGCGCGTGCTGCAAGAGCGGAAGTCTGCAGCCAAATAGGGCCGCGCTCGGCGGACGCAGCGCTCGGCGCCGGGCGCTCTGACGCTACCGTGTGTCGTTCGCGGCCCCTCGTCCAAGCGCCGTTTAACGCTGGCGGGGCGTGCACTCGCCAACGCCGTTGATTCTTCGAACACGGAGAAACACAATGTTTCCTCACCAACAGCTGGCCGCGACAATCACGCCGCAGATCGGGGTGATTTGCGGCTGGTTCACTTGTGGACCGGGAAGCTGCTTGCGTACTTGCGCGTGGACCTGCGCAATACAGAGCGGGCATTTCCCCTGCTACTATTCCCTTATTGTCGCCGAAGGCGAGAACATTGATCCGGCCGTGGCCCTGGAGCAACTCCGCAAAAACCTGGAGCTCGCCTTGGCCGGCGTGCAGGCTCAGGAACGCCTGCTGAGCGAGTGGAAGTCGAAGGAAGAAGGAACCGCGGATAGCGACAAGAAAGGGCGCAAGTAAACGCCGCCGGCACCCGCATGGCGACAGGCCGGCTGGCGCAGCTCTCGCTGTCGGGGCTGAAGCATGCGCAGGCGCTGGACTCGCGGTCTGTCGACACGACCGCCGCGCGCCTTTATGCGTGGAACCGAATGCCGGCGTCCGCGTGGCGCCGGTTGGCGGCCGAGCCGGCGCTCCTTGCGGCGAGAGCAGCCCGCGCTGCAGGAAGGAAGTGGGTCCAGACTCTACCAGGGCCGCCTGTCTCCCCCTGGTGCGTTTGGCGGTCGCGGGTAAATCAAATCGAACCCGGCGGTCGGCACTGGAAGGTTTATGTCAGCCCGCACCCGCTCCAGCTGGCCGAGGCAGTGGTCGCCGTGATGGCCGCTTGCGAGGGGCTGCCGGTCGTTAGCGTCAAATATGGCGCGGATGCGCATGGCATGTTGCGGCCCGACAAGCTGGTCGTGCATCTGACGGCGCCGGAAGCCGTCCATTTGCTCGCCGACCGGGTGCTGAGCGCGCTCGACGGATGCCCGGTCCACGGGGTACCGTATACAGCTGAGCTTGGCGGCGACGGGTTGATCTCCTGGGGATGCGATCCGCCAGCTGGGTCCCCTGCAGTGGTGCTTGGGCCGAGCTGGCGGACCTGGGTGACGCGCCTCCTGGCCGAGGCACTGGCGGCTGAACGCCGTCCCGGGGCCGAGCCCTGGGAACGGTCGCTGTGCGAAATCGAACGCGCCGGGGTTGAGCCGTCCACCTGGGCGCCAAAGCCCTGGCTGTGGGCGAACGCGGACGCCGCATGATGGAGAGCCGAGATGGATATGGGCGCTTCTTTCGTCCTGCCCCAGGACGTTCTCGTCTTCCCGGGGTCCGACCTCTCGACTGACCTGCGCGCGCAGACTCCGATGGGGCCAGAGGACTACGTCGTCACCCGGCCGAACGCGCGCGAGCCGTCCACGGTCGTCGACAAGAACGGCGCGGCGCTCCTCGAGTCCTTTCGCAGGGCGAGCACGATCGTCGATGTCGTGATTGAATTCAGCCGCGGTCGCGGGCTCGATCCGCAAGCGGTGCTTGGAGAAGCCTTTCCGCTTTTACATAAACTGGTGATAGCAAATTTCCTTGTTCCGGCAGACTCGCGTGAGGCGCAGCGCATTGAGCCGACCTTGGTACCCGGCGAGGCCTTTGCGGGGTGGACCGTGGAACGGTCCGCCCATATTCTGGCAGACACTGAGGTCTACCGGATGCGGGACGAGGCGGGGCGCAGCGCCGCGCTGAAGATTGTGCGGCCGGGGCACGCGGATGCGCTTCGCCCGGCGTTCCATCATGAAGCGGCCGTGCTGTCCTATATCGACGGTCTTCCAGCGCCGCGTCTGCTCGAAGCAGGCGAACGGGATGGCCGGCCCTTCCTCCTCATGGAGTGGCGCGAAGGCGAGCCGGTGCTGCCGCTAGCTCGGCGGCTACAGCACACCGCAGGGCTTGGGGGTATGTCGCGCGTGCTGCCGCTATGCCTCGCCGTGCTCGGCGCCTACGCCGCGCTGCACGCGCGCGGCGTAGTCCAGGGCGACATTCACCCCAACAACCTGCTCGCGACCGAAGACAACACGGTTTATATTCTCGACTTCGGCCGCGCCCGCATCCTTGCGGATCCCGGGCCGCTCGGTTCTCCGCCGCGCGGCGGCGCGGCCTTCTATTTCGATCCGGAGCACGCGAAGGCCATACTCGCGGGCAGCGTCCCGCCGCCCGTGGACCCGAGCTCGGAGCAATATTGCATCGCCGTCCTCTTGCGCGAGATGCTGGTCGGACGGCCCTATCTCGATTTCTCGCTCGAGCAGCAGCAGATGCTGCGGCAGATTATCGATGATCGACCGGCGCCGTTCGTCCGGCACGGGGTCACGCCATGGCCGGACGTGGAGCGGGTGCTCGGCCGTGCCTTGACGAAGACTTTCGCGGAACGATTCGCGAGCATCGCTGAGTTCGCCGACGCGCTTTCGCAGGCGGCACAGCCCGCCGCCCTTGCGCCGGCCAAAAATCGCACCGCGCCCGAGCTCCTGACCGAAGCGCTCGCGAGGGTAGGAGTCGACGGCCCCGCGTATCAGGCGCTCGACGGCGCGACCCCGCTTTGTTCGGTGAACTCGGGCGCCGCCGGCGTCGCCTACGCACTCTATCGGATTGCAAGCCTCCGAGAGGACTCTTCGCTGATGGCGCTCGCGGAGCTTTGGATTGACCGGGCCGAGCGACACGCGAGCAGAAACGAGTGCTTCTACAACGAGCTGCTCGATCTGTCGCCGGCGACCGTGGGACGGGTTTCGCTGTTCCACACCGCAGCCGGCGTGTCCTGTGTGGAAGCGTTGATCGCGATCGGGCTCGCGGACAGCGCCCGACTGACAGGCGCGGTCGGGCGGTTCGTGGCGCGCTCGCAGGGCGAGTGCGACAGCGTCGACCTGACGCTCGGACGATCGGGCACGCTCATCGGCTGCGCTGCGCTGCTTGCGGCGCTGCCGCCGGACGTCGGCGAGGCGCGCTCCGCCGTTCTCGCGCTGGGCGATAGCCTGGTTCCGGAGTTAGTCGGCGCTGTTGCCGCGTCGCCCCCTATCGGGGAGGGGAAGGGCCTCAACCTTGGCGTCGCGCACGGCTGGGGCGGGGTGCTGTTCGCGCTTTTGCGCTGGCTTGAGGTCGGCAAGCGCGGCAGCCTCGAATCTGGCATCGATACTCATCTCGGCGATCTCGCGGCTCAGGGCGAAGCCGCCGGCGAAGGTCTGCGCTGGCGATGGATTACCGGCCGCCCGGGCCCGAAGGAATTCATGGCCGGGTGGTGCAACGGCAGCGGAGGACTGGCGCATCTGTGGACCCTGGCCGAGCGGCTCTATGGCAGCGACGATTACGGCGAATTGGCCCGCCGCGCCGCGCTGAACGCGTACGAAGAGCCTCCGGCTATCGGCGATTTGTGTTGCGGCGCGGCGGGACGGGCCTACGCGATGCTGGACCTCTATCGGCATACCGGGGACGGCTTATGGGTCGACCGTGCGCGCGGACTGGCGGATCGCGCTGCGACCCTGATCCGGCGAATGGTCCCTGCATCGCGACAGCCTCTACAAGGGAGAAATCGGCGTGGCCCTGCTAGCGGCCGATCTCGACGAGCCCGAGCGCTCCTGCATGCCTCTCTTCGACAAGGAGCCCTGAAGAATCGGTAGGCGGCAGTTCGAATTCGCCTCCCTTACAAATTTTGTCGAAGTTTCGCTGACTCCGCAGAAGGCTCGCGTTTCGTAAATGGTGAGCACCGTCTGATCGGCCAACACACACGTTCCAGCGAACTCAATGTCTGATCAAGCTCGCTGATCGGCGTCGCATCCGCAATGTCCGCATTACGTCGACTCCAGCCGGCCGGAATGCAAAGAGCAGTCATTGGCGACGGCGGGGGAGCGGTTCAAATCAGCTAAAGCCATTCTTCGGTCATCGGCCTGTGGCTGCCTTCTTTCGGCTCAACCGCTCTCGACTAATACATGCGCCGACGGACCGGAATTTGGACTATGCTGCGCGACGCCTGAGGTCCCACTGTTTCGGGAACCCGGAAGATCGCGGCGTTCCTGGTTGGACGCTCAGGTGGGGCTCAGAGTTTTCGGACGGCCGAGGTCTTGTTCGACCATGGTTGAAGCGCATCGGATATAGTAGGCCACTCGAACCAACGCTCAGCGCCGACCGGCAACCTAGGAAACGAATCCTGTTCGGCGCGAAGGCGCGAACTCGAAAAATGGGAGGAAAGCAGCATGAAAGTTGAAGTCAGCCACTTTGCCTTGCTCACAGGCGCTGTCGCGGTTGCTGGGATGTTCGCCGTCGCGCCCGCCCTTGCCGACGCCGTATCGGAGGCCAAGGCCGCGGTAGCCAAATATGCCGGGCCCCAGACAACCTGGGAAGGGCCGACCAAGGCGCCGAAGCCCGAGGCCGGCAAGAAGATCGTCTTCCTGTCCGGCGACGAGCAGAACGACATTTCCCATCTCTATGGCGTCTACATCAAGGAAGCGGGCGAGAAGCTCGGATGGAACGTCACCGTCATCGACGGCAAAGGCAGTCCGACATCCTGGCTCGCCGGCCTGAACCAGGCGATCGCGCTCAAGCCGGACGGCATCGCGATGTTCGCCGACGCCGCGAGCCTGCAGGACCCAATCAAGGCCGGCGTTGCGCAGGGAATCAAATTCGTCGGCCTCCACGCCGCGGGCCTACCCGGGCCACAGCCTGATCTCAATCTCTTCGTCAACATCCAGGAGGATCCCCGCGAGATTGGCAAGGCCGAGGCTGACTGGGCGATCGCAGATTCGGACGGCAAGGCGCATGCGGTCGTGCTCAGCCACAACGAATATGCAATCGCCAAGGTCAAATCCACCGCGACCAAGGACGAGATCGAGAAGTGCCCGGGCTGCAAAGTGCTCGACTATGTCAACTCTCCCGCGTCCGAAGCGGCGCAGCGTCAGCCGCAGCTGACGACGAGCTGGGTTCAGCGCTTTGGGCTGCCGCTCTATGCGACTTCGGTCGGCGACAACGACTTTGACTTCGCCGTGCCGGTGCTGCGCTCGGGCGGGGTCGATCCCAGTCAGGCGAAACTGATCGGCGCCGATGGGAATCGTTCCGCGTACGATCGCATTCGCAAGGGCGATCAATATCAGGTGGTGACGGTCAGCGAGCCAATCGAGTTGCAGGCGTGGCAGACGATCGATGAACTCAATCGCGCGTTCCACGGCGAACCGTCCAGCGGGTTCGTGCAGCCGCCGTTCCTGGTCACCAAGGAGAACATCCACTCGGAAGGCGGCGACCAGAACACCTTCATCCCCAGCAACAACTATAAGCAGCACTATCTCGAAATCTGGGGCATAAAGTAGCTTTGAGGCATCCCCGGGCGGAACCGACCCGCTGGGGATCGCGGCATCCAATCGATCGAACTCAGACGGAATGATCGATCGTGGATCTTGTTGACCCAGCCCGTTCGGACGGCGAGCCGGTGTCGCTGCTCGCGATGACCGGGCTCGTCAAGCGCTTCACCGGGACGCTCGCGCTCAATCACGTCGATTTCGACGTTCGTCGCGGCGAGGTCCACGCGCTTCTAGGACAGAACGGCGCGGGCAAGTCGACGCTGATCAAAATATTGGCCGGGGTCTACGAAGCCGACGCCGGCGAGATCCTGTTCGCCGGCAAACCGGTCCATCCGGGAACGGATGCGTTACCGATCGCTTTCATCCACCAGGATCTCGGGCTCGTCGAGTGGATGACGGTCGCTGAGAACGTCGCCATTCAGACCGGCTATCCGCGATCGTGGACCGGCCTCATTTCCTGGCCGATGGTGAAGAACGCCGCTGCGGGGGCGCTCGCGATCATGGGCAGCGACCTCGACCCGGAGGCGCCGATTGCGTCCCTTCCGGCGGCCGAACGTTCGCTGGTCGCGATCGGCCGGGCGCTCGCGATCAAGTCGGATATCGTGGTTCTCGACGAGCCGACCGCGGCGCTTCCGGAAGCCGACGTCGAACGCCTGCTTGAGACCCTCAAGCGGATGCGGGCGAGCAACATCGGGATCGTCTACGTCACCCATCGTCTGGACGAGGTCCTGCGCATCGCCGACCGGGTCACCGTCCTTCGCGACGGGCGCCGGCTGGCGACGGTCGTCGCGCGCGAGACCAACGCCAGCGAACTGGTCGAGATGATCGTCGGGCGATCGATGAGCGACGCGTTCGTGAGACCCGTTGAGCCTTCCGATCGCAGCGCGTTTTCGGTCGAGGACCTGGTCGCCGAACATGTGGGTCCGGTCTCGTTCTCGGTCGCGGCGGGCGAAACCCTGGGGCTCGTCGGCTTGCGCGGGGCCGGGCATCACACGGTCGGACGTGCGATCTTCGGCCACACGCGCGTCGACTCGGGCCTGTTGACGCTCAACGGCGAGCCGATTGCGCCTCAAAGCCCGGCGGAAGCGATGGCTAAGGGCGTCGGCTTCGTATCAAGCAGGCGGGCCGAGGAGGGTCTCGCAACGAACATGGACGTGCGCGAAAATATCTACCTCAATCCCACAGCGAGCGGTAAAGGCGTGATGGAATTCGTCCCCCGTGCAACCGAGATCAGCCAAGCTGAGGCGACGGTACGGCGCTTTTCCATCAAGACGGCGGGCGTGGAGGAGCCCGTGGCGACGCTTTCTGGCGGCAATCAGCAGAAGGTGGTCCTCGCGCGCTGGATGGAGACGCAGGTGAAGCTGCTCATTCTCGAGGAGCCGACAATCGGCGTGGACGTCGGCGCGAAAGCGGACATCTATCACCTGCTGCAATTGTCGCTGCGCAAAGGGCTGGCGGTGCTGTTGATCTCGTCCGATTTCGAGGAAGTCGAGCGTATCTGCCATCGCGCGCTGGTCTTCAGCCGTGGGCAGGTAGCGGCGGAGATTCCAGGTCACGCATTGACCATCGCCGCGTTGACTTCGGCCGCCTCGGGGGGAACCTGGACCGCTCCAATTGGAGCGCAATCATGAGCTGCGACGCCGCCCGGTCGTTCAGCGCCATCGTCACCCGGGCGATCTCGGTATGGGGCCTGCTCCTTCTGTTCATTCTTCTCGTCATGGTGTTTTCGTGGCTGAGGCCAGACACGTTCCTCACCTATTTCAACATTCGCTCGATCCTCAGCAATAAGTCGGTGCAGCTGATGGTGGCCCTTTCAGTCTTCATCCCGATGGTCGCTAATCAGTTCGATCTCTCGGCGGGCTTCAACGTCGGCATCTCGCAGGTGCTGGCGATCGGGCTGCAAGGCCAGGGCCTGTCATGGTGGGCCGCTGTCTGCGCGGTTCTGCTGATGGGCGCGGCGGTCGGGCTGGCGAACGGGCTCCTGATCACCCGGGTGAAGATCGACTCGTTCATCGCCACGCTCGGAACCGGCACCATTCTCTACGGGCTCAACGCCTGGTACACTGGCGGCCAACAGGTGCTCGCTTCGTTGCCGCCCGAGTTTCTCGCCATCTCGGGTAGCGTCTGGATCGTACCGGCGCCGGCGATCTATGCCCTCGTGGTCAGCCTCACTCTGTGGATCGTGTTCGAATACCTGCCTCTCGGCCGCTATCTCTATGTGCTCGGCGCGAGCCCACGGGCGGCGCAGCTTAATGGCATATCCGCCAAGCGCTATATCACACTCGGCTTCGTAGCCGCGGGAACGCTCGCCGCTTTCGCCGGGGTCGTGCTTCAGTCGCAATTACAGGTAGGCCAAAGCTCGGTCGGCCAGGAATATCTGTTGCCGGCTTTCACCGCGGCGCTCCTTGGAGCGACTTCGATCCGGCCGGGACGCGTCAACGTCTGGGGCACGGTGCTCGCCGTGGCGGTGCTGGCGGTGACCGTCGCCGGCCTCAACCAGCTTGGTGCGCCGTTCTTTGTCGAGCCTTTGTTCAATGGCTCGATGCTGATTCTGGCTGTTGGTCTCGCGGTGCAGGCTGCCGAGCGTCGCCAGCGTCGCGGCACGCAAGCGGACAAAGCCGCGGGTGCTGTCGCGGTCGCGCCGGTCGTCGAATAGTCCAGGCAGCCTCCATGAACGACGAAGAACCCGAGTCGAACAGCGTCAGCCCGGTTCTGAAGGCCGATTGGTTCAACTCGCGTTGGGGACGCGAGGACCAGCGCGGCAACGGCAATCTCATGACCCAGGACAGGGTGCTCGAGGCGGTCAAACTCGTCAAGACGGGCGAGATCGTCAGCCTTGGCATGCCCTATGACGCGCGGATGCCGATCGCACTGGGACGCGCATACGCGCTGAGGATGCCCGGCGGCCCGACGGGCGGGCCTTACGGCGAAAAGAGCAAGACGATCTGGAACGACGAGTTCATCGCCACCGAAATCGGCCAGATCGGCACCCAGATGGATGCGCTGGGCCATCTCGGCTGCATGTGCGGGATGCGCGGCGACAAGACCAACATGCTGTTCTACGACGGCAATCGACTCTCGGAAATGTGGTCGCCGTACGGGCTCAAAAAACTCGGGAATTGAAAACGCTCGGCCCTTCTTCACCCGCGGCGTCCTGTTCGACGTCCAGGGCCTGAAGGGCCGGGTCCTTGACGTCGGCGAGGAGATCGCGCTCGCCGACCTCAAGGCGTGCCTCGAACGCCAAGGTGTCGACGAACAGACGATCGCACCGGGCGACGTGGTCTTCGTGCGCACCGGCCATGGAACGCGCTGGTATACAGAAACCAGCACCTTCTATGATGGCGCGCCGGGCATCGGCCTCGAATGCGCGCGCTGGTTCTCGAGCCTTGAGGTCTGCGTCGTCGGGGCTGATAATTTCGCCGTCGAGGTCGTGCCCCTGTCGATCCAGAGATTTTTCATCCCTGCCACCAGCACCTCATCATGGAGAACGGAATAAATCTCCATGAGGGCATGACGTTCGAGGGGTTGGTCGAGCGCCCGGCCTGGGTGTTCGCCTATGTCTTCGCGCCGGTACCGATCGTCGGCGCACTGGCTCACCGGGGAATCCGATCGCGGTGTTGTAGCTCGATCCAGAAGTGCCTGGCTGATCGTGGCAATCGTATTCGCCGTCAAGAACCTACCTTGGCGGTGCGCGGCGATCAAGATTCGGCACGGGACCCGGCGGAACATTCTCGAAGTCCGGTTCATACGTCGACCCCGGCCATGCCGGCAGAGTCGCGTTTCCGCAAATAGCAGCCATTCCCGAACCGACCGTGTAACGTCGCGATCGCGCAATACGGGCAGTCGTCGACCGCGAACTAGTCTAGTCGTGATGCCGCCAAAATCATCGATGTTGGTGACCATTTAACGGGTCGATTGGCTTCCGAGCTCGCCAGAGAACCGCCAGTAGCATATCACAGAGGTGGTCGACAGCCTTGTCGCTGTCTCGTCGAGCCTCGATAAACGCTACCAGCGGTCTCCTTGGCCCAGAAAAGGAGGAGACCGCCGGCGGCTTTAGTTGCAATTCGGCTTGGCTGCGGTGCAGGCGTCCGTAAGTTCAGCCGGCGGATCCTTTTTGAACACCGTCTTGTAGGATTCGAGCACGTTGGACTGAACAACCGGCAGCGACTGTACGCCGACCCAGGCTGGCGTCGCCTTGCCGATCAACGCGTTCATCATCGCCATTGCTTCGGCCGCGCCCTGATCGTATGGCCGCTGCGAGCCGGTCGCCTTCAACGGTCCGCCCTTCGCTATCTCGATTGCTGACTGCAAACCGAGATCGACGGTCGTCACGGGAATGTTGATCCCCTGCGCCCGCAT
>JGI12659J15293_10000364_pt1 | contig 14717 bp, 15 predicted proteins | sample JacPinW_OM2H0_O1_FD_15293 | JGI IMG/M metagenome (IMG submission 15293) | reverse complement strand
CGGGTCAATGTCGACGGGTCCGGCGGCGCCGCCATATCGAAATGGCGACACCGGCGTTGGCGCGGTCCACTGCGTGGTGAGGCCGATGATTTCACTTCTCCTCTCACTTGCGAGGAATAGGGCTGAGATGCTCTCTCCGGTAACGCGAAGTTGATAGTAACAATCGGGCGAAGCGCCGCTCGCATCATAAGTGGCGGCGATATGTGCGCCTCCAGCGCCGCCCCTTCTCTTCACGAGCCAGAGCTCAGGCTCATCTGGCGGGGCAAACACGACCTGCGGATGTCGAACGCCATTCGCCTCGCATACCTGCCCAAGGGCGACCGGATCCTTGACGCGCTTCAACGTTTTATCATCGTTGCCAAATACACGTATCTTACTGGCGATCGCCGCAATCGTTTCCGGCTGGTGCTCGAAGCCGGCGCCGTAGACCAGGCCAACCGGATCGTGGGCGCCGATCAGCGTTTCGACAGCGCCCATGACCTTGCCGCGCGTGAGCCCGTCTGCCAATCCACCATCGAGCTTCATCGAGGCAAAGCTCATCTCTCTCATGTCATCGTCGCCAAAAACATCAATGGAGAGCGGAGCAAATCCGGCATGGGCAGCGGAGGCAGCGAGTGAGCGCGCCGAATAGGCCACAACGATGATCGCCGGAAGGTCGGTCATCCGACGCCGATGTTCGACCGTTCGAGAACTTGGCGGCAAGGGCTAGGCATTTCCTGCACGTGCGTTATTGTTGGTCGCCAGGCGGCAATTGATCGCAATGCGATTGAACTTGCCGGCGCGGGATTTGTCCAGACAAGTCTCGACCCTCCGAGGTTGCCTCCAATCGCTGGCGTCGATCCTCGGTGGACATGGGACCAATCGGGCGGAGCGTATGTCGCTGAAAGACCCAGTCAGCGCCGAGGCGGCAGCATCGATCGACGGCGCGCCCGCATCGCTGGACGACGCAACCGCGGCCGCGGCTCGACTTTTGGCGCGAAGCCGTCAGCCGCTGATCGCCGGGCTCGGCGCGGATATCGAAGGGGCGAGGGCGGTGATCGCGCTTGGCCAACGGGTCGGCGGCGTCATCGATCATATGCATTCGGCGGCGCTGTTGCGGGATCTCGACTGTCTGCGCGAAGCCGGAATCATGCTCACGACGCCCGGCGAAGCGCGCGTGCGCGCCGACGTCCTACTGCTCGTGGGTGATGGCCTGCTGCAGACCTGGCCTTCTCTGATCGAGCGGCTGTTAGCGCCGCCGGCCAGGCCGGAAGGCGCGGAGGTCAAACGACGCATCCTGTGGCTGGCGCCGCGGGCCGATGCGACCATTCCTGGCTTTGACCGCGATCTCGAGGTGTTCGCTGCCGGCTCCAGCGCGACGCTCGCCGCCACTCTCGCCGCCTTACGCGCGCGCGTCAAAGGGCGGCCTGTCACACAAACGCAGCTCTCATTGGCGGCGCTCGACGCGCTCGCTGGCGCTGTCAGGGGCGCGCGCTTCGGCGTGGCGGTTTGGACCGCGGCGAGCCTGGGGGCGCTTGAAATCGAGATGCTGCATGGGCTTGTGCGCGACTTGAACGAAACCACGCGTTTCTCGACCTTGCCACTCTCCGCGCCGGACAATGGCGCGGGCGTTCTGGCGGCTTGCGGGTGGATGACCGGCTTCCCGATGCGAACCGGATTCGGCGCCGGCGTCCCGATCCATGATCCCTGGCGGTTCGATGCTGAGCGACTCGTCGCGTCAGGGGAAAGCGATTGCGTATTGTGGATCTCCGCCTTCGGAGCGGCCCCACCGGCCTGGCTGAGCGCGGTGAACGTCATTGCTTTGTGCGAGCGCACGACCCAGTTCGCCAAAGAGCCGAACGTGCGGATCGCGATTGGGCGACCCGGCGTAGATCATGACGCGGTCATGCATTCCTCCGACACGGGGACTCTGGTCGCCGCGACCGCCTCGGCGCGCAGTGGCGCTCCCAGCGTCGCGCATGCCCTCGAGCGCATCGGCGCGTCCCTTGAAGACGCGAACGCTCAACCATGCTGATCCGCATCAGAAACGCGCATATCGTCGATCCCGCCAACCGGCGCGACGAAATCGGCGATCTTTGGATCCGCGACGATACGATCGTCGCAGCCCCGCAAGACGGCGCCCAGGCGGATGAAACGGTGGACGCAAGCGGGCTGATTGCGATGGCCGGCGGGATCGACATTCATTCGCATATTGCGGGCGCGAACGTGAACACCGCCCGTCTCATGCTGCCCGAATATCATCGCGCCCATGCGCGCCGTCCCGCCGAGACACCCCTCTCCAAGGTCGGCTGGACGACGTTCGAGACGGGGCGACTCTATGCCGAGATGGGTTTCACGACCGTCGTCGAGCCGGCGGTATCGCCGCATCACGCCCTGCACGCGCATCTCGAACTCGCCGACACCCCGATTATCGACAAGGCGATTCTGGCGATCCTCGGCAATGACGATTTCGTGCTCGGCCTCATGCGTTCAGGCGAAGGCGCAAGCGCGATCCGCGATCACGTCGCCTGGACGATGCAAACGACGCGCGCGCTGGGGATCAAAGTTGTCAACCCGGGCGGCGTCGCCGCGTTCAAAGACAACATCCGCAACTTTTCGTTTGACGACGTCGTTCCCTACTACGGCGTAACCAGTCGCGCGATCGTCAAGGCGTTGCAACAAGCTGTCCATGAGGCAGGGGTGCCGCATCCCTTGCATGTTCACTGCAACAATCTCGGCCTTCCCGGCAACTTCGAAACCGCGCTGACGACGATTGCTGCAGCGGAAGACCTGCCGCTGCATCTGGCGCATCTTCAGTTCTATGGTTACGGTAAGGAAGGTCCGCAGGGCTTCTCCTCCGCTGCGCCGCAACTCGGCGAAGCGGTGAACGCCGCCAAGAACGTCACGATCGACGTCGGGCAGGTGATGTTCGGACAGACGGTGACGATCTCGTCCGACGTGCTGCGGCAATTCTCCGCCCGGGGCCAGGCGCGACCAAAGAAATATGCGATCATCGACGGGGACTCGAACGGCGCCGGAATCGTGCCTTACGAATATCGCGCGGGCAGCTTTCATAACGCCGTGCAATTCGCCGCCGGCTTGGAGCTGTTCCTGCTCATCGACGACCCGTGGCGCGTGTTCTTCACCACCGATCACCCGAATGGCGCGCCATTCACCACCTACCCCGAGATTTTTGCGCTGTTGATGGACAAGGACGTGCGAGCGCAATGGGCGTCCCGGCTCCCCCCCGATGCGTTGGCGGTGACGACGCTGCCCTCACTGACCCGCGAATACAGTCTGACTGAGATCGCGACGATGACGCGAGCCGCCCCCGCTAAATTGCTCGGCCTGTCCGATCGCGGCCATCTCGGCGCAGGCGCCCGCGCCGATGTCGCGCTTTATCGCTCCGGCAAGGACATCGCGCAGATGTTCCGCGCCGCGGCTCGCGTCTACAAGGACGGCGATCTCGTGGTGCGTGACGGTGTGGTGACGCACTACAGATATGGCCGTACGCTCCAGGTGACGCCCGCGGTCGAAGCCTCGATGCAGCGGCGAATGACGGAATATTATGACGCGCGCTACGGTCTGCCGTCCGATTTCATGCGCGTCCCCGAAGGCGCGATTCCACGGCCGCAACCGTTTGAGGCGGTCGCATGTCGGAGCTGACGGTCAACAGCATCGCCATCGACGACACATTCGCGGAAGCTTTCGACATGCGCGCGACCGCGATCGTGATCACGGCGCCGACCGCGCGCTGGGCGACGCAGGCGGCCGAGACAATGACGGGTTTCGCCACCTCGGTGATTGGGTGCGGCTGCGAGGCGGCGATCGAGAGCGTCCGATCGCCGCGACAAACGCCGGACGGCCGGCCCGGCGTGCGCGTACTTATGTTCGCGGTCTCGACCGCGGAGCTCCAGAAGCAACTGCAAAACCGCGTCGGGCAATGCGTGCTCACGAGCCCCGGTTCGGCCTGCTACGCGGGATTGGACTCAGGCGAGGACAAGCTCAAGCTCGGCGACGCAATTCGCTTCTTCGGCGACGGTTGGCAGATCGCCAAGCGGCTCGGCGAGCGTCGATATTGGCGCGTGCCGGTGATGGATGGAGAGTTCGTCTGCGAATCGACCACGTATCTCACCCAGAAAGCGGTCGGCGGCGGCAACCTCATTGTCATGGGCGAGAGCGCAGCGAAGACGCTCGCCGCAACGGAGGCGGCGGTGAAGGCCATGCGCAAGGTCGCGGACGTCATCATGCCGTTTCCAGGCGGCATCGCGCGTTCAGGGTCGAAGGTAGGTTCGAAATACAAGGGCGCCAGCGCTTCCACCAACGACCTCTATTGCCCGACCTTGAAAGGCGCGGTCGACAGCGCTCTTTCTCCGGAGATCGCTTCGGTGCTCGAGATCGTGATCGACGGCCTTACCAGCGAGGCTGTCGCCGAGGCTATGCGGGCGGGGCTCGCAGCGATCATTGACCTCGGCCCTGAGCGCGGCGCGCTGCGCGTCGGCGCGGGCAATTACGGCGGCAAGCTCGGGCGGCACCATTATCATCTCAAGGATCTCGTCCGTTGAGCTCTTTGACCTTTTCGCTGCGCGAGGCGCCGGCCCAGCGTCTCGATCTGTCGCCTTTGATCGCGCAGAATCTCGCCGGCAAGACGATCGCGGAGATCGAACGTATCGNACTGCAAACGACGCGCATGCGCGTCACGGTAGGAGAGGTTTTCCGCATCCGCGAAGGCGATCCTGAGACAATTCTCATCGAAGGAGGCGGCGGGCGCTTTGACCGCGTCGGCAAGAGCATGACCTCAGGCGCCATCCGCGTCGAGGGAGACGTCGGCGTCGAAGCCGGGCGCCTGATGTCGGGCGGACAATTGACCATTCGCGGCGATGCGGGCTCGTTCGCCGGTTCTGGAATGAAGGGCGGAACGCTGGACATCGACGGCGGCGCAGGCGAGCGGCTCGGAGGCCCGTTGAGCGGCGAGACGGTCGGCATGAGCGGCGGTGTCCTGCATGTGCGCGGCGACGTAGGCGCACGCGCCGGCGACCGGCTGAGGCGGGGCTTCATTCTGATCGAAGGCCGGGCAGGCGCCTACGCCGGCAGCCGCATGATCGCGGGCACCTTGGCGATCGGGGGCGAAGCTGGCGATCTGCCCGGCTATCTGATGGGCCGCGGCACGATCTTTCTTGGGCGCGGCGCGACGCTTTTGTCGCCGAGCTTCGGCGATTGCGGCGAACACGACCTGGTCGCGGCGCAGCTTCTGGCTAATCACATCGGCGAATTCAGCGGAAAGCTAGCGAGGCTTTTCCGCCGGCCGTTGCGGCGTTGGGCAGGCGATCTGGCGGCGCTCGGCAAGGGGGAGATTTTACTACCGAGCCCGTAGACGTTCCCCATGCGGCGGCTTGCGCTCCGCAACGCGAGCGCTATCCTTGGCTCATCGTTGCGGGGCGGACGACTTTTGGAAGGAAATGGCATGACCGCCGTCGTCCTGTCGCCGGAGCCTGAGCGCGCATCGTCCGGCGTGGATCGCGCGCCCCTCTTGCGCTGGCTGATCTTCACCGGCGCGACCGTTTTCGCCGCGATCCTGTTGTGGCGCTACGGCCTCATTCGCCTGATGGTCGTTTCCGACCGCACCTATCTGTCCTCGGTGATCTTCCTGATTTATGTGGGAGCGTCGCTGCATTGCCTTTGGCGAACGATAGTCATTTCGCGCGAAGGCGACGCCGGGCAACGGGTGGCGGCCCGCATCGAGACGGGAGGCCCCGACGTCGCCGCGCTCGAGCCTTCGACCGCGCTCCCCGATGGCCTCATTGCCGACCACATCCACGATCTTGTCTTGAAGGCGCGCACGCAAGGGCGCGGGCGGCTCGATCAAACGCTGCTGCTGCGCTCGCTCGCTGATCGCCTGCGCGGCTCCAATGGGTTCGGCTCCTTCGCCAGCGACACGCTTATGAAACTGGGCCTGCTAGGGACGATCATCGGTTTCATCATCATGCTGGCGCCGATCGCGGGGCTCGACGTGAGCGACAAGTCAGTGCTGAAATCCTCGATGGGGTTGATGAGCGATGGGATGGCGGTGGCGATGTACACCACGCTCGCGGGCCTCGTCGGCTCGATCCTGTTGAAGATCCAGTATTATATGCTCGACAATGCGACCGCGAAGGTGTTCTCACGCGCGGTGACGCTGACCGAGACGCGCGTCGTTCCGGCCTTGGAGCGCTCCCACGATCTGGCCATGCGCGCATGATCGATGAATTCGGCCTCTATCCGCGCGAAGAGCCGTTCGATCCGTTCAGTGTGATGTTGTTCAAGGCGCTGCAGGTGGTTGCGTTTCTCTTTTTCCTCGCGCTATTGGCGATATCGCCCGAGGCCAAGGACGGCAAGATCGACTCGAAAGCCGAGTTCATCATCACCATGGATTGGCCCGATAGCCATCCTGACGATCTTGATCTGTTCGTGCAGGATCCCGCAGGGAACATCGCCTGGTATCGTCATCGCGAGGCGGGCTTTATGGTGCTCGACCGCGACGACCGCGGCGGCGCCAACGATTTCATCGTGGTCAACAGCAAGAAAATCTCGTCACCCATTCGCGAGGAGATCGTCACCATCCGCGGCGTCGTCGCCGGCGAATACACGGTCAATGTCAGCCATTTCGTGGCGACAACCAGCGCGCCGGTGCCCGCGAAAGTGAAGGTGCAAAAGCTTAACCCGACCGCGCAAGTCGTTTTTGACGACACAGTCTTCGTCGATCACACCGGCGACGAGAAGACCGCGGTCCGGTTCACGCTTGATAGCGAAGGCAAGGTCGCTGACGTCAATCGCCGGGCGAAGTCGCTGATGGAGACCTTTCGCAATGTGCGCCAGAACGGCGCCGACCGCGACCCCAAAACAGGTTATGTGAAGCAGCTGTGACCAACCTCAGCGACGTCATCATCTGGCTGTCGATCGCCTATGCTCTGCTCGGCGTTCTTTTGCTCGTCATCTGCGTCTTCGCCAAGGTCCCGTGGCCGGTGAAGGCGGGCGCTATCCTGCTAACGAGCGCCTTTTACGTAGTCAGCTTTTTTGCGACGCGCGGCCTGCTCGGCTGGTCGTCGACCGATCCTCTGCCGCCGAAATTCAAGCTCTTGGGCGCCCGGATCGTTGAACCGCACTCCCTCGAAGGCGATCCCGGCGCCATTCATTTGTGGGTCGAGGCCCTCGACGACGACAATTTCCCAAGCGGCGTGCCGCGCGCCTATCGTCTGCCCTATGACGGCCGTCTGGCCGAGAGGACGGAGGCCGCGATCCGGGCGAGCGCCGACGGCAAGCCACAGGGCGGTCGCACTGCGGACTTCGGCAACGGCCAGGGCGGCGTTGCAGAGGCGACCGCGCGCGAGGTCACGCCCTCAACGATCACAACAACAGGCGGCGGCGACCCCTCTTCCGGCGGTCCGCTCGACCCCCAGTCTGCGCATGGCGAGAACCAGACGATCAATTTTGCGCCGCTCGCGCCGCCGCGGATGCCCCCCAAGGACGCGAAATAGCAGCGCCGTTCACCTCGCCGCCTTCACTCTTGGTAGGCGCGCTCGAGGTGGATCGCCTTGACGAGATAAGGAACGCTCGTCCTGTCGATACGGGCCGAATCGATATCCAGTCCCGACGTGTCGGCGCCTTGAAGAAGGGCGCCGCGCAGGTCCGCGCCGCTTGCGTCGGCCTCGCGCAATGTCGCCCCGGCGAGATTGGCACCGGAAAGCTTAGCGAAGCGCAAGTCCGCGCGCGCGAGATTGGCGCGAGAGAGAGCGGTGCGGCTTAGGTCCGCCGATTTGAAGGTCGCGCGCATGAGCCCCATCGACTGGTTCTTTTCGTCGGCGCTGCAATTCGCGTCTTCGAATCGAGCGCCGACGAGATGCGCGCCGGTCAGGTCGGCGGTCACGCGCGCGCCGCTGAGATTGGCGCCATCGAGACGCGCGCCCGCCATCTGCGTTGCGAACAGGCTAGCGTTGACGAGGCTGGCTCCAGAGAGATCGACGTCAAGCGCCCAGGCCTGGTCCATGGTCGCCCCATCAAGCTTGGCGTGCGAGAGATTCGCGTGGTTGAGCCGCGCGGCGCGCAAATTTGCGCCGGAAAAGTCGAGGCGGGAAAGATCGAGGCCCGAAAGGCGCTTGCCGGTGAAATCGGCCCCATGTCCGCCAGGCGCCGCCTTGAGCGCCGCTTCCACCTCGGCCCGCGTCATCTCGGCCGTCGTCATGTCCGGCGAGGTCAGGTCGAGGCCGCGCATGGTGTCCTGGGCATCGGCGGCAGAAATCAGCCCGATCGCGAGCGCGAGCGCCAGCAAGCCTGTCGTCAGTCGCATGGCGACCCTTCGCTGCGGCTGGCTGAGACAGGCTCAACCCCGTGCGTCGTCACGCGGTGATCGCTCTCGTTGATCAGATCTTCTGGTCGCCAGGGAAGGCGCATCGCCACCGCGTGACGCGCTCCGCCGGATGCTCGTCTACCCACTGGGCGATATAGGGCGGCGCCTGCATCATGCACTGCATCAGCGACTCTTGCGAAGCGAACTGCAGCCGCTGTTCGGCGCACTGGCTCGGCGCATTGAGCGCGCACACCGTCAGAATCAACTCGATCATAACCCACCCGTCTTCAAGCGGCGCCGCACCGTCCCTTCAGTGAACGAGTGTGGCATTTTGAACAAGCGGCCGCAACACTCCGATGGGGCCCGTCGAGTTCGCGGCACATCCGGCAAGATCGCGTCGAGCCGCCCGCCAGCGAGCCGTCATGCAATTCTCGTATTCGGCGCTTGGCAAAACGCGCAAAGTTTCGCAAAGTTCTGATGAATTCGCTGGAAACCGTAAGCGGCGAATAGTCGAGGAAGAGGCGCGCAGTTGAAAGGCGTTCAGGTGACGACGGCGGCGCGCCTGCATCTGGGTTTTCTCGATCTCGCCGGAGATCTTGGCCGCCGGTTCGGGTCGATTGGTCTCGCCATCGACGCGTTCGAAACCCGCATTGAGCTTCGCGAAGCGCCAAGCCTTGAAGTTTTGGGCGAGGAGCGCGAGCGGGGCTCGCATATCGCGCGCCGCATCGCCGAAGACCTTCGCCTCGATATCCGAAAAAAGCTCACTATCTCCAATGCGATCCCGGCACACTCCGGACTTGGGTCCGGGACTCAGCTGGCGCTGGCGATCGCGACGGCGTTTCGCCGGTTGGCCGAATTGCCGCTCGACGCGCGGAAGGATGCGCGTCTGCTCGATCGCGGCGCGCGTTCGGGCATGGGCGTCGCATTGTTCGAGCGCGGCGGCTTGGCGGTCGACGCTGGCCGGGGGCCCATGACGGAGATCCCACCGGTGGTCGCGTGGGTGAGCTTTCCCCGCGATTGGCGCATTCTCCTGATCTTGGACCCGCGCGTCGAGGGGGCGCATGGCGCCGCGGAAATGCGTGCGTTCGCTCAATTACCGCCTTTTGCCGCCGACGCAGCGAGCGAGATCTGCCGCCGCACGCTCATGCAAGTCTTGCCCGGCGCCGCCGAAGTGGATCTCGGGGCGTTCGGCGATGGCGTCGCCAGGATTCAGGAACTCCTCGGCGATCATTTCGCCCCGGCTCAGGGCGGCGGTCGCTTCACCAGCGAGCCGGTCAGCAGGGTCGCCGCGCGATTGAAGGCTCTCGGGGCGCATGGAGTTGGCCAGAGCTCCTGGGGACCGACGGGCTTCGGCTTTGCATCCGACCCCGACCATGCGCAATTCCTCGCTCGGCGCGCTTGTGCCGAATGCGGACCGGGGGTGGAGATCAAAATCTGCAACGCACGGAATCATGGCGCCGAGACCCGCGAGGAAGAGGACGTTTCAGTCCGATGATCACTTGGGAGGAACTATGGCCAAGAACATCCTGCACATGATCACGCCGCTCGCGCATATGAGCCCTTTCGACGTCAACATGGCGCTCGACGCCGGCTATGACGCAACGGCGTCCTACACCAATGTCTCGCTCGGCGAGGTCACGGATCTCGTTCAGGACGCCATGTTCTCGCGCTCGCCGCGCGACGCGGTGCGGACGGGCGTGTTCATTGGCGGCAAGGACGCGCTTCTCGCGCTCGACATGCTCGACGCCGCCAGCAAGGCGCTGTTCAAGCCGTTCGAGATTTCGCTGTTCGCCGACCCCGCGGGCTCATTCACGACTGCAGCCGCGATGATAGCCGTCGTCGAAAAGACGCTGCGGGAGAAAAAAGATCGCGCGCTTCGTGGCGCCGCCGTCTCGGTCTTTGGCGCAACTGGCGTGGTGGGAACCGCCTCGGGCGTTATCGCGGCTCTTGAGGGCGCCTCAGTCACCTTCGTCGGACGCGACGGGACGGATCGCACGGCTCGCCACGCTTCCGAGGTCAATCGCAGATTCGGCGTCAACATCGTCGTCGCCGACGGCTCGACGCCTGGGACAAGGGCCGCGATTCTCTCGGCGACGGAACTCGTTCTGTGCACCGCGAAAGCAGGCGTGCGCGTGCTCGACGCTGGCGAGATCGCCGGGGCTACGAAATTGCTGGTCGCAGCCGACGTCAACGCGGTTCCGCCGTCTGGCATCGAAGGGGTCGATGCGCACGCGAACGGAACGCCGCTCGGCGAGCACGGCGCGCTCGGCGTCGGCGCGCTTGCGATCGGCAACGTCAAATATCGAACAGAATCGGGGCTGTTCAAGCAGATGACCGAGAGCAAAACCCCGCTGCGTCTCGACTTCCGTCAGGCGTTCGACCTCGCGCGGACGCTGGCGTGATCGGGGAGGCCCGCGCGCTAGAGGGGATCGTTTCCGGTCGACCGAAAGCCGTCATTGCAAGCGAAGCGAAGCAATCCAGGAGTCGTCGGGCCTTGCGGTCTCCTGGATCGCCGCGTCGCCATAGCCCGTCGAAAGACGGGCGTTCTAAGGAACGCCCTACGGCTTCTCGCGATGACGCCGATGATTCAAGTCGATTGCATCCCGGTTAAGCGCCGCGATCGACGACGCCGACCGGCCGCACGTCCGCCGAGCCCGTGGCGCGCTCGCGACGGATTTCGACCCCGACCGCGCCCTCGATCACATCGAGCTTGCGGATATTGACACGAACCGTCCGCACCCGCACATACTGCAACAGGACCGCGGCGACCTCTTCGGCGAGCGTCTCGACAAAATCGACATGGCCGCGCCCGACCACTAGACGTATGGCGTCGAGAATCAGGTCGTAGGAAAAAATCGAACGCATGTCGTCGGCATGCGCGCCGGCGCGCCGCACCAGAGCCTCGACGTCGAAGATGACGCGCTGACGGATGGCGCGTTCGAAATCATAGGCGCCGATCTCGGCGGAGACGACAAAGTCGCGCACGAACACGCGGTCGAGTTCGCCTTCATGGTCGCGTCCCCCGATGATCCCGCGCGCCAGCAATCGCCAATCGATCTTCGGTGAAGCGTCGGCTTCCGGTCTCTCGCGCGGGATCAGATCGCGGATGAGAGCAACGGCATGCGGGTCGATCGCGCCTTGCCGATCGCGGGCGTGACAAAGCGCGCCTCGGAATCCAAGGACATCGGGGCGCACGAGCAACAGTCGCGGAACGTCAGGCGCTTCGAGCGACCCGGCCAAGCCGCTCATCAAGTTGAGCGCGCGGCACTGCGAGCAGAATTGGTTAAGCTGCACGACCTCGAGATGCGCGATGAGGCGGCCACGAGTCTTGTCACGCGTGTCGAGCATCGCGCCCTTGAAGCCCAGCTTCCCGAGTTTGGCGAGGAGAGCGAAATCGGGCTTTTCGTCAGCGAACATCATGCCGACAAGGGCGACGTCGCGAGCGAGCCTGCTCAAAGACTCACCGAGACGATGGAGCGTTGGAGCGTCAACAGCAAGTTTGACGTAATTGACACCCATCGCCGCCAGCGCCCGCGCGCCCGCGAGCAACGTTTCTTCATCATAAGGCGGGTCGCCGAGCGCCGCGCTCGTTTCGCTTCGTCCCGCGACTGCGGCGATCGCCTGGCGCGCAATGTCGAGCGAGACGGCTCCGAGCGCGCCCCGCCGCGCGTCCTTCAGATCGATGACGTCGGCTCCAAGTTGCACGACAACGCCAGCTTCGGCGGCGTCAGCGACACTGGCGAGCATACGCGTCATCGCGTCGCGTCCTATTCTCCGTAGGCGCCAAAGTTCCGTCAGGATGCACGCTTGCCGACGCCGAACGGCGCCAAGGGCGACACCATCGTGCACTTCGGCGGCTTGATTGGCCGCAAGCGCGATCTTATCATTACACTCGAGAGGAAACGCAAATGTATCCTGCGGCCCGCGCCGTTCTCGCGATTGCGATCGTGGTCTCACTGGCGCCGCAGGCGGTCGCTCAATTTAAGGGAAAGACGGATCCAGACTGGCCCTGCCAGCAGATCAAGACGCCGACTTTTTCGCTCGCCTCGATCTGGGCCGGGCCTCAGCTCGATCTGGACTCTCAAAACTGGCGCAACGAAACCGACGTCGCGGATCTGGAGGCGCAAATGGCGCAGCGGCGCGTTCCCATCGCCGATGTGGAGGCCGCGATCACCGACTTCAAAGCGAAGGCCGGCGCCGACGCGAACGCCAAGCTTCTGCGCGCTTTCGCCGCGGCGTTCACGGATCTGTCGCGGCAGCGCTCCCAAATTATCGACGGCCTGGATCGAATTGGCCGCCGGCAGAAGGCTTTGGCCGATCGCATCCGGGCGGAGAACGAGGACGTGCAAAAATCGTCTGACCAGAATCCCGCCGGCCAGGCGCCGGCTGGCGGCGACAGTCAACAGCGGCTGCTATGGGACCTTCGCATCTTCGACGATCGCCGTCAGACCGTCACTTACGTCTGCGAGGCGCCGACGCTGATCGAACAGCGCATAGGGGAGATCGCCCGCGCGGTGCAAAAGACTCTCTAACGCACGACCCGTTCCGGCGGAATCGCCCCTCCGCGAAAAAGCGCACAAGTTCACGCTCGCCAATATTTTCAGCTACTTATCTGCTCCTTTGCGCAACTTTTCTCTATCACGCCCCCCAAGCCGGTAGCCTACTCTCGCTGACCATGCGTGGATGCACTGATTCCGTCATTCAGAATACAATAACACAAGATTCTGATTATGTCAAGGAAATGCAGCATACCCGCGCGACCCGATTCTTTCGGGCCGTAGCCCAAGCCGGGGCCCCGGCGTCAAGGCGAGAGCGGCTTGTCGTTCTCGTCGAGCAAGGGCACGCCATAAGAGCGCAAGATCGCTTGAATTTCGTCCTGATTCTCGGAAATCAGCTTATTGAGGGCGCGCTTCCAGTTCTGATCGGAATGCCGCACCCCCATGACGATCCGAAAGACCATCGGGGGGCCGCCTTGCTCTTTCACGAGCGGAACGACAGCGGTTGGGGTCTTGGCCTTCGTCGCGTAGTAGCCCGCGATCGGACCCCAGAGCAACGCAACGTCGATCTCGCCGCGTTCCAGGTCGTCCATCATCTCGTGGGTCGGCGAATCGAAACGCGAATCGGCGACCAGCGCGTAGGATTTGATATGGCCGAGCAAGCCGTCTTCGGCCAACAAGGTCGCCGGCGGGGTGCCTGCGACGATGCCGATCTTCGCTGTTTTCAGACGCGGATCGCCCAGCGAATCCAACCCCTTGAGAGGACCATCCTGGTGATACGCGATGACGTAGCTCGTTCGGTAGTATGGGCTGGTCGGCTGAACGAGGTCGTCGCCTTGAGCGATTCCTAGGACGACGTCGCAGCGATGGGCGTTCAGCGTGTTGCGAATGAAGCCCGTGGCGTCGGGATAAAACGTATAGCCGACCGACTTGCCGAGTTTGTGCGCGAGAAGCGCGGCGATCTTGTTTTCGAAACCTTCGCCGGCCTCATTGGAGAAAGGCAGAGCGTGTGGGTCCGCGCAGGCTCGAAAGACGTTCGGATCGATCAGTTCGATCGAGCCTCCCGCATCTTGTGCGCCCGCGCCGCCAGGAAGGGACACCCCGACCAGCGCGAGAATTGCGATGGCGATCGACTTAGCTGCGCTCGCCATTGCTCATTCACCCATGCACTTCGTTTCGGCCTGTTCGAACTCAGGCGGCTTGTCGTCGTGCTTGGGAGGCCTTCCGCGCGGAATCGCGTCTTGAGAGCGGGCGCGCAGATAGACATAAATGTCATTGAGGTAGCACATCACATTCTTATTCTCAGCAAAGGCCGGCATGACTTTTTCCTGACCGGCCCCGAGGTCCTGCTTGCCGCCGCTGACGATCCCGAAGAATTCGGCGTAGCCGATCGTTTTGAGCGAGTTCGCAAGCGCGGGGGCGTAGGAAGAGCCCTCTCCATCAGGGCCGTGGCAAACATGGCACTCCGAATGGTAGCGGCGGAACCCGGAATAAGTGTACCAGTCGACCGTTCCGTCTGCGGATACTTTAAAGGTCGGATCCCCGTTCTTGTCACGCCACATGCCCTGGTCGTTGGTGATTGCGGCGGAATCTCCGGGCGGATCGGCGCGGGCGAAGGGGGGCGCAGCCAAGGCGAGGGCAAACGCGAGCCCGAGCACAGGTTTGGAAATCGTCACGTTCGTTTCTCAAGCGGACTGGAGCAAAAGAAGGGGCCCGGCGCGTGCTTTGACTGCATGCGCCGAGCCCCGGCTATCCCCGTGAAGGCAGTCGGCCGATCAATCGCTCGGAAGAGCGAACACGGTGAGCGTGCCGCCGAGAGCCGTGTAGTTCGACAACGCCGCATAGCCGCCGACGGCGCCCAGACCGTCCTGCGGCTTGGTCAACCCGGCCGCGAGGCCGATGCCCGCCCAGCCGCCGAC